>Ga0181520_10005281_pt1 | contig 20725 bp, 13 predicted proteins | sample PEATcosm2014_Bin_29_FD_132451 | JGI IMG/M metagenome (GOLD analysis project Ga0181520, IMG submission 132451) | Peatland microbial communities from MTU Mesocosm Facility, Houghton, MI, USA - PEATcosm2014_Bin02_30_metaG | ecosystem: Environmental > Terrestrial > Soil > Wetlands > Peat | place... | reverse complement strand
GCGGTCGCCGACCAACACCACGCGCTGCAGCGCGAAGCGCTCCCGCAGCTTGGCGACCTGGTCCGGCACGGTCGTCGGATCGCCGGTGTTGCCCGGGTAGACCTCCAGGCCGATCGGCCGGCCAATGCGTGAGATTGGCGATGGTGCGTTTGTTGATCTTGCCGTCCTCGCGCCACGCCTCGCGCAGCAGGATGGCCGGCGAGAAATTGCGATTGGGGGCTGTTTCGATATACATGGCAACTAAATAGCACACATCTTCAATGAAATCGAGATTAATGTTTCGAATACATGGGTACATTTGGCGCGGTTCTTTCAGGAAAATCTCCTGCCTTATCAAAGAGATATCCCGGTTCAATGCCTTAAAACGTCCGGAACTTCGGGTTAAGTGCTTCATCGCACTTGTCTAATCCACTCCGCCGGTGAAGTGGACATTTACTCCCGCTTATACACCGGACATCTTCCCCGCTTCTTGCAGTCGTGCCGCCGCCGCCTTGACTTTGGCCGTTGTCGAGGGCTACCGTTGTCGTTAAACTAAAGGAGTTAATTTCATGAAATCCATGGGTTGGTTGCTTCTGCTCTCCGCGATGTTGTCGACTGTGTTGATGATCGCGTGCGGAGGCAGCGGGAACAGCAGCGGCGGCGCAGCGCACAATCAGGGCGACGATGATTCGTTTCAGGACGACGACGACAATGACAACAACGATGACAACGACGATGATGACAACGACAATGACAACGACGATGACAATGACAACGACGATAATGACGAAGACGTGTTTTTGCCAATGTCGAGCGGCACGACCGCGGATTTGCACGGCGTCATGGGGGCGTCGTCGACGAACGTATTCGCCGTCGGAGCCGGCGGCGCGATCCTGCATTATGACGGCTCCGCTTGGTCGCCGGAAAGCAGCGGAAACAGCAACTTGTTGCGCGGCGTTTGGGTCGACTCCACGACCGGAAACGCGTGGGCGGTCGGCGATGCCGGCACGATCGTCGCAAAGACATCCTCTACGTGGGGGCCGTTGACCGGCGGCGGAGCGACGACCTTGACGAGCATCGCCGGCCTTTCCGACTCGGCCGACTCTTTCATTTGCGGCTGGGGCGGCGTGATATTGCAATGGAACGCCGGCACGAGCGCGTACGTGTCGATGACCATCAATACAAGGGAAGATCTGTGGAGCATTGTCGAGGACGCCCAAGGCAACTTGAGCGCGGTCGGGAACGCGGGAACCTACTTCATCCTTGAGCGCGGTCAAAGTTGGCAGCCCGTCCCGGGTTTTCCGACCGTTGCGGCGACTTTTTACGGCGTTTGGAATCCTGACGACAACGACGCGTGCGCCGTGGGCGCCGCCGGGACCATGCTGTTGTGGAATTCCGGCGGCAGTCGATGGGACGCATTGACGACCGGCACAACCGAAGACTTGACGGGGATCTGGGGCGACAGCTCAACGGACTTGTTCGTCAGCGGCGCCGCGGGGACCATTCTCCGTTGGGACGGCGCGAACGTCACGCCGATGGTCAGCGGCACAACCGAGGACCTAGCCGGCATCTGGGCGTCTGGACCGACCGACATTTTCGTCGTTGGCGCGGGCGGCACGATCTTGCATTACGGCGGATAAGCAGCCGGAAGAAAATGTTTGCGCGAGAAAGGTGCGTCGTGCCGGCCTTGCCCTTTCTTACGGCGCCGACAGGGGGAGTTCAGGGCGAGGTCTCGTGGCTTTTCGCCGGGTTTTTTGTTACAAGTGCCTCGGGGCGAATGCGACGCAAAGCGACGAGATCGGCATAATTAAACGGCGTGATTTCTTAAAGGCTTTTCCGCTAGTTCTGGCGCCGGGAACGGCGCGGCTTGCGGCCGACGCGCTCCGAGCGGCCAACAACCGGGTTGGCTCGGACAAACCAACGGTCAGGCAATACAACGTCCTCGGCAAGATCGGCCTGCAGATCGGCGATATCGGATTCGGCGTGGCGGTTTCGACCGATCCGCAGTTGCTCGTGGAGGCATTCAATCGCGGCATCAACTACTTCGACATTTCGCCTTTCTACACCTGGAGCGTCGAGATGCTCGCGGCAGCGTTTGCACGGGACGCCCGTATGCGCCGCGACGCGATCGTCGCCAGCAAATTGGAATGCGAGAGCATTTTCTTTCGCTTTTCGGCGAACCCGGTGGCCAAACTCGAGGAGTGCGTCGACGCGTTGCTACAGAAGCTCGGGCGCGGCCACATCGACATTCTTCAACTTCATTCGATCGGCGAAAACGGCCGTTCGGATTTGGAATGGCTCGACCCGGCGACGAAAATCGGCGCGGCGGTACAAACGCTGTTCAAGCGGTTGAAAAAGTTGGGGAAAACGCGTTTCGCCGGCGTGACTTCGCATGGCCCGAAGCTCTTGAACGAGGCGATGCAAAAAGCCATCGGCGCCGACCGCTTCGACATGGTCATGCCGGCCTTGAATTTTCAGCAAACGCCTGAATTGCGCGACCATCTGCGCAAGGCAGCCGAAACACGGGTCGGCGTGGTCGCGATGAAGGTGCTGGCGAACGCGCGGCAGGCGAAGATCGCCGCGCCGAGCGGGCGATCGTTTTCGCAAGCGGCCATCGCGTGGGCATTGAGCCAGCCTGCCGTCAACGGCGTGGTCATCACCATCAAAGACCGCGAGCAACTCGACGAATATCTCGGCGCTTCGGGTGCGCCGCTCAACGTTGCGGACGCGTTGGCGCTGTCCGCGTTCGCGGCGGCGACGACGGCCGATTATTGCGCGACCGGCTGCGGACGTTGCGCGGCCGCGTGCCCGCGCGGCGTGGATGTCCCGACGCTGTTGCGGATCGAGCAGTATTGGACCAACTACCGTCTGCCCGAGTTCGCGCGCGAGCGCTTCGCCGATCTGCCGCGGAAAGAACCTTTCAACGCCTGCGCAACTTGCCTCAATCCGCGGCGCACGTTTTCCTGCTGCCCTATTTGGTTATGGGCGACGGCGCCGTCTTTTTGCGCTTCAAACGGTTTGTGGCGTTTCGCGCCGGCTATCCGATCGCGTTGGCGACGCTCACGGTCTGGCTCGTCGTTTGGGCCGTGCGCCGCGTTCGCCAATAAGCCGGAAAATCCAAGAGCGGCCGGGCTGCGCATCAGCCGCGGCGGAGCAGAACGCTGACCGCGCGCGCCGCCAAACGGCGGAATTGCGCCAGCGACGACAAATCCCGAATCAAAGAGTAAACGACGCGCGGCCGCAGATAGAAGCGCAGGTACGCCTGCCGGTGCAGCCGATGCAGCGTTGGGGTCGAATAGCCGGTGAACGACTCGGAGCGGCCGTAAAACGAATTGCGGCCGATATCATAATTTTCGAGGCGGCCTTCGTCCTGCAATTGCCGAAACGCCGCCGTGCCCGGAATCGGCACGAAGGAGAAAAACGAGGCCAGGTGCAACGGGAGAGAACGCGCGAAGGCGATCGACTCGCGCGCCTCGGCGACGGTTTCGCCCGGATAGCCGAGAATAAAATACCCCATTAGTTTGATATTCGTGCCGGCGGCGACTTCGCGGAGAATGGTCGTCAGGCGTTCGAGATTGCTTTTCCGGTTCATCAAGTCGAGCACGCGCTGCGAACCCGATTCGATCGCAACGTTCGCGAAGTAGCAGCCGGCCTTTTCATAAAGCTGCATGAGCGGCAGGTCGAGCGTCTCGACGCGCAACCCCGCATAAAATCGCCATTTAAAATTCAGCCCGGAGGCCAGCAATTTTTCGCCGAATTCGCGCGCGACGGCCTTGTTGACGGTGAGATTGTCGTCTACGACGCTGAACGACGCGACGCCGAAGGTGCGGCGCAGAAAGGCCAGTTCGTCGATGACGGCCGCGGGCGACCGCGAGCGCATCCGCCGGCCGCCGGTCAAGGCGCCGCCGCAGTAGTTGCAGGAAAACGGACAGCCGCGCGTGACGGTCACGGGAATCGTCGGAAAGCCGAAATAGTCGATCGGGTAGCGTTGCGGCTGCAACGCCGGCCAATCGACCGGGCCGAGCGAGTCGAGATCGTCGATGAACGCCGCCGGATTCGCGCGCACCCCGCCGTCCGCGCGCCAGACCAAGCCGGGAACGTCGTCGCACGGCGCGCCCTGTTCCAGCCGCGCGAGCAACGCCGGCAGGCCGGTTTCCGCCTCGCCGACGAACGCATAATCGACCTGCGGCAAATACTCGAAGATCCGCGCGCCGAGGCAACTCGGGCCGGCGCCGCCGACGATCGCGACGGCCGTGCGCCGCGCGTCGCGAAGCGCCGCCACGGCTTTGTTGATAAAGGGGAAATCCGGCGTCATGACGGTGAAACCGACGGCGTCGAATTCCTGTTGCAGCAGAAGTTGCAGCGCGCGCCCCTGCGGCCGGCTTTTCCGGTAGGTTTCCAAATCGAGATCGAGCACCCGGACGTCGTGCCCCGCGCGCTTCAGCGCCGTCGATAAATATCCCAACCCCAGATGGGGATGCGCGCTCGAGTAGGCGAACGGACCCGGCGGGCTCACGAGCAGCACGCGCCGGACGGTCGATGGCCCCGGACCTCGGCCGGCCGCCGGCGTCGATTCCATTTGCGTTTGTCTCGCCCGGCTCTCGGATGCAGATTCTGGCATCGTCCTCTTTCCGCGGGCGATTATTGGCAGGCGCCTTTTGGACTGTCAACCGCGCACGCGCGTCCGAATTGATGATTGCCGAAGCGCGGTCGGTTTGTTAGGGTGCCGACTGCGGCGCCGGCGCGGCTCAAAATACGGATCGGCGAGCAAAAGAGGAGCGCGAAAGCACCACGATGTCCGCGGGCAAAGTGCTGTTGGTCAATCCCCCGGTCGGAACGCACGCCTATCGCCGCACGACGGTCGGGGCCGAGTTGCTGGAAAGTCCGCCGATTTCCCTGCTGCAGGTCGCCGCTTCGTTCGCCGGCGACTTCCGTTTGCAATTTCTCGATCTGGACCTTTACGCCGAACAATGGCGCGCGAAGCTGGCCGCGGTCGCCAAAGAATTTGCCCCGGATTATGTGGGCGCGACCGCCAACACGCCCGCGTTTCCGATGGCGCTCGAGTGCGCGGCGATCGCGAAAACCGCGGCGCCGGCCGCGAAAACCGTGATCGGCGGCGTCCACCCGACCGTGCGCCCGGCCGAGGCGCTGGAATCGCCCGCGGTGGATTACGTGGTGCACGGCGAAGGCGACCTCGTTTTTCGCCAACTGGTCGACGCCGGAAAACCGGACGATGTGCCCGGCGTCGCGTACAGGCGCGACGGCGCCGTCGTCGTCAACGCGCGCCCGCCGTTGATCGAAGACCTCGACGCGCTCGGCATGCCCCGGCACGATCTCGTGGAAATCGAAAAATACAAAGGCACCTCCGTGCTCGCGCCGCGCGGGCCGGCCGGGTATCTCGAATCCAGCCGGGGCTGCCGGCATCAGTGCATCTTCTGCAACAAAACCCTCTTCGGCCGGGTGTTTCGCCCAAAATCGCCGGCCCGCATCGTGGCGGAAATCGAGTCGATGCTGCGCGCCGGATTCCGATGGATTCATTTCATCGACGACGGCTTCGGAACCGACGTCCAGCGGATCGTCGACCTTTGCGAGATGATTCAGAAGAAGGATTTGAAGTTTCACTGGACCGCGCTGAGCGGTTTTGCCGCCGACCAATGGACGAAAGAAGCGCTGGTCATGATGAAAAAGGCCGGCTGCCTGCGCGTTTCGTTCGGGATCGAGTCGGGCAATCAAGCGATCCTGGATCGCGTGAAAAAAGGCACGACGCTCGACCAGATTCGCCAAGGCGTGGGGGCGGCGCGCGAAAGCGGCTTGGAGACCCTCGGGTTTTTCATTTTCGGGCTGCCGGGCGAAACCGCCGCGACCGCACAGCAGACCGTCGATTTCGCCAAGGCGCTGCGGCTGGATTTGGCGAAATTCAGCGTGGCGACGCCGAATCCGGGCACGCCGCTGTTCGCCGAGTGGTCGGCGGAGGGCCGCATTAACTCGCACGACTGGTCGCGGTATCTGTTCAATTTCGTCGACGACCCGGTGTATACGCACCCGAATCTTCCGCCGGCGGAATTGGCGCGCATTTACCGGCGGGCCTATCGGCAATTTTACCTGCGCCCCGAATTTCTGGCGCGGCGGCTCGTTTCCAGCCTGAAAAAGCGGACCGTGTTCAAGGACCTGCGGCTTTGGCTGCGGACGAAGTGGTGAGGCGTCATTCGGCGGCGGAGAGTTCGATTGATTGACGGTAAGAAGGTTTATGTCGGCATCATCGCGTACAACGCGGAACGAACGCTCGAACGCGTGCGGCGCGACATTCCCGACGCGGTCGATTACATCGTCGTTTCGGACGATTGCAGTTCCGACGGCACGGCCGCCCTGGCCCGGCGGCTCGGCCTGCCGCTCGTGGCGCACGAGCGCAACCTCGGGTACGGCGCGAACCAAAAAAGCTGCTACCGTTTCATGCTGCGCGACAAACCGGACGCGGAAATATTCGTCATGTTGCACGGCGATTTTCAATACGATCCGCGCCGAATTCCCGCGCTGGTCGCGCCAATCGCGGCCGGCGAAGCCGACGTCGTCTTCGGCGTTCGGCGGCACAATTTGCGCCGCGGCGGCATGCCGCTTTACAAGATCGCGGGGAACAAATTTCTGAACGCGCTCGAAAACGGCGTCTTTGGGCGGCGGCTCGCCGATTATTCGACCGGGTACAAGGCGTATAGCCGACGGGTTCTCGAGGCGATCGATTTTTCGCGGAACAGCGACGGCTTTTTGTTCGACGAAGAGCTCAACGCCCAGTTCATGTTTCGCGTTTTGCGCGTCGGCATGGCCGATGTCGAGACGCGCTACTTCGACGGCGCTTCGTCCGCCGGCTTCGGGGCCAGCGTCAAATACGGCCTCGGGACGCTGCTCGTGCTGATGAAATATTGCCTCGCGAAAACGGGCCTGGCGCGGCCGCGGTTGTTTTTCCCGGCGGAGTAAACGGACCATGCATCCCTCGCTTTACGATTTGTATTTTCAACTCGAAGACATCCATTGGTGGTTTCTCGGCATGCGAAAAATACGCCTCGCGATGCTGCGCGGCTTGTTGCCGGATCGCCCGCGGACGCTCGAACTCGCCTGCGGCCCCGGCGGTTTTCTGCGCGATTTGCAAAACGCCGGCCACGACGTGTGCGGTTGCGATTTTTCCCCGAAGGCGCTCGCTTATTGCCGCCGGCGCGGCCTCGAACGCCTCGTCGGCGCGGACATCAATTCGCTGCCGTTCGGCGACGCCCTTTTCGATTTCGTCGCCTGCAACGACGCCATTTCGCACAAGTCGGTGAACAGCGATCTGGGCGTGCTGCGCGAGATGCACCGCGTGTGCAAGCCCGGCGGCGTCATCCTGCTCACGGACGTGGCCTGCCCGTCGATGTTCGGCCGCCACGACGAGATTTTCGACGGCGCCAAACGCTACCGCCTGAGCGAACTGCGCGACAAGACGAGGGCCGCCGGATTTCAGATCATTCGCGCCAATTACGCCAATTCGTTGCTGTTCCCCATCGTTTTTCTCGTGAAGAAATGGAAAAACGCCTCGAAAAGCGCGCCGGCCGTCGACATCGCCCCGACCGGCCGCGTCGCCAATTCGCTTTTGAAGTCGGTGCTGTTTCTCGAGGCGTCGCTGATCCGCCGCGTGCGGTTTCCTTTCGGCGTCGAAATCATGATCACGGCGCGGAAACCCGGGTGACACTGGGCGCCGGCCGGCGCGCGTTGACGCAAAGCACGCGGCGGCGTTATGGTGATTTTGGCGGGGAATTCCGGGCCTCTTCGTTGAGTTCCGGACGAATTTCAGGGGTTCGCGATGGTTGATGAACAGCCGGCGACGCGGAGTTGTTGTCCGCAATGCCGGCGGGTGTTGCCGGCGGCCGTGCAGGAAAGCAACGGCGCCGTGTATCTCGCGGTCGAGTGTCCGGAACACGGCCCGGCCCGAATGTTGTATCAGAAAGACGCGGATTTTTATCACGAGGCCGCGCGCCTCGCCGCGCCGAATCATTCCTTCGCGGAAAACCGCTCGCCGCACAACCTGGTCGCCCTCGAAAACGCGCGCGTCGTCGCCGTCGACTTGACGCCCGAGTGCAACTTGCGGTGCCCGATGTGCTACGCGTCGGCCAACGAATCGTCGCCGCCGCCGATGACCTCCGAAGAAATTCTGAGTCGCCTGGACAAACTGCCGCGGAAACGGCTATGGATCGCACTGTTGGGCGGCGAACCGACATTGCGCGAAGACCTCCCGCACCTCGTGCGCGAAATCGTGCGGATGGGGTTCCGCCTCAAGCTCGTGACGAACGGCTTGCGGCTGGAGGACCCGGCGTTTGCCGCCGAACTGAAGGCGCAAGGCCTCAAGTGGATCATGTACCAGTTCGACGGCTTCGAGCGGGAAATCTATGTGCGCCTGCGCGGGCAGGATCTTTTGGAGCGGAAGCTGCGCATTTTGGACACGTTGTCCCGCACGGGATTTCAGATCAGCCTCGCATCGATGATCGTCGCCGGCGTCAACGACCACCAGGTCGGCGAGCTGATTCGCTTCGGTTTCACGGCGCCGAACGTGCGGCATATCACCTTGCTGCCGGCGTCGCCGATCGGGCGCGACGGTTTGGGGCTTGCCGACGAACATCTGCACGCGGAAGATCTGATGGACCTGGTCGCGGAGCAAACCGGCGGGCGCGTGCAACGAGCGGATTGGCTCGCCACCATGCGTTTTTTGGGCCGCCTGCACCGCTGGACAGGGCACGTCGATTTTCAGCAGCGGGTTTGCTTTTTCTCGATGCCGTTGGTCGGCCGGGCGGACGACTTCGTTCCCGCAGTATGGCTGACGCAACCGCGCAGGCTGCCGGGCATGGCGCGATTTGCGCCGCAGGCGTGGTACATGATGAAACACCTGTTCGCGATCGACAGCCACGAAATGCCGCAGGGTTTGCTGTATCTGTGCGTCGAGAAACTGCACTCGGCGCGCTGCCTCCACATCGGCGACACGGCGCAGTGCCACACGCTTTATTTGACGCCCGACGGGCTGACGCCGATGTGCATTTATGACGTGCTTTTTCGTGGCGTCTCGCCGAGTTCCGAGCATGGTTGATCCGTTGAATGCGGCAGAGAGTTTGACAACAACCATGCAGCCCGTTCATTTTTGCAAACGAGAAAGTTCTGCCGAATCCGAGGGCGAGTCGGGATGAACAAGCGAAAAATTGCCGGCGCCTCCCAAATCCTGGCCGACAGCGCGCTCATGACCCCCGGACTCGCCTATATGACTTTGGGCGTTTCGAGTAGTATCCTCGCCCTGGTCCTATGTGTGGCGCCGACGGTCGCTTTCGCAGTGCTGCGCAGGACGCCGCGCATTCGGAAAAAGTTGTACGCCAAGCTGGCGCGCGCCTTGCTGCTGCTTCTCACCGCCGACGCCGCTTCGATTTTTGTCGTCGCGGTTTATGGTTGGCGGCCAGCCCTTCTGCTCGTGCCGCTGGCTTTCTATGCCGCGGTTTTCCGTTTTCGTTCCGCCGCTTTTCTTAAGTGGGACCCTCTGCACTGTCTTGCGGTTCCCTTTTTCGTGCTATTTTGCCTGTCGGTCGCCGGCGATTCCGCTCCGTCGGCGGTGGAGTGCGGACGCGTGGCGCGGCAAAAGGGCATTTGCTTCTTGGTCGACGCCGTGGACTGGCGCTACACCGGATTAATCCGGAACTTTATGGCCATCGACGGCACGCCAAAAATCTTGTTTTATTCCCGGCGCGGCATCACGTCTCACGGCAACAAATACACGCTGGACTGCCTCGACGCCGCAACCGGCGCGCGGGTTTCTTGGCTCAGCCGCGGCGAGGTGCTCGCGCTTCGACGCTTTCCCGACAACGGCGACGTTTATGCCGTCGTCGTTGACAATCCGCCAAACGTCGGCCGTGGCGTTTCCGCCACCGACCTCGTTCGGTTTTCTGTGGATGGCGTCGTCAAGCGCCGCACGCCGCTTCCCCATCCCCGCGACACTTACTACCTGGCCGACATTCAGCCGTACGGGCGCACCTTGTTGATTTTGATTGAAAATTTCTCGTACATTTACCATCCGGACCAAGACGCCATTACGGAGTTGGGGTTGCCCAGTCCCGCTTGGTCGCTGATTGTGCGCGGTCATGACGTATACGGTACCTGGTCTAACGACATACTTGTGAAGGCAGGTCGGCCGAGTCTATTTAAATATGATCTCGCCGAGAGAAGGTCCGTGGCCACAACCAGCGGGGGCGTGTTTGGTTATTTTGATATTAAATGGCTCGACGACACGAATTTGTTCGTCGTTAACGACCCCTGGTCCGGCGGCGGCGTAATGTTCGATGCAGACCTTAACCGCATCCGAGATGTGCCGATTCCGCGGGGCGCCCGCAATTTCGCCGTCGATCAGCGAGGAAAGCTCCTGTTCGCGCCGAATTTCTTTACCGGCGAGATGCGAGTCGTGAATCTGGAACGAAACACGGTTCTCAAGAAAACCTATCTTGTCGGGAAGGGCACGCGAACCGTAAAAGCTGCCGATGACGGCACGATCTTGATCGCCAACGGGTGTGGGATTGTGCAGGTAGACCCCGCGTCGCTCGATTTGTCATCCGATCCATGATCTTGAATCCGACACCGTGACGATTTTTCGCCTGATCCGCTCATTTCTCAAATCAAGGGTAGCGACGACGATCCGAAACTTGCGGAATTATGCCATTAACAAACAGTTGGCTAAGGGGAGGCCAAGAGTGGGGCGTTCGGCGCCCGCGAGTTGTTGGGCGCGGTTGTTATCGGCGCGGCCGGAATTTCGATTGTGGCGCCGCCGAGCTCGAGCGGCGACTGCGGAGGCCCGTCGCCGTCGAACGCCATATTCCACAATGTCTTATTAATGCGTAAATAACGCCAGCGGGCCTCGATGACGACCGCTTTCCCGACCGCCTCGGCAAGCGAAATCGTGATTTCATCGTCCACCGTCGAGAACGCCGGCAAGACGCGCTTTGCGCTCACCTCGGCCGCGCGCCAGAACCGATGATCGCGAATCGGTCGACCCTCGGCGTCGAGTAGTTCCAAACAGCCAAAATACGGCGTTCCGGGCAGGACGTCGCCGTTTTCATCGAGACCGCCCTTTTGCTGCACAATCCGGCCCTCGCTGTCCCGTACGGTCACCTCGCACCAGCACCGCACCATGTCGATCGGGCCGGAAGGCACGTCATGCCCGACCCGCGCATTCGTCGTTTGAATGTGCAACGTGAACGGCGTTCCCGGCGTGAACCGCGGCCCGTCGGTTTTCAAACGAACCTGCAAGCTCGATCCGGCGTCCAAATAATCAAGCAGACGGCCTTGCCGCAGAGAGCCGCGAAGGAACTGGGCTTGAATCGGCAGCGCCTTCCTCGGGAAATCCACCCAGGTCAGAAGTTGGTTCGGATCGGCAGAAAGGCGCTTGCCGTGGGGATCGAGCGCGCCGGCAAGGTACTCCTTCGTGTACGCGATCTGTTCCGTGATCCGCCGCGGATCGGCGTTTTCGAGGCGATACGCCAGTTGGCCTTGCACGGTGGAGATGCCGAGGAACCGGTGGTCCATCGAGTAATAATTGAAAGGCGTGATCTGAAAAATCGGCAGATGGCAATCCTGGCAATTGAGCTGACTTCCCCAATCCGATCGGCGCCATTGCGAATATAGCAAATGCAACCGCAACGGATTGGCCACATCTGCGGGCCGCGCGACGGTGATTAGGTGGCAGGGCAGACAATAATCGGATTTGTTCAACACGTTGCGCGGCTGATAATTCTTGATGTGCCGCCGTGGATCGAGAAAAACGTATCTTTTGAATTTCTCGAACCCCGGCGTGCCCGGCGGCGAATCCTGATACGGGTATTTGATTTCGCGGGCCAGCTTAACGTAGCCGTCGCCTTTTTCGAGGTCCCCGCCGCGCATCAGGTGGCACACCTGGCAATTGACGCCCTGGTCGGCGCCCGGTTCGCGATCGGGCCAGCTTTCCAGGCCCGCCGTCGTCAGCGTCGCCACGGGATCGTGACAATTGACGCATTCGCGAGCGCCTTCCTTGCCGCCGTCTTCCTCGGCCAATTTGACGATCCGCCGAAACAGCCGGTTGTTGGACGCGAAGCGATGCGTGCTCCCGGCCCATTGTTCGTATTCGAGCGGATGGCAGTTGGGCGCCCCGCACACGGCCGACCGCAATAACGCTGACGGCGCTGGTCGATCCGTTTGGGACACCGGGGAATTGGGGGTCTGCGAGTAAAAATATTGCTTGTCGAGCGGGGCGAAATTTCGATGCGCCCAAATCCCGACCAGGAGGAGGATCGCCGTGGCGGCGGCGATCACCGCCGGATCCAAGAAAACGCGCCGCGAGCGCGGTCTTGGCCGCGCCTCGAAAAGAGTCCAAACGACCGCGGCCAGCGCGAGAAGCCCCCACAATCCGTGAAATTCGCCCGATAGATTGGCCTGTTTGCCGATGACCGACGCGATGCCGCAGGCGCTCGCCAATTGAAAAAAGAACAGGACGGTCCCCATCGGTCGCAACGAACGGTGCCGCAGCCAAACCAGGCTCAATGCCCAAATGGAGATCGTGAGCGGCAAGAGAAAAACAACCGGCGAACCTCCGACGAACGACAGAAGGCAGAATGCGGCGGCCAGCCAGACCAGAGCGCGTTCCCACCGACCGCGTTTCCGGGTCAACAACAGCAACGCCAAGGGCACGATGCCCATCGCGATTCCTCCGGCGACCACATGGACAAAGAGCAAGTTGAAATAGGACTCGTCGAAGCGCCGGTACAACAGAACTACAAGGCCGGTAACGACCGGGAAAAATATGGGCATAAGTAAAAGAAATGGTGATCTGCTGAACGACCCGTGGCCGTGGTGCATTACCGTGGACATTATTTGAACATTGAAGCGCTGGTTAACAACTACTCCCCACTTGGCGCATCAGCCCACACCCCGGCCGCGCGATCCTGTGTGCGAACCACCGCGGCTCCACGGAGCGATCTTCTGTTCGATTTTGTAGACGCCAATCCACTCCCAGCGAACGATTGTACACGCTGCAAATGGGACGTCAAGACTAATTTGAACATCTTGCGGCGGGGCGAATCCGTTCGTCCACGTCGATGACTGTCAAGTAACAAAACGGCCGCGCCGAACTGTGCTCGGCTTGGCCGTCGCGCGTCGCTGAGAGACAGCCACCAAGAAATCGCGTCGCGGTCGACGCTTCGGGCGCGGCTCCTTCCACGCCTGCGTTTTTAGGCGAGAGGATTTCATTTGTCTTCTGATGGGCTTACCGCTCAACCTTGGGCAATGACAACTTCGGCGCGCGAGCTGAACCACGTTTGGGGAAACTTTGACTTCGCTGGCCCGTGCCCAAAAGCTTGTCAAGCGTTTCAGCGTCCGCGCGGCGCCGCCATTGCCGTACATACCGGACCGTTTCGAGGGCCGCCCGCGCGACGGCGAAAACGCTCGCCGAGTTTATGAAGTTCCGGACCGACGCCGTTGCCGGTTCGTCGCCGCCCGACGGCGAAGCGATCATCGCCCGGGACTGCTGCAAGAAGGGCTCGGCGCTACGAACGATCGACCATGTCCGCGCCTTCGATCACGTTAAAACGGCCGGCCGGCTTGCCAATTCTCGGGGACGCGCCGGAAACATGCGGCGGCGCCCTGCGGCAGCGCAGTCCCGATCGAAACGCCTTCTTCGTGGAAATATTGGGTTGACGGCGGTCAGAAGCTTCGTTGCCTCAGGCTTGCGGCGATGGTCTGCGCCAAGTATGCCTCCGGCGATCCGGGACTAATGGATCCGATGCCGTCGAGCGCCTTCAACGCCGGTTCCTCGTCGTTCTTTGCCAAAAGGGAGAAGGCCCGCGCCATTTGAATTTTTCCGCACAGCATAGAATAGTGAAACTTTACATTTTCGTCCGCCGGATTGATGGCCAGCGCTTGTTCGTATCGGCGCATCGCCTCCCGGTTCGCCGAGTCGAATCTGAACGCCGCATGTTCGTTTTCGTGCTGCCATTTCAGTTCGGCAATCTGGCCGAGGATCACCTCTTGCGTCGCCGCGAACCACGGTGCCAGCGCCGTCTCCAGCGCTGGGCCGGATTCGCCGAGGCCGTCGATGCGCGGAACGACGGGTTCCCGGAACGGCGCCATACCGAGCAGGGTGGAATAGTAATTGCAGGTGATGAGCCGCGCCGATGAGAAATCCACAAACGGATGTTCGTCCGTATGCAGTGGGCCCTCTCCGGTGTATTTGCCGACAGCGTCGTCGCTCATGAAAAGTGAATCCAGCAGCGATTGGACCGAGCCCGCGTGCGCCTGGTCAAGGTCGGCGCGCACTTTCGGGAGTTCGGCGCGCTGGACGAAATCGCTCCAGCGGATGCGCAGCGGATCCGGCGTGCCGACCAGCGCCACGAAATCGCTGTCCCATTTGAACCAAACGGACGTGTGCGGGAAGGCCGCGTGGAAGGTCCGCATCAGCATCTTGAAATCCGCTTCCTGCAAACCGAATAGCGGCAACCATTGGCAGAACACGCCGCCCGGCCGGAGAATGCGTTTGCATTCGTTGTAGAAATCCAGCGTGTAAAGGCTGGCGTTTCCGCTGGAGAAGCCCGGGTGGATGATCCCAGCCTGGATCACATCATATTTTCGATTGGTCGCCTGTACGTAGTTCCGTCCGTCGTCGATAATAATCGGGACCTTTGGGTCGGATTGAAAATCGGGCCATGCGTCCGCGACGGCCTTCCGGACCGACAATTCGCATTTTTCCAATTCGACGACGTCCACCGCCGCGCCGTACTGCCTCGCGGCGAGCGTCGTAGACCCGATCCCAAAGCCGAGCAGCAGGACATCGCGCGGTTGCGGCGCCAGCAGCATAGGGATATGGATGATCATCGTGTGGCCGGGGCGATTGACCGCCGAATCGTCCGAGGCGGATACGTGGTCGACCACGACGGACTTGACGCCGCACTCTTCGGTCACGGAGACGACCGACTCGCGTCCCTCGCAGGTGCTCCACACGTGCGGGGCAAAGGCTTTGCCAACCAAAGACTCCAAATCCTTGGCGCCAGGCAACTCCGGCGGGGTCGGCCTGAGGTTCGCATTGTCATATGGGTCGAGAACCAACGGACGCGCCAAATGCAACAGGCCGGCGATGACCGCGAACACGACGACCGGAACGGCGACCGTGGCGCATCGCGCGAAACGACGGGGCAGTGACGGATATGTTATTGCGATCATCGCGCCCATCACAATGCAGACGGCCGCGACGAGAGCGACGCTTCCCTTGATGCCGCAGAGAGGGAGAATCGCAAACGCGGCCGCGGGCGCTCCGAGCACGCAGCCGGCTGTGTCCAGGAAGCCGATGACGGCCATTTTCCGGCCGATGCCGGATTTCTCATCCCTGTACATGCCGGTCACCAACGGCAAGGCGGCGCCCATGCAAAAGGTGGGGAAAAAGGTGAGCGCCATCGCCTTCGCGACGTTGCCCAACAAAAAACCAGCGACGTTCTTGCCGAGCACGAGGATGCCCAATATCGTAAATACTTGGAAGCCTTCGAGCGTCGGGAGCGAGGCGACGGCATACAACCCGATGGCCAGTTGCAACCGCGCCAGGACGGTCATCGGGTCCTTCACCCGACGGAGCCGCCGCGTCATCCACAAGATCCCGGCGGTCAGCCCGAGCAGGAAGACCGCGAGAATCGTCGAAAAGACGTAGGTGTTGTGGCTCATCAACATGCGGCGGCCCATCACCAGCACCAACACGCGAATCCACAGCACCTCGAAAGCCACGCTGACGAACCCTTGGACGCCAAACACCCACAGCGCGAGCTTCAAGCGGGGCGACAAGGATGCACGGTCAACCGCCGTCCCGTTTTCGGGGGCTCGCTTCTGGCCGGCGCAATTCACGTGTTTTTCACTTCGGCGGGCGATCGCCACCGAGAGGAATGCGGCGCCGATCGCCAGCTTTGTCGCCGCCGCAATCCGCGTGGCGCCGTTCACGTCGAAAACTTCCAACAGGGCAAACCCGGCAGCACGCAGCCGAACACCGCGCCAAGGGTGTTAACTGCGAACAATCACCCTGCGTCCCGACCCAGTTGGCCTTCGTATTGCGAATAGGCAACGACGGCCGCGGGAAAGGTTCCGCCCATCAGCGTCGTCGGAGGAATCAGCGCCGCAACCGCCAGGCAAAACCGCAGCAGGCTCATTTCGGTTAGACCGGGCGCAAGGGGCCAGATGCGTACGTAAACGGTCTTAAGGATTGCCAGCTCCGCTGGAAACGCGAGCGCGCAGACGGCAATGCCGATTTCCAACAATCCCAGCAAAAGCCACGGTCTGCCAATGCGATCCACGAGACGGCCGAACAGGAGGCTGCCGAGGGACAAGCCATATAAGCGGCGATGACCGCGCTCGAGGCGTACGAAGTCACACCGAAAACCAAGCTCAGGTTGCGCATCCAAACAACCTGAAAGGCGAGCGCGCTTGCCCCGGAAAAAAAGAACAGCAGGAGCAGCACCCGCCGGCCCAAATCGCTCGCGGTCGCCCCGACCAACCCGTCTGCTCGCTCTTTCATTGTGGAAGGACTTCCGGTGAGCCCCGACTCGAAATTACACGACACCCCTTGATTTCATTGATGCCGGAGGCCGGAATCGAACCGGCATGGTCACAAGGACCGCGGGATTTTGAGTCCCGTGCGTCTACCAATTTCACCACTCCGGCTCGCGAGAAAGAACGCGGATTCGGCAACGCCGGCCGAATCAAGTGGAGCTAGCCAGGATCGAACTGGCGACCTCTTGAATGCCATTCAAGCGCTCTTCCAACTGAGCTATAGCCCCGCGAGAGGACCGTTCTTATAGCAGAACCGTCCGTCGTGCGTCAAGGAGTCCGTCGACTCCGAATCTTCGGTTTTCACGGGCCCGCCAGCGGCGCGCGGGCGCCGAACTCATTCTTCGTCGGGCTTTTCCTGCTTCGGACGCTTGGTCTTCTTGGCGCGCGGTTGCCGCGGCATCTGCTGCCGCGGTTCCGCCACGTGACCCTTGGCAGCCCGCAAGGCGGCGAGCGCCTCCTCGTTGGTCAGGATCTTCATCGACTTTTTCGCCTGCTCGACCCACGCCTGCAGCGTGATCTCGGCTTTTTTCTCGACCAACTGCCCGCGGATCTCGTCGGCCTTCGCCTGGAACTCGGCGTCCGTCGGTTTGACGCGCTCTTTCAGCACCGCCACCACGACGCCGTTGCCGCTCGGGTAGGATTTCGGCAGGACCATCCCCGGCCGCGTCGCCGTAAAGGCGGCTTCCATGAGTTCCGGGGCCATGCCGACCTTCGGCACGGCGCCGCCGCTGCGTGTGAACAAGCCCGTTTCCTCCACGTCCAGCGCGCCGGCGGCCTTGCCCAGCGGCTGGCCGGATTGCACGAGCGAAATGATGCCGGCGGCCTTCTCGGCAAGCGCTTTTTGTTCGAGTTCGACCCGCAGGGCTTCGCGCGCCTGGTCCGCCGCTTCGGCGAACTCGGGCAGGTGCGCATCGATGACCTCGGCGACCTGGAAGACATAGACCGCTTCGCCGGCGTCGAACGGATCGCTGACGTCGTGCAGCTTCAGTTCAAACACCTTGCGCGCCGCTTCCATGCCGCGCAGCACGTCCGGAATCGCCTGATTCATCGCAAACGCGGAACTGGACGCGACCTTCACGCCCTGGTCGGCGCCGACTTTGAGCAGATCGGCCGTCCCGGTCACCTTTTGCTTGAACGCCGTCGCGTCGGCCAGGGCGCGCTTGGCGCCTTCTTCTTTTTTCAGGTCGGCCTGGATCTTGTCCTGAACTTCGCTCAGTTCCTGGACCTTCTCGGGCCGTTTCGCCATGACTTGAATGATGTGGTAGCCGTACTGGCTTTCCACCACGTCGGACACCTCGCCCGGCTTCGCGGCGAACGCGGTGTCTTCGAACGCTTTCACCATTTGGCCGCGGCCGAACCAACCGAGGTCGCCGCCCTTGTCTTTGGTGCCCGGGTCGTCGCTGTTCTTTTTCGCCAGTTCCGCGAAGTCGGCGCCCCCGACGATTTCCTTGCGCAGTTTCTCGGCTTTGGCTTTGGCGGCGTCGCGCACGGCCGGCCCGGCGGACGCGTCGGCGGCGATCAGAATGTGCCGCGCCTGCACCTGTTCGGGCTGTTTGAATTCTTTGTCTTTGTTGGCGTCGTAATAGGCGCGGACCTGATCCGCCGAGATCATGATCTTGTCGGCGTAGTCCGCCGGCTTGAACGTGGCGTAGTTGACCTTGCGCTTTTCCGGAACGCGGAACTTTTCCTTGTTCGCCTCGAAGTATTGCTTGAGCTGGTCGTCGGAGATCTGAACGGGCGCGCCCAGCAGCTCCGGCGACAGGCGCACGAACTGCAGGTTGATTTTGTCTTCCTGGTTGTCGAAGGCCTCGCGTACGTCGCTGTCGGCCACCTTGGCGGACGAAATCACCAGCGTGCGCAACTTGTCGGCGATCATCTGCCGGCGCAGGTTGGCTTCATATTCCGGGGCGGTGGTGCGCTGCCGGCGCAGGGTTTGGATGTAGCGGTTGCTGTCGAAACCCTTGCCGCTTTGGAATTGCGGCATCATGTAGATCATGTCGGCCAGTTCGGCGTCGGTCACCGTCAGGCCCATCTTCTCCGCCAGGATCTCCAGCACCCGGTCATTGACGATCTTGTTCAGGGCGATGCCGGTCATGTCCATGCGCTGCAGGAGCGTATCCGCGAATTCGCCGTACTGCCGGCGGTAACGTGTTTGCAGCTCTTCCTGCATCCGCCCCACTTCGATCGGCGCAATCGGCTGGCCGTTGATCTTCGCCAACCAAGTGGCCTCGTCGCCGAAATGTTTGCCGGCGCGCCGCATCGAACGGTTGACGTAGCCGAACGCGCCGAAACCGATGAGGAAGCTCAGGGCAATGGTGATGAGAAGACCTTTGATCAATACCGACTGGCTTTGACGCCGCAAAAAACTGAGCATTGCCCTCACCCCGAAAATTCTTGAATGAATGACGGACGGAGAAAACTACACTACGCGATTCGAAAAATCAACCGATCCGCCGGAGCGCGCACGAAATAGTTATCTTGAGTTTTCAAGCGCGACGTTCGCGGCGCCGCGCCCCGGGCGTGGATTGCGGGGCTTTCCCGTCGATCACCCTCCAATGCCAAAGCCGCGAATCCTGAATCCCGAATCCCGCCTCAACCACCGTTCCTCGGCTTCTCCACCTGATTCTTGCCCCGCAAGGCGACTCCCTCCAACTCCAGCAGCCGCCGTTTGAGCGAAAGGCCGCCGCGGAACCCGCAGAGCCCGCCATTCGAACCGACGACGCGATGGCAGGGGATCACGACCGGCAGGGGATTCGACGCCATGACCTGCCCGGCCGCGCGGGAGGCCCGCGGAGATTTCGCCGCCGCCGCCAGTCGGCCATAGGACCAAATCTGGCCGTAGGGTATCCGCGCCGCGGCAAGCGACACGGCCAGGCGAAACGGCGTGAACCCTCGCAGGTCGAGATCGTGCGTGGCGAAGCGGATGCGCTCGCCGGCGAGGTAGGCGTGCATCTGCTCGGCGAGCGGCGGAATCTGCGCCGCCTTCCGCGCGTCCCGCAACAGCCGCCGCTGCTCGGCGCCGGGCAGGCAAATGTGGCTGACTTTCGGAAACATCGCCGGATCGAAAGCCAGGACCACGGCGTCGCGGTCCCAGGGAATCAACACATAATGAAGCTCGGTTTCGGAATTTGACGTGCGCATTTTGCATCTCCACGATGGAACCAAATCCGCGCCCAAAATGCGATTTTCCGCCGCGGGCCGCAAGCCCCGGCGAGCGCGAATACAACCGCGATCTCCCCGTTGACCTGCGTCGCGCACAGTGATCGAATGCCGCCACGCAGTGGAATGTGGGCCGAGGTTTTTCGGCCTGGATCGCCAGCCGAAACGCTCGGCTCACGCGACCGCGCTTGTCGTGGCGCGGGTTGGAGATTCGCAATGAGAAAATCGGTACTGGCGGCGTTGATCCTGGCGCTCGCAGCGTCGTTTTTTTCGATTTCCTGCAGCGGTCATTCTTCGAACAGCAAGAGCGCGGCCGATGACGACACCGGGGGCTCGTACAACGACGACGATGACAATGACGACGACGACACCGCCAATTCCAAAAACGATGACGTCTTCGTCGTGGGCGAAAAAGGAACGATTCTTCATTTCGACGGATCGGCCTGGTCGCTGATGAACAGCGGAACGGCCGCGGACCTTTTTTCCGTCTGGGGATCGTCGCCGAGCAATGTTTATGCGTTTGGTGAATTTGTCGGCCCGAACAACGTGTTTCTGCATTATGACGGCGCCGCATGGTCGAATATGCCGGACTTGCCGGCGTCGTTTTTCCAAGCGCAATTGTATTGCATGTGGGGCACTGCGGCCGACGACATTTTTTTCGCCGGCGGGAAATACATTGGGGGAGACATTTTCGGAGAAAACTGGGGCAGCGGGCTCATTTTGCATTATGACGGCGGCGCCTGGAGCGAGTATTGGGTATACCCCGCCGGCCTCCAAATGGACACTCAATTCGTCGGCCTGTGGGGCGCGTCAAAAACGGATGTTTACGCCATTGCCAATTGGACCGGAGGCTCCGACCTCGATGACCCTCTGTGCCAACGTGAATGAGACACCTTCCCCCCGGGAAAACAGGGTAGAATTACAACCAGGGCGGGAAGGAGAAGAGGAATGAACGTGATTCGTCGAGTAGGTGAGGCCGACACGTTGG
>Ga0181520_10005279_pt1 | contig 20729 bp, 14 predicted proteins | sample PEATcosm2014_Bin_29_FD_132451 | JGI IMG/M metagenome (GOLD analysis project Ga0181520, IMG submission 132451) | Peatland microbial communities from MTU Mesocosm Facility, Houghton, MI, USA - PEATcosm2014_Bin02_30_metaG | ecosystem: Environmental > Terrestrial > Soil > Wetlands > Peat | place... | reverse complement strand
ATTGTCCCACCACTGCATGGTCACCAGGTCGCCGAACCACTGGTGTGCCATCTCGTGGGCAATCACCAGGGCGACCTCTTTCTTGGAACCAACCGATGCCGTCTTGGGATCGAGCAGCAGGTCGGTCTCCCGATAGGTGATGGCGCCGAAGTTCTCCATGGCGCCGGCCTCGAAGTCGGGCAGGGCAATCAGGTCGAGTTTCTTGAGAGGGTAGGGAATGCCGAAGTAGGTGTTGTAGTAGTGCAGAACATATTTGGCAATGTCGACGCCGTAGGGCGTGAGAGCCACCTTGTCGGGGGTGGAGCAGACCCGGATGGCCACCCCGTCCTGCTCCCCTGCGGTGCACTGGAAGTCGCCCACCAGGAAGGCCACCAGGTAGGTGGACATCTTCGGTGTCGGCAGAAACTTGAGGGTGTGCTTGCCCGCGGGTCCCGGGGTGTCGGTGTCGATGGGGCTATTGGAGATGGCCGTGTCTGCGGTGTCGAGAGTTAGCGACACATCGTAGGAAGCCTTGAAGGCCGGCTCGTCGAAGCAAGGGAAGGCACGTCGCGCATCGGTAGGCTCGAACTGGGTGACGGCGTAATTGCGCCGATCGGTCTTGGAGAGGTAGAAGCCGCGCAATTCGTTATTCAGGATGCCGGTGAACGCAATGGAGAGCGTCGCTTTGCCTGCGGGCAGCTTCTCGGCAAAGCTGAAAGTGGCCTGTTCCTTGTCCTTGTCGAGCGCGACTGTTGCCGTCTGGTGCTTGGCGCCGGCGGTAACGGAGACGCTTTGAAAGGCGATCTCGGCGGCGTTGAGTGTGATGTGGTCGGCGGGCTCCGCAAGCGTTACATCGATGGACTCAATTCCGGAAAAGGTCGCGGCCTTGAGGTCGGGGGTGAGGGCCAGCGTGTAGTGCTCGGGGTGAACGGTCGACGGGAGCCGCTGAGCGTCTGCGGAGCGGGCAGGCGCGAGAACGAGGCATGCCAGAATGGAAGACGCAGCCAAAGACGCGCGCACGGATGGGGCGAAACAAAGAAACTTCATGCAATCCTCGTGGGTTGGGCGAAGTCTTGACGCCCTGGATTCAATGCGTGAACCTCATGCTGCAGCGATTCTGGCTGCGCGCACGGTTGCGGAAATCGGACCTAGTCATTCTATAGCTGTGGGTGGGATCGACTGCCAGATGTTCCTGCTCCACGTGTTCGTCGATTCCGAGGTCGTGCTTCATTATTACAATAACTTACACGAAGAAATCCCGCAGGAGTGCAACCGGAATCGACAGCTCCGCGAACCCGGAATCCAGATAAATGCGCTCACAGCGCGGGCAGGAGCAGCCGCAGCAACAGGAATCCGCCTACGCCGGCAAAGAACACCAGGGCCATGCGAATGCCAGGCTCGCGGTTCACCTCCGGAACAAGATCGGTTGCGGCCACGTAGAGCGCGACACCAGCAGAAATTGGCAGCCCGAAAGGCAGCCAACTGGGCACCAGTTCGATCACCAGTACGCCCGCCAGCGTAGCTCCGGCCAGCGCCACCGCGGAGTAGAAAGCCATGGCCCGGCTGCGCCCGCTGGCCAGCATCACCGAGGCCATGGTGAAACCTTCCGGCGCTTTGTGCAGCACGATGGCCAGGAAGATTAGCCACCCCAACCAATTGGAAACCAGAAAGCCCGAGCCGATGGCCACGCCGTCAAACGCGGCATGAAGGCTGAGCCCTGCCAGCACCGAGTTGCTGGTATGCCGGGAGACGAATTCGCCGGCGTGCGTCTCCTCGCCGAAATGAAAGTGGGCGTTGATGGTGTGCTCCAGCAGGTGCACGAAGCAATAGCCGGCCATGATCAGCACCGGGCCCATCTTCGGGCTAAGCTTGAGGCTCTCCGGCGTCATCTCGAGCAGCGCGGTGGCCATCAGGAAGCCGGCGCCCAGGGCTACGAAATAGCGCAGGTAGCGTTCCACGCCCTTGGCATGCACCAGTACCAAACCGCCGACCACGTCGGCCAGTGCCGCGATGGCGCCTAGGATAAGAGAGATTCTTAGCAATGTTTCAATCCTTGCTCACTTCAAATCTGTTGGTTCGGAGAAAATATTCCACATCGCCAAGAAGCTGTCATCCTGAGCGAGGCGCTTTTCAGCCGAGTCGAAGGATCTGCGGTTGCTTTTCGGCTTCCCTGTCACAGGCCAGCAGCCTGTGACAAAGAAGCCGAGGTGTGAAAGGGCACGACTTCAGTCGTGCCGTAAACGTTCAAAAGGTGATGTGTTCCTTAGCCCGTGGAGTGGATCTTCTACGGTCCGGTATAAACTTCCCGAACCTCATACGACACCAAGCGATCTTGATCGTCGAATCTGAAAACGATAAAACAATCGGTCCTCACCAGATCCCACTTGGATCCGTCACGGATCGCGGCTCGAATCAGCTTTCCTTCTATTGCGTTTTTTGCAGACTCCGAATGATCAATCTTCCTGGCACTGAGGTATTCGTTCACCTGCGCCATAGTCGACTGAAACGGGGTTGCCTTTGCCAGATCTCGCTTGATTGCTTCTGCACTTGGCTTCGTTGAGCCGCAACCAAGCAGCAAGAAGGCGCACAGAAGATACGATCCTTGAGCTCTTTTCAGAAACCTCATCGGTTAGCCCTGACTGCCTGAACTGAAAGTCTAAACTCGAAAGACGCTTCGCAGGGACTAAAGCCCGCTGCTCTATCCGCTATGCCGGATGTGCATCACGTCGCCGTCCTGCACGACGTACTCCTTGCCTTCAAGCCGCAGCGTGCCCTTGGACCGCGCCGCGGCCTCCGACCCAGCCGCCAGCAGCGCATCCCAGCGAATGGTTTCAGCGCGAATGAAGTGGTGCTCTAGATCGGAGTGGATGGCGCCTGCGCCTTGCGGAGCTTTGGAGCCGACTGGAATCGTCCAGGCGCGGCACTCGTCTTCGCCGGCGGTGAAAAAGCTGATGAGACCCTGCAGTTCATAGCTTTTGCGAATCAGGCGCACCAGGCCGCTTTCGCGCAAGCCGTAGCCGTCTAGAAACTCCGTGGCCTCTTCGTCGTCCATCTCGGCCAGTTCGGCCTCCACCTTCCCGCAGAAGGCGGTAGCCCCGGCGTTGGGCCGCCCGGCAACTTCTTCCAGCTTGAAGCGGGTTGCGGTGGCGTCCAGATCGTCGCCCAGGGTGGTGCTTTCGCCAATGTTGACGGCGTAGAGAATCGGCTTCTGCGACAGGAACATGAAGCCCTTGATGAGCTTCCTCTCTTCGGCCGTCATCTCCAACTCGCGCAGCGGTTGCTCCTGTTCGAGCGCCTCTTTGGAGCGCAGCAGCAGAGCCTGCTCGCGTTCCAATTCGCCGGTGCGGCCCTTTTTCAGATCCTTTTCCAGCCGTTCCAGGCGCTTTTCAATCTGCGTCAAATCGCTGAGCATCAGGTCGAATTCCACGCTCTTGATGTCGCGGATAGGGTCAATCGGACCCACATGCGGAATAGAATCGTCCTCAAAGGCGCGCAGCACGTGAATCAGGGCATCCACGTTGCGCAGGCTGGTGAGAAACGCGGTCTCCTTCAGCGCTTCCTGGCCGATGGCCGCGACGTCGACATATTCCACCACGGCGTAGGTGGTCTTCTTGGGAGAGTAGAGTGCCGACAGCTTGTCCAGTCTCTCGTCGGGCACGCGGGCCACGCCGATGTGCTCCTCGCGCGGATTCGAATAGCCGCTGCGCTCTTCCAGCTTGGCCTTGGTCAGGATCTTGAATAACGAGGTTTTGCCTACCTGCGGCAGGCCGATGATGCCAGTCTTCATAAATGTCTCGTTGGGGCCTTATCAGGATGAATGCGCTCTTCAAGGCCTCTTCGATGATACAGGACCGAAGGACAAGGGCCGGGGAACTGGGGGCAGGGAATTGGTATGCGGGACCGAGGCCATGTTGAGCGATATCGCCTCCCAGGTCTCGAAAGCGTGACCTGGAGTGCTCGGCTTGTGGGTGAATTGGGCCGGCTCCGGTCGATCGGCCAAACCAACAGACTGACCCAGCCTTTATGCCGATTCTGCCCTGGCGACGAAGGCTACCGTCGCAATTCCCAGCAGGAGAATGATTCCCTCCACCTGCTCGCTTCGCCTGTGGAGCCTCTTGAAGTCCATGCGAGCCGGGTTAGCCGGATCGGCTGCATCGATAGCCCCGCCGGCGGCAACGCGGTCCCGTTCCATGGCTGGGATCATCACAAACTGCGAGCAAAGTGTGCAGCCAATCATGAGAACGATGAGGCCCATGGGGGCCAGTACTGCGCGCGGCTTGTAAAGACCCCACGCCGGCCCCAGCGCCAGAAGCGCAAGTGCCACCATGCCCGACACCAGACCCATGCCATGCAATATTCTCAACAACTGGCCCACAATTGCCCCTGCAGTGTGAGTGTCCGGCTGCAGATTGGTGAAGGTGATGGCTGCCACGATCGGGAAGAAGATCTCCGCGCCCAGCCAGACGACGAGCGCAAGAGAAAGCAGGGTGCGAAACAAAGTCTTCATGAAGGAAGGATACAAGGGAACCCTGCACCCCAACTCGGAAAGAACTTGGCTTACTGAGCCGCCAGCACCTCTTCGTAGTAGCGCACATAGTGCGGCACCACCAGGGACGCGCAGAAGCGAGTTTGCGCCGTCTTCCGGCCCGCCTCGCGCATGGCTTCCAAGCGCGCCCGATCGTTCAGCAGACTCAGTGCTCCCTGCGCCATTGCTTCCACATCGCCCACAGGATAGAGCAGACCGGTAACTCCATCGTCAATCAGTTCCGGGACCCCGCCCACGCGCGTCGCTATCGCGGGCACTTTGCAGGCCATGGCCTCCAGCGCGGCCAGCCCAAACGACTCCAGTTCGCTGGGCATCAGCATCAGGTCGGCTAACGGCAGCAACTCGTTGACCCGCTCCTGCTTGCCCATAAAGTGGATCTTGTTTTGAATGCCGAGGTCGTGGGCCAGCCACTCGGCCGACGAGCGATCGGGACCGTCGCCCACCAGAACCAGTTGCGACGGAACCGCGCGTACCACCTGGGCGAAGACCTTCACCACATCCAGCACGCGCTTCACGGGTCTGAAATTCGACAGATGCATCAGGATCGCCTCTCCCGGCGCCGCCAGGCGCAATCGCGCTTTTGCTCTTTTCTCCTCGTCGGTGTAGGGCGTATAGACGTCACAATTGACAAAGTTTTCAACTACCTCGATGCCCCGCGTCACGCCGAAGTGCTTGACCGTCTCCTCCTTCAGATAGTTGGAGATGCTGGTTACCCCGTCGCTCTCCTGAATGGCGTAGCGGGTAATGGGCAGGTAACTGCGATCGAGGCCCACCAGGGTGATATCGGTGCCATGCAGCGTGGTGACAAAGGGCAGGCGCCGCCCCCGCGACGCAAGCATCTGGCGAGCCAGCAGGGCGCTTACCGAATGAGGGATTGCATAATGCACATGAAGCAGATCGAGTTCGTTGAATTCTGCCACTTCCGCCATTCGCGACGCCAGGGCTAGATCGTACGGGGGGAATTCGAACAGCGGATAGCTGGACACCGGGACTTCGTGGTAGAAAATCCCCTGATCTCGTCCGCTAAGCCGAAATGGCTGCGAATAGGAGATGAAATGCACTTCGTGGCCCAAGGCCGCCAATTCGATCCCCAATTCCGTGGCCACCACGCCGGAGCCGCCGTAGGTGGGATAACAGGTAATTCCGATGCGCATGAAGCCTTCTTCATCCCGAGAGGGGGGATTGCGAAAAAAAGCATAGTCTTGCCAAACGGCAGCTTTATGCTTGTTTCCAAAAGTTGTAGGGCCTTCCAAATTCTGTAGAAGCCGTGCAGGACCCGGATTCATCCTTCACAATACCAGTTTGAACTCGGATTGGTTGGACCCAGCAACGCTATTGGGTGGTCCCCGAGTCGCAGGCAAATGTTACTACTTGATTAACGTCCGCCAGATTCCGTACTGCATTTGCCCGAGTGATGAAATCATTGATGAGATAGGCCGTTCCGGCACGTTCACACAGCAGCAGGAATGACGACATCACGTCAGCGGACCACCCAATTGGGCTCTTCACAGATAACGGTGTGGCGATGTGCGTCGGCAGTCGTCAAAGGAAAGTCACGCGGTCCGCTTTCTGCTTGCCTTGGGCGAAACCGGCACGGGCGGCGGGGATGCGGGTCGCCGGATCCATCTGGTTCGTGCCCATTGCGGCCCGGGAATTGGTGTCCGGTGTGATCACCACGACGCGGCTGCCCTGCTTGCGCAGGCCCTCGACCTGGCTCTCCAGGTCCGTGCCCCATTCCGGTGATCTGCGAATACCCTCGAACTGGCCAGCCGGTAGTGGCGCGGTCCGTCCGCCAAACGGCGAGAGAACCACGACGTTCGCATTGCCCGAGGCAAGGTCGGCGTTTTCGGCGGAGCGCACGCCACCATTGATATAGCGCGTGCCGTTGATGTTGTGTGTGGGGACCGTACCAGGAAGCGCGGTGCCTGCGGTCACTGCGTCCACGAGGTCAACGCCGGAATCGCGGTCGAACGCAACCAACTCGCCGGTATGCGCGTTGACTGCCGCCACGATCATCGGCCTCTCCGGCCATTGCTTGTGTGGCAACCTGGCGGCGACCGTCGCACGCCGCTGTTCCGCCGTCGTGGGTCCGAGTGTGGCGTCGCTCTCCAACCCAAACGCGCCCATCGCACGGCATAGATCCACAGCCGAGGTGGCTGCGGCGCCGATGGCCCTCATCCGCTCGTAGACTGCAGCCATCGGCCGGCCCGCTGGAAGCGGCCGGTTCTGCCCGACCGGTGGAACCGGCGGAGACAGCACCGAGGCCAACAGTTCGCCTGGGGGGATGCCGCTGCGCACCTGCGCTGCCGCAGTGGCCCCGGATGAGGTGCCGATCACCAGATCAGCCGCCTCGTTCATATCGATGCCAGCTTCGGCCAGTCCGGCGATGACACCGATCGTCCATGCATGTCCGGCTGACCCACCACCACCGAGAACCAGAGCAACGTTTTTAACCATCTGCCCACTATTTTAGCCCGTGGGCACTTCTGTCCACCTAAATATCAAGAACGTGACTTCAACTGGTGACTTCATTGCGCTCATCCGGCGTGGTTTACGCGCCAAAAGGCGGATAGGTAGCGAACTCCGTCTGGCCCGCGGATCGCTTTCGCGCTGCCTGAGTCCGAATTCTGGACCCTGGCGACCTGCGGGACTACCGATGTTCCAGGGATGATTTATCCCATGCCACAACACTCAGGTTGATGCGCACTCAAAGATGCGGCGACCCTGAAATCCCTCGAAAAATAGGCACACCCGCCCTAAAACCAATCTAAGCCGAACCTACTTCGAATCACCCACCATTCGTCCCGATTGCGCTGCACAAGCCGGATTGTCTATCGGGATTGTCCTGTACTGCGCTGTCGCTGTCGACCCGGCCCACGGCGTTCCGGCCTCAGACAGGTCGACGTGTTCTCCGGATTGCCTATAAACTGAAGCATCGCTTGGAGCCCATGCCGATGCGCATCGCACCTATTGGTCATACGCTCTTCGCCGTCACCATGATTGGTCTCGGAGCCGTGGGCCTGCTCCATCCCGATTTCGTTCCGTTGTGGAATCCTGTGCCCACCGGTCTGCCCGCACGCGAATTCTTCCTTTACTTTGGCGCCGTCATCTCCCTCACAGCGGGCATTGGGCTGCTTGTTCCGCGCGTGGCCGCCATTGCCGCGCGCTTGCTGCTCGCCACTCTCTTCCTTTGGTTGCTGTTCTTCCGGTTGCCGAACTTTCTTCATGAACCCGCTTTCGGCGCTTGCTGGTCGGTGTTTCCGCTCACAGTCATGCTGGCAGCCGCGTGGGTGCTCTATGTCCGGTTTGCCGCCGACTGGGACCGTAGACACCTCGGATTTGTCAGCAGCAACGACGGCCTGCGCACCGCGCGCGTGCTCTACGGCCTCTGCTTGATCTTTTTCGGAGTAGCCCACTTCGTCGACGTGAAAGACACGGTATCGCTCATCCCCCATTGGCTGCCGGGCCATCTCTTCTGGGCCTATTTCACAGGCTGTGCCTTCATTGCAGCGGGCATCGCTGCCCTCATTGGATTCTGGGCCCGCCTGGCCGTCGCGCTCTCAGCCTTTCAACTCGCACTGTTCCTGTTCGTGGTGTGGATACCTATCGTGGCTGCTGGCTCCAAAGACCCCTTCCAGTGGAGTGAGACCATCCTGAACACCGCGCTGTTGGCTGGCGCGTGTGTGGTTGCCGATTCCTATTGGTAGCAGCGGTAATGGCATGGGACGGCGCCACGCTTCATGAGAGCCGACAATTCCTGCGGATGGTTCCGTCAGCGGATAGGGCGCTTTCCCGGCTGGTGCACAGGAATCAAAACCTGAAGGTCATGAGGAATGCGATCCCAGCTGGGGAGATAGTAGCCTTTTAACCGCGCACTCCGACCATTCAAGTCCACGGAAACGCCAGGCGCCCATGTCGACTGACGATCTCTTGGAGTGATACCCAACCACCTGGGCGCGTTTCCGGTGCTGCGACAAGTCCAGGAAGCCCCATGGGCCATTCATGAGCAGGAGATTGGCCCCGGCGGACTCCCTTGACAGCCAGAAATTCCTGTCGTATATAGGTAGGGTGTCTACTGTAGACGACCTACCTGACGACGAGAGACTTGAACTGCTTCAAGGAACTCTTGAGGTGCTGATTCTCAGAAGCCTCAAGCTGGAGGCCAACCACGCCTATGGAATCTCGCAGTTTCTGCAACAGCAATCCGACAGCGAGTTCCTGGTGGACAACGGCTCTCTGTACCCCGCCCTGCAACGTCTTCTTCAGCGCGAATGGATTTCCGCACAGTGGAAGGTTTCGCCCAACGGGCGCCGCGCCCGGTATTACAGCCTGACGCCGGCCGGGCACAAGCAACTGGTGAAGGCAACTTCGAAGTGGGAGCGATTTGCTCTGGCCATGGCGAGGATTCTGGCACCGGAGGGTTGATTTCATGCGCCAATGGTGGTCGAAAGTGGCTCGTGCGCTGGCGAGAAGACGGGACCTCGCCAACGAGTTGCAGCAGGAGATGGACGCCCATCTTCAGTTCCTGATTGACAAGAACCGGGAGCGGGGCATGGGGCCGGAAGAGGCGCGTGCCGCCGCGCAGCGCGAGTTTGGCAATAGGACCTTGGTGCACGAGCGAAGCTATCAATCGTGGCAATTCCCCGCGTTTGAATCGGTGCTTCAAGACCTTCGCTACGCGGCGCGGGGTATCTGGAGAGCGCGCGTCTTCTCGCTCATCGTGATTTTGACGCTGGCTGTCGGCATCGGCGCAAACACCGCCATCTTCAGCGCGGTGTATGCCGTACTTCTGAAGCCGCTGCCATTCCCCTCGGGCGAACGTCTGTTGTGGCTCGGCGAGTCCTCCGCGAAAGCCAGCGGCATCAGCGTGACTTGGGTCAATTTCGACCACTGGCGGAAAGAGAATCGCTCCTTCGAGTCGATGGCCGGCTTCGAGAAGGCCGATCTGACGCTCACGGGCCGCGGTCAGGCAGTGCTTACACACGCCGGCGTGGTCACGAACGAATTCCTGCCGCTGACCGGTTCCCGCCCGATCATGGGCCGGCTGTTCACCGCCAGCGACGATGAACCGCAATCCGCCGCGACAGTTGTGGTGACCAGCGCGTTCTGGGCCAAAACGCTTTCAGCCGATCCCCAGATCGTGGGCAAGACGATAACCCTGAATGGGACTGCGTACATCGTGATCGGCGTGCTTGCCCGAGACCCTTGCTTCTTCCTGCAGCCGATCGATTACTACCTACCACTGCGCCCTACCCCTGCACAGGCTTCAAACCGCGATGCACATGGGGATATGCGCGTGCTGGGGCTGCTCAAGTCTGGAGTTACTCTATCCCAGGCGCGCTCTGACCTGGATACGATCCTGCAGCGGCTCGCGCTGGCCGATCCAGGCCCTGAAGACGACCATCGCGCGTTTGCCGAGTTTCTGACGGAGCAACGAACGGGCGACTTGAGCCATGTGTTTGTCCTTCTGATGGCTTCGGTTTGCCTGGTGCTGATTTTGGCGTGCGCAAACATCGGCGGCCTGCTGCTGATTCGCATGACCACCCGCGCACGCGAGCTGGCAATTCGGACTGCAATTGGCGCGGGGCGCAGCCGGATCGCACGGCAACTCTTGACGGAGACTGTACTGATTTCACTGTTAGGTGGCGCCTTCGGAGTCCTTCTCGCAGACTTTGGACTGCGCGCCATCGAAGTGCTAGGGCCGCCCGATATTCCGCGGCTTTCAGAAGCTAGCCTGAATCTACCGGTGCTGATCTTCGCGGTGGCGCTGACGCTGGCAGTGGGACTGGTGTGCTCCCTGGTGCCGCTGGTCAGTTCAAACAAAGTGAACCTGATCCTGCTTTTGAAAGAGAGCAGCACCGGCGGGGGTGCCAGCCGAATCGGACACGCGCTGCGCGGAGGCCTTGTCATCGCGGAGATTGCGGCGGCTGTTATCCTGCTCTTTACTTCGGGGATTCTGCTGCGCAGCTTGTGGGCCGCCGAGAACCTGAATCCTGGATTCGAGCCAGGGCACTTGCTCGCGCTCGAGTTGCAATTGCCGCCTCTGCCTTACAAGAGCGAGGGGTCCATTCTCGACTTCTATCGACGCCTTGAAGCAGCACTTCGTGCGCGGCCCGGGGTCGAATCGGTCGGCGCCGTCAACTGTCCTCCGGCGGCGGGCGATTGCGGGGACTGGTGGTATTCCGTGGTGGAGAGACCCACGCCCAGCCGGGAGGATGTGCCGGTCACGATGGTCAATATGGCGGACCCGGCGTACCTCCGGACCATGCGTATTCCGTTGCTGGCCGGACGCGCATTATCCGATCGGGATCAAGCGGGCCGACCGGCTGTCGCGGTGATCAATGAAGAAATAGCGCGTGCGTGGTGGAAGGACGCCCGTTCCGCTGTCGGTCAGCACATTGAACTCGGCGGACCCTATATGAAAGGTCCTGTGATTGAAATCGTCGGCGTTGTGGCCAACGTGACTCAGATTGGGTTGGACAGCCCGCCCTTGCCGGAGATCGATTTGCCGGCCGCTCAGCGTGTGGATGCCGCAATGGTGGTGATGATACGCACCAGGGGCAACCCGGAGAGCATGATGGCAACAGTGAGGCAAACCTTGGCTTCCATCGACGGCAATGTTCCGATTCAGTCGTTGAAAACCGCCGATATGTGGCTTGGCGCCACCCTTGTCCAGAGACGCTTCACCACGCTTCTGCTGGTCCTCTTCGCCGGAATTGCCGTGATCCTGGCCAGCATCGGGTGTTACGGTGTTTTCAACTACTGGGTTAGCTGCCGAAGACAGGAGATCGCCATTCGCATGGCAATGGGAGCGGGTACCATCGCCATCTTGCGCTCTGCCGGGCGACAGGCCGCCAGGATAGGCGCGCTCGGCCTTGTTGCCGGGCTGGCAGGAAGCTGGGCCGCGTCCCGGTGGCTGAGCAGTCTGGTCTTCGGCGTGTCGGCCCACGACGCAACCGTTCTCACCTTGACGGCAATGACTGCGTTTCTGGTCGTTGCGCTCTCTGCGGCGATTCCGCTTTGGCGCGCCACGCAAATTGATCCCATCGAGACGCTGCACGAAGCTTGATGAAGCGAGGCGTGCAATCGCATTGATTTGAAACAAGCATGTCCCGCCAACGATAGCGCGGACCTGGTTGTGCTATTCCTCTCAAGCCGCCGTCTTGGTTGTCGACCTGTGACTTCGTGCAACAAGAACAAACCGCCAATGTCAAAGTTCGATGACGCGGATTTGCCCGGCTGGTGCAAGGGGACGAAAGGCTTCATTCCAGTACGCGGCATTTACGAATTGGGTGGTCCCATTGTCCGCGATTCCGGCCCCACCATGTATATGCCCGAAAATATGCACCAGGGGTTTCCTTCACAATGCCAGTTTGAACTCGGATCGGTTGGACCCAGCAACGCTATTTGGTGGTCCTCGAGCCGCAAGCAAATGTGACTACTAGATTAACGTCCGCCAGATTCCGTGTCAGATTCCGCATCCGGTTCCCGGATTCCGACAAGATTCTTTTGACCCGGCATCGGCAGGTGAGGAACAGGTCGGCCCTCTCTGCTGCGTGAAGCTGTCGATCCTCTTTTTTTGACAAAGGAAGCAAGAGGCGCCTGAAACAGATCCGGTGGAAAGCAAGGGAAATCGTCGGCGCCGTCTTGCTTGGTTTGATCGTCTCCGTTCTCGGTGTGGTGCTAGCAATCTGGGAGGTGTCTCATTACTCTGCCGAGGCAAGCTCACACCAGATCAAGGCACGGCCCTGAAGCGAACTTCTCTCATCGCCTCCGACGTCTTGAAAAAAGTGCCGGTGCAGACTACCGAACCCGCGAAGTCGGCGTCTAACCTGCTCAAGGTGTATCTGCACCTTTCAGCAGGAATTCTCAAAACCTTCACTTTTCAGAACTTCTGGCACGCCGCAGCTTCATACGCGATTTCCCTGAGGACGCAGTCAGTGACAGGATTCCGGGCACCCTTCCGAGTCGGTCGGCACCCAAAGTCAAGTCCTTTCAGGGCAGCGACTGTGGTGTGTCTGATCTTGCTGGCGCTTTTGTTCGTTGTCCAGGTGGCACACGTTCATGCGCTCGACAGCGATGCCGACCATTGCACGTTGTGCGCCGTGATGCACTCGGTCGTGCCGCTCGTGGTCATGTTGATCACGGTTGTCCTGGTCAGAATCGGGACTCCTACGCCAGCGGCCCTTGAAGTTCGCGCGGTCACCAGATACTGGCATTTCACCCTATTTACACGTCCGCCTCCCGCAGGCTGCTAACGCATCTTTCCGATCTCGTCTCTGTCTGACTTCCCCCGACCGTCGCACGTTCTTGACGGGGAGGGCCCTTGTTTGTTCCCAAAGGCAGACGCAGAAACGGAATGATGCCTCGATGCTTAGAGGATGCTGCGGCAATTCTCCCGCGGCCGGTTCCCTGCATTCTTCAGCCATCACTCGGAGGCTTCTTATGTCGTTCCATCGCGACACGATGTTTCGCATTCTCCCCGTCCTCGCCTTCCTTTTCGCTACCATCTCTGCGTCTGCCCAAAGCGGAAATGCCGGCACGGTACGCGGCACACTCACCGATCCTTCAGGCGCAGTAGTTCCCAACGCACCGATCCATCTGGTGAACCAAGTCAGCGGTTTCGACCAAGCCACGACCACCAACACACAGGGCCAGTTTGTCTTCTCCAATGTGCCTTTCAACCCTTACCGCATCAGCACGCTCGTCAACGGTTTCGCTCCGTTGAATCAGAACGTCGAGATTCGTTCGTCAGTGGGTACGAGCATCAAGCTCACTCTCCGTGTTGCTGGGGGCAGCGCGACCGTAACTGTGGAGGCTTCCGGGGATCTGGTCGAAGACGATCCCACCTTTCACACCGATGTAGACCGCGACCTTTTTATCAAGGTGCCGCTAGAAAGTCAGTCCTCTACGCTCAGTTCTCTCGTCACACTCTCCACTCCCGGCGTCGCGGCCGATTCCAACGGGCTCTTCCACGGCCTCGGCGACCACGCATCCAACTCGTTCTCCATCGATGGCCAGTCCATCACCGACCAGCAGAGCAAGGTCTTCTCCAATCAACTGCCCGCAAACGCCGTCCAGTCTCTTGAGGTCATCAGCGGCGCGCCCCCTGCCGAGTTCGGCGGCAAAACCAGCCTGGTGATTGTGGCCACTACGCGGTCGGGACAGGGAATTACAAAGCCAACCGGTGATATAAGCAGTTCCTACGGCACATTCGGCTCCGGATCGGTCGGCGGCGACCTATCTTATGGGGCAAGAACTGGGGGAATTTCATTGAGGCTGACGGGCTCAACACAGGTCGCTTCCTCGATCCACCGGAGTTCGCGGTGTTTTATGACAAGGGCAACGAGGAGAATCTCTTTGACCGTGTCGATTACAACTTTACGCAGGCCGACTCGGCACATATCGACTTCAACTACAGCCGGTCGTGGTTCCAGACCCCGAACACCTTCGACAACCTGAATGTTCAGAATGTCGTCAGTGGTGGTGCGAGTGCCAACCCTGTCTTTGGCAACGTGGGCAATACGGATCAGCGCTCGAAGATTGGCACCTTCAATATCTCGCCAACGTTCACCCATGTGCTCAGCACCAACTCGGTTCTTAACCTGGGAGCCTGGGTCCGCAAGGATCTCTACAACTACTACCCCAGCGGCAATCCGCTCGCCGATCAAGGTGCTGCGAACGTGCAAACCTCGTCCATCTCCCAGAATCGTACCCTCACAAACGCCGCGGCTCACTCTGACTTCAACTATTCCAAGGGGATCCAAACCATAAAGGCCGGTGTGGTGTACGGGCAGACCTTCCTGCGCGAGAACGACAACCTGGGCGTGGTGAACCCAACCTATAATTCGCCCTGCGTTGATGCCAACGGCAGCGCGCTGCCGGGGTACTCCGATCCCACCGCATGCGACGGAGTAGTCTCGTTTCCCAATCCCAGCTATCTCACGGTCCTGGGGCCGTATGATCTGACTCGCGGCGGCAGTTTCTACAACTATGCTGGCCGTACTGACGTTAAAGAACTGGCGCTGTACGTCGAGGATCAGATAAAGGCAGGCAACTGGCTCTTTAACCTGGGTGTGCGGGGGGACATTTACAACGGGCTTGCCTCATCAAAACAAGCGGAACCTCGCTTGGGAGTGGGATATCACATCAAACCGTCCAGCACTGTGCTGAGCCTCTCCTACGCGCGCACCCTGGAAACGCCGTTCAACGAAAACCTGGTTTTGTCCAGTCAAGGCTGCTCCAACGCCGTGCTGACGCCTTTACTGGCCTGCCAAGGAGGCCAAGGAACGCTTCAGCCTGGTTTCCGCAACGAGTTCCACGCCAGCCTGCAACAGGGCTTCGGAAAGCATGCCGTGGTGAGCGGCGAGTACATCTGGAAGTACACCCACAACGCCTTTGACTTCAGCATCCTGGGCAACACGCCGATTACGTTCCCGATCGACTGGCATAACTCCAAGATTCCTGGCTATGCCATCCGCGCTGAGGTTCCGGTGGTTCGGGGCTTCAGCGCATACTTTGTAACCTCTTCGGTAGCCGCACGCTTTTTCCCGCCGCAGGTGGCCGGTGCCGGTGCCACCGTTGGCCAAACCGGATTGCCCTTCCGGATCGACCACGACGAGAAATTTAACCAGACGACCCACCTGCAGTACACGATCCCCGACCGCAAGTTTGTTGGGGGCCTGTGGGGCGGATTCAATTGGCGCTACGACTCGGGCCTGGTGGCAGGAAATGCGCCCTGTTACGGCACTACAGACCCCAATAGTCCTTGCCTAGCCACCTCAACGACGCTCAACGGTGCGCCGGCGATCGCCATGCTGGACGCGTTCGCCCGCCCACTCACAGCAGATGAAGAGTTCCAGGCCGGATTCACTTGCAACGGCCAATCTGCCACGCCCACCAACCCGCTCCCCGCTGTCTGCCCCGCGTCGGAGTTCTCCTCCAGCCTCATCGACATTCCCGCACCCGGCACTGGTGACAACGACAAGAATCCGCAGCGCATCGCGCCACGCAACCTCTTCGATGCCTCGCTCGGCAAGGACAATATCTTCCACAAGGAGCGCTACAAAGTGAACCTGGATCTGACAGCAATCAATGTCACGAACAAGTACGCGCTGTACAACTTCCTTTCGACGTTCAGCGGCACGCACTACGTAACGCCGCGGGCGCTGACGGCGAAGATCACCGTGAACTTCTAAAGTGGACCGTCTGCGGGCAGAAAAACCATCTCCTGCCCGCAAACGGCGCAATGGTCTTGAGTTTTCGACGGTCTGCATACATCGGAGGCAATGCCCCGGGGGCACGAAGAAAGTTAGGACTTCTCTGAAGAAGCGGACGCTCATTCCCGTCACTTGGCACGACATCAACCCGGCCGGCAATATAGACTTCCTGGCCAGTTCGATTACGGTTGGAACTGGAGTCCCTATTGCGCGGCGCGAAGAGGAATTCTGCTGGCGCACTTGACGGAATTGGACAAGGGCGCCTTACTTGAAAGCCACATGCTGTGGCGATTCGATGCGAGCGGCATTATGCCGTCCATGATTCATTCTTGCGGAATTGAGATTCTGATCGCGCCTGCGGCAAAGTTCGAGATCGCCGTTACCTTGGACGATTTCCCAATGCGGACGGAGTAGCCTTCCACCGCATCCAATCCCACAACGCGCAGGCGTACATCCGGTGCGATTCCGCTATTCTTGAAGCCTTTGAGCAGAGCTGCATCGTCATCGGCAACGCTCTCAATGGTGAATTCGCCAGGTTCGAGGATCTCGGCCAGAAGCACCGAGTTTCGTTGCGACATCGTGCCATCCATTGCAGGGATGCAATGCCCGTGCGGATCCAGCTTGGGATTCCCAAGCTTGGCGGCGATACGCTCTTCAAAGCGCTCGGAGATGAAGTGCTCCAGCCGCTCGGCGTCCTCATGGATTTCTTCGATTGGGTAGTCGAGCACCTGGTAGAGAAAGGTCTCGATCAAGCGATGATGGCGCAGGACCTCCAGGGCGCGCCGCTTTCCGGCGGCCGACAATAAAACCCCGCGATGCCGCTCGTACTCGACCAGTGGCGAGGACGACGCCGCCAATTTTTGCAGCATATTGGTTACCGACGCCGGTGCAACCCCCAGCCGATTGGCCAGCGCCGAACTGTTCACGCGCCGCCCCGCGGGCTCGCTCAGGGCAAGAATTGCCTTCAAATAGTCGTCCACCGATTCAGAATGCGGATTGGGTTGGCGGCGTGCAGCCATCATCGGGCCTTCCTCTAAAAGACTTGACACTTTTTTGATTTTAGGCGAATCTAACTTTTAGGCAAGCCTAAATATGACGCTTGCCCGCCGTTCCTCCCGATTCTCGCGCCAGAGCAGGACTGGGTAGCCGGGAAGTTCCAACAGACAACCGGAGGTCCGCATGACAAGCAATCGAACCCTAGCGATTCTCGCCTTGACCTCATTGTTAGCCATGGTTAACCCTTCTCGTTTGTTGGCGCAAAGTGGCACCTCCAGCGCACTGACTGGAACGGTTGCCGACAAGAGCGGGGCAGTAATCGTCAATGCCCAAGTCAAGGCCACCGATATCAATACTGGGGCGGTTCGCACTGTTCAGAGCAATCCCGAGGGACGCTTCCTCTTCAGCCAGGTGAACCCAGGAACCTACCGGGTCGAGGTTCAGGCCCAGGGTTTCGGCCCGGCGCAGTCGCAACCCGCAAGCGTTTCGGTAGGCCAAACGGCTACCGTGAATTTCTCGCTTTCTCCGGCGACCACTCAGCAAACCGTCCAGGTGACCGAGCAGTTCGGGCTGATGAGCCTGGAGAATCCGAATACTTCGACAACACTCGAAGTCGAGACCATCGAGAACCTGCCCAATCCTGGCCAGGACCTGACTTATGTCGCACAGTTTGCGCCGGGCGCGTTGATGAATACGGCCGGTTCGTCGAACGACGCCAAGGCTGCCGGCGGTTACGGCAATGTCGAGTTCAACGGCCTTCCCGCGACTTCCAACGGCTATATTTTGGACGGCTTCGATTCCAACGATCCGTTTCTTGGATTGAACATCGGCCTTTCCACCAACCTCGTCATCGGCCTGGACGCCTTGCAGGAGGCGACCGTGAACACTAACTCCTATGCGGTCGATCAAGGCCGCTATGGGGCCTCGCAGGTGAACTACTTTACCAAGTCGGGGACCAACCGGTTTCACGGCGATCTATACGAGGTGTGGAACGGATCGCTGTTCAACGCGACCGATTATTTCCTTCACGCCAACGACACGCCGGGCAACATTGCCAGGAAGCCGCGCTCGACCGTCAACGAATTCGGCGTCAGCGTAGGCGGACCGATCTTGAAAGATCGTCTCTTTTTCTTTACCCACTACGAAGGCATTCGCATCGCCCTGCCGCTGGTGGCTCGCACCACCGATCCGACGCCCGCATTCCAACAGTATGTCTTGCAGCAATTGCCGCTGGGCGGAACCGATCCGATCAATGGAACCGCTTTGCCGGCTCAGCCCGAAGAGGTTGCCTTCTACCAGAAGATGTTCGCGCTCTACAGCAACACGGCAGGCACGCCAACGCCTGTGCTCACCTGTCCGCTCGATGCCGGCGGCGCGCTACTGCCGGGCACGCAAACAGCATCCAACCTCTTCAACGGAACGGGTTGCGCGAACATTCGCACCCAGTCGATGAACAACAGCGACAGCGAAAACCTGATCGTGGTCAAGATCGACCACACCATCGATTCACGCAACACCGTCTGGTATCGCTTTCAGCAGGACACGGGTTTGCAGGCCGCCTATACCGATCCGATCAATACCATCTTCAACTCCTATTCGCCACAGCCGCAACGCACCTTGGTGCTCGGTTACACGCACATCTTCACGCCGAATCTGATCAACCAATTCAACCCCGGCGCGAGTTGGTACTCCAGCCTCTTTTTGCCCAATCACTATGCGCAGGTCCTCGATACCTTTCCCATCGTGCTGGCCGGCGGCAGTTCCAATGCGCCGTTTACCACCGTTGGCGGCAACGATCAGACTTATCCGCAGGGCCGCAAGGTGACTCAGTGGCAGATCAACGATAACCTCATCTGGACGCATGGCCGGCATACCTTCACGTTCGGCGAGAACTCTCGCCGCCTCGATGTGAGCGACTACGATCTGGGCGAAGGTGTTGTGCCCACTGTTGTCTATAACGATCTGGCGCAATTCACCCATGGCGCAGCATCCACGGCCACGGCGGGCTTCCCGGTTACGCAAAAGGAGAGCATCGCGCTCGGCAACCTCGACCTCTACGCAATGGATACGGTCAAGGCCGGTCAAAGATGGACATTTGTGGCGGGATTGCGCGCGACCTGGAACACGAATCCGGTAAACCGGCACGGCCTTTTTGCGAGACCCGCCGGTTCGTTCCTCGATATGGAGCACTCCATCGACCAACCCCAGAACCAGGCGATCGAAACAAACGTGCGGTCTCTCTTTCCCGGCACGCCGCTCTTCAGTTGGCAACCGCGCGCATCGGCGGCATACAAGCTTTCCGAAACGATGGCACTGCACGCCGGCGGCGGAGTCTTCAATGACATCGTTCCCGCGCAGATTGCCGATCTGGGCGCAACCAACGCTCCGTATGCGCCAGTCTTTGTTGGCGGAATTAACGGCCAAGTCGGCGGCATCGGCATAGCCCCCGAAGTCACAAACAGCGCCGTCGATGCGACCGCCGCTGCTAACCGTTCCTTTCAAAGCATCTTTCAATCAGGCGGCGCGCCTTGCACGGGAATCCAGCTTGGCGCACCGATCTGTCCGCTGGCGGTGAACATGAACACCTTTCCCAGCGGCACGCTGAAGACGCCCTACTTTCTTGAATGGAACCTGGGAGTCGAGCGCGCGTTGGGCGCGCGCGGCTCGCTGCGCGTGGATTACGTTGGCACACGCGCCGTGCAAGAGCCTTATCAAGTGCAATTGAATGGCTATCAAACGGTGTGCAGCGGCTGCTTCGCTCCCTTCGCTTACAATCAACCGCTCGACCAACGCTTCGCCAGCGTCAACGAGTTTCGCACTGGCGCCGCCAGCCATTACAGCGGCCTGCAAACCTCCGCCACAAAGCAAATCGGCGGGCTGACGCTGCGCGGCAATTACACGTACAGCCATTGCCTGGACGAGGTCTCGAACGGCGGGCTGCTTCCGTTCTCCAGCCTCGGCATCCTTTCTCCGCTGCCGGGCAGCTTGCGCAAGGAGTATGGTAACTGCGATTACGATGTGCGCCACAATTTGTCGGCCTTCGGGATCTATGAGATCCCCTTCCACTCTAGCCATCGACTGCTGAGGCAGACACTGAGCGGCTGGCAGATTTCGCAAACGGCCTTCCTGCACAGCGGCTTGCCCTTCAGTGTGCTGAGCGCGCCCTACACGGCCAACAACAACGGCATCTTTCAAGGCAGCGGCCCTCAGTTTGCGAATCGTGTTCCCGGAGTGCCGCTCTATCGCAAGACGCCCGTTTCCGGCGTAACCCGGACCGGCAGCCGCCAGTGGCTCAACCCGGATGCGTTCGCCTCGGTGGTAGATCCCAGCACCGGAGCCTGCGCAGGCGGAGATTCGCCTGCCAATTGCCAATTCGGAAACTCCGGCCGCAACAATGTCCGCGGACCTCATTTCACTTACTCCGAGATGTATCTGACGAAGAGAATTCCCATCACCGAGCGTGTGAGTTTTCGACTCGACACCCAAGTGTTCAATGTCTTCAATCATGCCAACTTTGCATTGCCCAGCAATCAGGCGGGCATGCCCGGCAAGCCGGCAACCCAAACAGGTTTTGGCGCGCTGACCAGCACCATCTCGCCGCCCACTGGATTGCTCGGAGTCGGTCTCGGCGGCGATAGCTCACCGCGCATGATCGCCTTCCAAGGGAGAATCGAATTCTGAATCTTGGCAACCCGTTGACTCTTTGACACTAACTCTTCATTGATCACCGATTGCCGATGACAGCCGCCGAGCCAAGCTGGCCGGAGCCGCACACCACTGTTTTGCAGAACCGTAAAGCACGCCGGTTCCTCTAGCATCCAGATGGTCGGGGGAGGATACTTGAACCCTGGGCGGACTTGAACGAAGCCGCTGCGGCGGCGGACGCATCCGCGTGTGGCTGACCAGCCTTTGAGGCGGTCGGGATAGCTTGGTTCACAGAGAAGGAGGATTCTCTGTGAATCAACTACGTCAGCTTATGCTTGAGGAGT
>Ga0181520_10005277_pt1 | contig 20730 bp, 20 predicted proteins | sample PEATcosm2014_Bin_29_FD_132451 | JGI IMG/M metagenome (GOLD analysis project Ga0181520, IMG submission 132451) | Peatland microbial communities from MTU Mesocosm Facility, Houghton, MI, USA - PEATcosm2014_Bin02_30_metaG | ecosystem: Environmental > Terrestrial > Soil > Wetlands > Peat | place... | reverse complement strand
GGCGGGGCGTGGGTCAACGGCATCCTCCCCATGAACGGGCCCATCCAGCTCGCCTACCTGGCGGGCGGCTTCCCCGCGGACCCCGTGGACCTGATGCTCGTGCACAGCCTGGTGTACGTGATCGCGCTGCTCGCCATCGCCGCCGCCGGCTGGTCGCTCCGGGTCCGGGTCCGGCGCGGGCGCCCGGCCGCAACGGCTCAGTGAGCGGACGGACTGAAGAGGGCGAGCACCTCCCTGGCCAGCCGCTCCTCACCCGCGGCGCCCACCATCACGGTGTCGAGCAGGTGGGGACGCATGCGCAGCCCGGCGACCGCGTCGGCAAGCTCGCGGTCGGCCGCGTCCAGGACATAGCCGGAGGCCACCCCGGCGTAGTGACGCGCCACCCCGAGGGCGGTTGGCTCCTCGCCGAGCTGCTCCATGAGCGCGACCGTCGGGCCTTTCAGCGCGCGACCTCCGACGATCGGGGAGACGGCGACCACGCGGTCCCGCTTCAGATGAGGGCCGATCAGGGCGGTGATGGGGTCGACGCTGAGAAGGGGGTTGGATGGGCCGATCACCACCAGCTCCGCCTCCACGACCGCCCGCACCGCGGCCGGCGCCGCCACGGCTGCCTCCAGACCCTCGAACCGCAGTCCGCGGACCGGTGGCGCGCAGCGCCGGCCCACGAACCACTCCTGGAAGCTCAGCTCGCCGCCGTCGGTGGCGACCCGTGTGCGCACCGGGTCGTCGCTCATGGGGATCACGGCCGCGTTCACCCCCAGCCTCCGGCCGATCTCGGCGACGGCCTCGGTCAGGCTCATCCCCCGCTGTCGCAGAGTCGCCCGCAGGAGGTGGAGGCCGAGGTCGCGATCGCCCAGCCCAAACCAGACCGGCTCACCGAGCAGGCCGAGCATCTCCAGGGCGTGGAAGCTCTCGTCGCGGACCCCGAACCCGGCGTCGGCATTGAAGAGGCCGGCGAGGCGGTAGAGGACGGCGTCGGTGTCGGGAGAGACCAGCAGTCCCCACATCTCCTCGTCGTCGGCGGTGTTGGTGATCACGCTGAGCTCGCCGGGAGCGAGGGCCGCCGCCAGCCCGCAGGCCAGCCGCGCGGCGCCGGTCCCTCCGGCCAGGACTGCAACCCTCACGGGCTCACCGGAAGAGGTCCAGGTCGGCGGTGCGGACCAGCTCCCGCCCGCTGCCGTCCGAGCCCTCGAGCGCCAGCCCGCGAACGACGACCGCGGGGATCCGCCGGGTCTTGCCCATGACCATCTCGGCGGCTGCGGCGATCTCGTCGGCGACCGCCACCACCGTGGCGTGGAGGGGCATGCCGAAGTCGTCGGGGCTTCCCCGGTAGTCGACGGTGGCCGGTATCCCGGCCACCCCCAGCGCGACGTTGCAGAGCCCGACCCGCCAGGGGCGGCCGAAGGTGTCGCTGATCACCACCCCGACGTCCACCCCCGCCACCGCGGCGATGCGCCGGCGCAGTCCCTCCGCGCTCCGGTCGCAGTCCACGGGCAGCAGGCAGGCGACGTCGTCCCCGGGCACGTTGGACCGGTCCACGCCGGCGTTGGCGCAGACGAAGCCGTGCCGGGTCTCGACGATCAGGACGCGATCGGCGCGCACCACGCGGACGCTCTCGTCGAGGACCACCTGGACCATGCGCGGGTCGGCCCCCAGCTGCGCGGCCAGCTCGCGTGCCCGCGGGCCCGGGGCGACGGCGCTCAGGCTCCGCAGCATCCCCTCCGCCTTGGACACGACCTTCTGCGCGACCACCACGATGTCGCCGGAGCGGAGCGGAGCGGCCCGCTCGGCGATGAGCCGGCCCAGGTCGTCGCCGCTCGCGATCTCGGGCAGTCCCCCGATGCCGTGGAGCTCCACGCCCCCGGGTCCCTCGGTCACGCGCCCTCCCCCGAAGCAGCCCGCCAGCGGTCCAGGGTTTCGAGGTCGTCCGGCTCGTCGAGGTCCAGGGCCAGCGCCGGCTCGTGGTGGACGATCAGCTCCCGGCCGCGCCGCCTCGCCTCGGCGGCGAAGCGGGGGAGGGAGGCGTCACCGAACTGCAGGTCAAACTCGCCGATCGGCCGCAGGTAGAGGGCGTTGGTCCCCTGGCGGCCGAGCGCGGGGGCCACCACGGCGACCGGACCCTCGACCGTGCCCGCGTGCTCGAGGAGGCGGTGCAGGCTGCCCCCATCGACCAGTGGGAGGTCGGAGCTGAGCACGAGGCAGCCGGAACCTCCTCGCGCGAGCACCTCGGCCAGGCCGCGTTCCGCGGCACGGTTCTGGCCCGCTGGGTGCTCCTCGACCAGGGCCTCCGCCCCGCACCGCCGGGCCAGGCCCGCCGCTCCCGGCCCGCCGCAGACCGCGATGGTGACCGCCACCTCCTGTGCCGCCGCCAGCGCTCGGACCGCGCACTCCTCGGCGAGGCGCAGACGCTCGGGGGCCGACAGGGCCGCCGCCAGACGGGTCTTCGCCGTGCCGGGCTCCTTGATCAGCACGACGATATGCGCCGCTTCTCCCATCCACCGGACTCTAGTGGGGGTGGAGGACGGGGCGGATGCCGGGCGGGGGGGGCGAGCCGGTGCAGGGGAGGGTCCCGGGTCGCCTGCGACGCCGGGAAGCTTTGCAACAATGGCGCGATGAAGCGCGGCCGCAGCATCTTCCCGTTCACGGCCATCGTCGGCCAGGAGCCGATGAAGCAGGCCCTGGTGCTCAACGCGATCAATCCCGCCATCGGCGGGGTGCTGATCCGCGGGGAGAAGGGGACCGCCAAGTCGACGGCGGTACGCGCCCTGGCCCGCCTCCTCCCCGAGCTCGAGGTGGTCGCCGACTGCCGCTTCGGCTGCCCTCCGGATGCCGCCGCCACCCGCTGTGACGAGTGTGCCGAGCGGATCCAGCGGGGTGAGACGCTGCCCCGTGCCACCCGCCAGATGCGGGTGGTCGAGCTGCCCATCAACGCCTCCGAGGACCGGGTCGTCGGCTCGATCGACATCGAGGCGGCCATCAAGAAGGGCGAGAAGGAGTTCGAACCGGGGGTGCTCGCCGAGGCCAACCGCAACATCCTCTACGTCGACGAGGTGAACCTCCTCGACGACCACATCGTTGACGTCCTCCTCGACGCCGCGGCGATGGGCACCAACACCGTCGAGCGCGAGGGGGTGTCGGTCTCCCATCCCGCCCGCTTCATCCTGGTCGGGACCATGAACCCGGAGGAGGGCGAGCTGCGTCCCCAACTCCTCGATCGTTTCGGGCTCTGCGTGGACGTCGAGGGCATTCGGGACGTGCGCCAGCGGGTCGAGATCGTCGAGCGCCGCGAGGCGTTCGAGGACGACCCCGAGGCGTTCGCCTCCAGCTGGGAGCCGGCAGAGCACGCCGAGGCCGAGCGGATCCGCAAGGCCATCCTCACCCTTGGCGACGTGGCCGTGGATCGCGAGATCCTCGTCGCCATAGCCCACCTCGGCATCGAGCTGGAGGTCGACGGCCACCGCTCCGACCTGGTCACCCGCAAGGCGGCCCAGGCGGTCGCGGCCCACGAGGGGCGGGACCGTGTCACTCTCGAGGACGTCGAAGGGGTGGCACCCATGGTGCTGGCCCACCGGACCAAGCCCACCGCCGGCTCGCGGCGCGGGCTCGCCGACATCGGCGAGATCCTGCGCAGCGCCGGCGACGGCTCCTCAGGGCGAGGCCGGTAGGGTGGACGCCGGCGCCCGGTTCGCTCCCGAGCCGCCCTCGGGGCAGCAGCACCGCCTCGTCCACGGCGACCAGGAGGCGGTGGTCACGGAGGTCGGTGCGACGCTCCGCTCCTACACCGTCGGTGGGCGGCCGGCCATCCTCGGCTTTGACGTCACCGAGTGGGCAACCCACGCCCGGGGTCAAACGCTGGTGCCCTGGCCTGGACGGGTCGGCAACGGACGGTACCGGTGGGAGGGGGTCGACCACCAGCTCCCCGTCGATGAGGCGGAGTTGACCAACGCCATCCATGGGCTGGTCCGCTGGGCAAACTGGTCAGCCGAGGCACCGGCCGCTGACCACCTCGTGATGCGCTACCGGCTCCATCCCCGCGACGGCTACCCCTTCTGCCTCGACCTGGTCGCGACCTTCCAGCTCGCCGACGCCGGCCTCCGCGCAACCCTGTCGGGGACCAACCTCTCCGGCGTTCCCGCCCCCTTCGGGGCCGGCTCTCACCCCTATCTCGCGCTGAGCGACGAGCTGCTCGACGGCTGGCGGCTCACGGTCCCGGCGGAGACCCGGCTGCGCACCGACTCGCGGATGCTGCCGACCGGCCGGGCGCCGGTGGAGGGGTCGGAGTTCGACTTCCGTGAACCACGCGTGATCGGGCCCACGCAGCTCGACACCGCCTACACCGATCTGCTCCGCGATCCCGACGGTCTCGCCCGGGTCTCGCTGGAGGGTCCCGACGGGCGGCGGCTCGTCCTCTGGGCCGATGGCGCCTGCCCCTGGCTGGTCATCTTCAGCGGGGACCCGCTGCCGCCCGGCGATCGGCGGCATGGGCTCGCCGTGGAGCCGATGACCTGCCCGCCCGACGCACTCCGGAGCGGCGAGGACCTGATCGTCCTCCAACCCGGGGACACCGCCACGGCGAGCTGGGGGATCGACGTCACCGGTTTCCGCTCTTAGGAGCCGGCCCAAGGCTGAGGCTCGCGGGATCCACGCAGGCGACCCCGGGCTACTTGAAGCCGTACAGCCCCTCGTGGAAGTCGCCGGTCGTGATCCACCGCTCGATCACGAGGTCCACCATGGCGTCGTCCACCGCGGTCGCGCCCAGGGTGCGGGCGTTGCCCTCGATGGCCTCCAGCACCTGCCCCCGGACGAACTCGGGGATGCGGGAGAAGCGGTCGACGGCGGAGTCGGTCCAGGGCAGCCCCTCGCGTTCACGCTCCTGGATGGCGTGGGAGACGCGGCCCCACAGCTCGTACTTCACCTCCATCTCGTGAGGGGTGATGGTGGTGCCGAGTCCGAGCTTGTGCGCCGTCCACTCCACCCGCCACCGGGTCAGCTCGCGGCAGAACTCGGGAACGTCGGCAAGGCGGGCCTCCGCCTCCGGGGTCCAGGTGAAGCGGAGCTCCTCCCCCTTCTCGCTGAGCGGGTGACCGTAGCCGAGCTTCTTGCCGAGGGTGCGGAGGAAGAGGGCGGTGATCTCCGCCTGCCGCCCGGCTGCACGCTCCTCGGCGACGCCGCGGGCCAGCTCCTCGCCGCGGGTCGGGTCGCCGTGTGACCACATCTCCGCCCGCTCCCTGACGACCGCCTCGGCGTCGGGGCTCCAGGCGGGGGCGGTCGCTGCGCGCCTCGGATGTGCCGGCTCGGCTGCCGGCAGCGCGCCTGCCGCCGCCGGCACGCCGGCGACCGGGCAGGCTCCCCCGCCCGTCGCGGTCACTGCCGGGTGCGCCCCGGTGGGGTGGGGTGACCCGCCGTCACCGTGGGGGAAAGGGCACGCCGCAGCGTCGACCTGGGACCGGGTGCTGTCGAGCGGAGGCGTCGCCGGGGGAGTGGGCCGATTCCCAGATACGGTTGAATGATTCGACACGGTTAGGTCCTCCGGCCCATGAACAACGCACCCATGTGGCTTATGTTCCTACAATTACCTTGCGCACCGTATGGGAGCGCAGAGGGAGGCGCGAGCGGCGCCGGGGACCGACATCGGGGGTGCGATGGACACGATCGGCGGCTACTCCAACGTATACGTCCCGCTGGACAACTCGGAGCACTCGGACGCGGCGGCGGGGCTGGCGATCGACCTGGCGTCCGCCTGGGGCGCCCGCTGTGTCGGGATGCACGCCTACGCGGCGCGGATGCACGACTTCCGCTTCAAGCAGATGGAGTACACGCTCCCCGAGGAGTACCAGGACGAGGCGGAGCTGCTCCGCCAGCGCCGCATCCACGACTCCCTGATCACCACCGGTCTCGAGCTGATCAGCGACAGCTACACGGACGTCATGCGCTACCGCTGCCTGGAGCGCGGCGTCCCCTTCGAGGCGCGGCGTCGGGACGGGCGCAACTGGGAGGAGATCGTCGCCGACGTCGCCGAGGTCAAGCCGGACCTGGTGGTGATGGGGGCGCTGGGCACGGGGGCGGTGCGCGAGTCGACCCTGGGCTCAGTCGCCGAGCGGGTGCTCCGCCGCGTCCGGACCGACGTCCTCCTGGTCCGCGACCTCGACTGCCAGCGGGAGGGCGACATCGTCGTCGCCGTCGACGGCTCGCCGCAGAGCTTTGCGGGGCTGCGCGCGGCGCTCGAGCTGGGCAAGCGCTTCCGGCGCCGGGTGGAGGCGGTGGCCGTCTACGACCCCTACCTCCATTACGCCGTCTTCAACGGGATCGTCGACGTCCTCAGTGAGAAGGCGAGCAAGGTCTTCCGCTTCAAGGAGCAGGAGGCCCTCCACGAGGAGATCATCGACACCGGCCTCGCCAAGATCTACGAGTCGCACCTGCGGGTCGCCGAGGCGACCGCCAAAGAGGCGGGGATGGAGCTGTCCATCACCCTTCTCGATGGCAAGGCCTTCGACCGGCTGCTCCGCCACTGCCGTGACCGCAAGCCGTGGCTGCTGGTGATGGGGCGGATCGGCATCCACTCCGACGCCGGCATGGACCTGGGCGGCGCCACCGAGCAATTGATCCGCTTTGCCCCCTGCAACCTCCTGGTGATGAGCGGCACCTACCTGCCGCCGCTGGACCTCCGGGCGGAGGCCTCGGTGGTCTGGACCCCCGAGGCGGAGGAGCGGATGGAGCGGGTGCCGGCGGGTGTCCGCGGACTGGCCCGCACCGCCGTGCTGCGCTGGGCGACCGAGCGCGGCCACAGCGTGGTGGCGAGCGGCGATGTCGACGAGGCCCTCGACGAGCTGATGCCGTTCCAGAAGAAGATGCGGGTGATCGCCGAGGCGCGGACCTCGCTGGAGAGCGCGGAGCGGGCGATGGTCGAGGAGCCGGCCGCCGAGGAGAGCCGGGCCATCTGCCGGGTGTGCGGGTACGCGGCTCGCGTCGAGCATCCGTCGCAGTGCCCCGTCTGCGGCGCCGGCGCGGCCGAGTTCGAGCCCTTCGACGTGACCGCCCTGCGCGCCGCCGCCGACCAGGAGGGCGATGCGGCCGAGACGGGGTTCGACGGGCACAAGCTGGGCTGGACCCTGGAGGCGCGGCGGGTCCTCCAGCAGCTCCCCGCCGGCTATCTGCGACGCCGGGTCAAGGCCATGGTGGAGAAGCAGGCGCGGACCCGGAGGCTGCCCGCCATCACCGCCGAGGTGGTCGAGCCGTTCGTCCGCCCCGAGCTCGAGTCGCTCGACCAGGGCGCGGGACCGCATCGGGCCCCGCTCGGCCCGGAGGCGCACACCGGCCCGCACGTCTCCCCCCGGCGCCTCCCCTGGAGCGCCGAGGCCGAGGAGCGGCTCGCCCGGATCTCTGCCGGCTTCCTCCGCAACCTCGCCTCGGAACAGATCGAGCGGCTGGCGATCGCCCTCCACGCCCCCGAGGTCGAGATCCTCCATGCCGAGGCGGGCATCGCCGAGGCGCGGTCGCTGATGCGCGAGCGCCTGGAGGGCCAGGCCGCCGCGCCAGGCTGTCCCGTCGGGGCCGGCGCCGATGGCACGGCCGGCGCCCAGGACGCGCCGGGCTGCCCCGTCCACGCCGGGGTCCCGCCCGCCGCGGGAGGCGCCCATCACCACGTGCACGCCGAGCAGCCCGCCGCACCGCCACGGCCGGCCGGCGCGCGGACCGACTACGACCACGGGCTCAATGAGGTGAGCGCCCCCATGGTGGACATGCTGGGCCGCCGCATGACCTCTGCCGAGGCCGCCAGCCTCGGAAGCGCGGACGCCACCGGATGACCGAGGGGGGGAGCTTGGGGTGATGGTCGCAGCAACGCCGTCCGCCCACGCCCTGGCGGCGGCCGTGGCCGGGCACATGGTCGGCTTCACCGTCACCATTCCCAACTTCCCGGGAATCCCCGACGCCTGGGTCGTGGGGGGGCTCTTCCTCGCCCACATCGCCCTCGCCGAGTTCTCGGTGGGCGCGGTCACCCTGGCGGCGGCGATGGAGGGGTACGCGCTGCGCAGCGGGAGCGCCTACGCCCGCCGCTACTCCCGGGCCGCGGCCAACAGCTACTACCTCGTCTTCAGCCTGGGCGCGACCTTCGCCATCTTCGCGGTGGTGGCGATGGTCGGGTTCTTCGGCAACGGCATCGGCACCCTGGTCAACGTCTTCCTCCCCCTGATCGCGCTCGCCATGGGCCTGTTCATCGTGCTGGCCCCGCTCCTCGTCTGGTACCGCAACAGCTTTGGCCGGATGCGCGATCGCAACCACTTCCTGCTCGGCTGCGTCGTGGCCGCGCTCCAGACCCTGTTCGTCGTGCTGATCGTCGGCCTCGACGGGTTCCTCATCACCCCCGGCAACGAGAGCTTCGCCTCGGTGCTCAACCCCGCCTACCTGCCCCTGCTGGTGCACCGCCTGATCGGCAACGTCGGCTGGACGGCGCTGCTGCTGGCCGGCCTCGCCACCCTGCTGGCGTGGCGCACCAGTGACGACGCCGAGCACAAGTTCCAGTTCTGGGCGGCCCGGGTCAACCTGCGCATCGGCCTGGTCGCCACCCTGCTGATGCCGGTCGACGGCTTCATCCTGGTGCTCGTGCTGCACAACGTGCAGCTCGGCTACTTCGACAGCCTGGTGGGGACCTTCGGCAACTACATGGTCGCCCAGGAGGCGCTGGTGGGCGCCATCCTGGTGGGCGGCAACATCGCCCTCGCCGGGGAGCGAGGGGGCTTCCGCAGCTCCCGCTTCGCCCAGCTGGCGACCGTGGTGACCGCGGTCGGGATGGTGGTCGCGTGCCTGCCGGCGTCGGTGATCACGCCCAGCATCCTCGCCCTGCGCTACGTCGGCCTCTCCCTCGCCGTGGTGGTCACCGCCGCCCATCTCGTGCTGCGCTGGAACCCGCGCGGCCTGGTCATCCAGGCGGTGCGCGGGGTCACGCTCCGGCGCAGCCTGGTCCTGGTCGGCGTGGTCTCCATGGCGACGGCGCTCTTCATGGGCTTCATCAAGGAGCAGGCGCGCGGCGACTACGTGGTGTACGGGGTCCTCACCCAGGCCAGCGCGCACGGCCGCTTCCTGCCCCCGGAGAGCAACTACCCATGAGCCGAGTGCTGGTCCTCCGACTGCTCGCCGATGCGCCGCTCACCCCGGGGCGCGAGGCCGACTTCGAGGCCTTCTGGTACTACACCATCCTGGGCGCGGGCATGACCATCCTGCTCGTCATGGCTGCGGTGTGGGTGTTCCGCGCCATCCGTCCGATGTGGCGTGACGGCAACCACCTGGCGGCGGTTCTCGTCTCCGGAGCAGCCGGCTTCTTCTGCATCCTCTTCCTCGCCATGGCGCTCTCCGCGCTCATCGGGGCGACCAACCACCCGATGACGCCGCCCTCCTTCCAGCTGGGGTCGTCGGGATGAGCGCCCCCGGAGTCCGGTCCGCCATCGCCGTTCCGCGTGGCCCCGCGGAGGTGCCCTGGGCATGAGCATGGGTCGCATCAGCCGCCGCCAGTTCCTGGTGAGGGGCACCGGCGCCATGGCCGGCCTGATCACCGCCATGCTCTCCGTGCCCGCAGTCGGCCTGCTCCTCAGCCCGCTCTGGACCGCGACCAAGGAGATCTGGGTCACCGTCCAGGGCGGACCCATCGACGACATCCCGGAGGGGCTGCCGACAGCTCGGATCGCCGCCGTGCCGCTCGGCTTCGGCCCGCCGGCACCCCCGGTCAACCGGGTCGTCTACGTGACCAAGTACCAGGGGAAGCTGTACGCCTTCTCCAACATCTGCAGCCACATGCAGTGCGACGTCCACTGGGAGCCCTCACTCTCCCTCTTCGAGTGCCCCTGCCACGGCGGGCTGTACGCCATCACCGGGCGCAACGTCGGCGGCCCGCCGCCTCAGCCGCTCTCCCAGTGGGTGCATCGCGTCCAGGTCGATGCCGAGGGCAAGCACCACCTGCAGATCGCCAACCGGCTCGAGGAGCAGATCTGATGGGTGGGGGGTGGAGAGCCGCGATGGCGGCGCCGGCGTTCGCGGTGGTGAGCCGCACCGGGTGGCATCTCCCGGAGCGCTGCCGATGAGCGACCGCACCGTGGAGTCCGAGGTGCACGCGCCCGCCGAGCCCGAGGACCGGGGCGATTTCATCGGGCTGGTGCCCGCACCGGTGGTCGGGCCCTTCCGGCGCAGCTGGGCCTGGTTCGACGATCGCACCGGGATCACCGGGCTGCTCTACAAGGGGCTCTACGAGGCGGTCCCCAAGCGGGGTGGCTGGGCCTACACGCTGGGCAGCGCGACCCTGGTCGTGATCCTGGTGCAGTTCTTCACCGGCATCTTCCTGCTCCTCGACTACGTCCCCTCGGTGACGGACGCCTACAGCAGCCTTCTCTACCTCCGCACCAATGACCTCTTCGGCGACTGGATTCGCGGCATCCACCTCTGGGGCGCCTACACCCTGATGCTGTTGATCGGCGTCCACGCGCTCCGGACCTTCATCTCGGCCAGCTACAAGAAGCCGCGCGAGCTCAACTGGATCAGCGGCGTGATGCTCTTCTTCCTGGTGCTGGCCATGGCCATCACCGGAGCCATGCTCCCCTGGGACCAGGCCTCCTACTGGACCGCGGTGGTGGTGACCAACATCCCGCACTACCTGCCGGTGATCGGAAACGGGGTCAGGGCCCTCTGGCGCGGCGGCGATTTCGTGGGGCCGATCACGCTCACCCGGACCTTCGCCCTGCACATCTGGGTGCTCCCCGCGATACTGCTGGGGCTGATCGGCGCCCATCTCTACCTGCTCCGGCGGCACGGGGAGTTCGGCTCATGGGTCAATTACCGGACCACCACCGACAACCCCGAGAAGGAGATCGCCGAACGGATTCGCCGCGCCGAGCCGCCCTACCCCACGCGCGGCTCCGAGCCGCGCTACTCGGTGCCCAGCGAGACCGTCGACTTCTTCCCGGATCAGCTGTTCAAGGACACCGCGGTCTCCCTGGTGCTGGTCGTCTTCATCTTCGTCATGGCATTGATCTCCGGGGCGCCACTCGACGGCCCGGCCAACACCGCCACGCTCACCTACGTGCCCACCCCGGAGTGGTTCTACCTTCCCCTCGACCAGCTGCTGGTCTTCTTCCCCACCGAGCTGGTCGGCTTCGGCGTCTTCGTCGTGGTGGGCATCGGCGCCACCCTGATGCTGGCACTGCCCTTCATCGACCGCAATCCGGAGCGTCATCCCATCCGGCGGCCGGACGTGCTCGTCCCCGCCTTCTTCTTCATCGGCACCATCATCTACCTGGCGATGCTGGGCGTGAACCGCCTCTACAACCTGTGAGCCCCGAGCCATGCAGCATCTGATCCTCGCGCTCAGTCCCACCTCGGTCCCCGGTACGGTGCTGACCAACACCGTGCTGGTCGGCTGCGTCGCCCTGCTCCACGTGCTCTTCGCCACCTTCCTGATCGGCTCCTGCACCCTGGTGGCGCTCAGCGAGGGGATCTCCATGGTGACCAAGGACGAGCGCCACGAGCGGCTCGCGCGCAGCCTGGTCCACGCCTGGGGCTACGTCTTCAGCACCGGGGCGGCGATCGCCATCTTCTTCGTCGTCTTCGTCCTGGTCGGGGTGTGGGGTCGGTTCTTCGTCACCTTCCAGCAGTTCACCTTCTGGGTCTGGTTCTTCGAGGCGCTGCTGTTCGTCGGCGAGATCGTCCTCCTCTACACCCTCTACGCCAATTGGGAGAGGCTGCGTGCCTACCGGCTCGCGCGTCTGGGCATGGTCATCCTGCTCAACATCGACCAGTGGTTCCAGATGTTCTTCATCGACGTCATCGCCTCGCAGATGCTCACCCCCACCGTCCAGGGGGCCACCGACAACACCAGCTACCTGCTCCAGTTCCTCAACCCCACCAACCTTCCGCTCACCATCCACCGCACCGTCGGCAACATCGCCTGGGCGGGAGCACTGGTGGCCGTGGTCGCCGCCTACCAGTACCTGCGGGTGACCCGGCGCGAGGAGGCGCCGGCGCTGGCGTCGCGGCAGCGCACCCCGGTGCGCGCGCTCGGGGCCATGCCCGAGGGTGAGCTGGTCCGCGAGCGCAACCGGGAGGCCGCCTACTGGGACTGGGCCGGGCAGTGGGGGATGCTGTTCGCCTTCGGTCTGACCATCATCCAGATCTGGGTCGGGTACAGCTACGCCAAGGAGATCCAGCTCCACTCGCTGGACAGCTGGTACCAGATGATGTACGGCTGGATCTCCAACATCTTCCTGGCCCAGTTCGCCGGGCTGGGGCTGATCTTCATCTTCGGCGTCGCCTACTTCTGGCAGCGGCTCAAGGCGGCGGGCCAGTTGGCGGTCGCGCGGCGCCACCAGATGCTCTTGGGGCTGCTCATCCTGCTCTGGCTGTTCGGGATCCAGCCGGCGTGGTTGGCCGGCTCCTACCCCGACATCGTGGCCGCCCATCTCGCCAAACCCTTCTGGGATGGCGGGCTGGAGGATCCGCTCGGCTTCTTCTTCCCCTGGAAGGTGATGGTGCTGATCGCGGACATGCTGATCGCGCTCTACGCGCTCTGGTCGTACATCCGGGCCCGGGTGCGCACCCCCATGACCATGGGCCAGGCCACCCGCGGCAGCCAGCGCCTGCTGATCGGGATGGCGGTCGTGGTGGGTCTGATGATGCTGATCATGGGGATCATCCGGGAGAGCTCGCGCAGCCCCTATCTGGTCAACCAGAACATCACCATCAACCACCAGGTGATCCTCCAGCAGCCGGCGCCCAACATCCCGCTCAGCCAGCGACCGATCGGGCCATGAGCAACCTCCCGCTGCAGCTCCCGCTCGGCAGCGTCGCCCTCCGGATGCGCCTCTTCGGGCCCGCCGACGAGGAGCTGGAGGAGACCGTGGCGCCGCCCTGGCCAGTCTGGATGCGACACCTCTACGAGATGCACGCGCTGCAGAGCTCACACGTCGACGTGATCACCGGGGAGGTGTCCGTGTCGGCGGCGCTCGCCGCCCTGCAGACCCACCTCGGCCACCGTCTGGGTCTCATCGGCTTCGTCTGCTCGCACCTCGAGGAGCTCGGCTGGGAGATCGTGCTCACCGGTCCCGACCTGATCGTCCATCGGGTGACCACGCCGGGGATGGCCCGGGAGATGCTGGCGGCCCAGCATCTGGAGAGCGCTCTGCTGGCGGTCGGCGACGTCGACGAGCATGGCGTGATCCGCCTCTACGAGCCCTGGGAGCTCGTCCCCGCCATCGGAGCGGCCGCCCCCGGCGGGGCCGCGGCGAGGCGGGAGACGGGGTCATGAGCGAGCTGCTCATCCTGGAGGGCGAGCCGATGGTCGGCCGCATCCTCGAGCACAAGCTGCGCCGTGAGGGCTATGCGGTGACCTGGCTGAGAGCGGCCGCCACGCCCACCCCCGAGAGCGACATCGCCCTGGTCGAGGTCGACCTGGGTGGGGACTCTCGGGCGTGGATTGCCGGCGGTGCCGGGCCGCGGGTGGGCTGGTTCGCCATCTGCGACCACGACGACGACGCGGGGGCCCAGCGCGCGGTCCGCGCCGGGGCCGCGGGGGTCATCCGCAAGCCCTTCAAGCCGACCGTGGTGGCCGCCCAGGTGCGGACCCTGCTGGAGGTGGCAGGGTGACCGCACTGGTCGCCGTGGAGAGCGTCCCCGCCGTGGGCTCCGCCGGCCAGCCCCCGAGCGTCGTGGTGAGCGGCGCCATCCGGCGCTACCCCGGCGGACGCAGCGTCGGCCCCATCGACATCGACGTCCGGGCGGGCGAGGTCCTGGCGCTCATGGGGTCCAACGGTGCCGGCAAGAGCACGCTCCTCCGCCTGCTTGCCAGCGCCGATCGGTGCGACAGCGGGCGGGTCAGCTGGTGGGGGGATCCCTCTCCGAGCCGGGCCCGCCGCCAGATGGGATACGCCGCCGACGAGCCGGTCGAGGAGACCACACTCTCCCCGCGGCAGGCGACCTACTTCTGGTGCCGCCAATGGATCCGCGATGCCGCCCTGGCCCGGCGGTTCACCGCCGAGACGCTCGAAAGCCTCGGCCTGGGCGACCGGGCCGACGAGCCCGTGGGCACGCTCTCCTATGGCCTGCGGCGCCGCCTGGCGCTGGCCCAGGCGCTCGCCCACCGGCCGGCGCTGGCCCTCTTCGACGAGCCGAGCGCCGGGCTGGACCCCGACGGCGCGGCGGTGGTCAGCGCCGCGCTCCGGGCGCGCGCAGTTGCGGGGCTCACCACCGTGGTGGCGAGCAACGACCCCGAGTTCGTGGCGGGCGTGGCCGACCGGGTGGCCATGCTCCACCAGGGCCGCTGCCTCCGGGTGGCCCCTCTCCCCGAGCTGCTCGCCGAGGTGCCCCGGCGCCGGATCGTGGAGCTGCGGGTGGGCGAGGTCGCCACCGGCCGAGGGGTGCCCGACGGCAATGACCCCGAGTGGGCGCAGCAGGGGCTGGCCCTGGCGGTGACGGAGCGGCTGGCCAGCCTCCCGGGCGTCGTCGTGCTCTCGACCGGTGACGGCCTGGTGGTCGCCGAGCTGGAGGAGGACGCCGCGCTCGCCCCGCTGGTGGCGGCCGCCGACTCCGTGGGCTCCGGCGTGCGCAGCCTCGAGGTGCGCCGTCCTGATCTCCGCGAGTGCTTCCACGCCCTGGTGGGGAGGGACGGCGAGACGAGTGCGGTCGACGCGCCGGCCGTCCTCCCGGCCCGAGGCTCCCGATGAACGCGACCATGCCGATCCGCCGCCGGGCCGAGCGTCACGCGGCCTCCGCCGGTGCGCCTCGCCGGGCCGTGCTCGCCCGCGCGATGCCCCGGGGCACCCTCGGACGGGAGCTGCTCGTGGTCGCCGCCCGCCGCCGCGCCCTCGCGCTCAAGGTGGGCATCCCGCTCCTCCTGGCGCTGCCGCTCATCATCGGCGGCGCCCCGACCTTCTGGGCCGGGATGCTCCTCACCGTGCTGGTCGCGATGATGGGCGCCGTCGGCACCGCGGTCAACCTCGCCAGGGCCCGGCAGTCCGGCCTCCTCGTCCGGCTCGCCCTGGTGCCCCGACCCGGGTGGCGGGTGGTCGGGGGCGTGGTCGGGGCGGGAGCCGTCGTCGACCTTCTCCAGCTGCTCCCCGTGATCATCCTGGTGGCCGTCGCCGGGGGTGCCGGCCTCGAGCAGTGGGCCGGCCTGCTGCTCGCGGTCATGGCCGGGCTGCTCACCGGCAGCCTGCTCGGCTGCGCCGTCGCCTGCCTCGCCGGCGGCGTGGGGGAGGTGCTCCTCGACGTCTGCGTGCTGCTCGCGCCGCTGCTCTTCTTGGGCGGGCTCTTCACCGGCGTCCCCCGCCTCGGATGGGGCTGGACGGTCGCCACCATCGACCCCTTCGGCCAGCTGGGAAGCGCGTTCATCGGCGCCCTGGGTGGGAGCCCCGCGTTCTCTCCGGCGACCGTCCTGCTGGTCAGCGCCGCCGCCATCCTGGTCGTCCTGGCCGCGGTCGGGCTGCTCAGCCGGCCGCTGCTGGAGCGGCGCTGAGGGGGCGACGCCATGACCCGGCACACCCGGTCCCCCGCATCCGTCTCCCGGCACGCCGGGCGGCCGCATCTGCCCGGCGTGGCACTCGGCGTGGTCGCCGTCGCCGCCGCCGTCTCGGCCTGCGGCGGCCAGCCCAGCATCTCCGTCTCCCAGCTCGGCCTGGCCCAGGCGGGTCATCCGCCCACGCTTGCCTCGGCCACCTATGACACGAGCCCCGACGGCGGCATCTACGTCAACCCCGATCCGATCCACGTGACCCTGCTCGGGCGCGTCCCCATGGAACCCCTGGCCCAGCGGCTCGGGGCAGACAACCAGTGGGCGGCGCTCCGCGGCTTGGGTGATCTCACCGTGGTCGGGTTCCAGCTCACCAACTCCGGCCTGGCGGGGAGCAACCCCGAGCTCGACTCCCTCCAGATCGCATCGTCGTCGTGGGCCACCTGCCAGGCCGGAGCCGCCGGGGCGCTCTGCCCCGAGGGTCTCAGCAAGTCCACCTTCAACAAGTTCTACTACCCGGCGTATCCGCTGGCAGGCCTCAGCTCGGTCGCCATCGACGGCAGCTGCTCCGTGAGCATCGATCCCGGGCAGACGATCACCGTCATCCTCATCTACCCGCCGGTCCGGGCCACCAGCTACGTGACCTGGGGGGAGTACGGGACCTTCGCCATCGCCGTGCCGCTCGGGGGCGGGCTGCCCGCCGATGCCGGCGCGCTGCGTGCCAACATCTGTGTGCCTCCCGACACCACGCAGGGCTCATGATCCGGCCCTCGGCATTCACACTGTTCCCGGATCCCGGGCCCATCTCGGGCCGGGGAGGCGGGCCGGGGGCGGGGTGGGACGACGACGCTGCCGCGGCTCCACCCGTGCCCGCCATCGCCGGGCCGTGGAGGGTGCACATCCCCACCGTCGAGGAGAGCTGCGTCCGGGTTCGCTGCCGCCAGTCCGCGGGCGGCGGTCCCTGGCCGCTCACGACCGCGCTGGTCGAGCTGGCCCGGCTGGGGGTGAGGCCCACCGAGCGATTCCGCAGCCTGGGCACCGGAAGGGGGAGGCCACTCGTCCATGCCCAGGAGGCCGAGTGGCGCGGGCTCTCCGTCCACCTCGAGTCCATCGTCACCTCCGGCGGCGAGGTGGTCGAGGCCGCTCTCGCCCTCCCCGGGATGGACGAGGTCGTCCTCCGGGTGGACGAGGAGGCGTGGTGGGAGCTGGTCGACACCTTCACGGCCGCGGTCGATGCCACCCACGGCGCCCTCGTCGACGGGGAGCCGGTCGACCTGGCGCCGGCCGGCACCGAGCTCGCCTGGCGCCGCCGCCTCGGGGATCACCTCGGACTGCTGCTCCCCGAGGGGACCGAGGTGGGATGGGGGGCCGCGGCCTGCGCGTACATCACACTGCCCTCGAGCGGGCTCGCGGTCATCCTGCGCTGAGCGGGGGGTTCGCTCGGGGAGCGGCCAGCCCATCGGCGCTGGCCGGCGGGCCGTGACGACCGGCTGATCTCACCCGCCGCAGGGGGAGGTGCCGGCGCAGGTCGGGGGCCGTCGCGACCCGAGCGCGCCGGATGTTTGCGAGACCGTCACGGATGGGCAGCAGCCATGTCGTATGGCGGGCCTAGTGTCAGGGTGCCATGTCCGTATCCGCACGCCACCCGCGGCTCCAACCCTGGCAGGTCCTGACCGCCTGCCTGGCCGCGCTCGTGCTCGCCCTCGGCCTGGTCGGTGGGGGCGTGCTCGGCGTCTGGCAGGGGCTGAGTGAGAACGCGACCAACATGGTGACCGCGGCGGCCGCCAGCGAGGTGGCCGTCCACTCCGTGCACTGCAGCGGCCTGTCCCCGGCCTACCCCACGACCTGCACGGACATCCAGGGCACGGTGACCATCTCCTGGACCGCGGTGCCGGGCAGCACCGGGATCACCGTGCAGCGGGCCACGACGCCCACCGGAACGTACACGACGATCGCGACACTCGCCGGGACGGCCACCAGCTACACCGACACCACCGCCGCCTACAACACCCAGTACTACTACGAGGTCTTCTCCGGGGCGGTGGGCTGGGCCTCGGCCGCCGACCTGGACATGGCCCTCTCGCTGCCCGCGACGAGCGGCACCGACGACACCGGGACCGCCACCCCTTTCACCGGGCCGTACACCACGAGCGGCACCAGCCTCTACGCGATGTCGACGGCGAACTACGTCGCGGGGAGCGGCACCACCTACTACACCGACTCTGCCAACTGGGGTGCCGCCGCCACCCTGCTCGGCGGGCAGTCCCCTGACTGGATGGGCTGCGCCAACGCCAGCCAGTGCTGGGCCTACACCTACCAGGGCGACATCTGGGTGAGCACCAACGGCGGCGCCAGCTGGACCGAGGAGACCACCCCGTCGGCACCGGTCTGGTACGGGGGCTGGTTCGTCAACGCCAGCGACGGCTGGGCGGTGGGGGCCAACGGCGTCATTGTGGCCACCACCAACGGCGGCACCACCTGGGCGGCGCAGACCTCGGGCAGCACTCAGCAGCTCAGCGCGATCGACTGCGCCTCGACCACCCAGTGCTGGGTCGTGGGAGGCAACGGGGTCATCCTGGTGACCGCCAACGGTGGCACCACCTGGACCGCCCAGACCTCGGGGACCACCCAGCTGCTCAACGAGGTGAGCTGCGTCTCAGCCACCCAGTGCTGGGCGGACGGAGCTGCCGGTGTCATCTTGGTGACGAGCAACGGCGGGACCACCTGGACCGCCCAGACGTCCGGGACCACCCAGGAGCTGTACGGCATCAGCTGCGTCTCCACCACCCAGTGCTGGGCGGCCGGCCGCGCCGGCGTGATCCTCGCCACCAGCAACGGCGGGACCACCTGGACCGCCCAGACCTCGGGGACCACCGATGCCCTCTATGCCATCGAGTGCTACTCGGCCACCGCCTGCTGGGCCGGCGGCGACGCCGGGGTGATCGTGGCCAGCGCCAATGGCACCACGTGGGCCGCCCAGACCTCGGGCACCACCTACGACATCTGGGGCTTCGACTGCCTCTCCGCGCTCGACTGCTACGCGGTGGGCTCGAATGCGACGGGCGGCGCGGGGTATCTCCGCGAGACGACCAACGGCGGCTCGACCTGGTTTGCGCCGGTCGCCACCCAGTATCTGCAGTGGAACTTCACGCCCACCGTGGCCGCCGGAGCCCCGGTGACCTCGGCGGTGGTGACCCTGGTGTCCGACGCCAGCGCCGCCCCGGGCACCGGCACCACCAGCTACATCGAGGTGTCCGGCAACAGCGGCTCCACCTGGACCGCCTACTCGCTCGCCAACGAGACCACCACCATGGCCACCCAGACGGTCTCGGTGGTCTCGACGATCAACAGCGCCACCGCCGTCTCAGGCTTGGAGCTGCGCTACGTGGTCAGCAACGGCAGCGCCTTCAAGAGCACCTTCGACCTGGTCCACGTCGACATCAACTGAGGGCGCCGGCGGCCGGTTCGAATACGATGCCGCGGTGCCCTCGGTCCTTCGCGACGACATCCGCAACTTCTCGATCATCGCCCACATCGACCACGGGAAGTCGACGCTGGCCGATCGGCTGCTGGAGGTGACCGGGACGGTGGCCCTGCGCGACATGCAGGACCAGCTCCTGGACACCCTCGACCTGGAGCGGGAGCGGGGCATCACCATCAAGGCCCAGGCGGTGCGAATGGAGTACACGGCCCGGGACGGGCGCCCTTACGAGCTCAATCTCATCGATACCCCCGGTCATGTGGACTTCACCTACGAGGTGTCCCGCGCCCTCGCCGCCTGCGAGGGGGCCGTCCTGGTGGTCGATGCGTCCCAGGGGATCGAGGCCCAGACCCTGGCCAACGTCGACCTCGCCCTCGAGCACGACCTCGAGATCATCCCGGTCATCAACAAGATCGACCTCCCCGCCGCCGACCCCGAGCTGGTGCGCCAGGAGATCCAGGAGGTGATCGGTCTCCCCGGCTCCGGTGCCCTCCTCGCCTCCGCCCGCCTGGGGACGGGGATCGAGGAGATCCTGGAGGCTGTGGTGGCCCGGGTCCCGCCCCCCCGCGGTGACCCCGGCGCCCCCCTCACGGCCCTGATCTTCGACGCCAAATACGATGCCTACCGGGGGGTGGTCGTCTACGTCCGGATCATGGACGGCTCCATCAGTCCCGGGGAGCGGATCCGGATGATGGCGACCGAGAAGGAGTTCGTGGTCGACGAGGTGGGGGTTTTCCGGCCGGTGATGACCCCCACCGACGGGTTGACCACCGGCGAGGTCGGCTATCTGATCGCCTCGATCAAAAACGTCCGGGACAGCAAGGTCGGAGACACGGTGACCCTCGCCGACCGGCCGGCCGCCGCGGCCCTGCCGGGCTACCGCAGCGTCACACCGATGGTCTACGCGGGCATCTTCCCGATCGACTCGGACGACGTCCAGGAGCTGAAGGAGGCGCTGGAGAGGCTCAACCTCAACGACGCCTCGCTGGTCTGGGAGCCGGAGGCATCGGCGGCCCTCGGCTTCGGATTCCGCTGCGGCTTCCTCGGCCTCCTCCACATGGAGATCGTCCAGGAGCGGCTGGAGCGCGAGTTCAACCTCTCGCTGATCACCACCGCCCCGACCGTCGAGTACCGGGTGAAGCTCCGGACCGGCGAGGTCATCCCCGTGGACAACCCCGAGAAGCTGCCCGATCCGTCGTCCATCGACGAGATCCTCGAGCCCCGCTGCACCGCGACCATCCTGGTGCCGAGCGCCCAGGTCGGCACCATCATGGAGCTCTGCCAGGAGAAGCGCGGCGAGTTCCGCAACCTCGTCCACCAGGCCGGTGACCGGGTGTCGCTCACCTACGACCTCCCCCTCGGCGAGATCATCCACGACTTCTACGACCAGCTCAAGTCGCGCAGCCGGGGCTACGCATCCCTGAACTACGAGCTGACCGGGTTTCGCGCCGAGCGCCTGGTCAAGCTGGACATCATGGTGGGAGGGCAGCGGGTCGACGCCCTCTCGATGATCGTCCACCGCGACCGGGCAAACCTGCACGGGCGCAAGCTGGCCGAGCGGCTCCGCAAGCTCATCCCCCGCCAGCTCTTCGAGGTTCCGATCCAGGCTGCGGTGGGCGGTAAGATCATCGCCCGCGAAACCGTGTCGGCGATGCGCAAGGACGTCCTGGCCAAATGCTACGGTGGGGACATCACCCGCAAGCGCAAGCTGCTCGAGAAACAGAAAGAGGGGAAGCGACGGATGAAGCGGGTGGGCAGTGTGGAG
>Ga0181520_10005276_pt1 | contig 20730 bp, 22 predicted proteins | sample PEATcosm2014_Bin_29_FD_132451 | JGI IMG/M metagenome (GOLD analysis project Ga0181520, IMG submission 132451) | Peatland microbial communities from MTU Mesocosm Facility, Houghton, MI, USA - PEATcosm2014_Bin02_30_metaG | ecosystem: Environmental > Terrestrial > Soil > Wetlands > Peat | place... | reverse complement strand
CGCGGCTTCCTCGACTTCGGCGTTCACGAAACCTTTTGATAACGGTATTTTGCTCATAAATTTTTGATCCGCTAATGACTGGTGTCAGTTGGCGAAATTCCCGGATTCACTCATTTCAATTCCACGGCCCGGCCGGTCTTCACCGATTCCAGCGCCGCATTCATCACCCGCACGGCATCGTAGCCCGACCAGGCATCGGCGAGCGGCGTGGCGCGGGTTTTGATCGAATCAATAAACGCGCGCAATTCGGCCAGCAACGGCTCTTCCGGCGGACATTCAATTTGTTTCACCGCTCCTTCGATCCCCTTGAAATCCTTGCCGTCGGTAACGTGCCGGTTCTCGTAGGTTTTAATCTTGTATTGCGCCACGTTGTAATCGCACACCGCGCTCAACCGGTCGCCGCAGACGATGACTTCGCGGAATTTGCCGGGCAGGAAATAATCGTTCTCCACGGTTGCCCAGGTCCGGCCGTGCGGCGTGGCATATTCCAGCGAGACGAACGAAACGTCGTCCATGCCGCGGCCCATGAAATCATGATGAATCGCCAGGACGGTTTTCGGCAGCGCGCCGAGAATGAAATTGAACAGGTCCGCGAAATGAATGCCGTCGGCGAACATCACACCGCTGTCGTTGCGCGGGCGCTTGAAGCCGCCGAAGTGGCCGCGAATCATGTTCACCTTGCCGAACTCCCCGTTTTGGATGGCGTCGCGCAGCCAGAGTGTTGCCGGATCAAACCGCAGAATGTGGCCCACCTGCAAAATTCGCTTGTGCTTCGCGGCGAGTTCCGCGAGCGCCTTGGATTCTTCATTGGCCAGCGTCAACGGCTTTTCCACGAACACATCCTTGCCGGCCTCCAGGAATTCCTTGCACAGCGGGAAGTGCGATTGCGCCGGCGTCACCACGACCACCCCGTCAATCTTATGGATGAAATCCTTGTAATTGGTCGTAAGCCGTTCCGGCGGCAGGCCGAGCTTGCGCGCGGGTTCGAGTTGTTTCTCGCCCACCTCGGCGACATACAATTCCACCGGCAGATTGTTCAGATTACGCAAATGGTTCGCACCCCAGCGGCCGAGGCCGAGCAACAGAATTTTTGTCATTAGTAAATAGAATCAAACACGCACGTCGCGCATCGGAGACAGATTTTAATTATACAATTTTTTGGAGAAAACCAAGCCGAAAAAAATTCTCTTTAGCGATGAAACGCGGGCCGGCGGCCCGCCGCGGCTTCGTCAGACCGCGTTCTCAATGGCTGTCCGCGGCGGTGGTCCGGCTGGCAGGCTACTGTTGTGGCCCGGAAAACCTCCACTCGTTGCCGACTTTCCGCATGACCATTTTGGCGGTCTGCAAATTGTCCTGACCGTCCATTTCCACGGTAAGCACGGTGGTATTATTATCCTGGGCTTCGCGATCAATAATCCGAACCGATCCGATCGAGTCAGTTTCGTCCATCATTCCGATGGATGCCTCAGTTTCAGATTTGCCTTTGAGGTCAGCTTCCACCCTTTCACGCAAGTCGCCGGCAATGCTGGCAAAAAAAGTTTTCGCATCGCCGTTTTTGCCGGCCCACAGCGCCGTTTGCAGGGCTGCCTCGGGGCTGGCATATCCCGCAAAAGCCCAGGAGTTTTGTGGCCAATAGTCCGCGGTGGCGATCGCATTGGTTCCAGTTCCGGCGTTAAGACGTCGTTCAAGCGCGGCGTGGGCCTGGCGGTTTTCTTCGCGGGCTGTTTCGAGGTTCATTTTTTGCTGGCGGAGAACGACGGTTTCGCCGCGCAGACGGAGTAATTCCATGAATTGGGCTGCCGGCAGACGCCGGGGAATGTCCGCTTGAGCCACCAGGTTCGACAATTGCTGGTTCTGGAGGGTGAGGCTGGCCATCTGGCTTAACTGTTGTTCCAGTCTTTGATGCTCTTGGGCGAGTTTGAGCCGGGCCTGGTGTTCGACTGCCAGTCCAATAGCCAGGCCCGCCACGATCAGGATCAGGAGGATCTTGGTTGGAACGCTGTTCGGTTTCATGTCAACGCATGGTTTGACCGGGGTTCACTGCGTATCTTCGGGCAATACGACAACATCCCCTTCGCGGAATTCATTGGTCATGACCACCCCGCCGAAGCTATAAACTACCGTCAAATGTTTTACCTGCCCAAAATCCAAATCACCGGTCAGCTTGTTGTTGGCCATCATTTTAAGGCTGTTGCCGCGAATCCGGTCATTGAGTTCGGACACCACATCCATGTTTGTACGGTCGGTCCCATAGCGGGCTTCGAGAATTTGAAATTGTCCATCATTGGCGGCTCCGGAGCTGGCTTGGTTGTTTGCGCAACTGGCCATTTGTGCTTTGCGGGCATCTTTCAGCGCCGCGCGGGTTGCGCGAGTATCGGCGCGCAAGTTTTCAACTTCGTTGCTGTGCTGAAGCAGCGCCTCCATCTCGCTGCGCAAGCGGGCTAATTCCTTTGCCTGTTCATCCATTGCCGCCGATGCATCTGATCCCCCGCCTGGCAAGGTCGAAGCGCTCGCGTGGGCAAGAATGTTCGATAATCGCCGGTTCTCCAAAGCAACCTCGCCCATTTTGCTCAACTGGCGCCGCAACGCGTCATTTTCCGAATCCAGCTTTAACCAGGCCCGGCCTTCGAGAGCCAGGCAAACCGCCAGGCATGTTGCGGCCAGCATGCAGACGGGGACAAATTTCCCGGTTGCTTTCATAATTTTCACGGAGCGTATTGCGGCTACTCTAAGAAATTAAAACCCGAAAAACGAGTTAAGTTGCAATATCAGATTTGACCGATCACAGACGATTTCAGCACGTCAATTTTTAGCGGCGTGAAAAGCACACCAGCCTTGGGCCGGTTATCAATTCGCCCCTCAACACGGGCGCCGCCTGCCGGTGCCGCGAGCCAATGCCTGCCTTCATGTTATGCTGCGCAACTTTCAGCCGCCGCTCACCGGCGGGATCAGCGCCAGTTCCGTCGCCTCGCCGATTCGCCGGTCCCAGTCCGCGTATTCCCGGTTTACGGCCACGCGAATGGCTTTCCCGGGATCAAACTCTGGCGCCAGGCGGCGCAAAATCTCGCGCGGCGTCTCGTCTGGTTCGCACTCAAACATTTTTTCCGCAAAGCCAAGCTGTGCGCGCGTCTGCGCAAACGTAAGAATGGTAATTTTCATTCAACCGCCAATCGCCGTCATGACGCGCTGCGGCTGGTAGTTGTTGCGGAACAGGTGCTCCGGCGGCTTTTGCGACAGCGTGCCCCAAAACAATTCCCGCAACCTCGCGGCATCCAGCTCCGGGCGCAACGCCGGCTTCAAGTCCGTTTCCAGGTGATTGCCCAGGCACGGGCGCAGCTTGCCGTCGCACGTCAGCCGCATTTTGTTGCAGCGCTCGCAAAAATGCAGGTCCGTCAGCGCCCCGATCAGCCCCACCGTCACGCCGCGTCTTTTCAGCCGCACGTACTTTGCCGGGCCGAACCCCAGCGGCTCGGCCAGCGGCTCCAAGTCGTCCTCGCGCTTCAGCAGCGAATAGACCTCCTGCACCGGCAGGAAATTCTTTTCGCTCAACATTTCCGTCAGGCTCACCGGCATCAATTCAATGAACCGGATGGCCACGTCATGTTCCGCCGCAAAATTCAGCAGCGGCAATATTTCGTGCTCGTTTTTGCCGCGCATCAAAACCGTGTTCAACTTCACCGATGGAAAACCGATTTGTTTGGCCAGCTTGATGCCCGCGAGCACCGGCTGCAGTTCGCCGCCGGTAATGGCGCGGTAAAGCCCTTCATCCAGCGCATCCAGACTGATGTTGATCCGGCGCAGCCCGGCGTCAAACAGCGGCTGCGCCAGTTGTGGCAGGCGCGTGCCGTTCGTTGTGAGCTGGACCGATTCCACGCCCCGCAGGGCGATGAGCTGGCGAATGAAATCCACGATGCCCGGTCGCACCAGCGGCTCGCCGCCGGTCACGCGGAATTTTTTGAAGCCCAGCGACACCGCCGTGCGGACGACGGCCAGCAGTTCGTCATCGCGCAGGACTTCCGCGCGCGGCAGCCAGTTCGAATAATTTTCGGGCAGGCAATAGAGACACCGCTCATTGCAGCGGTCCGTCACGGAAATTCGCAGGTAATCCACGCGCCTCCCATTGGGATCAATCATTTCAGTCATGCACCGTTGTCGCCAAAGTTTCAACGTGGCGGCCGGTTTGTCAAAAAGAAAGGCGGGGCGGTTGTCCTATGGCGCCCGTTCATGCCGTCTCGATTTGAACTGCATCGCCCGCGCGGATGACCCCGCCTTGCAGCACGGCGGCGTACGCGCCCACGCGCGCTTGATTGTGCTGCGCCGCCGTCTTCAAAATGCCGGTGTCCTTCGGCAAATCGCCCTGTGGCAGCGTGGTCATCACGCAGCGTCCGCACGGACCCGTGATTTTAATTTTCACTGCGCCGCCAATCGCCAGAACTTTTTCGTCCCAGTCATTTTCCGGGAAGCCGGTGAACTCCGGCGCAGTTTGAATCACCAGATTGGGCCGGAACCGGCGCGGCTCAAAGCGGCCTTCGGGATACAGCGTCCGGTAGCTGTCTATCGTCGCCGTCGTGAGCAGGTGAACCATGCCCAGATCGAAAAACGTCTCCGCCGGCATCGCTTCGTCAGTCACCACATCACGGCGCGCCAGGCCGTCAATGTCCGCCCAATACTCTTCGAGCGTGCTGGCCGCCGGCGCACTTTTCAGCAGGCGAACCGTTTTGCCCAGGCTCGACGACAGTTGCGAGGCAATGTCCTTGTCATCGGTCAAAGCCATGCTGCCGTCCGGAAAAGTGATCCGGGCCGGCGGCAGAGGGTCGCCACTGAGCGGCGCGGTGAACGCCGCGCGAAACCGGAACAGGGTCGGCCACTTGGACGGATTCTTTGCGCTGGCGATTTTTCCGGTTTCCGTGTCGGCCAGCGCAAACACCCGGTCGCCTTGGAATCCTTTGGGGCCGACCCGCGTCGAGTTCAGCTCCTCGCCGATCATGGATTTGACCGGATACCGATGCAGCGAGGCGACCGTGCCGACTTTTTGGGCGGTCATATTCAGGCGGTTGCGGCATGCATTTTTTTGACTTCGTCGCGAATTTCCACCAGCCGCTCCGGCTTCTGATGCTTCATCCCCATCACGCGGAGAATACCAAACCACAGATAGGCGGCGAAAGCATATGGAAAATAATTGACCGGCGCCGCGGGCACGGGATAGACGCTGCCGACGATGGGAATCAACAGCAGCACCATGGCCGCGACGCACAAGGCGATGTGCCCGGCCTTTAGCTCGCCGCGCTTTTTGAGATACGCCGGCGCCGCGAGCACGATCAGAGTGTAAGCGCCCACAAAACCAAACGCCCCCATGGTGCCGGCGTCGTTGAACTCGTCAAGCACCGCCATGCCATTGTGGACCAGCACGAAATAAGATGCGGTGGCCACCACGAACATCACAATGGCCATCGCGGTGAGCGCAATGTGGGGCGTGCCATATTTCGGATGCGCGTAACTGGTGTTTTTATGCACAAAATCGTGCCGGCCCATCGCGTACATCACCCGCGCCCCGGCATTCATGCACGACGATGCCAGCGCGAAAAAGCTGAACATCGCGCCCGCCGAAAGGAAGGGCCACAGGAACGACACATGGTACATCGTGGCGAGCACGTTCAGCGGCGCATCAATCTTGTCGAGCGTGTCCTTGTAGCCCTGCACCCCCTGCACTTCCACGTACGTAATGAAGATGAAGAAAGCCCCGGTCAGCAGCAGGCTCCAGATGATGGAACGGGGAATGGTTTTAAGCGGATTAACGGCTTCTTCGCCAAAGGCCGTGGAACTTTCAAAACCGACCAGGCTGAAAATCGCCACCACCGCGCCCATGCCCAAGGTCATCAGCGAAGTGCCTTTAAAACTGAATTGCGTCGTATCCAGGGCAAAGTGGTGATGCCCCAGCACAATAAACGCCAGCAACAGGATGAAGGCGCATGAAAACGCCTCCAGCCCCAAGGTAACCAGCGTGGAAATCTTGATGTCCTTGTAGCCGAGATAGAAGCTCGTCGCCAGACAGAGGGCAAAAAGAATCACCGGCGGGACATTGACGTGGACGGCCTGGAGCAAAGTGCTGGCAAAAATCGTAAACCCGGTGGTTCCCGCCAGGCCGATGAACAAATAGGCCCATAAAAGACACCAGCCGCACAGCGCCCCCCCGCCAAATCCCAGCCCGGACATGGCATAACTATACATCGAACCGGAATCGGTCGAGCGTTTGGCAAACTGGTTCAAGCTGAAGGCCACAAACAACAGCATCAAGGCGCCCACCGCATAAGACAGCCAGCTAATGGCGCCGGTGGTGCCGAACATCAGCGGCACAATGAGCGCCGCCGTCATGGTGGGTGAAATGAGGCCTATGTTTTGCGCCAGCAGTTCGGTGAAATTAAGGCAGTTTGGACGTAGTTTGTTCATGGCAGGTCCTTTCGCTTTGGGTTTTTGAATGGTTTTTTGGTTTGGTTTGGTTGTTTGGAAAATAAAATTATTTCAGGCGCGAGCTGGAGGTGATTGAGAAAGCTTGCAGCCGGGGCATCGGAATCGCGCGATGCTGGCTGGTTTGCGGCAGCACCGTCTGGCCCGCGCCCGCCACCGGCGAAGCCACCAGCAGAACTTCTGCGTCGCGCCTGCCCCGGGCGATCAAACGATGCGGCAGCCGTGAATCAAAATGCGCGGCGTCGCCCGGCTCCAAATCGTAAGTCCTGCCCGCCAGCGACAGGGTCAGTTCGCCGGTCAGCACGTAAATCCATTCCTCGCCGTCGTGGTGATAATGCTCCTGGCCGCGGCGCGACCATGGCACGATGACTTTGAGCGGCTGCAGGTTGAAAAACCGCTCCGCGTTCGAGAGCGGAACATATTTAAGCCCGTTCATGCTTTTCACCTCGGCGTCCGCCGCGCGGACGATCACGCATGGTTCGGCCGCGAGTTGCGATTCAAACAGGGATGCCAGCGAAACATTGAAAATTCTGGAAAGCGTCAGCGCGGCGGCAATCGAAGCCTGCCGCCCGCCGGATTCGAGGCGCGATAGAAAGGCCTTCGACAAACTGCAGCGGCAGGCCAGTTCTTCCAGCGTCCAGCCGCGCTTGAGCCGCAATTCGCGCAGGCGCGCGCCAAAGGAGCAGAGCTGCGATTGAATTTGTTCCTCCAGGTCCGGCTGTTGTCTCTTGGGCAACCTCTTTGTCATGGTGTCAACTGGCCAGCATCGCCAATGCCAGAAATGCCATATGCCAGCGACGGCGGAAACCTCCAATATTTCCAACTGTTTTAAGCTTTGGAGTAAAGATGCCTGTTAAGAATTCATCAATTTGCCTGTCGCAATTTGGCCAGCGCGAATAAATCCAGCCTGTCTAATACATGGAATTAGCATTGATAGCAGGCAGGTTGCGCCTCGCTCCGCGCGCCACGAAGCGGCCAATCAGGTAGGGCAAACCTGCCGGTTTGCCGGGTCGTCACTCATGCCATGAAATCACGAAATCAAAACTCCACCGCGTCGCCCACCCGCAATATTTTCTCCGCCTCGCTGGGCGGTACGGACGTGTTCACCGCAAACCGGTAAAAATGATTGAAGCGCTGCGCATTGGCCCAGGGTGGCAGGGATTTTTTGCGCTGCTCCATGAATTTCTTCTGGAAATCCGTGACCGCCTGGCCGCTGTCGGGATCGCGCGTGGGCACCACGCAGCGCTGGCAGGGATTGTGGCCGAGAAACTTTACCGCCCCGATGGCGAACGGCTTGAGTTCTTCGGGCGCGCCGAACAACCGGTCCTCGCCAAACGGCTCGCAGCCGCCCAGTTCCAGATTGGCGCGGAAACGGCGGCGCAAACTTTCCACCGTCAATTCGGGAAACCAGGTTTGAATTTCCCGCAGGCTGGCCTGGCTGATGATGGTCGGGCCGAAAGCCGTATGGTCATCGGGAAAACCTTTGGCCGCCTCGCGCCGCACCTCCACCTTAAATCCGAAGAATTCACCGAGCCACTCCGCCAGCCGCGCCGGTTCATTCAGGGGAAACTGGGCCCGCGCGGACTCTGTATTTTTCCAGAGACGAACTTCGATGAAATTTGGATCAAACTCACAGCGCAATTCATGCACGCGCGCCGTCCGTTTCCCGTTTACCACGCGCCCCGCCTCGTCGAAAATCGCCCAGGCCCGGTCATGCTCCAAAATGCCGCCGGCCGTCAGGCGGACTTCATCCAGACACGCGCCGTCCAGGGACTTGATCGGGTAAATCTGAATTTTGTCGAGGCGCACCGCACTTTTCAATACAGGAGCCATTCATCCCCCGGCAACAAAAATCCGCCGGTTTCAAAACAAAAACTGAAATGATGCCCCGCTAATTCAATTGGGCGTCCGGCATTGGTCATTTCCGGCCCATGGACTCCGTCAAGGAATTTGCCGCGTGCGGTAGAACAGTTCCCCGCCGGGACTGATCGGCGCGTTGAAATTCACCGCCCCAACATTGTTCGTGAACACCGGCGTCCAGGTGGTCAGATTGGTGGTGGATTCCAGCACGCAGTTTGCCCCGCCGCTGGCGCTGATTTGTAGCTGTACCTGGCTGCTGGTTACGACCGGCGTCCCGAGCTGCAGCGTGGTGGTCGGCAGAAAGTTCGTCTGGTCATTCCACACGCCGATGCGATACGCCGGTTTCTGGCCCGCCCGCTCAAAACCGCCGCCCACGTACAAGCCCATGTTCCACGGCGCCAGCGCTTGAACCGATCCCAGGGTGGCGGCGCCGCTGCCCAGGGCTGTCCACGCACTGCCGTCCCAACAAGCCGCGTTGGTGGCGCTGAGGCCCCCGGCTTTGGTGAAATTGCCGCCCACATACAGGCGGTTGCCGACCACCGCCAGCGCGTAAACTCCCGTGCCCTGAATGCCCGTGCCCAAGCTGGACCACGCGGTGCCGTTCCATTGCGCGACCATGCTTGCGCTCGCGCCGCCGGCGGTGGTAAATGTTCCGCCCACATAGACCGTTGAACCGCTGATGGCAATGGCGTTGACGCCACTGCCGCCGGTCAATCCGCCGCCCACGGCATTCCAACTGGTGCCGTCCCAGCGGGCGATATAATTGGCGGCAGGCCCGCCCGCCGTGGTGAAACCGCCCGCCGCATAGAGCCCGTCCGCGCCTTGGGCCAGGGCGGCGACCGTGCCATTCATGCCCGTGCCCAACTGTAACCACGAAGTTCCATTCCATTCGGCGATGCGATTGGCGGTACTGCCGCCGGCGGTGGTAAAGGCGCCGCCGGCATATACATTGCCGCCACTAGCCGCCAGGGCATAGACCGTGCTGTTAAGCCCCGCGCCCAAAGCCGACCACGAACTCCCGTTCCAGTGGGCAATATTGCTGATGGTCACCCCGCCGACATTGGTAAAGGTGCCCCCGAGATAAACATCCGCGCCGTTCAGCGCCAGCGCCGCCACACGGCCTAACAATGGTTTGCCCACCACCCCCGCGCCCAGCGCCGACCAATTGGTCCCATCCCAGGCGGCGACCTCATTGGCGACCGTCCGGCCCGCCGTGTAAAACATCCCCCCGGCATACAGCGTGGTGGCGTTCGTCGCAAACGCGTAAATTGTGGAGGACATGCCGTTATTGCTGGCTTCCCACGGACACCAATTGGTGCCATCCCATTGCGCCAGGCTCTGCACCCCGCGGTTGCCGGCCTTGCTGAAGTATCCCCCTGCGAGCAAATTCCCGGTTGGCCCCATGGCCAGCGTATAGGCGTAATCCGTGCCAACGCTGCTGGGGTCGGCCACCGTCAACGCGCCAATGTTCCACCAGTTGGTGCCGTCCCAGCGGGCCACATTCGTCACCGTCACCCCGCCGGCATTGCGGAATTGGCCCCCCACATAAACATTGTTGTTCCCGTCCGTCGCCATGGTGGTGATCGGTGTGCTCACGCCGCCACCCAAAGCGTACCAGTTGGTGCCATCCCATTGGGCCAGGTTGTTCACGGACACCCCGCCTGCGCTGGTGAAGCTGCCGGAAACCACAAAATCCGCGCCCAATTTGCGAATGGCCGTTACCGTGACGCTGGCGCCAGCCAGCCCGCTCCCCAGCGCCGACCAGTTGGTGCCGTCCCACCGGGCAATGCAATTGATGGCCTGCCCGCCCACATTGGTGAAATTGCCGCCCGCATAAAGATTGTTTCCATCCACCAGCAGCGCGCTGACAAAAGTGTTTGTGCCCGCATTCACTCCGCCGCCGACCGCCGACCAGTTGGCGCCATCCCATTGGGCCAGCGCCTTGATGAAATGCCCGCCGGCATTGGTGAAGGAACCCGCCGCAAATATCTGGCTGCCATTGACGGCGATGGCGGCCAACGGCGCGCTGCTGCCGCCCGCCCCGCTCCCCAGGGGCCACCAATTGACCCCATCCCAATGCGCAATATTGGTGGCCGCCACGCCGCCGGCGGCGGTAAACAAGCCGCCCGCATACACATCGCCATTGGTGCCGAAAGCGAGGGCATGGATCAGCGCCTGGCTGCCGCCCATGACGCCCCGGCCCAGCGCCGTCCAGGTTTGCCCGTCCCATTTGGCAATACTCGCGGCCGCCACGTTGCCGATGCTGGTGTAGGTGCCGCCCGCATAGATATTGGAGCCCTGCGTCGCCAGGACCACCACGGCGCCATCCACCCCCGGCAGGCCGAACTGATTGTCCCAATGCTCGTCACCCGCGGCGGTTTGCGCGTGGGCAAACCAACTGCCAAAGACGGCGATCAATGAAAAAAGAGAGAGGGTCTTAATGTTCTGAATCATAATTTAATCCTAAATTATCTGTCCCGAATTTGTCAACGAATCTAATATTACTTGTTGGTGACATTTTGGCTGCGGACAGGAGCGATTCTTAACCACGGATAAATCCGGATGGACACGGATAAGAAATGGTTTGGGGAGCACACCCGCCCTCGGGTATGGCGGAACGCGCCCCGCGTTCCGCAGTGAGACGCACGGGGCTGACACGAACGCTCGAACCGTTGCGGTACGCACGCCCAGCCTTTCCGGGGAGCGCGCCCGCCCCGGGCGCTGTTTTCCGCGCCCTCGCGGAAAACCACGGGCGCAAGCGGCGCTCCCGAGCATTCCAACCGCATGGCTCGTAATCAGCGCCTCCTTGTGTGCGGCTGCACTTAAACTTGAAAGGCGCTGCCAAACCAAAGCTCCGTTCAGGAGCGGCATCGCCGCAAATCAATTACCGCACCGTGCGGTAATTCCCAATTATCCAGCCACTGCGCAAATTCAGCTCCGGCTGAAAGCCTGCAACATGACCGCCGAAAGCCCGTAGGGCTGGCATCTCTGTAGCCTCATGACCCCAAAATGACCAAGCTCCGTTTAGGAGCGGCATCATCGGGCGGATCGAAGAAATGCGTTGCTTTGAACGGAGTTTAATTTCCTTGTTTGCTAGTCTTTTCCAGTCTGTGCTGAGTTAGGCTGGTGGTTGCGGTGGAGTTGGCGCGACAGGCTGTGTCACGACTGATAGAGGCACACTTGGTGATGGCGTTTTCTGGATCAGAGTCGTGTTTCCTTCGGCAAATTCTTTATCGGCCTTGCTTTTGCGTTCTTTGTTGGCCGTTCTTGTTATCTGCTTGCGCGCTTCGTCTGGTTTTTCTCCCCTGATTACTTCTTCTATCAAAACTTCCTGCTCAAGCACCGACCGAACTTGCTCGCTATCAATCTTCACATCGGGGGAAATTTGCTTGAGTTCATGCCGTATAGCGTTAAGCACTGGATCAGACAATATAACGGCAGCGATGGAATACCTGCTCAACGCTTCTTTTTGTTCGCAATAGTCGCTTAATGCGGATTTCGGCCAGCTTTCCTTGGTGAGAAGGAAAAGCTTTTCCAAATCTGCTTGCTCATGATGATTTAGAGCCAAAAAATCGATTTCCAAAATCAATTCATGGTCGATCGGTTTTATAAAAAGAACCTTGTAAACCTGCCATAAGTCGCCGTTCGTCAGCAGCACCCAATCCACTCCTTTATTAGTGGCATAACCCACGGCCTGATTTACATAATTGTCTTTGAGGAGTTGATTGACCGCTTTCGCTTCAATCAAGGTTTGCACCTTTTTGTCAATTACCGTCGCCAAATCACAATAGGTGCCACGGATTTCTTTCTCGGATGTAATCTCAGTGAATTTGTCATAGCCAAACACTTCACAGAGCATCTCTATAATAATGATGACCGTATCAGATTCGTTGACGCCGCGTTGTTTTGCATCAGCGAGGATTGGCTGGAATTTTTTTATTCCCGCCACCAGACGGGTTTGCACCTTTGAAGGAATCTTTGTCATAGCATGGGATGTTTAATTGTTGGACGCACAGAAGACAAGCGGAAATCAATCGGGGCTGCTTTTACGATTCAAGGCGTCAATCTTCGCTTCCAGATTCTTGAGCCGTTCAATGATTTCTGTTTTCTCATCAACTTTGTCTTTATTAACGCCAATGAATGAGGAAGCCACCAAACCGCTTACCATGCCAAACATGCCAGCACCGCAAACCATTAGAATCATGGCCAACACCCGCCCCTCGGCAGTGACCGGATATTTGTCGCCATAACCAACGGTTGTAATGGTGGCGACACTCCACCAAACTGCATCTCCAGCCGTCTTGATGTTGGCCGTTGGTTCCTGCTGTTCACAAACAAGAATCCCAATCGAAGCGAACATCACCAGCAAAAAGGAAGTCAAGATTATCGAGGCGAATCCGCTCTGGATTTTATCTCGTAAAATGATCGAAGTAATTTTGTGAGTTGCCCGGATTGTTCGGAGCAGCCTGATTACGCGCAGGATTCGGACCAATCTACCCAGCCGGAAAATTGGCAGGTTGGGAATGCTGGCAATCAGATCAATCCAACCCCATTTCATGAAGGCAAGTTTGGATTTGGCCCGGTAAAACCGAACGCCAAAATCGCAAAGCAACAAAATGCAAACCAAGGTGTCAACGGTCTGCAAGACATTTGAGATTTCCACCGGCAGCTTGAAGGCCGTGTCAGCGAAGATTGCACCCAGCACAACCACGGACAGAATCAAGACAACGAGCTGAAACAACCCTATTTGTTCGTGATTTGATTCTTTGCCGTTCATGGCTTTTTACGGGAGTGTATGATTTGATCTTTCGAGTTGCTGCGGACTCATGTCCGCAGCCACGGAGGGATTGACCGCGACCTGTTTTGCCATTCGCTGAGATTAAGCAACATTTCCTGTCGCGTCAACGGAGCTAACTGGCGGACACGGAGCTAACTGGCGGACAATTTAATGCCTCATTCGCCGTTAAATTCCGTTAGCGGCTACGTTACCGTTCCCGGATTCCATGGTAGAATTCCAACATTGATGCCAAATCGAAACCGAATCGAAACTTGGAAATCCATTGATATTGTGATGTTTATACGCCAGGCAGGCCAGCCTGTCCCAGAATTGCCGGGTACATAATTTCTTTACGCCCCTCGTGTTCTTTGCGGTTCTGCCAACCAGCCTTTTTTGAAGCCGTGGCAGACCGGCAGGTTTGCCTTGCTAACCTCGACCCCAACGTCCGGCACCTCACATGTCAAAAACAGGCCCCCCCCGACGGCATTTATCTGGCCGAATCCGAAAATCCCAAAATGACCCGCCATACCATCTTCCTGTGGCGTACGACGTCAGAGTGCTTCATCCTCTTGATTTGCAGCCGCCGCCGTCAGCAGGCTCCCATTGAATACATTGCTTTCCCGGTGGGACTCGATGCCCTTATGCCTCGGCTCCGGCATTCAAAAGCCCGGTTGTTTTGTGGAACCAGCGCATGGCCATAAGTTGCGCCGCGCCGCGCGGTCACCTGACGACTTCGCCGCGCTCGACAAATTCCGCGGCGCGAGCCATGCTCGCCTTATGGCATTTGAACCGGAATCGGCATCGCCGCTGGACACCCTCTGGCAGGAATACGCCAGCGTGTATCGTGATTGGGATGATCTGACGCTGGCGCGATGGCTGGCGCAGACGCTCGGCCAGCTCGAAGGCCGCGCGTGGCGGCATACGCATCCCCTCGTCGGCGCGTACCGGCTGGCCGCCAAAATCGCCCATGACCGGCAGGTCTGGCTCAAACGCCTGGCCACCCCCCCCGCCGCCTATTTGGAATCGCCGTGCTGTCGCGCGCCTTTTCTGCCGTTGCTCACGCGGGATGTGCGCGCGGAAGGCCTCATCTGCGAACATTGCAACGAAATTCTCGTGGCGTTTGATGACATTCCCACCGAGTTGCGCGACCTCCTGTCCGCCTGGGCGCAGCAATACGAGCCGGTCCATGCCGTGGCGCATTGGGATGACCGCCAGCGCCGGCGCGCGGGGAATTACGACGAGGCCTTTGAAAACGCCGCCAAGCAGGCGGAACAATTGCTCTCCTACGCCGGCCGCGAACTCGCGCCAAAATTATTGGAAGCCTATGCCGCCGTCATCTGGGAGGATCAGGACGAATGTCTGGAAGTACGGCCCGAAGATGTCGCCCTGTGAAATTTACGATTGACGATTCATGGGGACGAGCCTGCCCGCTGCTACAGCGCCGGCTGGCAACGGAGTTTGGAGTTCTTGACCACTTTGGTTCATGCAGGAATCTGGCAAATCGTAAATCGTAAATCGTAAATTGTTATGAAGTTCGTTCTCAAATGGGCGTTGCGGTTGTTCCTCGTGGCCGTGGTGCTGGCCGTGATTTTTTTCCTGTCGCTGGATTCCATTATCCGCGTGGTCATCGAACACAACCTCCACAAGCAAACCGGCCTGCGCGCGGAGATCGGGAAGTTTCATTTCGGCCTCTTCGAACCGGTGGTGGAGATCAAAAACCTCCAGCTTTACAACTCCGCTGAGTTTGGCGGCACGCCGTTTTTGAGCATTCCCGAAATCCACGTGGAATACGACAAGCCGGCATTGAAGCAAGGCCAAATCCACATCACCCTCCTGCGCTTCAATCTCGGTGAACTCGACGTGGTCAAAGGCCAGGACGGACAGACCAATCTGCTTTCCCTTGGGGTGCAACTGCCGACGACGAATTCCCTCGCCCAGGGCAGCGGTGACGCCTTTGCCGATTTAAAAAAGCGGACCGGCATGGATATTCAATTTAAAGGCATAGACTGTCTGAACATCTCGGTGGGCACCTTCAAATACCTGGACCTCCAGGATCAGAAAAACAATATGCAGCAACAAATCGGCATTGATAATTGCGTTATCACCAACGTGACCTCACCGGCTGACCTCGTGGGACTGGGATTGGTCATCGGGCTGCGCAGCGGCGATTTTTTCAAACCGTTGATTGCTCCCAATAGCGCCGGGTCCGGGCCGTCGGCGCAGGATGTTTTGAAAATGCTCGGTCATTAAGGTCGAAAGAAATCCGAAATCCGAAAAACGAATAAACCGGTTTAAGGGCAGTTACAACCAGCAGCGGGAGAATCCATTTCGGATTTCGGCATTCGGGCTTCGTTCGGATTTCGAGGACTCGGATTTCGGATTTGCATTTTTTTCGTCTTTTTCAATGCCGCCATTTTTCCTAAGCTCGCTGCGTGCATCGCGACTTCCTCAAATCCGTTTCGCGCATTGTCGTGAAACTCGGCACCGGCGTCCTTACCGATAGCCGGAAGCTGATTGACCCGGCGCAGTTGGAGCAGATCGTCCTCCAAATCGCCGCGTTGCGGCGCGCCGGCAAGGAAGTCGTGCTCGTCACCAGCGGTGCGGTGGGCGCGGGCATGGGCGCGCTCGGCTACGCCTCGCGCCCCACCGACCTCGCGGAAAAACAGGCCTGCGCCGCCGTCGGCCAGCCGCTGTTGATGGCCGCCTACGAAAAACTTTTCGGCGTGCATGGCGTGGTCGTCGCCCAGGTGCTGCTGACCCATGACGACCTCGAACATCACGAGCGCCACCTCAACGCGCGCAACACGCTCGTCACGCTGCTGGGCCGCGGCGTCATCCCCATCATCAACGAAAATGACGCCGTGTCCTTCACCGAAATCAAATTCGGCGACAACGACAAATTGTCCGCGCTGGTCGCCTCGCTGCTGCCCGCGGATTTGCTGGTGATTCTGACCACCGTGGACGGCGTCATCGAAAATTTCGGCCAGGAAAATGCCAAAACCATTTCCGTCATCGAAAAAATTGACGCGGCCATTCTGGACCTGGCTGGCGGCACCACCAGCGAAACGGCCGTCGGCGGCATGAAATCCAAGGTCGAGGCGGCAAAGATTGTCGTGCGTTCCGGCATCCCGCTCGTCATCGCCTCCGGCAGAAACAAAAATGTGCTCGCCGAAATTCTGGGCGGCCAGGAGGAGGGCACGCTGTTTGTCCCCAAGCCGAACCGCCTGCAGGGCCGCAAACGCTGGATTGCTTTTTTTCATCATCCCCAGGGTACCTTGATCGTGGACAACGGGGCAAAGCTCGCGTTGCGCGAAAAAGGCAAAAGTCTGCTGCCGCCGGGTGTCGCCCGGTGCGAAGGCGAATTCGCGGCGGACGACGTGGTGCGCATCTGCGATCTGGACGGGACGGAATTCGCGCGCGGCATCGCGCGGTTCAGTTCCGCCGCCGTGCGCGAACACAAGCTGCCCAAGGAAGAACTCGTGCACCGGGATGACTTGGTGATTTTGTGACAATTTTAACCGCGAATGGCCGCAGATGAACACGCATGAATGGACAGAAGTGCGGGTTTTGTGATAGCTTTCAAACATGAGCGTGCTCGAAAAAGTCAAGGCTGCGGCGGCCAAACTCGACCCGGACGAACAGTATGAATTTTTCCGGTGGTGGGTCGAATCCGATGCATTCAAGACGCGGCAGTTGGCTGCGCTGAAGCGCGATGTCGCAGTGGGTATTGATCAGTGGGACAGCGGCCATTACCGGACTTTCACCGATGCGAACGTGATGAAACTCGCCGAGGATGTGAGCCAGGCGGGACGCGAACGGATGAAAAAGCCCCGCCGATGAAACAAATCCGGGTTTCCCCTGCGGCGGGCGCCGACCTGGACCAAATCTGGTTCTACATTGCGCAGGACAATGTGGACGCGGCGGATAAATTCATTCACGCTGTCGTCTCGCGATTTCCCCGGCTGGCGACGATGCCCGAACTGGGACGGCGGCGCGAAGAGCTGTCACCGGGACTGCGAAGTTTTCCTGTCGGCCATTACATCATCTTTTACCGGCCTATGGAAAATGGGGTTGAAATCGCGCGCGTGCTGCACGGCGCACGAGATTTGCCGCCGCTGTTTGAATAAACGTCAGCCCTGAAAATCGTTCCTGCCGTAAGCAAACCGGTTTTTGGTCACGGAAAAAAACTGACCGGCAGGTTGGCCCAGCCAGCAACCGTATTTATCCGTAGTTCACAAAAATGAAAAAGAAATCTGCCATTGAAGATTTGCTGCGCGTCATGGCCCGGCTGCGCTCGCCCACGGGCTGTCCGTGGGACCGCGAGCAGTCGCACCTGACGCTGCGCCGCCACGCCATCGAGGAGGTTTATGAACTGATTGACGCCATCGAAGCCCGCGATGATGTGGAGATGGCCGAGGAACTGGGCGACTTGTTGTTGCAGGTAGTGTTTCATTGCCAGCTTGCGCGCGAACGCGGCGCGTTTGATTTTGAAAAAGTCACGCGGCATCTCGTGGACAAGCTGATCCGCCGCCATCCACACGTTTTCGGAACTACGAAGGTCAAGGATGTGGATGAGGTCTGGGCGAACTGGGAAAAAATCAAAACGGCTGAAAAACATGGCACCAAACACGCGCGCCATTCGGCGCTGGACGGTGTGCCGAAACATCTACCGGCCCTGTTACGCGCGGAAAAACTTCAAAAAAAGGCGCGCAAAGCCAAATTGACCGTGGACGGGGAGAAAGTGAGCCGCAATTTTTCAAAGGCGTCCCTGGCAAAAGAGTTGTATGAGCTGGCCTCGTTTGCGCAGTCGCGCGGCTGGTGCGCCGAAGAGCTTTTGACGGGCGAAATAAAGAAGCGGGAACGGGAGTTGCGCAAATTGGAAAAGACGGTGGGTCCAAGCCCGTCAAAATTGCCAAAAAACAGGCATTGACACTTTTCGCATTTCTGATTTAATACCCGACCCTTTGCGGGGAAATTTTTATGTACGCCGTTTTAGAAACAGGTAGCAAACAGTATCGTGTCGCCGCGGGCGACAAACTCGAAATCGAACGCCTTGAAGTCGAGGCGGGCAAGCCGGTCACCTTTGACCGCGTCCTGCTCGTCAACAACGAGGGCAAAGTCACCGTCGGCTCGCCCACCGTCACCGGCGCGACCGTCGCCGCTGACGTGGTTGCCCACAAGCGCGGCGAGAAAAAGCTGACGTTCAAAATGAAACGCCGCAAAGGCTACCATAAGACCATCGGCCATCGTCAGGAGCTGACGGTTGTGAAAATCACCGCCATCAACGCCTGATCCGCAAAGCTTTCAACCAATAACACTCAAACCATCCACTTTTTATGGCACATAAAAAAGGTCAAGGCAGCGTAAAAAACGGGCGCGACAGCGTCAGCAAACGGCTGGGCGTGAAGGCATTTGGCGGCGAACTCGTCAGCGCCGGCAGCATCATTGTCCGCCAGCGCGGCAGCAAGTTTATTGCGGGCCGGAACGTTGGCACGGGCCGTGACTGGACACTTTTCGCCCTCATTGACGGCGCGGTGAAGTTCGACCAGAAGAGCCGCCGCGTGAATATCGTTGCCGCCACCGCGAACTGACGGTGCATCCCATTTCAAGGCGAGGCCTGACGCCTCGCCTTTTTTTATGTTTATAGACGAAATTAAAATTTACGCGAAAGCCGGTCATGGCGGCAAGGGCTGCGTGGCTTTTCACCGCGAGGCGTTTGTGCCCAAGGGCGGGCCGAGCGGCGGCAATGGCGGCCGCGGCGGCAGTGTCATCCTGCAGGCCGATCATGACCTGAACAACCTCATCCAGCAGTATTACGTTCCGCGTCTCATTGCGAAGGAAGGCGAAAACGGGATGGGCAAAGGAATGGACGGCCACGCCGGGAACGATTTAATCATCAAAGTTCCATGTGGCACACTCGTCTGGCAGCTCAAGGACACCACGCCGGCCATTGAAACAAAATCGTCAGACGACGACGAAGACGACGAAGCTGAAAAACCAATGCTTCCCAGTGGCACGGGCGGCCGGCCATTAATACGCAGTTCGCGCGGCGTGTCGGCGATGGAAATTAACCTGGAGGCCGGCACAGAGGCCGCGCCGGCGGTCGAAGAACCCGAAGTGCAGGGCGAACTCGTGGCCGACCTCACCACGCACGGCCAGCAATTTATTCTCTGCAAGGGCGGGCGCGGCGGGCTGGGCAACCGCAACTTCGCCACGGCGCGCCGGCAGACGCCGCGTTTCGCGCAACCGGGCGAACCCGGCACCGAGGGCGAATATCGCCTGGAACTGCGCATCATGGCCGAGATCGGCCTGGTCGGCTATCCCAACGCCGGCAAATCCACGCTGCTTACGGCCATTTCCCGGGCGCGCCCGAAAATTGCGCCCTATCCGTTCACCACCCTTCATCCGCAAATCGGCATTCTGGAATATCCCGACTGGAAACGGCTGACCGTTTGCGATGTGCCCGGTCTCATTGAAGGCGCGCATCAAAATGTCGGCTTGGGCCACGCCTTTCTGCGCCATATCAAGCGCTGCAAAATTCTCGTGCTGCTGGTTGACATGGCCGGCACCGACGACCGCAAACCGTGGGATGATTACAAACAACTGCTCAAGGAACTGGAACTCTACGATCCGGCGTTCCTCAAAAAACCGCGCCTGGTCGTGGCCAACAAGATGGACGAAGCCGTGGCCGAAGAACTTTTAAAGCAGTTCAAAAAGAAGATCAAAAAAGTTTCCGTTCTGCCGATTTCCGCCGCCTTCGACCAGGGCGTTGACGAATTTAAGCGCCAGATTCGCAAAGCCGTGGAAGCGGCGTCTTAAATTTCCAAAAACCGCATCACCGTGTCGCCGTGCTTGAGCATCTTTGCTTCCACCCACGGCGCGACCAATTCCAGCGTGTCGCGTTTCGTGTGGCCTAAAACAAACCTGCCGTCGGGCGCCAGCAGCCTCGGGAGATATTTGTCGTCGAGCAGTTGTTGCGCAAAGGAAGTGGACCGGCGGTTCACATTTTTTTCGCCATAAGGCGGGTCGGCGAGAATCAAATCAAATTGTTTTCCGCCGGCTGCAAGCTGGCTCATCACGGAGAAAACATCCTGCGTGCGCACTTCCAAAATTTCACCGTAGCCGGAATTTGCCGCGTTGGTGCGGATGAACTCCGCGTGCCGGTGCGATTTTTCAACGCACATCACGGACGCCGCGCCGCGGCTCAGGCATTCCAGGCTCAAGGCGCCGCTGCCGGCAAACAGATCCAGCACCCGCGCCCCCACCACCCGCGCCCCCAGCGAGTTGAAAACCGCCTGCTTGACGAGATCGGGCGTTGGCCGGACGTCGAGTCCTTTCGGGACCTTTAAAATCCGCCGCGCTGCCTGGCCGCCGGTGATACGCATATTTTCTGGTCCGCGAAGTTCGCGAATTTAATGAAGGAAAATCAATTTATGCTAATTCGCGCCACCGGCGGATTCATTTGAAAATCTCCGCGAAGAAATCTTTCATCGCCGCCCACGAACGGCGGTCCGCCTTTTCGTTGTATTTGACGCCGGGATTGGAGAAGCCAGGATCGGCCTGCGTGAAGGCGTGGACGGCGCCGCCATAGAACGTGATCTGCCAGTCCACCTTAGCCTCGCGCATTT
>Ga0181520_10005274_pt1 | contig 20736 bp, 14 predicted proteins | sample PEATcosm2014_Bin_29_FD_132451 | JGI IMG/M metagenome (GOLD analysis project Ga0181520, IMG submission 132451) | Peatland microbial communities from MTU Mesocosm Facility, Houghton, MI, USA - PEATcosm2014_Bin02_30_metaG | ecosystem: Environmental > Terrestrial > Soil > Wetlands > Peat | place... | reverse complement strand
TTGTAGTAGCCCAGCATGTTCATGGGGCTGCGTACCTGCAATTCGCCGTTCTCGGCGAGGCGGGCCTCCACACCCTCCAGAGCCGCTCCCACGTAGCCGGGCCGGAGTTTGGCGGGATCGGGCAGGTGGGTGATCATGGTCTCGGTCATGCCGTAGCCCTCCACCAGTTCGAGACCCAAGCGCCGGAACCACAACAGGATCTCGACCGGCAGCGGAGCGGAACCGCAGGCCGCCAGGCGCACAGTCGCGAGTCCCAATTGATCGAGAATCTTGCGCTTAACGGCGCGGTTGACGATGGGAATGCGCAGCAGCAGGTTGAGCTTCCAGGCGGGCAGTTTGCCCAGCACGCCCTGCTGGAATTTCAGCAGCAGGCGCGGCACCGAGAGGAAGATGGTGGGGCTGGCGCGATGCAGGTCCGCGACGAAGGTTTCCAGGCCCTCGGTGAAGAAGATGCGCGAGCCGAGCCATAACGAGACGCCCTCCATGCCGGCCCGCTCTACGATGTGGGCCAGCGGCAGATAGGAGAGCACGCGCTGATCAGAATCCAGGCGGAGGAGGCTCGAGAGGGCTTTGGCATTGTAGGCGAAGCTCGAGAAGCGGTGCATGACGCCCTTGGGCTTGCCGGTGGTGCCGGAGGTATAAATAATGGTGGCCAGGTCGTCGCCGGGACGGGTGGGGTTGCCCGGTATGGGCGAGTAGGCGGCCACCAGATCGGGCCACAGTGGGTGGTTGCCGGGCGGCGCCGTGGGGAAGAAGACCGAGCAGAGATCTTCTGGGACGCCGTCGGTCACCATCTCGCGGTCGTCGGTGGCGCCGACGAAGCAGCAGCGCGCGCCGCAATGCTCCAGAATCTGGCGAACGGATACCGCGCGAAGGGAAGGATAGATGGGGACCGAGACGTAACCGGCCATCCAGATGGCCATATCCGCCAGAATCCACCAGGCGCAGTTGCGCGAGAGGATGGCCACGCGGGAGCCGGGCTCCCAGCCTTGCGCCTTGAGGTAGGCCGCCATGCGGCGGGCTTCACCCACGGCCTGCGACCAGGTCCACTCGCGGATCTGGCCGCCGCCGAAAGGCTGAGTTAAAAAAACCTGGCTGCCCCGCTCGCGCTCCCAGCGATAAATCCGCTCGAGCGACAGATCGTCCTCAGTGACAGTGGGCTGCATGGCCCTCCTTTCAGCCGCTCATCCGCTCCGGGCTTTTTTCACGGCGGCGGTGAGCGCCGGCACCACCTCGAAGAGGTCGCCCACGATCCCGTAGTCGGCCACCTCGAAAATGGGCGCGTTCTCGTCCTTGTTAATGGCAATTACCGCTTTGGATCCCTTCATGCCGACCAGGTGCTGGATGGCGCCGGAGATCCCCACGGCAATGTAGACCTTGGGAGAGACGGTCTGGCCGGAGCTGCCTACCTGGCGCTCCATGGGAAGCCAGCCGTTGTCGCAGATGGGGCGTGAGGCGGCCAGCTCGGCGCCCAGCGCTTCGGCGAATTCCGCCACTATGGGGATGTTCTCTTTCTCCTTGATCCCGCGGCCCACCGAAACGATCACCGCGGCCGAAGAGAGGTCCACCGTCTGCGCGGACTGGCGGAAGGGTTCGCCCGGACGGGTGCGGATCTGGGACGCTTCGAGAGCCGGCTCGAAGGTCTCCAAAGGCGCGGTACCGGCTTCGAGCGCATCCGCGCGGAAGGCGCCGGCTTGCACGGAGACGAAGCACGGGCCGCCGGCTACATGGCGATAATCGGCGTTCAGCTTGCCTTGCAGCAACTGGCGCACGAACACCGGGCCGCCGCCTTCCATGTGTATGCCGACGACGTCCGCGATGAGGACAGTGCCGAAGCGCGTGGCCAGCGAGGGAGCGAAGTCGCGCACCCGGTAGGTGTGAGGGAAGAGGACATACGACGGTTCCAGACGCCGTATGAGTTCCTCATGGGCGGCGGTGAAGCCATCCGGCGTGTACCGGCAAAGCAGCGGATGGTGCACCACGTAGGCTTGGGCGAGCTTCTTCGAGGCCAGATCGGGCTTCAGGCGGTCGAGTTGGTCGCCGGCTACGGCGGCCATGAGCGGCTGGCCCAGATTCGCGGCCAGTTCCTGGCCGGCAGCCAGAGCCTCCCAAGACATCCCTATCCAGGCCGGAATCCCGTTCCGGAAGCGCTGTTCGAGAATTACCAGAACGCCGTTCATATGACGCGCACCTCGTATTTGAGAATTTCGGCCATTCGGGTAGCGGCTTCCGCGGGACTGCCCTTGATAAGCTGGGTCTCCTTGCGCTTGGGCGGCGGGTAGATGCGCTCTATAGAAATGGCGGGTGCGGTGGCGGCCGCGAGACTGGCACCGGCCACGCGCCGGACCTCCCTGGTCTTGGCCTTCTTAATGCCCATCAACGTGGCATAGCGCAGTTTGCTGATGCCGGATTGAATGGTGAGCAGGGCGGGAAGCGGCATCTCGACCCACTGGAACCAGCCATCTTCAAGCTCACGTTTCACGTGAATCGAATTCCCCTCCGCCTTCACCTCCATGACGATCGTGGCATGGGGAATGCCCAGGATCTCGGCCATCACGACGCCGGTCTGGCCCAAGCCTAAGTCGTCCGATTGCAGGCCCGTCAGGATCAGGTCGGGCTTTTCGGACGCCGCGGCAGCGGCCAGGCGGTGGGCCACGCCCAAGGTGTCCATCCCGGCCAAGTCGTCGCATTCGAGATGAATCGCACGGTCCGCGCCTTTGGCCAGGGCCTCACGGATGGTTTGGGAAGCGCGCTCGGGTCCGGCGCACAGGACGATGACCTCGCCGCCGTGCTTCTCCTTGAGAAGCAGCGCTTCCTCCAGTGCATACGCGTCGGGTTCGTTGATTTCGAAGCTCAAATCCCCTTCGTCGTACCATTTAGCGCCGGCGGCGATGTGCACGCTGGAGTCGCGCACGGGTACCTGCTTGATGGCTGTTATGATTTTCATCACCCTAACTCCTCCCTCCGCGGTGGGCGGCCCAGGATTCCCTCTTGTGTTTTTTTCTTACCCGTGGGTAAGATATCAATTGCCCGGCCCGTGTGTCAACCGTGCCGCGGCCCTTGAGTCATGGCAAAAGGCTCAGTAGCCACATCTCCTCACTGGAAGGCGTTCTCCAGCCGGCGGCGCGACCCCGCGACCAAGCGGGAAGCGGTACTCCAGACCGCCGCCCAGCTCTTTCTGGAAAAAAGTTTCGGGCGCACGTCGCTCAATGACGTAGCCGACCGCCTCAACATCACTAAGCCCGCCCTGTATCACTACTTCCGCAACAAAGAAGAGATCCTGCTGGAGTGTTACCGGCTGGGCACGGGGATGATTGATGAAATTCTCAACGAAATCGGGAATCAGTACGGCACCGGGCTGGAGAAGGTCGAGGCCTTCATCTACGCTTACGCCAATGTCATGACGATCAACTTCGGCCGCTGTGTCATGCGGCTGGACGAAGGCGATCTCTCGAGCGATGCGCTGGCCGAGGTGCGCGCTTACAAGCGGCGGATCGACCGGCGATTGAGAGTTTTCATACAAGACGGCATTGCCGACGGATCGGTGGCGGCGTGCGATCCGAAGATCGCGGCCTTCGCCATCGCCGGCGCGGTGAACTGGATCTGCCGCTGGTACGAGCCGGCCGGCTCTCTGCCGGCCGAAGAGATTGCCACCCAATTCGCCCGGATCCTCACGCGGGGCCTGGCGCAGACACGCAAACCGGGGCGGGCGCGGATCGCCCGCAAGGAGTCACTGCAGTGAACGCTATCTCCGATTGGAAAACCGAGACGAACGGCCAGGCCGCGGCGGCGCGCGGGCCCTCGATCCTCATCTCGAAAGCGGCGGTGCTGGGAGCCGGAACCATGGGATCGCGCATCGCGGCGCACCTGGCGAACGCCGGAATTCCGGTGGTGCTGCTGGACATCCCATCCCCCAGCGGTCCGCGCGGCGCCATCGCGGCGGGAGCGCTAGAGGCCCTCAAAAAGAGCCGGCCGGCGGCCTTCTATGAACCGGCTCTGGCCGGGCGCATCGCGACGGGCAATTTCGACGACGATCTGGCGGCGCTCAAGGGCTGCGACTGGGTCATCGAAGCGGTCAGCGAGAACCTCGAGATTAAGCGCAAGCTGCTCGAGAGGGTCGTGCCGCATCTCAAGCCCACCGCCATCCTGACCACCAACACGAGCGGCCTGCCGGTGAGCCTGATCGCCGCGGTACTGCCCGCGGAGCTGCGCCGGCGCTGGCTGGGAACGCACTTCTTCAATCCGCCGCGCTACATGCGGCTGGTCGAGATCATCGCGACGCCGGATACCGATCCGGATGTGGTGGCGGCCATCTCCCAATTCGCCGACCTCCGCCTGGGCAAAGAGGTGGTCTTCGCGCGCGATACGCCCAACTTCATCGCCAACCGCATCGGGGTCTACATTATGGTGGAGACCGTGCGGCTGATGCAGGAGGAAGACCTCACCATCGAAGAGGTGGACCTGCTGACCGGCACGGCTATCGGGTGGCCGCGCACCGGCACCTTTCGGCTGGCGGACCTGGTGGGGATCGACGTCCTGGCGAACGTGGCCGCCAATTTCGAGCGCGCGGGCGGCGGCGCGGACGGGCACCGGCTCGAGCTGCCGCCTTTCGTCCGCACCATGCTGGAGCGCCGCTGGCTGGGCGACAAGACCAAACAGGGCTTCTATCGCAAAGAGAAGGATGCCGAGGGCAAGGAAGTGCGCTACGCCCTCGATTGGAAGACGCTCGAATATCACGTGGCCGCGCGCCCCAAGCTTCCGGCGCTGGAGATGGCCAAGAATGCCGAGCGGCTACCGGAGCGGCTGGCGGTGCTGCTGAGCGGCGACCCTCGCAAGGATAAGGCCGCGCGTTTCCATTGGAAGCTGCTCAGCGCGCTGTGGAACTATGCGGCGGATAGCCTGCCGGAAATCGCCGGCGACGTTTCCAGCGTAGACCGCGCCATGCGCGCCGGCTTCAACTGGGAGATGGGTCCCTTCGAGCTGTGGGATGCCGCGGGCGTGCCCGCGACGGTCGAGCGCATGCGCGCGGCCGGCGAACCGGTCAGCGCCAACGTGGAAAAGATGCTGGCGGCGGGCGGCCAATCCTGGTACACGAATCACGGCCGCGAGAGCTTCGATCTGGCTTCGAAGAGCTACCAGCCCATCGTGCCGCCGGAGGGCGTCGCGCGGGTGCGGGATTTCAAAGCGTCGCACGGCGTGGTGAAAGAAAACGCCGGATGCTCGGTGGTGGATATCGGCCAGGGCGTGGCCTGCCTGGAGTTTCACTCGAAGAAGGACGCCATTGGTGAAGACATCGTCCGCCTGGTCACCGAAACGCTGCGGCCGGAAAGCAACGCGGTGCGCGATTACGAGGCCTTCGTGATCACCGGCGATGCCAGCAACTTCTCGGTGGGCGCGAACCTGATGCAGCTTCTGCTGAGCGCCCAGGAAGGCGAATGGGACGAGGTAGAATTCGCCATCCGCGCTTTCCAGAAGATGACCTCCTCGATCAAGTTCTGCCCGCGGCCGGTGGTGGTGGCGCCCTTCGGATTCTGCTTCGGCGGCGGCGCGGAAGTGGCGCTGCACGCCGAGCGGCGGCAGGCCCACGCGGAGCTGTACATGGGCCTCGTGGAGACCGGGGTGGGGCTGTTGCCGGCCGGCGGCGGCACCAAGGAGATGACTCTGCGCGCCCTCCAGGCGGCGGCCGAAGTGCGCGAAGGAGGCCGCACCGAATCGGTGGAGATGATGGAGGCTCTGCGGCGCAACTTCGAAACCATCGCGATGGCCAAGGTTTCGACCTCCGCCATGGAGGCGCGCCGAATGGATCTGCTGGGGCCGGCCGACGGCATCACGCTGAATCGCGAGCGGCTGCTGATCGACGCCCGCGACCTGGCGCGCGAGCTGGCCGAATCGGGCTACGCGCCGCCGGTTCCGCGCACCGATATCCCGGCGCCCGGCGAAAATATCCTGGCCACGCTGAAGTTGGGCGTCCACATGATGCGGCAGGGCGAATTCATCAGCGACCATGACGTCAAGGTGGCCAACCGCGTGGCCCATGTGCTGTGCGGAGGCGCCATCACGCCGGGCACTCCGGTGAGCGAGCAGTACCTGCTGGATCTGGAGCGCGAGGGATTCCTCTCGCTGTGCGGCGAGAAGAAAACGCTGGAGCGGATCGCTTTTACTTTGAAGACCGGCAAGCCGCTGAGGAACTAGGTAAACGCACCGCTCCCTCACGGTCGCGGCTCGGTACGATGACGCGCACAGACGCCGTACAGAGCCGCGACCGTTAGGGAGCGGTTGCCTCTGAGGAACTCTAACTATGAAAGAAGCCGTGATTGTCAGCGCCGTGCGTACGGCGGTGGGAAAAGCTCCCAAAGGAATGCTGCGCGCCACGCGGCCCGACGACCTGGGCGGCGCCGCCATCAAGGGCGCGCTCGAACGCGTGCCGAACCTCGATATCCACGAGGTGGAAGACGTGATCGTGGGCTGCGCCATGCCGGAGGCGGAGCAGGGAATGAACGTGGCGCGCATCGCGTCGCTGCGGGCGGGCGTTCCCATCGAGGCTTCCGCCATGACCGTAAACCGGTACTGCGCTTCGGGCTTGCAGGCCATCGCGCTGGCGGCCGAACGCATACGCGGCGGCGGGGCGCAGGTGATCGTGGCGGGCGGCGCCGAATCGATGTCGTTTGTGCCCATGGGCGGGAACAAGATTTCGATCAACCCGTGGCTCATGGAGCACTATCCGGATTCGTACCTTTCGATGGGCCTGACCGCCGAACGGCTGTCGAAGCAGTACGGGATCACGCGCGAGGCGGCCGATTGCTTCGCGCTCTCGAGCCACCAGAAGGCCATAGCGGCGCAGGCGGCCGGCCGGTTCGAGAGCGAGATCGTGCCCGTGGCGGTGACGTTTACCGTGCCGGACGCCAAATCCAAACCGCGCAAGACCGAGATCGAATTCAAGGCCGATGAAGGGCCGCGGGCCGATACGTCGCTCGAAGCGCTGGGGAAGCTCAAGGCGGCGTTCCATGCGCATGGGACGGTGACGGCGGGCAACTCCTCGCAGACCTCGGATGGCGCGGCGGCGGCGGTGGTGATGTCCGAGGAACGCGCGCGCGAGCTGGGAATCCGCCCGCTGGCGCGCTTCGTGGCTTACGCATATGCAGGATGCCTGCCGGAGGAGATGGGGCTGGGGCCGGTCTTCGCGATTCCCAAGGCGCTCAAGCTGGCGGGACTGACGCTGGACCAGATCGAGGTAATCGAGCTCAACGAGGCCTTCGCCACGCAGGCGCTGGCGGCGATCGAGCGGCTGGGCCTGGATACTTCGAAGGTGAACGTGAACGGAGGGGCCATTGCGCTGGGCCATCCGCTGGGATGCACGGGCGCCAAGCTGACCGCCAGCCTGCTGGCCGAGTTGAAGCGGCGCAACGCGAAGTACGGCATGGTGACCATGTGTGTGGGCGGCGGCATGGGCGCCGCCGGGATTTTCGAGAACTTGAACTGATTAGGCTGGGCAAGCTAAAGCATGCCCCACCTGGTGACAACGCGGAGGGACAAAGATGGCAACGAGTTTTCCTAAAGTGGCGGCGAAACCCGTTCGCGGGGGCAGCTTCCTGACTGAAGAACGACAACCGCAAGAGATTTTTACGCCCGAGGATCTCTCCGGCGAACACCGGCAGATCGCGAAAACAGCATCGGATTTCACAACTAACGAAGTGATGCCGGCGGCCGCCGAAATCGAGGCCAAGAATTTCACGGTGTTGCGCGGCCTGCTGCGCAAGTCGGGCGAGTTGGGATTGATGGGCGCGGACATTCCGGAGATCTATGGCGGCCTCGAACTGGACAAGGTGGCCTCCGCGGTGATCGCCGAATCCATGGCCAAGCTGGCGAGTTTCGCGGTGGCCTTCAGCGCGCACGTGGGCATCGGCACGCTGCCACTGGTCTGGTACGGAACGGCTGAGCAGAAGCGCAAGTATCTGCCCAAGCTGGCCACCGGCGAGTGGATCGCGGCCTATGCGCTTTCGGAATCCTCCTCCGGATCGGACGCGCTCAATTGCCGGACGCGCGCGACGCTCTCCGCCGATGGCAAGGAGTGGATCCTGAACGGCGAGAAGATGTGGATCACCAACGCCGGGATCGCCGACATCTACACCGTGTTCGCCAAGATCGATGGCGAGAAGTTCTCGGCGTTTCTGATCGAACGCGGCGCGCCGGGCTTTTCGGTGGGCGCCGAAGAGCACAAGCTGGGCATTCGCGGGTCTTCCACCTGCCCGCTGATTCTGGCCGATTGCCGGATTCCGGTGGAGAACCTGCTCGGCGAGCCCGGCAAAGGCCACCACATCGCGTTCAACATTCTGAACATCGGCCGCTTCAAGCTGGGCGCCACCTGCGTGGGCGGCGCGCGCAACATTTTGCAGGAAGCCATCCAGTATGCCCGGGACCGCAAGGCATTCGGCAAATCCATTTCCGAATTCGGGCTGGTGCAGGAGAAGCTGGCCGAATGCGCCACCGGGGTGTATGTGGGTGAGGCGCTGGCCTACCGCACAATCGGGATGATCGACGCGGCGCTGGCGGATCTGGATCCAGGCGCCGAAGGGGCATCGCGCGAGATCCAGAAGCGCATCGAGGAGTACGCCGTGGAGTGCTCCATTCTGAAGGTGTGGGGCTCGGAGATGCTGGATATGGCGGTGGATCACGCCATGCAGATCTTCGCGGGCTACGGCTACGTGGAGGAGTATCCGGCCGAGCGGGCCTATCGCGACTCGCGCATCAACCGGATCTTCGAGGGCACCAACGAGATCAACCGCCTGATCATCACCGGCTGGCTGATGAAGCGGGCGGCGGCGGGACAGCTTCCGCTGATGAGCGCCATCAAGCAGCTCATGGACGAAGTGATGTCCGGGCCGCTGGCCTCCGACCCGCATGAGGGGCCGCTGGCCGCGGAGCGCCAGGCGCTCGCCGGGGCGCGCAAGATGGCCCTGTTCGCGGCCGGAGCGGCCATGCAGAAGCACATGCAGGCGCTGGCCGACGAGCAGGAAATCATGGGCGCGCTGGCCGATTGCGTGATGGAAGTCTACGCGCTCGAATCTGCCATTCTGCGGGCCGAGAAGCTGGCCGCGGCAAAGGGCGAGACGGCCGCGCGGCAGGCTATCGCCATGACCCGGTATTATGCGGCCAAGGCCTTTCAGACGGTCGAGATGGCCGCGCGCAAGGTGATCGCGGCGGTGGCCGAAGGCGACATGCTGAAGACGCAGCTCGCGATTCTGCGGCGGCTGGCCAAGCACGAACCGGCCGATACCATCGCGGCGGGGCGGCAGATCGCCCGGCACGTGGTGGCGGCGGGGCGCTATTCGCTATAGAGGGCGGCGTGCCGAATTCCAACCCCGCCCTGCATCCCGATCTCAGCGGCCGGGTGGCCGTAATCACGGGGGCCAGCCGCGGCATCGGCAAAGCGCTGGCCCTTCGCCTGGCGCGCGAGGGCGCCGCCGTGGTGGTGGCGGCCAAGACCGAACATTCGACCGAGCTCCTGCCCGGCAGCGTGCACGAGACCGCCGAAGCGATCCGCGGCGAGGGCGGCCGGGCCCTCGCCATCCCCACCGACGTGCGCGACGAAGACGCCATACGCAATCTGGTGGAGCGCACCGTGGCGGAGTTTGGCCGCCTGGACATCCTGATCAATAACGCCGGCGCCATCTGGCTGCGGCCCATCCTGGAGACGCCGCCCAAACGCTTCGACCTGTTGATCGGGGTGAACATGCGCGCGGCTTACATCGCCTGTTACTACGCGCTCCCGCACATGGTAAAGCAGCGCTGGGGGCACATCGTGAACATGTGCCCGCGCCTCTCGTGCGAGCCGGCGCCGGAACGCGTGGCCTACAGTATTTCGAAGCAGGGGATGGCGCGTGTAGCCGCGGGCCTGGCGGCCGAGCATCGCCGGGACAACAGCGCGGCCAACACGTTGTGGCCCCGCACCATCATCGAGAGCCAGGCTTCCATCAACTGGAAGATGGCGGATCGCTCGCAGTGGCGCACGCCGGAAATCCTGTGCGACGCCACGTGCGCCATTCTCGGGCGCGAGCCGCGGAGTTGTACGGGGCGCCCGTGGATCGACGAGGAGGCCCTCGCCGAGCTGGCCGGCATCACCGATTTCGACGGCTACTGGTGCGAGGGAAAGCCGCCGGCCGAGCCGATCTATATCGATAAGTGGTGAGTTCAGGACCTGGCTATTGCACGATGTTCTTGCCGAAATTGAAGGCCGGGCCAATCGAGAATCGGACGGTCCAACGGCCGTTCTGAAGAAGATCGTCAAACAGGTGATCGTGGACCAAATCGGCCTGGGTCCGCAAGGCCAGATGCTGCGAAACGATAATGTCGATTCCGCCGCCGAAGCCGTAAAAGACCTTCCAGTCCGTCTTAGTCCCCGATGGCGCCAATTGGGCTACTACGGCAGCCGCAATAGGATCGCCGGCGTGGGGCGTGGCGGCCTCGTGAATCGCGCCCAGATCGGGCCGGAGAAAGAGGGTGAAGTGCGTAAAGTGGCGATAGGCGAGCTGCGGCCCGAGAGAGAAGGTCTGGCTTACCGAGCTGGCCGGAACCACCAGGCTATATCCGGCGGGCAGCAATCCCGCCGCGGCCAATTGACCAAACTGGGCGCCGAGGGTCTGTTGGATGGATGGCAGCAGCAGATTGGGGGTCAGCGACAGGTCGCCGCTGGCATGCGTGTAATCGAAACCGATGGAAAACCAGGTTCTGGGCCGCACTCCAACCTGGACCTGCACGCCGTTTTCGAGCAGGTTGATGTTCGAGCTGTTGAGAAAGGCATACCCCACAAAGGCGTCGTATCGCGATACATATTCCTGCTGGCCGAAGAGCGGCGCCGCTAGCAGGAGCGTGATTGCAAGAAGAAGGATGGTCGCCCCCAGGGGGCGTCGCGCGGGCCGCCCAAGCCGCGGTGTCCGGCACACTCGAACCGATTCGCTAGTCATCGATTTACTCTCCTGCAAGATTGAGGTACGCGACGCCTCCGGCGTCGCGGTCGCGGCCAATAGCCGCCGCTGTCCCTAGTTCATGGCCGTCGACGCAGCACGAACCGGCCCGGCACGCATGCGAAGGCGATCGCCCGCGTGCGGGGCAGCACAGACTTGCCGGGAATTAGGCTAGCACGGGCGCGCGGTGCCGCGCGGATAAACGCGCCAAATATGTCTATTAACACACAGCGCTATAAAAGACTCGGTTCCTTCGTTCACAATTCGTAGATTAAGGCCCCAAAATCCGGTAAGCGGCGGAGATGCCCGGCGAAGGCGCCGGCGCGGCCGATATTCGGAGCTCCAGGTGCGATATGCTATTTATATCCCTCGAAAGGGCCCTAGGAGGAATTTTCATGCCGAAACAGCATTCACGGCGCAATCTTTTCCAGTTGGCGGGAGTGGCGGCTTCTGCTATGCTTTCCGCGCGCCATGCCGGCGCTCAGCAAGGGCAGCCTCAGCAGCCGTCCATCGATTTGAAGAAGGCTCAACCGAACCTGGCAGGCGAGGCAAGCCGCCAGCCGCGCATGATCCTTCCCAATGCCGCCGGGTTTCCGGCCTTAGAGACGCGGTCGGCGGTCGGCCTGATTCATGGAGACGAGCGGCGCAAGATGGTTTGCGATGCGCTGGTGGCGATCGACGACCAGATCAAACCCAAGCTGAAGAACAAGAAGTACGTTCTGATCAAGCCCAACAACGTGGGCACGATGCCTGGAATTAGTGTGACCAACGTGGATGCCATCCGTGGAATCCTGGATTACCTGGCGCCTCGCTTTAAGGGCCCCGTCGTCATAGGCGAATCCTCGGCGGGTGAGACCATGCAAGGCTTCGAGAACCTCAAATATACGAGCCTTCCGGCGGAATTCAAGTCCCAGAAGATCAGCCTCGTGGACTTCAACACCGAAGCGAAGTACATCGTGATGCCGCTTCTCGATTTCGACCTGCATGTGGTCCCGGCCCGATTGGCGCAGCGGCTATTCGATCCCGACGCTTTCGTCATTTCCTCGGGCCTCCTGAAGGTGCATAACATCGCTGTGGTGACTCTCTCCGTGAAGAACATGGTGCTGGGAGCTCCCCTCCACCAGGCGCCCAATGAGACCCCTCGCTGGAGCGACAAGCGCCGTTATCATGCCGGAATTCGCCAGAGCGTCTATAACATCTACCTGACCGCTCAGAGGATGGCGCCGTTCTGGGGCGCGGCGGTGCTGGATGGATACGAAGGCATCGAAGGCGGTTTTGGCGTGGGCGCCGCGCCGGTGCCCCATAAGGTAGCGGTGGCCTCCACCGATTTCATTGCGGCCGATCGCGTGGGCGCCGCGCTGATGGGCGTGGACCCCAACTGGCTGGGCTGGCTGAAATACTGCGGCGAGACCGGCGTGGGACAGTGGGACATCGCCAAAATCGATGTGCGCGGCGGAAAAATCGCCGAGCTGGCCCGGAAGTACCGCATGCACCCGGATGTCGACCTGCAGTTGCAATGGCGCGGGCCGATGGAAGAGCTGCCTCCCAACCTCGGATGGGTGCGGCCCGTCACCGACTACATCCCGGTGTAGTGCCGGGCCGCGGAGCTCGCGCTATCGCGAGCTCCCGTGCGCCGGCAGGGTGTACAGGTCGTAGGCGATGCGCCAGGTGAAACTGTGCCCCGGTTCGATCTGCATAGCGATATACGGCTCGACGCAAGCGGTGGCGCGGATGGACCAGAAGTAGACGCGCGAGAGAGGGCGGTCGCCTACGATGTGCACGCCCGCGCCGGCGCCGGCGTTCTCCAGGCGAATATCGTAATCCGTCGCAGCGGGCCCGAAGCCCGCGATTTCCGTGGCGGCCTGTTTCCCCGGCTCCAGATCCTGCAAATAGACAAGCTGCTTGCCCCGCACCTCCGCCATGGGGGCGAGATTCCCCGAAGCCTTGATATCGAACGGGAAGGTGAAGGAAATGTCCGGCCCGATGGTGCGGCCGTCGATGGTAAAGAAGTTGTGATCGTAGACCGTCGATTCGATGCTCTTCTTGCCGGTATTCGTCAGGCTGTGCTCCAGCACCAGTTGCGGCTTGCCGGGCGTCAGCCGGACGGTCTTGCGATACAGGTACGCGTAGCCGCTGGCCGGGTCCGTCACGCGCTGCGTGAACTCTACCGAACCCGAGGTCTTCTTGACGGTCCACTTACCGCCATCGACGATGTCGTAGTAGTTCTGGAAAGCGTAGGCCTTCTCATCCGGCTTGCGCAGCACGCCCACGCCGATCTTGACGAAAGTCTCACCCGGCTTGGCCGCGGCATAATTCAAACCCGAGTCTCCGGTGCGAAACTCCTCCACCGGACCCATGATGGCGTCGTGCAGCTTGGGGTCGTACTTAGGGAACCACTGCCCGAAGTAGTTGTGGCCCGCGAATTCCAGACGGGCGATTACGCCCGCCCAATCGAAACGCGTGCCGCGATAGTAGCCGTTTTCCGCGTTGGGAAGATACACGGTCGCGCGCACGGTGCCGTTGGAGATCTCGGTCTGCGGGACGTCCGCGGCGAACAGGCCGCCGGCCGGGCAGCAGAGCAATACCGGAAGTATGAGCATCGACTTCATAGGATTCCTTCCCGCCGGGTTTGCCGGCGCCTTCAGTCAGTTTTACCATGGTTTCGAGAGGTTAAGACCTTTTGCCGATAAAATCAGCCGCTGGTGTGCTTGCGCTGCTGGCCTGTGTTCCGCCGCTATGCGTTCCGATCCTGCTGGCGGCCGATCAGCCACCCGATGCGAAGGCGGAAGCGCGCGTGGACGTTGTGGTTCGGGACCGCCGCGGCCACATTGCGCGGGATCTCCAGGCCGGCGATTTCGCCGTTACGGACGGCTCCGCGAAGCTGGCCGTCGCGGGTGCCAGGCTGGTGGAAGGCGGAGGTCCGGGGGCGGCACATCTCGTCTCGCTGATTTTCCAGCGGATGTCGTCCGGGGAGTCCGACGAGATTTCGCGGGACGCCGCGCTGGCCATCGTCGCGGGGGCGCGCGGCAGCGTGGATATCGCCGTTTTCGAGATCGATAAGAAATTGTCGGTGCTGCAGCCCTTCACAAGAGATCCCAAGGCCCTGCGCGCGGCCATTGAGCAGGCCACCGGACGGAAGCGTGGGGCAAAGGCGGCGCCGGCGCCGGCGGAGGCTTCGAGTCAAGAGCTGGCCGGGACCGTCGCGCGCATCCTGCGCACCGCCAGCCGGGCCGCCAGCGCCAGCCAGGCGCCTTCTTCGCTCTCTTCGCTGCTGGCCATCGCGGCCGGTCAGGGGAAAGTGCCGGGGCGCAAGGCGGCCATCTACTTCACCGAAGGGGTGCCCATCGCCGGCACGGAAGACGAAGCGTTCCGCGGCATCGTCAGCGCCGCCAACCTGGCCAACGTCAGTCTCTATACCGTGGATGTGAGCGGCCTGGCGGCTTCGAACGAAGAGGATCGCGCGCGTGAGCGGTTATCCCAGGCCATGGTAATTGGCAACGGTACGGGTGGCGTGCATTCGCTGCCCATGGAAGCCTATGCCATGACGGACGCCCGCCCCAGCGCTTCGCACCGCGGCCCCGCCCCGCCCGAAGTGCTCGAGGAACTGGCCGTCCGCACCGGCGGCTTCATTGTTTCCAGGGGCGATGCCATTCACGGCGCCATGCGACGCATCCTCGAAGATCTTTCGGCATATTATGAGGTTGCATACACCCCGGTAAACGCGGATCTCGACGGCCGCTACCACACCCTCCACGTAACGGCTAACCGCGAAAAGCTGAAACTCCAGAGCCGCAACGGATTTTATGCTATGCCGGAGCTGCCGGGCGCGTCTGTCTCGCCGTATGAGCTGCCGCTACTAGACGTTTTGCATCGCGAGCCGATTCACGATTTTCCGCACCGTGTGGCGCTCTACCGGTATCGCGCCGCGGACGACGCGCGCCAGTTGCTGGAGGCCGTGGTCGAAGTCGCGGGCCAGGACGTGCAATTCAACGAGGACGCCAGCTCCGGCATGTCTTCGGCGCATCTCACCATGCTCGGCCTCGTGCGCGACCGCGACGGCACCATCGTGGATCGCTTTTCCGCGGACGTGCCTCTGCAGTACCCGCCTCTCATGCTGGATGCGATGCGCAAACGGCCCATGTTGTTGCACGGCCGCCTGGATCTCGCGCCTGGAGACTATACGCTCGAGACCGCGCTCGAGGACCGCGCGGCGGGTAAATTCAGCACCGCGAAATCCGCATTCACGGTGGCGGCGCCATCGCGCGATTTCGGAGTGAGCAGCCTGGCCGTGGTCCGTTCCGTCACGGCGTCGGGTGAAGATTCGGGCGATGGCGGAATGTTCGCTTTCGCGGGGAACTCCGTGATCCCGGCTCTCGATGGCGCTGTCGCGGGGGGTAAGGGCGCGGTCGCCAAACTCTACCTGCGGCTCTATCCGCAGCCGGGCGCGGCCGCCCCGGTCGAGCTGGAATTCAACATTCTTAAAGATGGCAAGCCCGTCCTGCACAGCCCTATACAGGTGGACGCCCGCGATCCGAAAGCCCTGGCGCCGGTGATTTCGCTCGACGTGAGCAAGCTCGAACCCGGCGATTACGACGTTCGCCTCACCGCCAGACAGGGCGAGCGTCGCGCCGAAGAGCAGGCGCGCCTCGAGATCCGCCCGGCCTCCTCCGTACCCGCGGAAGCCGAAGCCGGCAACGGCACGGACGCGGATGCCAGCGGGGCCGGCGCGCGGGCCGACTCGATCGCGGATCTGCCTTCGGCGCCGCCCACGCCGGAGCAGGAGCGGCTGCTCGCGCAGACCCGCAACACCGCGTTGCAGTACACCGGTAAGCTGCCCAATTTCCTGTGCACCCAGGTGACCCGCCGCCTGCTGGACCCCAACGGCAAGGGGCAATGGCGCGCTCTCGACGAAAACGCCCAACTGATCACCTTTTTCGACGGCCGCGAACACTATCAGCCCTTAAGCACGCGGAACCGGACCAACGCGGAGGCCTCGCTGCCTCCCTCGCTCACTTCGTCGGGCGAATACGGCAGTCTGCTGAAGGAGATCTTCGTGCCGGAGGCGCAGACCGTGTTCAAGTGGAGCCGCGCGGATAACATTCGCGGCCGGGCGGTCGAGGTTCTGGCTTACAGCGTGGACGCAGCCCACTCGAAGTATGCAGTCACCTATCACGGCGGCACCAACAAGGCCCCCGTCATCGCCGCCTATCATGGGCTGCTTTTCGTGGATGCCGACACCGGCGCGGTCATGCGAGTGACTCGGGAAAGCGGACCTCTGCCGGCGGACTTACCCATGCATCGCATCGCTGTGACAGTCGATTACGATTACACGGCCATCGGGGGACAGTTGTATCTGGTGCCTGTCTCCGCATTGCTCGAAGTGCAGCACCGCAAGAACACGATTATTCGCAACGAAGTCACTTTTCGAGCCTACCAGCGCTTCTCGGTGGATAGCCGGGTGCTCGGGTTTCAACCCGCCAAATAGGCCCGCCTAAGAAGCGAGCACGCCATCGATGTCCACCGCGGGCAGCGTGCCGAATGTGCGGCCCCACTCTCCCTCGAGCCGCGAGGCGCAGAAGGCATCCGACACCGCCGGCCGGCTGAAGCGGATCATCAGGGAGGCCTGCAAAGCCAGGGCCAGCCGCTCGGCAATCCGCCGTGCGCCATCTTCCGCGACGTCGCTCCCGATGCCATCGATGAACTTCTCGATGCGCGCGTCGTGGGCCAGGCGAACCTCGCTCAGAACGTGCTCCAGGCTCTCCGGCTCCTTCACGATGGCTCGCAGCACGTCCAGCGCGATCACATTGCCCGAGCCTTCCCAGATCGAGTTGAGCGGCGCCTCTCGAAACAGGCGCGGCAGCACGCACTCTTCCACGAAGCCGTTGCCGCCGAGGCATTCCAAGGCCTCCGCGACGTGGGCCGCCGTGCGCTTGGAGACCCAATATTTGCCCACCGCGACGGCCAACCGCGCGAAGCCGCGGTCGTTCTCATCGAAGGCGCGCGCCAGCCGCATCGCCAACACCGTGGCCGCTTCCGATTCCAGGCTCAGGTCCGCCAGGACGTTGCGCATCAGCGGCTGCTCGATTAACCGGCGGCCGAACGCGCGGCGGTAACTGGCGTGATGCAGAGCCTCCACCAACGCACGCCGCATCAAGGCCGCCGAAGCCAGGATGCAATCGAGACGCGTATGCTGCACCATTTCCATGATGGTCGCGACGCCGCGCCCCTCGTCGCCGATGATCCGCGCCCACGCGCCATCGAGTTCGACTTCGCTTGAAGCGTTGGAGCGGTTCCCCAGTTTCGGTTTGAGGCGCTGTAAGTGGAATGCGTTGACGATACCATCCGGTTTCCAGCGCGGCAGAAAGAAACAGGCCAGGCCGCGGGGCGCCTGCGCGAGCACCAGGAAGGCATCCGACATCGGCGCCGAGCAAAACCACTTATGCCCGTGGAGCGCGTATTCGCCGCCGCCCAGAGCTTCGGCGCGCGTGATATTGGCGCGCACGTCGCTGCCCCCCTGCTTCTCGGTCATGGCCATACCGATGAGCACGCCGTGTTTGCCGGATGCCGGCTGGAACGAAGGATCGTAAACGGTGGAGCCGATGCGCGGCGCCCATTCGCGCTCGATCGCTTCGTGCTGCCGCAGGACCGGCACGGCCGAATAAGTCATGGAGATGGGGCACATGTGGCCGGCCTCGTTCTCGGCGGCGAGCACGGCCAGCGCCGCGCGCGCTACTTGAGACCCCGGCCGCGGCGAGGCCCACGGCAGATTGTGTATGCCCTGTTCGACGGCCAGCCGCATCAGGTTATGCCAGGCGGGATGAAACTCGACCTCATCGCGCCGGCGACCAAAACGGTCGTGGGTGCGCAGAGCCGGCGGGTATTCGTTGGCCAGCGCGCCCCACTCGATGGTTTCCGCCGTTCCCAGCGCGGCGCCGAAGGCATCCAGTTGAGCGCAGGCCCAGCCGGCGCCCTCGCGCATCGCCGCTTCGCGCAGCGCCAGGTCGGAGGAAAACAGGTTGTAGTTGGAAAGGGGAGGAGGTTGGTTCAGAACTTCGTCTTGCACGATTCGTATGTTACAACTGCCGGGCGGCAATGAACGCCATAGCTGCGATCGGTGCGTGGGGAATGTTACCGGCAGCACGCTGCTCTTAATTGTTTGCCGGATTAAGATTACTAAACTCAAAGCCTTCTTATTGACAAAAGGCATGTCCCGGAGCTACTTTTGCAATTGGGTGGATGGAGCAACCATTCATCTGATTTGCAAGGATCCTCGGTAGGCGAGGCGTCCGCGCGGCAAACAGGCCACTGCCCTCAGGCATCGAAAGATGCTGTGTGGAGGGTGACCAGGAACTCCCGGGTTAAGGGTTTTTCTAATGTGGCTGAGGTCTTCGGGCCTCTCACGGCGCGCGGTGCTGAAGCTTAAACCTGTGGGGGAATCCGTCAGCAATCGCTTGCGATAGTTGGCCATTTCTTCCGCCGGGAGGGAATGGCTTTTTGTTTCCCTCCTGAGCTTCGACTCGTCTCCAGAAAGGTATATGGAACCGATCGACGATTCGCCCCCCGATTCGGGCGGCGTGCCGTGGAAGTTCCGGCGGTAAACAGGTAGCCTTCCAGCTATCTCCTCGGCCGCCGCTTCTTCCACAACATATGGTGGTGAACGCGGAGGGCTGAAGGGAAAACGCTCCGGGACCCGGAGCGGGTAGTTTCTCCTTCGACATCTCCAACAGGATTGTAAATACCGTCCTCGGCAGCAGACTCCGCCGCGAGCCGGAAGGGTCTCCTTTTGTCTTTGGAGGCCGGAAAGGAGGTGCCTCAATGAACGGTAAGACGCTGACGACACCCGCTCCCCGCATGGAGACGGAAATCGCGCCTGTCCGCGGGCGGGTCGTCAAATCCAGGTGGGCATTTCATCTCCTTACGTTCCTGATGGTCTTTGGGCCTGGCCTGATCGTCATGGTGGCGGATAACGACGCCGGCGCCGTTTCTACTTATATCCAGGCGGGCGCGCAGTATGGCACTCATTTGTTGTGGGTGGTCCTCTTATTACTTCCGGTAACTTACTTCATTCAGGAGATGGTAGTTCGACTGGGGATTGCCACCGGCAAGGGCCATGCCGCGATGATCTACCAGCGGTTCGGCAAATGGTGGGGGCTGTTCTCTCTGGCCGATCTGGAGCTGGTGAATTTCCTGACGCTGGTGACCGAGTTCGCCGCCATCGACCTGGCGTGCTCGAACCTTGGGATCGATCCCCGCTTCGGCGTGCCGGTCGCGGCTGCCGCCTTGATCACGATTGCCGTGACGGGGAGCTACCGGCGTTGGGAGCGGATCACGGTGGCGCTCTGCCTGCTCGATCTGGTCTGGCTGTACTTGGCCTGGAAGCTGCACCCGCCCCTGGCGGATATGGCGCGAGGCCTCGTCCCCGGCGTCCCAGCAGGCGGGCTGACGGGCGACCTGACGTTCATGGTGATCGCCATCGTGGGAACCACGGTAGCTCCCTGGCAGCTTTTCTTTCAGCAAAGCTGCATCGCCGACAAGAGGCTCCGCTACGCCGACATAATCTGGGCGCGGCTGGACACGTTCCTGGGAGCGTGTATGACCATCGCGGTCGCCGGGTGCATGCTGATCGCGGGCAACTACTCGCGCATTCACGGATTCACTTTCGAAGATCCGGCCAGGATGGCCAATAACCTGATGCCGCTCGCCGGTTGGTTCTTCCGCAGCGCCCTTCTGCTGCTGATGATCAACGCGGCCGTGCTGGGCGCGACGGCCATTTCGCTGTCGAGCGCGTGGGCCTATGGCGAAGTGAGGGGATGGCCCCATAGCCTGGAATTGCCGTTTCGCAAGGCCAAGGGCTTTTACGGCATCTATGCGCTATGCGTCGCGATCGCGGCGGGAGCGGTGCTGGTTCCCAAGGCGCCGCTGCAACTGATCATCTTGAGCGTGCAGGTACTGGCGGGTGTGATGCTGCCTTCGGCCATCATCTTCCTGCAATTGCTGCTGAACGACAAAGAACTGCTGGGCGCGTACGCCAACAAGCCCTGGAACAACGTGGTGAACTGGACCATCATCATCGTCCTGTTCGCCTTGTCTTTGATTCTGGCCGCGCAGGTGGCGGCCCCGAACCTCTTCCCGGCCTCTTGAGGGCGGGCGCATGAAGGAGAAATGAACATGGCTACCACGATGAATTCGCTCGAAGTAAATGAGCTGGAGAACCGTTTCATTGTCATTCACCCGCTGGACGACGTTCCGGAAGAGAAAGTCGATACCGATGGTCTCGGCCCCATGCCGATGACCTTGAGCGTGCGGATCTCGCTGGTGAGCCTGCGGGCCTACCTCGTATTGATGATGCTGCTCGTGCTGTACCATGCTTTGGACCTGGCCGGTTTGTTCGGCCATCACGCGTAGGCCGGTTTAATCATTTCAGTTTCGGGCCGCGCGCTCCGGCGAGCGCCGGCGCAGGCATATGAGATCCGCTCGAAGTTTGTCTAAAGGAAGGAGGAAAACCCGTGAACCGTCAACTCATCTTGCTGATCTGCGGTGCCCTGTGTGCCGGGATCGCCGCCCATTCACAGGACGACTCCGAAAGCCCCTCAACCGAGCGGTGGAGCATTCATTTCCAGGCAACCTCGATCGGTCAACACCACGGGTCCTTCCCATCTTTGTACGAGGGAGAAAACAGTCTTCCCTCACACCCTGAGAGCCGGGTCTCTCTTACCGCGACTATCTTTCTGGTTTATCGCGTGAACTCCTGGACCGAGCTGGTTTTTAACCCGGA
>Ga0181520_10005270_pt1 | contig 20747 bp, 27 predicted proteins | sample PEATcosm2014_Bin_29_FD_132451 | JGI IMG/M metagenome (GOLD analysis project Ga0181520, IMG submission 132451) | Peatland microbial communities from MTU Mesocosm Facility, Houghton, MI, USA - PEATcosm2014_Bin02_30_metaG | ecosystem: Environmental > Terrestrial > Soil > Wetlands > Peat | place... | reverse complement strand
TTATGGTAATGAGCACCGAAGAGCTCGCGACGGTTTATCATATTCCTTCTCATGCAGTCGAGACGCCGACCTTGTCGCGCATCCAATCGGCGACGGGCGAGGCGCCTATTAATCTGCCGATGTAACTCGTATGAATTTCTTCACGCGAAATCGTTCGTGGATTGTTGTGCTGGCGTTCATCGCAATTCTTTTTGGCGGCTACTATTTCCTGTTTGCTCCGCCCAATAATTTTTCTTCCGGAAATATCGTGGTTATCGCGCAGGGAACAACCGCGCCGGACGCGGCGAAAGAACTCGCCGAGGCGCACATCATCGCGCATCCGTCGGCCCTACGATTTTTGTTGCGTATTTCAGGAACAGGCAATCGGATACAATCAGGCGCATATCGATTTGGAACGCCGCAAAATGCATTCGTCGTCGCGTATCGTCTCATTACTGGCGATTACGGTCTTCCGCTCGTGCGCATCACCTTTCCCGCAGGAACGACGGTGTCCGAAATCGCGACGCAAGTTGCGAATAATTTTCCTGCGATATCCGCGAATGATTTTATCTCGACAGCGAATTCTTCCGAAGGGTATCTTTTCCCCGACACCTATTTTTTCCCGCCTGGAACGGATATGACGACCATACTCGCGGCGATGCGCGCGGATTTTAATGCGAAGACCGCGCCATTATCCGGTGAGATCCAATCGTCGGGACATTCGTTTTCCGATACGATTATCATGGCGTCTATCATCGAGAAAGAGGCGCGCACAAACGAAGACAAACACATCGTTGCCGGCATTCTCTGGAATCGCCTTGCGATTGGTATGCCGCTTCAGGTTGATGCGGAACGCGACACTTACACTCACGCCGGACTTCCCGCGGAACCGATCTGCAATCCCGGACTTGATTCCATCGAAGCGGCTTTGCAACCGACAAAAACCGATTACCTCTATTATCTCACTGGCAATGACGGCCTGATGCATTACGCGACGACCTTCGCCGGCCACGAAGCGAATTTACGAAAGTATTTGGATTGACAATTTTAATAAATAGGCATAGTGTCCGATTCGGAGTGAGGAATTCAATTTATGAAAAAAAGGAGGTTCTATGAACATTCAAGAGGTCAGAAACAAACTTTTGTCTGCTAGAGAAACACCCTTCCGCAATGTGTTTTCGTCATATGTCGGCAGTGATTTTCTACCGACGCTGGACGATCAAGAAAGCGCATTTATTTTCGTCGCATCGAAAGAAAAGATCGTGGAACCGACTGAGATTATGCGACGACTGTCTCAGGGGTGCAGAAATCATTTTGAAGCGCTTTTAAAGATGAAAACTGTCCACGGTTTTTTCTTTGATCATTTCGCGCTTTTTTTGAAATTACATGATGACGGTCTGCTCATCGGTTTCGGCGCTGACGAGATGTATTACGTTGTCGCGACATGGGATCAGGATGGACATGATCTCTGGAAGCCCGTGCGCGATCTTTACAAAAGACCCGTCACCACATCAGGGTAGCCGCTCCGTTAGAAAACCAATTCGGTCTTCTCGACGAGGCGGTTTTCTATTTTTGGTAGTAAGCTTCAGCTATGAATCTGAAAGGAAAAAAGATATTCGTCGGATTGTCGGGCGGGGTGGACTCGGCGGTATCGGCGGCGATTTTAAAACGCGATGGCGCGCAGGTGACGGGCGTTTTTATTAAAGGATGGTATCCACCCGAGATGCAATGTACCTGGAAAGAAGAACGCCGCGACGCGATGCGCGTCGCGGCGCGGCTCCACATTCCATTTCGCACGCTTGATGCGAGCGCCGAATATAAAAAAAGTGTCATCGATTATTTGCTCGTAGAATATCGCGCCGGTCGGACGCCGAATCCGGATGTGATGTGCAATCGCGAAGTAAAGTTCGGCGCGTTCTATCGTTATGCGATTGACGCAGGCGCCGATGCGATTGCGACAGGGCATTATCGTTCAGGCGAAAAAGACCAACGATATTTTCTTTGGGCGGTGCCGAAGGATATTTTATCTGCGACGATATTTCCGGTCGGTGAAATGGAAAAAAATCAGGTGCGGAAGCTCGCGAAAAAATTTAACCTGCCGGTTGCCGAGAAAAAGGACAGCCAAGGTATTTGTTTTCTCGGAAGCGTTTCGGTTGAAGAATTTTTGAAAAGGGAATTGGGAAATGACAATCCGGCGCTTCTGTATACATTCGGGCAAAAGGTTCCGCTTCCAAACGGTCCTTGGTATGTGATTGGAAAAGACATCGGAAAAAAAGAAATCATGGTTTCAAAAATGCGTGCTTCCGCCGCGCAGGAGATTTTATTTACGGACGCGAATTGGTTCAATGAGCCGACAGAGGTTACTTCTGCGCAGTATCGTTATCGAGGCCCGCACATTCGCGGACAAGTCGAGAAAAATCGTTTTATCACCACCAAATCGCTTCCTGAAATCCCGGCTCCCGGCCAGTCAATCGTATTTTATAAAGGTGCCGAACTTGCCGGTGGTGGTATTATTGCCTGATGAAGCAGAAGCGTTTTTGGACTGCCGCGGCTATCATCGCTTGCGTTGTCGCTTTCGGTTTTTTGGTCTCGGCACCGCATACGCATGATGTCGCTCGCCGAACGGCAACGCCGGACAAAATACCCGCGCCGACGGTCGCACTGCACGATTCTTTCAAAAAAGGAATACACACGATTACCGGCTCGCTCTCCGCGCCGGATGCCTGCGTTATCGTTACTGCCGACGCGACTATTTCCGGCAACGCGTCGAGTACGGAAAGGATACAATTGGCGATTTCTATGCCGCCCGATGTCGGTGTTTGTTTGCAACTGCCGACCGTTGTGGATTTTTCGATAGCCATTCCCGCGCCTGCGCATCTGCCGATTTCGGCGACGGTAAATGGCCGTGCGGCGAGCACAACCGCCTTATGACCGCGCTTCCTTCCATTATTAAAGCCGACGGATCCAACGAAATCTTTGATCCGATGCGCCTCACTATTTCGCTTCAGAGATCCGGAGTCGGTGAATATACGGCAGAACAAATTACTAAAACCATTACGAATACCATCGCGCCGGGAACCTCATCGAAAGAGATTTATACGCGCGCATTTTCGCTCCTGCGGAAGGAAGCGCGTCCGATCGCGGCTCGCTATGCGTTGCGGCGTGCACTTCTTGAGCTTGGACCTTCCGGCCATCCGTTTGAAGATTTTATTTCGCATTTGTATCGCAAAGAGGGCTGGCAGGTTGAGACGCGGAAGATACTGCGGGGAAAATGCGTGGCGCACGAAGTTGATTTCTTTGCGCAACATCCGGAACAAGGCGTCTATCTCGCCGCTGAACTAAAGTACCATAACGATCCCGCGTATAAAACCGATTTGAAAGTCGCATTGTATGTGAAGAGCCGCTTCGAAGATATTTTTTCCCGCGATGTTGCGGAGCGCGGACGCCAAATTGATCGCGGCATTCTCGTCACGAATACCAAATTCACTTCCGAAGCAATCGCGTACGCGGAATGCGCCGGTGTCGAGCTTCTTGGCTGGGGTTATCCTGCGGACGATACGCTCTTTATGCGCATGAGCCGCGCGAAGATATATCCGATAACCGCGCTCACCGGACTCACGCGTGCCGAGAAACGGCTTCTTATCGGACAGGGCACTATCGCCGTTGACGAAATCGCGCGCGATCGCCGTACGCTTGATGTGTGCCATCTCTCTCCCGAACGAATCGGCGTGGCTCTCGCAGAAGCGGAAGGCCTGCTCGCTTTATGATGAAATTTTCGACAGGATCTTTTGTTATCGGCGTTATGTTCGGCGCGCTTCTTGTCGGCGCATGGTTTTTAAGCGGCACTCCTTCGATTATGCTTGTGCCGAGTCAATCCTCTTCTTTTGTTGCGACGAGTACCGAATCGATGACACAGAAAAGCGGCGTGCTTTCTGTCTCCGACCAGCCGCCGGGTGATACTGTTGTTATTGAATCGGTGACCGTGCCGCCGCCGGGCGTTTGGATTGCCGTGCGCGAAGCAAATGGCAATAATTTGGGGAATGTGCTTGGCGCCGAGCGCGTGGGCGGTCCGCGGAGCAATGTTTCTATTTCTCTTTTGCGTTCGACCGAATCGAATCATTCGTATGCGGCAGAATTATATCGCGACGATAACAACAGCGCGTTCGACCCGTCAGTTAACAGTGTCTATGTCGACTTCAACACTGGTGCGCCCGTTGTCGCTTATTTTTCAACGACCAACTAGGTATGGCAAAAAGTACCCGAGGAACATTCGATCCGTCATCGCGCGAACCGTTTAAAGTGAGCCGTTCGAAAATTGATCTTTTCAGCGAATGCCCGCGATGCGCGTATCTCGACCTTCGCCTCGGCGTCAAACGGCCGTCAATGCCCGCATTCACTTTGAACAACGCCGTTGATGAACTTTTAAAGCGCGAATTCGATATTCATCGTGCACGCGGCTCCACGCATCCGCTTTTGAAACGGTATGGACTCGACGCAGTGCCGCTCGCTGATGAGCGAATGACGGAATGGCGCGACGCGCTTCGTCGCGGCATTGCGTTTCTCCATGAGCCGACGAATCTCCTTATACGCGGCGGCATCGACGATGTCTGGGTGAATCCCGCCGGAGAATTTATCATTGTTGATTATAAAGCGACGAGCAAGAAAATCGGCCCGAGTTCCGAAGAAGATTTATATGATTCGTACAAGCGGCAAATGGAAATCTACCAATGGCTCTTCCGCCAAAACGGATTCGCCGTTTTGCCGATTGGCTATTTTGTATATGTGAATGGAAAATCAGATGCCGAAGCGTTTGATGGGAAATTAGAATTTGATATTGAACTTATTCCGTATGCCGGGAGCGACGCGTGGGTCGAGCCGGCGATTTACGATTTGAAAAATATGTTAATGAGCGACAAGATTCCGCCAGTCGGCACGGCGTTCGGCGGCGGCCCATGCGACTATTGCACCTATCGCGAAGCCGCGGGCAAGATATTGCGTGAGTTGCATCAGAAAAATAAGAAGTAAAAAATGAACGTCAAAGTCGACCCGTCATGGAAGAAATATTTGGCTGAAGAGTTCGAAAAGCCGTATTTTAACGAGCTGACCGAGTTCGTGAAAAAAGAATATAACAATGAAATCGTCTATCCGCCGCCGAAGTATATTTTTCGCGCGTTCGACCTTTGTCCGTTTGAAAAAGTAAAAGTTGTCATTCTCGGCCAAGACCCGTATCACGGGAAGCGGCAGGCGAACGGGCTTGCGTTCGCGGTTAATAGTGAGGAGTTGGTGCCACCGTCGCTTCAAAATATTTTTAAAGAAATCGAAAGTGATTTGGGAAAACCGCTCGTGCATCGCGACGGCGATTTGTCGCGCTGGGCGGAGCAGGGCGTTCTTCTTTTAAACGCAACATTGACTGTCCGCGCGCAGATTGCCGGTTCGCATCAAGGTCGCGGCTGGGAACTTTTCACCGATGCCGCTATTCGTGCACTTTCGGAAGAACGCGAGCATCTCGTTTTTATGCTCTGGGGAAATTATGCAAAAGCGAAAGGCGCACAGATTGATCGAAGCAAACATCTTGTTCTCGAAGCGGCGCATCCTTCACCGTTTTCCGCCGCAAATGGATTCTTCGGTTGCAAGCATTTCAGCAAAGCGAACGAGTATCTCGTCATCCACGGCGAAACGCCGATTGATTGGTTGTGATTACACGCGCAAGAGAGAACGAAATTTTTCTTTATCCACATGTGGGCCGATGATTGCGAGGTTCAATTTCTCTGTGCGGAGGATGTCGCGAGCGACACGTTCAACATCGGCGGCGGTAACCTTATCAATGCCACGCAGAACTTCTTCTAATTTGCGTATTTTGCCGGTGGTTATGAGTGATGAAACAGCGTCGCCTGCCACTCCGTCGCTCGTTTCGAGCGCGAGCGTCATCGTGCCTTTTATAAACGACTTCGCTTTTTCCAGTTCTGTCGCCGAAACTTTCGTATGTTTTATTTTTCGGAATTCAGTGAGAATCGTTTCAACCACTTTTTCCACCGTATTGTGCTCAATGCCCGCCTGTACGACGAAGTAGCCGGTATCAGAATATTTCTCTGCCCATGCGCGTACGGAGTACGCGAGACCGCGCTTTTCGCGCACTTCGATAAAGAGGCGGCTACTCATTCCAACACCGAGGATGGTCGCGAGTACGGTGAGCGCGTATTCGTCTTTATGCAGATACGGATAGCCAGGCACACCAAGCATAAGATGTGTCTGGTCGGTTTTCTTTTCCTTAATCGCGATGCGTGGCGCATCTTGGGCGCTGATAAACGGAACCAACGCGGGTTGTTCAGCGTGTTTGATGCGGCCGAATTCGCGGCGTATTTTTGCGAGCACCTTCGGCGTCGAGAACGAACCCGCGACACAGACGACTGTATTTTTAGGTGTGTAATTTTTTTTCAGGTATTCGGTGAAATTTTTGCGATCGAATGTTCGAATATTTTCTTTCGGTCCTGCAATCGTCCGACCCAGCGGATGTTCTGTGCCGAAGATAAGCGCGTCAAACACGTTGTCTACGGAACTCATCGGCATGTCTTCATACATGTCGATTTCTTGGATGATGGTGCCGCGCTCTTTTGCTATTTCTTTTTGTGGAAGCGTAGAATTAAGAAAAATGTCGCTCACCACGTCGATTGCCGTATCGAGATACCGGCTCGAAACTTTAGCAAAATAAGCGGTCCGATCTTTCCCGGTGAAGGCGTTATAGATGCTGCCGACTGCCTCAAGCTCTCCGCTGATGGCGCGCGCATTTTTGCGTTTCTTCGTGCCTTTGAAAAACATATGCTCGAGAAAATGAGCAAGCCCGTTCTCCTTTTCGTTCTCATACCGCGAGCCGGTGCCGGTCATCACGATGAAGGCCGCCGTCGTCGCTCCGGGCATGGGAGCGAGCACGATACGGAGGCCGTTTTTAAGCGTATGAATGGTATATTTCGTCATGCGCGCATAGTACAGGAATCTGTTTCGCTGTGCTATCTTTTCTTCATATGACCGTCAATGACGTGCGGAGACGCTACCTCGATTTTTTCGCGAAACGCGGACACGCGATTATTCCTTCGGCGCCGATCGTGCCCGAAAATGATCCGACCACGCTTTTTACTTCGAGCGGCATGCAGCCGTTGGTGCCGTATTTGCTCGGACAAGAACATCCAGAAGGGAAGCGACTCGCTGATTCGCAACTGTCATTTCGCGCCGAAGATATTGAAGAAGTCGGCGACAATCGCCACACGACTTTTTTCGAAATGCTCGGCAACTGGTCGCTTGGAGATTATTTTAAACGGGAACAATTGCCGTGGTTTTTTGAATTTCTTACGGATAAAAATGAAGGGCTCGGACTCGATCCGAAAAAAATATTCGTCACGACTTTTTCCGGCGATGACGAAAGCGGAATGAAAGCTGATACGGAATCAAAAGAAATTTGGGAAAAAATCGGGATTCCGAAAGAACGGATTTTTTCATACGGCGCGGAAAAGAATTGGTGGAGCAGATCAGGCATGCCGAGCAAAATGCCCGTTGGAGAAATCGGCGGTCCAGATTCTGAAGTGTTTTACGATTTTAGAATTCCGCACGACGAAAAATTCGGAACAGAATGTCATCCGAATTGCGATTGCGGCCGATTCGTCGAAATCGGCAATTCGGTTTTTATGCAGTTTATAAAAAATGCAGACGGCGGTTTCGACGGGTTGCCACAAAAGAACGTTGATTTCGGCGGCGGACTCGAACGTCTCGCCGCCGCAACGCGCGGGGATTCGGATATTTTTTTGATTGATGTTTTTGAGAGTGCACGCGCCATTCTTGAAAATCGTTCGGGCAAAAAATATGGCGATACGGAAGCAACTCGATCGTTCCGGATTATTCTCGACCACATTCGAGCGGCATCATTCATGCTCGCATCGGGTATTCGTCCATCAAATACCGAACAAGGTTATGTACTTCGTCGATTGATTCGTCGCGCGATTCGCGAAGCAGACAAATTAGGAATTAAAGACGCGATACTTGCCGAAGTCGCCGAGAGTTTCGGCAGCGCGTATGCGGATGTTTATTCGTTCGTTCAAAAAGCCATGCCAATTATTCGCGACGAACTCGGAAAAGAAGAAGCACAATTCAGAAAAACGCTCGCGCAAGGGTTAAAAGAATTTTCAAAATTCGCGGAAAAGGGGACGATAAGCGGCGAAGATGCGTTTATACTTTTTACAACCCACGGATTTCCGCTTGAACTCACGCTTGAAATGGTCTGGGAACGCGGTTTTGAAACGGGAACTATGGTGGCGGACTTCGCGAGGAAATTTGACGAACACATCGCGCAATCCCGTGTAGGCGCGGCAGGACGGTTCGCCGGCGGGCTCGCCGACAACGCGGAGCAAACAGTGCGATATCACACTGCGCACCATTTGCTTTTAAACGCGCTCCAAAAAGTGCTCGGACCCTCCGTGCACCAGCGCGGGAGCAACATCACGAGCGAACGCCTGCGCATTGATTTTTCATACGGGCAAAAAATGTCGCCGGAACAAATCGCCGAAGTCGAGAAAATCGTGAACGAACAAGTCCAAAAAGCGTTGCCGATAGAACAAAAAATTATGCCGAAAGAAGAAGCGGAAAAACTCGGCGCGGAACACGAATTCGGCGCGAAATATCCGGACAATGTTTCAGTATATTTTGTCGACGATTCGATAGAATTCTGCGGCGGCCCGCATGTTTCTAATACGCGCGAGCTCGGGCATTTCAAAATTATAAAAGAAGAAGCCTCTTCCGCCGGCGTCCGCCGCATCAAAGCGGTGTTAGAATAGCTGTGAATAATCTTTAAACATGGAGAAATATTCTTTCGAAAAAGCACAAGAAGAAGCGGGGAAAACAAAATTAATTGCTCAAGATATTAAGGATAAACGTACGTCAGGATGGGATGAATGGAGAAAACCAGATGACCCAAGCAACGAAGATTATCGAAGGGCAGATGCATTAATTGACTCGGGGTACGAAGAAAATCTAGTGTCTTATATCGAATCTTACAAGTTGGCTAAAGAGCTATTAGAAAAGTATAAAGACCAACTTATAGAGAAAGAATATGAAAATGAGGACATAGACGATGTAATTGGTTCAAATCAATCAATAAAGAAATTCTTGGAGAAAATTCCAGACGAAATAAAAGCAAAATATAGAGGACACGGTATTACGAAAGGTAACGAAACCGATCAATTAGCCGCGATGATAAATATTGCTCAAAATAAATGTATTGTCGGTGCAGAAGGCAACCTAGCATTTACCGGGAGAGGTATTTCAGGTGCGTATAAAAATGGCTATTTTTTGGTGATTTCAAAACTTGATAAGCATCTGTTGAAAAGAAAATTGCATTTAATTAAAGGACCCAGTTCTATGTTTGAAGGAAATAAAATTCAGCAATCTGATGAAAACGGTGAAAGAGAAGCGTCTGAAGCAGATATCGGCGCAATTGTAGTAAATTTAAAATTTTATCCGCTAGTAGAAGAACTACGAAAGCTTTTTCCGGATATTAAAATTATAAAAGCGAATGAGATAGTAGATCACATTATGAATGAAGTCGACCATCCTAAGATTTAGGCGGTGCTAGAATAAACTAATGGGAATTTTTGCAAATTTTTCTCGCAAGAAGAAACAGACGGAATCAGTTGTGCTGATTGATATCGGTACGGATTCAATCGCCAGCGCGTACGCGCGGTATGTCGAAAATGAGACGCCTGTTTTGTTGTATACGCGCCGTCTTCCTATCGAAGTCCGAGAAAATGAACCGCATGAACGCGCAATGCTCCGCGCGCTTGAAACGCTCGGCAATACCCTTATTCGCGAAGGCGCACCGGTTCTGATGCGAGCGACCGGTAGCGGAAGTGCCGATGCGATTCTCGTTTCGATTGATGCTTCAGGGGAAGAAACAAATGTGCGTACCGAACATCTGGAACGAGAACATTCTTTTACTTTTACCACAAGCCTCGTTTCAACGGTGCTAAAAAATACGGCCGACACACCGTCTGGAAAAATTATCGCGAATGAAAGCATCATTGGCACCATCTTGAATGGCTACGAAACAACCGAACCATACGGAAAAGAAATGCGTCGCGCTGACATTACCATTCTGACTTCATTCATTGATAAAAATATTTCCGGATCACTTATTTCCACATTGCGCGGACTTTTCCACACAGAACATATTTCTCTCATTGCCGGGAAATCGTTGCGTTATCAGGCGATGCGCGTTGCGTTTCAATATGAGCACAAACCCAGTGATTCTTTTCTTGAGCAGGCGCTTGACGCGGCCGATTCGGGGAAGCTCTGGCTTCCGGGCAATCCTCCAAAGATTATTCCCGTTCACACCTCTCATCTCGCCGGCCTCGTACGGCAGGTAACGCCCACGCCCCCGGATCTGCAATTGCTTCTTGTGGCGCTTTATCACCAGAGCCATTCTTTCAAGGGATAAATTTGATGCTATACTCAACTCATGCACACACTTGATGATATTATCCCGCCCTCACGGCGCAAAGAGATGGAATCCGTTAGCAATAATTCTACCAATAATTCCGGCCGAGAGCCGCGGCACCGGTCCCGTTTTCCATTCGGGACGCTTATTATCGTAGTATTGATCATCGCCGTTTCTATCGGCGCGCTCTTTTATTTCTCCAGCGCCAAAGTTGAAATAACGCCGAACGCTGTTTCCGTAGCGGTGCAGAATTCTTTCACCGCGAATCAAAGCAGCGGCACATTGCCCTTTGAAATAGTCACCGCGCAAAAAACTGCATCGCAAACCGTCGCGAGCAACGGCACCCAGACCGTGAATTCTTCCGCTTCCGGAACCATCACCATTTACAACACGCAGAAAAACTCGCAACGACTCATCGCGAACACGCGCTTCGCGACTGCGGCCGGACTCATCTTCCGCATCCATTCCGCGGTAACGGTGCCCGGCGGCAGTTCTGCAAATCCCGGAAGCGTAACGGCGACTGTGTACGCCGACCAGGTCGGGAGTTCGTACAATGTTGACCCGACTTCCTTCACCGTCCCTGGATTCGCCGGAACGCCGCAGGCGAGCGAAGTGTATGCGCAATCTTCGGCGGCTATGACCGGCGGCGCATCGGGCTTGGTTCCGACGGTTGATCCGACGACGGAAAGCAAAACAGTGGGCGCACTCGTTACCGCGCTCGGTCCGGATCTTTCCGCGAGTATTCAGACGCAGGTTCCTCCCGGATACATTCTTTTGCCTGGCGCCGCGACGACAACCTACACCGAACTCGCGCCTGCGCCATCCGCGACGACCGGCGTGGTCGATGTGAAGGAGCAAGGCACGGTTACAGCAGTTATTTTCCCCAATGCCGCTCTCGCTTCGGCAATTGCTTCTTCAACTGAAAATTTTGGCTACCAAGGCGAGCCGCTCTCGCTCGCGTCGACCAGCGATCTCCAACTTGCGACCACGAATATGCCGAATCCAAACGCCACATCCTTCTCATTCACGCTTTCCGGTACGGCATCGCTCGTGTACACCGTCGATGCGGCGCGCATTGCGGCGGCGGTCGCGGGAGAAACTCGTTCGGCGGCAGAAGTGGCGCTCACGAATTATCCGGAGGTTAAGCGTGCGGTCATCACGCTCAGACCATTCTGGAAACAGACATTTCCCGCGGATCCCGCCAGCATCTCGGTCGTGGTTGATGATGCGAATTGACGATTTATGCGGCATCTGCTAGATTGACAGAGCACCTGCATGGATCATAAATGAGCGACGGCGAAGATACAAAAACAACGGCAAACGGAACCGTTGAAGAGGTGTTGCCAAATTCGCTCTTTCGCGTTCGCCTTGTTTCGAGCGAAGAAGGTGCCGAAGGCGAGTTGGTACTCGCGTACCTCGCGGGCAAGATGCGTTTGCATCGCATCCGCGTCTTGGTCGGCGATCAGGTTGATATGGTGCTTGACCCGTACGGAGGTCGAGCGAGAATCGTGCGCCGGTTGTCGTAAATTCGTTTCACTTATCCCATTATTAAAATGAAAGTTCAGGCCTCAATACGAAAACAGCAGCCAGGAGATCAGCTCGTCCGTCGCGGCGGGCGGCTCTATCGTATCAATAAAAAAAAGCCCCGACGCAAGGCGCGTCAGGGTTAAAAAATAATTTTCACCATGAGAATCTCTGGCGTCACCATTCCCGATAACAAACAGCTCGCGTATGCGTTGCCGATTATTTTCGGTATCGGACCGACGCGCGCGCGAGAGATTCTTAAAGAGGCGGGCGTCGCGGTGACCGCGAAGGGCAGTGAGCTCACAAGCGAAAATGAGCAAAAAATTCGCTCGCTGACGGAAGCATTCGTCATCGAAGGAGCTCTGCGCCGCGAAATCGGACAGAACATTAAACGGCTGAAGGATATTCGTTCGGTGCGCGGCGAACGCCACTCGCGCGGATTGCCGGTTCGCGGCCAGCGCACCAAGACCAATTCGCGCACGCGGCGCGGCAATGTCCGCCGGACGATGACCTCAGGCCGCCGTACGCTCGAAAAGACATAAAATTTATTTTGCAATATATTAAAGTATGGGAAAGAAACGCATCATCAAAAAAAGCGGCAAAGGACTCGACCAGGGTCGTAAGGAGCGCGCTCTCTCGAAGGCCAATAAGCATCACCTCGAAAAAGGTATTCTGCATGTTGAAGCAACCTTCAATAACACCAAAGCTACGCTGACGGACGAAAAAGGGAACGCGATTATTTCATCCAGCGCCGGTGCACTCGGCTTTTCCGGCGCGCGGAAGTCCACACCGTATGCGGCGGCGAAGGTTGGCGAATTCCTCGGTGAGAAAAGCGCGATGATTGGATTAAAAGAAGCATCAATTATCATCTGCGGCGTCGGCGCCGGCCGCGAATCGGTCTTGCGCGCTTTTTCCGGCAAAGGCATTCAGATTCGTTTGATTAAGGATGTGACGCCCGTGCCGCATAATGGTCCGCGTCCGCCGAAGCCGCGTCGCGTGTAACATACATTATGAAAACTGGCCCACGATATAAAATAGCGAAGCGCCTCGGCGCATCTGTTTTTGAAAAAGCGCAAACACAGAAGTTCGCGCTTTCCGCCGATCGCTCCGCGAAAAATAAAAAACGCAGTCGCGGACGACAGAGCGAATACGGCAAGCAGATGCTCGAGAAGCAAAAGGTGCGCGTCACCTACGGCCTGACCGAGCGGCAGTTCCGTAATTATGTGCGCAAGGTGCTCGTTACCGCGCACGATACGAAACCAACCGACCATTTGCATGAACTGCTCGAACTTCGGCTCGACAATGTCGTCTGGCGGCTTGGTCTTGCGAAAACGCGGCGCGGCGCGCGCCAGATGGTTGCGCACGGGCACATTACCGTCAATGGGAAAAAGAGCCGTGTTCCATCGCAGATGCTTTCGGTGGGCGATGCGCTCGCGGTGCGTGGCGGTTCGAAAAAACACGGCGTGCTCGTTGGTTTCAGCGAACGATTCCATGAACAGCCGCCGCCGTCCTGGCTCTCGTGGAATCCGACGAAGATGGAGGGCAAGGTTGTCGAACGACCGACTTCTGCCTCGGCAGACCCAGCCGGCGATTTCGTCGCGGTGCTCTCGTTCTACACGAGATAATTTATTTAACAATTTATTGGTAATTACGATTGCGTTATGGAATACCACATCACCCTACCCAGCAAGCCGCGCGTTGTTTCTGAAGAAGAAATGCAAGGCGTGTATGAAATTGATTCGTTGTATCCGGGCTACGGTCACACGCTCGGCAATTCTTTGCGCCGCATTATTCTTTCATCGCTTCCCGGCGCAACCGTGACGCAAGTGAAGATAGAAAATGTTCCGCATGAATTCGCGACCATTGATGGCGTGCGGGAAACCGTGATGGAAATACTTTTGAATTTGAAGCGCGTTCATTTCGTTCTTCATGGCGATGAACCGCAGACCATCGCGCTTTCTGCGAAGGGCACGACCGAAGTAATGGCAAAAAATTTCAAACTTCCGAGCCAAGTCGAAATACAGAATCCCGACCAGCATATCGCCGACTTGTCCGGCAAGGCATCGCTCGAGCTCGAAGTGACCATCGAACGCGGGCTCGGCTATGTGCCGCGCGAAGTGCTGACTAACGAGAAGGTCGACATCGGCACCGTCGCGCTCGATGCGACTTTCACGCCGATTCGCCGCGTGAATTACGAGGTGGAAAATATGCGCGTAGGCGATCGCACCGATTTTAATCGTTTGCGAATTCTTATCGAAACAAACGGCACCATCACGCCGCGCGAGGCCTTGGAAAAATCGATTGAAATAATGATCCACCAACTCAAGGCGGTCATTGGATTCCAAGAAGAAAGCGTGCCGACCCCAGGCGAGGAAATGTCTTTTTCCGCTAAAGTTACGAAAGACGCCACGCCCGATGCGGGCGCGGCAAAAATCAAGCTCGCTGAACTCGGCCTTTCAGCTCGCGTTGCGTCCGCTCTTGAAAATGCGGGGATCAAAAGCGCCGCCGGCCTTGCGCGAAAATCGGCAAGCGCGTTAAAAGAAATTGACGGCATCGGCGAAAAAGCGATTGGAGAAATCTCGACCGCGCTCGCCGGTTTCGGACTGACGCTGAAAAGCGAGTAATTATGGCGTATATTCGAACAAAAAATTTCAACCGTTCGAGCAATCAATATCACGCGCTTTTGCGTTCACTCGCGCGTTCCCTGATTCTCGAAGAGCGCATCTCGACTACCGAAGCGAAGGCGAAGGCATTGCGCCCGTTTGTCGAACGCCTCGTGACCTACGCTAAAAAAAATACACTCGCAAGCCGCCGCCTCGCAGTAACGCGCCTTGGTGATTCTGCCGCGGTGAAAAAACTTTTCGATTCGATCGGGCCGCGCTATGCCGAACGAGCCGGCGGCTACACGCGCATCGTAAAGCGTAGCAAGCGCGGCAGCAATGACGCGCGGAAACTTGCGTATATTGCGTTTGTCTAGTATTCATAGTTTACCGTATGACCAGCAACACAATTCCAAAACCAACCACGCACATCATCGATGCGACCGATCGCACACTCGGACGCGTGGCGAGCGAAGCGGCTCACGCACTTCTCGGGAAGCGCTCGGTGCATTTTGCGAAGAATCAGGCTCTGCCGATTACCGTCACCATCAATAACGCGAGCAAACTTCATCTTCCGGTGCGCCGCACGAAAGGAAAAATCTACACGCATTACACCGGCTATCCGGGCGGCCTGCGCGAAGTGCGCATGGACGAAATGATTGCGAAAAAAGGCATCGCCGAGGTCGTGAAGAAAACCGTCGATGGCATGATCCCGCGCAATAAACTCCGCGTTCCGAGAATGAAAAATCTTATCGTCAACGAATAATTTTATGGCAACGAAATTCATCACCGCAGTTGGACGCCGGAAGACCGCTATCGCGACGGTGCGCCTCGCGCCGGCAGAGAAGGGAAGCGTCGTCGTTAACGGCAAGAGCGCAAAAGAATATTTTAAAACAAACGAACGCGCGAAAATCGCCGAAGAAGCGCTTGCGACGGCTGAAAGCGCCGAACACTACGCCATTGTCGCGCATGTTGAAGGCGGCGGCGTCGCGGCGCAGGCAGACGCGTTGCGTCACGCGATTTCTCGTGCATTGATTAAAGCGGAACCGAAAACGCGCGCCGTTCTTAAGTCGGCGAAATTTCTTAAGCGTGACCCGCGCGCCAAAGAGCGCAAGAAGCCGGGTCTCGTCAAAGCGCGCAAACGCAAGCAGTGGAGCAAGCGCTAGAGAAATTACAAAATTTTACAGCGGGAAGGAAGCCAATTCATCACCACTTTTCGATGTTGGTCGAGCGACCACGAATCGCTGTTCTTAAAAAGCGCGGCATGCGCCACTTTAAACTCTCGCAAGAGCGCGAGCGACGCCCGCGGAAATTCCAGCGGAAGACCTTCGTTATACGACTTTAAAAATTCAGAAAGCGAAAGCGATTTCTCGCTCCGTTCTCGATCCAGATCGGGCAATCTCATTGATTTTAATAATACCACGAACCATTGATTAAATCAATGAGTTAGTTTATTCGTATCGCAATGCGTCAATCGGATTTTTCTTGCCTGCTTGTCGTGCCGGATAGATGCCGAAGGCGATGCCGGCGACGCCCGATACCGCGAGTCCGAGAATAACCGCCGAAATAGGGAAGGCAAAAACCCAGCCGATAGAGAAGAAGGTTGAAAGAACGAAATAAAGCAAGCTGACCACTGCTGCGCCTATGGCGATGCCGATAATGCCGCCCGCGAATGTCAGAAGCACCGATTCGATAAGAAATTGTTGCAAAATGTCGGTATCAGTCGCGCCGACCGCTTTGCGTAATCCGATTTCGCGCGTTCGCTCAGTGACCGAGACCAGCATGATGTTCATAATGCCGATGCCGCCGACGATGAGCGAAATGGAGGCAATCGCCGCTAGAAAGAGCGTGAGTATTGAAGTGATGCTCCCAAGAATGGAGAGAATATCGGCTTGCGTTTCTATCGTGAAGTCATCTTTAGTCGGGTCGGTGATGCCGTGGTCTTGTTGCAATATGAAGGAAACGCGCGAGGTGACGAAATTGATGTCATAATCCGGATTCGCTTCAACGATAATGTCGTTGAAATAATTGATGCCGAGCAGTTCATTCTGGGCGACGGTAATCGGTATGATAACGAGATTTCCTTGGTCGACGCCGAAAGCTCCCGTTCCGTTCGCGGAAAGCACGCCGACGACGCGTACCGAAATATTTCCCAGCTGTATGATTTTATTCAGCGGGTCTACATACGGGCCGAAAAGCGTTGTCGCGAGTTCTGGCCCGATAACAGCAACATGATTCGCCGAATCAACATCGCTTTTGGTGAAATCATATCCCTGGCTCAGAGCGAGGTTGCGCACCGAGAACATATCGGCGGAAACGCCTTGATAACTCACGGTCTTATTCGTATTTTGATAAATGACTTCAGCTTGTCCGCTGACCGAAGGCGCGGCCGCGATGACCGAAGGTTCCCGTTCCAACGCATCAACATCTTCCTGTTTCAAACTGGTAATGACTATTCCTTGTGCGGAAGCGGGTGCGGAAAAACCGCCGCCAGAAGGTGCGCCAGGTATAACAATGACGAGATTCGAACCGATACCTTGGACTCTCCCGATGATAAGATCCTGCGCCGATTGCCCGATTGACATCAGAATAATCACGGAAGCGATGCCGATGACGATGCCAAGCATTGTCAGTATGGAACGCATCTTGCCGTGCGTGAGCGAGCGAGTAGCGGTTTTAAAAGCGTCTCGTAGAAGCATAGTTATTTCAGGCTCCCGCGAATGCGGTGCTCGGTAATCGCGTGGTCGCTCTCCACCATGCCATCCTTCATCTTAATAATGCGATTCGCGAATTCTGCGGTTTGCGTCTCATGCGTTACCAGTATTACCGTGCGGCCTTTCTCATGCAGTGACTCCAGTATTTCCATTATTTGCAAACCGGATTGCGAATCGAGGTTGCCGGTCGGCTCGTCGGCGAAGATGACATTCGGGTCGGTAACGAGCGCACGGGCGATCGCGACACGCTGTTTCTGTCCGCCGGAAAGTTTGCCGGCTTCGGTGTGCAGTTTTTCTTCGAGTCCGACCGATCGAACGGCTTCTTCAACGAATGTCCGGCGCTTTGCCGACAGTATATCGGAATAGAGGAGCGGTATTTCGACATTGTCGTAAACCGTTAATCGCGAAAGCAGGTTGAACGATTGGAACACGAAGCCCATATCCTTATTACGGACATGCGCGAGTTCGCGGTCGGTCATTTCGTCAATGCTTTTGCCCTGAAACTTATACGAGCCGCCGGTCGGTCGGTCGAGAAAGCTTAATATCTGCAGGAGCGTTGATTTTCCCGATCCGGACGGGCCCATAATGGAAACGAATTCTCCCTTTTCAACCGAAAACGAAACACCACGCAATGCGAGAGTCGGCGTTTCTTCATCGACATATTCTTTCCGCAGGTTGTGCGTTTCGATCATTGTTTGAGTCCGATGTTGATTACTTTTTCGCCGGCGGTGACGCCGGAGAGAATCTCGACATTTCCATTCTGATCTTGGATTCCGAGGGTTACCGGACTTGTTGTCGCGGTCTTTCCGGCCAATGTCTCGACGAAAGTGCCGCTATTATTTTGCAGAATTGCATACTGCGGAAGTATGAGCACATTGCTGTCTTGTTTCGCTTGTATGGTGACATTCGCCGTCAAACCGCTCTTCAATCGCGAGTCGGGCTTGTCGAACGAAATTTTAACCAAGTAACTTATGACTCCTTGCGTATTCGTTTCGGCCGGCGCGATGTAAAACACCGACCCCGTAAATGTTTCGTTGGAAAAAGCGTCGAGCGTCATCGTGACCGGATCTCCAACCGCCAGTTTTCCGACATCCGTGTCGGAGACGCCCGCATCCACTTCGAATCCGCTATTGCCGATAATCGACATGAGCAGTGTCCCAGGAGTCGCTTGTTGTCCGACTTTTGCGTCTTGTTGTGTTAACACGCCGCTGATGGGAGCGATAATTTCCGTGTTCTGGAGATTCGCTTCGGCGCTGGCAACGCCTGCCTGCGCTTGTGCAACAGCCGCTTGTTGTGCCGCGATAGCTTGAGGCGTCGATCCGGCTTGTGCGAGGGTGAGCGTGCCTTGTGCGCCGGTGAGCGCGGCCACCGTGCTCGTGAGCGTTGAGAGGGCGTTCGCCACGCTCGTGCGAGCCGTTGAAATGCTTGATTCATAACCGCTTAACGATGCTGGCGACAAATTTGCTGACGGCTGGGTCTCGGTAAGCGCGGCCGCCGTGTCATTGAGAAATGCGCTGACTTGCGCGAGATTTTGTATCGCCTGCGTTGACGAAGACATCTGCGTACTCCATGCGGCGAGAATTGGCTCAAGCGCAATGCGTTCTTGAACGACTTGATTGGCAAGGTTCGCGTCGGGGACGATAATCGTAAGCGCCGCGCTTGCGGTTCGCGCGTTAGTGAATATCTGGTCCGCATTGGTATGAATCGCGGTATCGGAAGCGGCATACGCGCTCGCTATCGCATTAGCAAGCGCAATTTGGTCTTGGGCAACCGCGCTTTGGTCTATGGCAATTTGTTCGGGGCGCGTGCCGGCTTCAAGCGATGCAAGATTCGCCTGCGCGACGGCGAGATTCGCTTGGGTCTGTTGAAGCGCGGCAGAAAGGTCGGCGGTATCAAGCTCTGCGATAATCGCTCCCGCATTCACCTGATCGCCGAGATTATAATACACATGCGCGATCATGCCTGAATTTTGAAAGGCGAGCGAGACACTGCTCGTCGGTGTCGTATTACCCGTAGCGGAAACCGTTTCGGTAATCGAACCTTTGGTAACCGTGATGAATTGGTATGAAGAACTACCATTTCGTACGAAGAACCAATATCCTCCGCCAAGAATAATCAATATAATCAGCACGATTACCCATTTATATTTCAGAAACATAATTCATTGATTATAACTCATTTTTTTCCTCCTCTTCTTTTTTGTCTTGGAATTTTAATAGATAAAGAGTGACGAGGACTATGATGACGGTTATCACAACAGCATACGAAAAATTTGCCAGAAGACTACCGCTGTCGCTCGGAAAAAATTTCTTCACTAACGCCTGAATTGCTTGGTTCCACGCCAACCCGGCAACGAGACCTAATGCGGTCAGTATGTATCCGATGGTCTGGTTCTTTATTTCTCTCGCCACTTTTATTTTTTCTGTTTTGGATTTTTCCGTCATAAATTCAATGCGCACAGTTTACCAGATTATATAAAAATGCCCAAGTAGAAAAGATTTATAAAAGCATTTCTTGTGACGAAGTGGTTAAGATTTTCGAGGGGTTGGGATTGAGGTGCGAAAGAAACACCGACTCCGAAGGCGACCCCATGCTCGCTTTGCGGCTCTTCTCCCGAATAGAAGGAGGAGGCTTCAAGGTTGCATGTCTTTTCTACAACAAAGATGAGCAGGGAAACTACCAAGCATTGCAGCTGCATACCGGTTTTAATAGCGGGGCAGACCCAGGAAAGATAAACGAATGGAATCAAACAAAAAGATTCTCTACTGCTTTATTCCGTCAGAGTGGCGGCATAGCAATAAGATCAGACCTAGATCTCCGCGGCGGATTACTAAGGACATCTATGACAAAAAGCATCAAGAGTTTGCAGACAAACTTCAACTCTCAGAGATTGAACTTTCTGAACATAGGAAAGCAGATTACGACTACCAAACCACTGTAGCAACTGTTGTTTCAGTGGCTCGTAGGGCAAAGACTATTTTTGAGAATAGTTCTGAACCTTCTGAAAAAAGAGCATTTTTGAGTTACATACTTCAGAACCCGACTGTAAACGGAAAAAAGCTAGATTTTACGCTAGCTTCTCCGTTCAATTTGGTACTAGAACTAGCCGATAACCCTAACTGGCTCCGCTGGGTGGAGGATGTTCGAACCTGTTCTGTGTGAAAAAGCTGGTTGCGAGATGTGGCAGAAAGGTGTAATCTAACTACAAATGCAACGAAGGAACTTTAGATAGCCGCTACGAACCCGCCCAACATCGCGGGTTTTCGTAGCGGTTTTTCTATTTGCCTTCGTAGCTCAACGGCAGAGCGTACCCTTGAAGCGGGCGAGACAGAGGTTCGATTCCTCTCGAAGGCACACGCCCTCGTAGTCCAATGGATAGGATACCTCTGTTCTAATGAGGAAGATGCGGGTTCAAATCCTGCCGAGGGCACACACGAATTTTGGTAGGAGATG
>Ga0181520_10005269_pt1 | contig 20749 bp, 19 predicted proteins | sample PEATcosm2014_Bin_29_FD_132451 | JGI IMG/M metagenome (GOLD analysis project Ga0181520, IMG submission 132451) | Peatland microbial communities from MTU Mesocosm Facility, Houghton, MI, USA - PEATcosm2014_Bin02_30_metaG | ecosystem: Environmental > Terrestrial > Soil > Wetlands > Peat | place... | reverse complement strand
CCATACCAGCCGACCCAAAGCATGCCGGTGCCGATGTAGGTCAGCACGATGCTGTGTGGCGGCATGGGTTCCTTCGGGAAACCAAGACGTTTTCCGATGATGAGGCACAGGATCAAGCCCGTCCAACCGGACGTCATATGCACGACCGTGCCGCCGGCGAAGTCGAGGCCGTGAATCTTCGCATCGCCATTCCAGCAGCCGTTCATCAGGCCGTTGACGCCCCAGACCATGTGGCCTTGCGTGAAATACACCACGAACATCCACAGGGTGATGAATACAAAGATGGCCTTGAATTTCATGCGTTCAGCGATTGAACCAACGATGAGCGCGGGAGTGATGATGGCGAACATCATTTGGAACATGGCGTAGACGTTTTCCGACACCCAATAGGAGTAGCCCGGATTGGGCGCGGAAGTGACGTTGTGAAACATCCAGCAAACCATTGGATTGCCGACAATGCCGTAAATCCAGTCCAATTTCATTCCGGCAGCGCTGCCAGCGCCGCCGAAGATCATGCCGTAACCGCAGATGACATAGAGAATCGTCACCAAACCCGTAATGAGGAAACATTGCGCGAGCACGGACAGCACGTTCTTTCTGCGGACGAGACCGCCGTAGAACAGCGCCAGGCCTGGCAGCGTCATGAACAGGACGAGCGCCGTGCTGGTGAGCAGCCAGGCATTGTGGCCGGCACCCGGATAACCGGCGACCGAACCGATGCTGTTCGTCAGGCTGGTGTTGATGATCGGCGGCCATTGCACGTTCTGGTTGCCGTTGGTATCCTTGAATCCAGCGGTCGGATCCCCGTTTTGGAAGTAAGCCTCAATCGCGGCGACGCGCTGATCGAGCGTCGCGGCGGGCATGTTGGTGGATGCGGCTGGCGCGTTGGTGGCGGTCGCCATCGCATTGGTTGCCGTCGTGCTTGCATCTTGCGCGCGCAGCGATGAAACACTGAACGCGGCGGTTGCGATTAATGCGAATGTTAACAGAATTCGTTTCATATTTTTGATTTGTATAATGTTCAAGTTGTTTGGCTGCTCAAACGGCGGAATCACCTTTCTCTTCGGTGCGGATTCGCACGGCTTGTTCCACGTTGGAGAGGAAGACTTTGCCGTCGCCGATTTTGCCGGTCTTGGCGGATTTGACGATGGCTCCCACCGCCGCATCGGCCTGACCATCCTTCACGACAAGTTCAACTTTGATCTTCGGCAGGAAATCCACGGTATATTCGCTGCCGCGATAGATTTCGGTGTGGCCCTTCTGGCGGCCAAACCCCTTGACCTCGCTCACGGTCATGCCTTCGATGCCGATTTCGCTGAGGGCGTCCTTTACTTCCTCGAGTTTGAACGGTTTGATGATCGCTTCAATTTTCTTCATAGGTTTTTTTTGATTGCTCCGCGCACCGGCTCATGCCAATCCGCAGTCGCGTTGCGATGGCTATAGCAATGCCGATGCCAAGTGTTGGCGGATCTGGAAAATGGCCGGTTTTGCTGGGAATAATGGCAAAATGTGTTTCTTGTAAAATTGAAGAAACGACAGGCGTGTTGCAATTTGCGCAGCGGAGGAAAATTTCGCCAAGTCGGCAGGGAAAATAAACTGGTCGGAGCGACAGGATTTGAACCTGCGACGTCTTGCTCCCAAAGCAAGTGCTCTACCAAGCTGAGCTACGCTCCGACCCGCCGTCATGTTTGCAGGAATCAGCCGCCAAGCAAGTGCAATCGGAAATGCCCGGTGACAAAGTTGCTGGACGCGCCCGCGCGCCGTGCTAGATTACCGCCGTCATGTCAACCGGATCTCCCGCAGCGCAGAAAAAAATCAACCTCCGCCGCCCCGACATCATGGAGGCGGTGCAGGCGCAGGTGCTTTCGCATTACCGCAGCGAAATCGTCGAGCGCATCCGCGCCGGCGGCGGCGTGCTCTCCGCCGGCGAACTCACCGTGAAGCTCGCGAAGGAGTTCGGCTTCTGCTACGGCGTCGAGCGCGCTATTGACCTCGCCTACGCCGCGCGGAAATATTTTTCCGACGTCGCGCCGCACACGCCGATTTATCTGCTGGGCGAAATCATCCACAACCCGGAGGTCAACGACCAAATTCGCAACATGGGCATTAAAATCATATCGCCCAAGCCAACCGAGGAGGAATTGTCCCAGTTGCAATCCGGCGATGCGGTCATCATTCCCGCCTTCGGCACCGAGGTCGGCACGCGCAAAAAGCTGGAGGCCAAGGGCTGCGCGCTCATTGACACCACCTGCGGCGATGTGATGAGCGTCTGGAAGCGTGTCCGCCAATACTCGAAGGAGAATGTCACGAGCATCATCCACGGCAAATCGTGGCACGAGGAAACCAAGGCCACCAGCTCGCAGGCGCGCGCCTACGGCAACGGCCATTATCTCGTCGTCTTCAACCTCGCGGAAACCGATTACGTCTGCGGCTACATTTTGAACGGTGGAAACAAGGCCGAATTTCTGGAAAAATTCAAAGGGGCGTATTCCGCCGGATTCGATCCCGACATCCATTTGCAGGCCGTCGGCGTGGCGAATCAAACCACAATGCTGCGCGGCGAAACCGAGGAGGTCCAGCACCGCTTCCGGGCTGCCATGGAGAAGAAACACGGCGCGGAAAACATCGGCAAGCATTTCCGGTTCTTCGACACCATTTGCGGCGCGACGCAGGACCGGCAGGACGCGCTGGAAAAACTGCTGCGCGAGCCGATGAACCTGCTCATCGTCGTCGGCGGTTACAATTCGTCAAACACCTCGCACCTCGCCGAAATGGGCGAGGGCAAGCTGCCGACTTATTTCATCAAGAATGCGGCAAAAATGGAATCGGACAAATTCATCCGCCATTACAACCAGCATCTCAAGCAGGAAGTCGCGACGAATGACTGGCTGCCCGCCGGCAACATCACCGTCGGCGTCACCGCCGGTGCAAGCTGCCCGAACAATTTGATCGAAGACACCATCCGCCGCCTGTTTGAGCTGCGCGGCATTTCCGTTCAGGAATTGCTCCAAAATTGATGATGATTTTATTGTTGACAAATGATGAAAATAACATCATTTTGCCCGCATGAGAATGACCGTTGAATTGGACGAAAAAACTTTGGATGAATTGTTGAAGGTCACCGGGCACAAGAAAAACAGCCCTGCGGTGGCGTTTGTTGTCCGGGATTTTCTCAATCGGAAAAAGGCGAAGAATTTCGGGCGGATGTTGCGGGAAGGCAAGTTTGATTATCCCGCCACAAACGAGGAAGCCGAAGCCCGCGACATTTGAGGATTGTCATGGTGCTGGTGGATTCATCCGTGTGGATCGAGGCGTTGCGCCGGGACGGGCGTCTCGACGTGAAGCTCGCGCTGGAAAATCTGCTGGAGGAATACGAGGCCGCGTGGTGCGGCCCGGTCAAACTTGAAGTGCTTGGCGGTGCGCGCTCGCGGGATCGCGCGCCACTCGAAGCTCAATTCAGTTGCATTCCCTATTTTCCGATGGCCGATGCGGCTTGGGATTCGGCCAAACAACTTGCCTGGCGGCTGCGCGACCGCGGCTGCACCGTGCCGTGGAACGATATTTTGATTGCCGCGCTTTCCGTGAAAGCCGGCTGCCGGATTTATGCGGTGGATAAACATTTTCAAATGATGTATGAATCCGGAGCGGGTATTGTGCTTTACAAGCCGGGCTACGGGGGCCAATACAATCCAAACTGATTTTCAATCCATCATGCCCCGCACACGCCAGGAACTGGAGCAGATCGAACGCCAAATCCTCGCGCCGTTCGCGCAATTCAGCGGCGACTCGCGTGGCCGCAAATATCCAGAGCCGCCGCCTGAATGGCGCACACAATACCAGCGCGACCGCGACCGCATCATCCATTCGCGCGCGTTCCGCCGGCTTGAATACAAGACGCAGGTTTTCCTCAACGGCACCGGCGACCATCTGCGCACGCGGCTCACGCACACGATGGAAGTTGCCGCCATCTCGCGGAACCTCGCCAGCGCGCTGCGTTTGAACACCGATCTGGCCGAGACGATTGCGCTTGCGCACGACCTCGGCCACTCGCCGTTTGGGCACAAGGGCGAATCGGTCCTCAACGGATTGATGCGCGGCCACGGCGGCTTTGAGCACAACCACCACAGCCTCCGCATCGTCGAGGAATTGGAGCAGAAGTATCCAAATTTCTCCGGCCTCAATCTGTCGTGGGAAGTCCTCGAAGGTCTGGCCAAACACCAGACGACTTTTGACCGGCCTGGCGTGAAGAAGGGTTTCATCACCAAAAACCCCTCGCTGGAGGCCCAAATCGCCAATCTCGCCGATGAAATCACGTATTACAGCCACGATCTCGACGACGGTTTGGATTCCGGTTTGCTGTCTGAAAAACAATTGTCCCAAAAAGTCCGCATCTGGGCGCACGCCGCGCGGCTGGTGAAAAAAGAGCACGGCGATTTGCCTGACGAATGCCGCCGCTATTTCATCATCCGCACCATCATTGACCTGCAAATCAAGGACGTCGTCGAAACCAGCGAGCGGCTCATCCGCACCGCCCGCGTGTCATCCGCCGACGACGTGCGGCGCTACCCCAAATCACTCGTGAAATACAGCGCGGAACGCCGCAAGCTGAACCTCGAACTGCGGCGCTACCTTTACAAAAATCTGTATTACAACCGCGTGGTGAACGAGCCGCACATTCGCGCAAAGCAGCTTTTGCGGGAGCTGTTTTATTTTTGTTTGAAGCACCCGAAGGAAATTGGCGAACAGGCCCGCCGCCAGTCGCGCAAGGCGGGTCTGCACCGTGCCGTGTGCGACTACATCGCGGGCATGACCGACCGTTACGCGATTCAGGAGCATCGCCGGCTCTGCGGCGACACGCTCAAATTCGCATGACCGTTTCGTCCGCCGGAAGCTCCGCGAGCAATTCCGAGACCGATTTCTCCTGCCCTGGCAAAATCAATTCCGGCGCGATTTCGCTCAACGGCTGAAGCACAAACCTCCGCAAATGCGCTCGCGGATGCGGCAACGTCAATTCCTGTGAATTCCCGCCTTCGCTTCGCTTCGGCGCGGCAGGGCGGATTTCATTTCCAAACGCGATCAAATCCAAGTCCAGCGGACGCGGCTCGTTCAGGACTTTCTTTGTCTGCCGGCCAAATTCCTTTTCCAGCGATTGCAGCTTCGCCAGCAGCGACTCCGGCGTTTCACCGGCTCGCGGAACCAGGCCGACCATCGCGTTCATAAATTTGGGCGACTCCGGCGGACAATCCACCGGCGACGTTTGCCAGAGCGAGGATTTCAGAATCGGTTCTTCGGAGAAAGCTTGCAGCCGCGCCATTGCGTCCAAAATGATGTGGCGCGAATCGCCGAGGTTGGAGCCGAGCGCAACAAAGGCAAGTGCGGAGTGCGGAGCGCGGAGCGCGGAGTCTGTCAAAGTGCGTCCGGTGTTTTTCATTCCGCATTCCGCATTCCGCACTCCGCACTCATTTCAGCCCCAGCACATCCTGCATGTCGTAAAGGCCGGGTTTCTGGCTGACGACCCACAGCGCGGCGCGCAACGCGCCGTTGGCAAATGTCTCGCGGCTTGACGCCTTGTGCGTCAATTCGACCCGCTCGCCGGTGTTGGCAAAAATGACCGTGTGATCGCCAACGACATCGCCGCCGCGAATGGAATGAATTCCGATTTCGGATTGTGTCCGTTCACCGACAATGCCGGCGCGACCGTGCCGCGCAGCCTTTTCCAATTGCAATTTGCGGACTCCCGCCAGAATTTCCGCTAGCGATTTGGCCGTGCCGCTGGGCGCGTCTTTTTTCAGGCGATGGTGCATCTCGACGACTTCGAGGTCGAAGTCCGGGCCGAGGATTTCCGCCGCCTTGCGCGTGAGCCAGAACAGCGTGTTGACGCCGGTGGAATAATTCGACGCCCAGACCATCGGGATTTGCGATTTGCGATTTGCGATTTGCGATTTTTCGGCATCCGAATGGCCGGTGGTGCCAATCACAACCGCCTTTTTATTCCTGGCGCACAGTTCAACGATGGCCGACGTCGCAGAGTGAAGGCTGAAATCAACGACGACATCGCTCCCGGCAATGACGGCAGACAGGTCGTCGCCTTGGTCAATCTGGCCGATGACCTGCAAATCGCGGCAACTTTTCGCGCACGAAACCAGCGCCTGGCCCATGCGGCCTTTCGAACCGGTGATAATAATGCGAGTCATAAATTTTAACGCAAAGGCGCAAAGGCGCGGAGATGCAAGGAAAAGCAGACCGTTAAAAACCTTGCGCCTTCGTTTCTTTGTGTCTTTGCGTTGAACGAATTCGTTTAAGCAATCCGCACGCCTGGAGCGTCGCCTTCAGCTTGGCCCGATTTGCGTCGCTCATTTTCACGAGCGGCAGGCGGTATTCCTCGCCGATGAGACCCATCATCGCCAGCGCGGCCTTGACGGGCACGGGATTCGTCTCGAGGAACAAATCCTTGAACACCGGATAAAATTTGGTGTGCAGTTGCAGCGCCTTCTTCGCGTCGCCGCGCGCGAATGCGTTCACCATTTGCGAGACTTCGCGCGGAATGATGTTGGACGCCACGCTGATGACGCCCTGCGCGCCGACGGCCATGAACGGCAGCGTCAGTGAGTCGTCTCCGGACATGATCGTGAATTTCGGCCCCAGTGCCGCGCGCAATTGCGACACGCGGTCGCAGCTACCGCCCGCCTCCTTGATGCCGACGATGTTTTTGCAATCCGCCGCGAGCCGTTTGACCGTTTCCACGCCGATTTCGATGCCGCAGCGACCCGGAATGCTGTAAAGCACGATGGGCAGTTTCGTTTCGCGCGCGATGGCGCGAAAATGCTGGAACAATCCCTCCTGCGACGGCTTGTTGTAATACGGCGCAACCTGCAACGAGCCGTCCGCGCCGATTTTTTCGGCCTCGCGCGTCAGGTAAACCGCTTCGCTCGTGGAGTTGCCGCCTGTGCCGGCGAGCACCTTGACCTTGCTGGCGGCGAGTTTCACCGTCAGCGCGATGATGTCGAGATGCTCCTCGTAATCCACCGTTGGCGATTCTCCCGTGGTGCCGACCGGCACGATGCCGTCCACGCCACCCTTGATTTGCAATTTGATCAGGCGTTCGAGGGCGGAGTCATCCAGCGCGCCGTTTTTGAACGGCGTTACAATTGCGGTGTAGGTTCCGGTGAACATAAATAACAGGCGACAGTTTCAGGAAATTGGCGCGGCTTGGCGAGCAGAATTTCGCCCGGACACGATGAACCCTCGGCTCGACGCCGCGACAAATCCGGATGCCGTCAAAAATCGCTCAAACAGGATGCAATTTGCGCTTTGTTGCGCGGGGCTTTTTCGCCTGCTTCGGAGCGGCGGCGGGCGGCGCGGTTTCCACTTCCGGAATTTCCGGCAGGAAAAGGTAGCGCCCGCAGTTTTCGCAAAGTTGGATGTCTTCGCCGCGTCTCAAAGTCATGATGGCCCCGATGGGCACGCGGATGTGGCAACTGGAACAGTTCTCGCCGCGAACGGCCGTCACGCCCTTTTTGCCCCGGGCGACCAGGCGGTCGTAGTGACCGAGGATTTGCGGCGGGATTTTGCCGCGCAACTCCGCGATGGTCGTCCCGGATTTCTTTTCGGTGGTTTCCTCAAATTCAATGGCTTGAAGCCTAAGAAGATTTTTCAGTAATTCATTCATATAACCGTGCATCAAAATAATATGAAAATTGGCGGAACCCGGCAAGATGAATCCGCATTCGTCCGAGCGGATGGCATCGTGGCGGCGGCCCGGCAGGGTGCCGCCATATTTTGCGAAATTCAATTACGGCTTTCTGCCGAAAGCCGCTACGCGGACGAACCCGCCGTGGCTGGGGATTTTAATGGAATCCTGTATTTTCCATGCTTCTATTGGGAGTAACGTGTGCAAAACATGAGGGCTTCCGCGAGGAAAAGGAATGGCGAGTTGTTCACTGTCCACAATTATATCGAACGCCGCTGATAACGTCTTCCACTGAAATTGTAGGAGGAGTTCCGCAGTCTGTTTATAAACTGCCGCTTGACAAAGCGTTTAATCCAATTCTTGATGATCTTGATTTTGCAAAACTGTTTGACCGTTTGATAATCGGCCCTTCGCCTTATCCGACGGCCATGTTTGACGCCTATGTGGAAGCTCTTTCAAATGTCGGCGTTGCCGAAGCCGGCAAGAAGGTTTTTATCTCGGGCATTCCGATTCGGTCATAATTTACGACTGCACTATCGTTGATTTTTCTTCCTGCTCGACCCACTTGTTGTGTTCCTTGATGAGGTCCACGAGGCGGTCCACGGCCTCGGCTTCGGGGATGTTGAACTTGATGGCCTGCTTACCGACGTAAAGATTTATCTTCCCCGGCGCGCCGCCCACGTAGCCGAAATCCGCATCCGCCATTTCGCCGGGGCCGTTCACGATGCAGCCCATGATGGCAATCTTCACGCCCTTGAGATGCTCCGTCCGCGCCTTGATGCGCGCCGTCACGGTCTGAAGATTGAACAGCGTCCGCCCGCACGACGGGCACGCGACGTAATCGGTCTTGAAGCTTCGGCAGCCCACCGCCTGCAAAATGTTGTAAGCCAGCCGCAGCGATTGCCCGCCGCCCGCCTCGCCGCGCACGAGAATCGCGTCGCCAATCCCGTCCGCCAGCAGCGAGCCGATGACCACCGCCGCGCGGAGCAGGGCGATTTTTGGTTCGGGGAGCGCGTGCATCTCGCGCGCTGTTGAAGGCGTCCCGCGTTCAACCCGTTCGGTTGGCGGGACGCCAACCGATGCGGGCGGGACGCCCGCGCTCCCGCTGAAAAGACAATCCTTGAGGAGAATCGGATTGTTTCGGCCCAGCCGTTTCAATTTCGCCGCCAGCAGACGGAACGCGGTGATGGCCGGCAGCTTCACGCCGTCCTTGACGGTCACGAGCTGTGTCTCGCAATTGATTTCAAAGTCCTGCGTAGGGTCAATCTCGGCAATGTTCAAATCCTCGTAAATCGCCTCCGGCTTCACGTCGTCTTTCGGACGAATCTTCGGCGCGACTTTGTCCCAAGTCGCTTTCGTCACGACAACGCGGATGAGTTGTTCGCCGCCGCATTTGACACCTTCGGCAAGGTCAATCTCCGAAGTTTCGCGCTTCTCAAAATGGAAAGGATCGAAGGGGAATTCGTGATTCGTGATTCGTGATTCGTGATTCGTGAGCGAAGGAATCTGTGCGAGCAAATCGCGGCAGACTTCGATTTCGCGCGGCGAATCTTCCGTGAGCGAGACGCGGATGGTGTCGCCGAGTCCGTCGCATAGCAGCGAACCGATGCCGATGGCGGATTTGATGCGGCCATCCTCGCCTTCGCCCGCCTCGGTCACACCGAGATGAATCGGATAATTCCACGATTGCGGATTGCGGATTGCCGATTGTCGATTTTCAAGTTCGTCCAATTCATTCAATCGTGCGACGAGCAGGCGATAGCACTCAATCATCACCTTGGGATTGGACGACTTCATGGAGAACTTGAAGTTGTGGAAGTCGTGCTGGCGGCAGATGCGGGCGAATTCCAGCGCGCTCTCGACCATGCCGAGCGGCGTGTCGCCGTAGCGGTTCATGATGCGGTCGGAGAGCGAACCGTGATTGGTGCCGATGCGGATGCAGCGCTTGAGCTTCTTCGCTTCGATGACGAGCGGTGCGAATTTTTCCTCGATGCGCTTCAATTCGGCAGCGTATTGCTCGTCGTTGTATTCCTTGACGGCAAATTTTTTCGAGTCGGCGTAATTGCCGGGATTGACGCGGACAACCTCGATCCATTTCACGGCTTCCATCGCGGCTTCGGGCTTGAAATGGATGTCGGCAACAATCGGCACAAGGCAACCGCGCTGGCGCAGTTCGGCGACGATGTTCTGGAGATTCGCCGCGTCCTTCACGGTCGGCGCGGTGATGCGGACAAGCTGGCAGCCGACGGCGACGAGTTCGAGCGTCTGCTTTACGCACTCGGCGGTGTCCATGGTGTCGCAGGTGAGCATGGACTGCATGACGACGGGATGGTTGCCGCCGATGATGACGCCGCCGCGAGCCGGGTCGCCGATGACGATTTCGCGCGTGTTGCGGCGTTTGTGGGAAAATGGAGATTCGCAGTAGCGCATGAATCACTTGGGCTGGGTGGACGCGGCGCCGGCGGGCTGGGGGGCTTGTTGGATTTGCACGTCATTCTTGAACATGGCGCGGTAAAGCCCAAACCGCTTGAAGTCGCCGAAAACCGTGATGTAAAGCATGAACGACATCAGTAGCACAAAGAAGCAGGTCGTGGTGTATTCGACGAATTTGAGGCTCAACGGTCGGCGGCGGATTTTTTCGATGATGGCCATGACAATGTGGCCGCCGTCGAGCACGGGGATTGGCAGCAGATTGATGAAGGCGAGGTTGATGTTGAGCATCACGAGGAAGCTCAAAGCGAGACGGTAATCGCTGTTCACATAGGAAGCGAGAATGGCCAGAATGCCCACCGGACCGGCCAAATCCTTCGCGCCAACTCCGGTTTGTTTGGAGTGCGCCAGCGCGCTGAACGTATCAATCATCTTCGCGCAGACGTCTTTGACCTGCGCCCACGGCGTCGGGTGCTGCACCTCGTAAATGCCCAGGCCGAAGCCGATGCCGATCCGGGCGCGTTTGGTGACCGGGTCGAATTGCGGCGTCACGGTCACGCTTTTCCGCTCATTATTGCGGTCGAAGACAATTTCGCACGGCTTGCCTTCCGACTTTGAAATCAAGTCAATCATCTGGCCCTGGCCGGGAACGGGAATTCCATTCACAGACAGAATTTTGTCGCCCGACATCAATCCCGCCGCCGCCGCCGGTTTGCCGCCCTCCACGGAGCCGACGACGGGATGTTCGCGCGGGTCGAGGTTCAGGGTTTTCAGGCCAAACGCATTGCTCACCGTGGTGGCGAGGTTGTAGATGTTTGAAACGCTGCCGCGCTCGATGACCACCGGAATCACGTTTGTGCGGGCGATCATGGTGAACTCCATGACGTCGTCCCAGGTCTTGATGGGCTTGTTGTCCACCATCACCACGCGGTCGCCCTCGCGAATTCCCATTTTGCCTTCCGCGGAGGCGGGATCAACCATGCCGATGATCGGCTGGCTGTCCGGCACGGGCTGGCCGACAAAATAAATCAGCGACGCGATGGCGAAGGCAAACACGACGTTCATGAAAGGCCCGGCGGCGGCAACAATGATCTTGTGGAGCGGCGGCGCGGGCGGAATTTCCTCCGGAGAATTTTCCTCGATGGATTCCTTTGTCGTCCACACACTCGCACCGTAGTTCGTGCTGACCTTGGTTTTGCTTCCGCCTTCGATGGATTCGGCGGTTATCATCTGCGGCAATTTCACGAAACCGCCCGCCGGAATCCAGCGCAGCGAGTATTCGACGCCGTCGCGCTTCCAACTGTAGATTTTCGGGCCGAAGCCGATGGCAAATTCCTCCACCTTCATCCCCAGCTTGCGCGCCGTCCAGAAGTGGCCAAGCTCGTGGAAGAAAATGCACGCGCCAAATGCCACCACGACGGCGGCAATCACGTAAATGATGTTCAGAATATCCATGTGAAACCAGTCCTTGGAGTATAGCAGCGAAAAGCCTTTCCGCCATTCAAATCAAATAGCCGTCGCGCGCCGCGCCCAACTGTCCGCCTCCAGAATCTGCTCCAGCGTCGGATGCGAAACGACCTTGTGCGCGTCCATCGTGCGGCGCACGGTTTCAAAGATTTGAGGAAAATTGATTCTCCGGTTCACGAACGCTTCGACCGCGACTTCGTTCGCCGCGTTCAAAACGGCGGGCAATGTGCCGCCGATTTCGCCGGCCTTGCGCGCCAGTCCGATTGACGGAAACCGCTCCAGATCCGGCTCCTCGAACGTGAGCGCGCCGATTTTGGGGAAGTCGGTCTGCACGCGTTCGCTTGGCGCGCGGTCGGGATAGGTGAGCGCGTATTGAATCGGCAGGCACATGTCGGGCGTGGACAATTGCGCCAGCAACGCGCCGTCCACGAATTCGACCAGCGAATGGACGATGCTTTGCGGATGCACCAGCACGCCGACGCGCGCCATTTCGATGTCGAACAGCCAGCGCGCCTCGATCATTTCCAGCCCTTTGTTGAACAGCGTCGCGGAATCAATCGTGATTTTGCGGCCCATGACCCATGACGGATGTTTGAGAGCGCGCTCGACGGTGATTTCTGGAAATTTTTCCTTTGGCCAGCTTTTTCCGTCCCGGAACGGCCCGCCGGAAGCCGTGAGCCAGAGTTTGCGGACGGAACCGGGTGGCTTGCCGTCGAGGCATTGGAAAATCGCGGAATGCTCGCTGTCCACAGCCAAAACGCGGACGCCGTATTTGCGCGCCTCGCTCATCACGATTTCGCCGGCCATGACGAGAATTTCCTTGGAGGCGATGGCAATGTCCTTGCCGGCACGAATTGCGGCGAGCGCGGGTTGCAATCCGGCGGTGCCGACAATCGCAATTAAAACGATGTCCGCGCCCGGCAGCGTGGCGAGTTTCATCAGCCCGTCGGCGCCGGAAAAAGCCTTGGTTGAAAATCCCAGCCCGTTTTGGATTTCCTTCGCTTTCGCCGGGTCGGTGGCTGAAATGGCATCCGGCCGGTGCTTCCGGGTTTGTTTGAATAGCAAGTCAGTATTGTTGCCCGCGGCGAGACCGACGAGGCGGATGCGATCCGGCAAATCCTCCGCCACCTTGACGGTGCTGGTGCCGATGCTGCCGGTGCTGCCGAGTAAAACGACGTTTTTCATCAGTAAAAAATAACAACCATGGAACAAAGGAACAAAGTTGGAAGAATTTGTCCGGAACTTCGTTGCATTGTTTCTTTGTTGTTCATCAAATTTGAATTCACGAAACGAGAATGTGCCGCAAATAGAGATACATGATTGGAGCGTTGAACAAAAGGCTGTCGAGCAAATCCAAAATGCCGCCGATGCCGGGGAACAGCCTGCCGGAATCCTTCACGCCCGCCTCGCGCTTGAACAACGATTCGATCAAGTCGCCGATGACCGCCGTCACGCTCAAGACAATTCCGAGAATGGTCGCGTGAAGAAGATTCATCCCGGCCATCCTGTCGCCGAAGAAATGCACGAACAAAAGGCTCGCGGCGGTGGAGACCACAATCGCGCCGGCGAAGCCCTCCCACGTTTTGCCGGGGCTGATGCGCGGAATCATCTTGTGTCGGCCAACGAGCGAGCCGACGGAATAGGCGCCCATGTCGCTGAACTTGGTGACGAGGATGAAATACAGCAGGAAGAATTTTCCCTCGACGTCCGGGAAGAAATTGATTTTCTGGATGAAATTCAGGAGCCACGGCACATACATCAGGCCAAGCAGTGTCGTGGCGATGGCGGTGATTCCCGCCGCGCCGGATTTTGAAACCAATTGCCGCACGCACAGGCCGAGGACAAACAGAATGATGAAGCCTGTTTCAAAGTCATTCACGCGCGCCGGCGAACCCTGCGTGCCGATGCGACCGATGAGGTTCAAAAAGGTTCCGACCATCAGCAGCGCGCCGCCGAGGAGTCCGCACCACTTGAAGCACGCCAGGCCGCGCTTTTCGGCGAGGCCGTAAAATTCCGCCAGCCCGGCCAGCGCGAGAAACACGATGATGACAAGAAACACGCCGTCGGAAACCAGCGGGTTGCTGGAAAATAAAGACGCAACGATCACCGTCCAGAGAATCACCGAGGTGATCAACCGGCGGAGAAAAACCCGCGCCTTTGAAGGCGATGGGACTGCGGCAGCCGCGTCGGACATTTTGTGAAAAGTATCAGGCGCGGAACGGATTGCCAATTCTCAATTGACGATTTCCGTCTGTGAAGGGCCTTCAGGCAAAAAATTCAGCTTTTCGTTGGCCGTGTGATTATTTAGAGTGTGCCGGTTCGCGTGGAAACAGGAGTTCAGCCGCTTCGCTTCCCCGGACACAAAAAGGAGAATTGTATGAAAATCAAACAGGCGGTCTGTTCTATCATTGTGGCCATCCCGATGGCGCTCATGGCGCAGGATGTGCCGACGGTAATCCATCTCTGGCCGAACGGCGCACCCGGATTTGAATCGCGCAAAGACATTCCCGAAGCCGGCACCAGCGCCATGCTCAAGAGCGTGGACAATCCATCGTTGACGGTTTTTCTGCCGCCAAAGGAAAAGGCGACCGGCGCGGCGGTGATCGTTTGTCCCGGCGGCGGCTTTTTTCAACTGACTTTCGGCGCCGAGGGCGTTGATCCGGCGAAATTTCTCAACAGCATTGGCGTGGCGGCATTCGTCCTGAAATACCGCCTGCCGCGCCTGACGAATTCGGTTTATACCATGGAAAGCCCGCATCAGGACGGCCTGCGCGCCATGCGTCTCGTCCGCAGTCGCGCCGGCGAATGGGGCATTGATCCCAACCGCCTCGGCATGGTTGGTTTTTCGGCGGGCGGCGAAGTCATCTCAATGACCGCTTTCGGCGACACGGCCGGCATCACGAACGCGCCCGACCCGATTGACCAGGCGAACGCGCGCCCGGATTACATCGTTGAAATCTATCCGGGCGGCGGCGGCATTCCGCAGGCGCTGCCCCCAAATGCGCCGCCGGCATTTCTGCTCGTGGCCGATGACGACGATCACACCACTGCGGTCCTCAAATTGTTCACCCTGTATCGCGCCGCGAAGATTCCGGTGGAAGTTCACGTTTTCACCCGGGGGCAGCACGCCTTTGGCATGGGCGGCCATTCCCGGCTTACGACCATCAAAGACTGGCCGGACCGGCTGGCCGACTGGATGGGCGACAACAACATCCTCAATCCCGCGGTGCCGGCGCAGGGTGTCAAATAATTTCGTCTGCGATTTGTGTGTGGAATTCGACAAGGGTGCGGTCAACGGCATGGGATTTTTGATGATAGAAAATTGAATGGCCTGCTGCGTTTTCTCCACCGCCAACATATTGATGAGTTCGCGGCTGGCCACAAGTTCGCTGGTGTTTGAACAAATAGCTAAAACGGTGTTACGGCGTTTCGTCCACTTTCCACTCCGCGCCGATTTTTTTGATGGTCATTTCATCGCTGTCACCGCCTTGGTCCGTGCCACCCTCCGTGGCAATCTTGAAAACAATCTCGTCGGCGGCGATCGCCTCTATTCCCAAAATCCGGTATCCCGAAATTTTCTTCAATTCCGGCGCGGCTTCGCGGATGGCCTGTTCGATGGGTTCGCCGGCATCTTGCAGCGCACTTGTCGTCATGCTGGCTTCAAAGTTTTTTGCGTCCTGCTTGTTGAGCGCCCAGAAATACGTTTGCAGCGCGGCTTCGGGCGAAGCATATCCGGCATACGCCCAGGATGCTTTTGGATAATCAACCTGCTTGGGCATGACCGCCGGCGGGTTGGTGCTGAAGAAATGAAGCGGCGTCTCGTTCACTTTCCATGCCGTTCCGACGATCATGGTCGCCACCCTGTCGCTTTTGTTGACCCCGCCGTTTATCTCAATCTGGAAATCAATAACAAAATCGTTCGTTCCCAAAATCTGGTATCCCGAAATGTTCTTTAATACCGGAGCCAGCCCCCGGATGAATTGATCTTCGGTTTTGCCGGCATTTTGCAATGTCTTGGTGAAATCCTCCTGCGCAGCGGGCGTCATGCTGGCTTCCAGGTTCGTTGTGTCCTGTTTGTTTAACGCCCAGAAATAGGATTCCAGCGCGGCTTTGGGAGAAGCATATCCGATAAATGCCCAGGATGCTTTTGGAAAATCAACCTGTCCGGGCGGGATTGGTGACGGGTAGGCTTCCGGAAGAATTTTGGAAGCGGTAAAAGGCTTTGTGGATTTCTCAATGACCAATATGTCAATTTTCTCCCGGCTCGGCACGAGTGCAAGACCGAGTTGGTCGAGCACGGCTTGCTTGAAGGCGACTTTTTCAGATCCTCCCCTTTTCCATGCCCATTTGAGATCCGTGTCATATTTGCCAGTCCGTCCGGTTTGGTCAACGATTGGAATTTGCAAAGTGTTTTCGCAAAAATTAACCCATTCCGTGAAGGATTTGCCGACAGTGTGGATTTCCTTGGAATTCATTCCGTTATTTTCCGAAAAACTCTGGTTCAAGGAATTCGATCTGCTTGGTGACAAGCCTGGTGCATTGGGATTTTCGATCTGAAGCAGCAAAACATTCGTCTCCATGGCCACGACTCTGCCAATGATGCCGAATTTCTCGTGGATCGCGTCTTTGAAGGCTTGCGTTGCACCGTGAGAAAGATTGTCAATATAATCATACCGTTCTGATGGCAACGGGGTCGCAATGATTTTCCGGTCATCGGCAAATGCGAATCCGTATGCGCTCATAACCATTTGTTGGACGGTGGAACCAAATTGGAGTCTCTTTACCTCATCTGCTGATCCCTCCGTCACCCCGGGGCCGCCGTTGGGGGCCACTGTAGGCAGAATTTCCACCAGGGGCGGCGCTTTAGCCGACAGCAGGAAATCGCCGTTAATGCCCTGACCTCCATTGGCGTTGGTGAAATACCCCTCCGCCTGCCACGGATAATTGGACGGATTCCCGGTCTGCGCGATGACTGCTGGAACGGATGGTTTTTCGATTTCCACGACGGCCACGGTGGCTGTTCCAGCGGCCATCAGGACGACTGCTCCGGCGGCAATTGCCATTTTTGCTTTTGCCCACGCCATAAGTTTCAAAGCTCCCTTCACTAGAATCAAGGTTGAACTACTGGCCGCCGCGCCTTTGGCAATCGCCACGGCGGTCACGGCCTTTGGCAGCGCTACAGGCGCGGCTTGAACGGAGTTGGAGGAAATCGCCCCGGTTATGATGGCCGAGGTCGAATTCACCCCGCGTTTGGCAAATGATTTCCGCAGCTTTTCCAGCGCGCGGTTGACGCGCTTTTCCGCCGCGTCCTCGCTCACGCCCAGCGCCAGCCCGACCTCGCGCAGATTCCGGCCCTCATAAAACCGGAGCACGACGGCGCGACGATCCTTTTCGCGCAGCCCCGCGACGGCGCTGTCCAGCAGCGGCGCGATTCTCGGCCAGACCTCGGTTCCGGCTTCATTGAAAACAGATTGCATATACGCCTCCTCTTCACGGTGGTGACGGCGGGATTCGCTTCTGATAAAATTATTGGCCGTCAGGCGCGTGGCCTGGAACAACCAACTGGAAAGCGCCTTGTCATGGCGCAATTGCGCCGCCTTTTTTTCCAGGATGATGAAAACGGCCTGCGTGATTTCCTCGGCGGCATGGGGATTGCCCACCTGCCGCAGCGCCACGGAATAAACCAGATTGATATGCCGCGTCACAAGTGCGGCAAACGCCTCGTCGGAATTGTTTTCCGCGTATTGCCGCAACAGCGCGCTGTCGTCCGTGGGTTGCATTCGGGGATAAGTGTGCGCCTCCAGGCCAAAGCCGACAATTAATTTGCAGATTTTAATGCCTGGACGATTCTTTGTTCAGGCTGTCGTGGCGGCGCCCCGGTGGGATGCCGCCATCTCCGGCAATTAAAAAAGCAGGCGGCTTTCTGCCGAAAGCCGCCACGCTCGGCAACAACGCGGCTGCCGGGCCTGCCAGCGATCCACCTTCAGGCAAAATTCGCCGAATGGAATATTCAGCCCCTCGGCCACGCGGGCGATGGATTCGACCATCGGAAAATATTCCTGTTTCTCGATGGCCGTCAGCGTCTGCCGCGACACATGCGAGAGTTTGTGAAGCTGGTTGAGCGACAGCCCGCGCTCTTCGCGCAATTCGCGGAAAACCGCCGCCAGCGCCAAAATGGCCAGGGGCGCATGGTTGCGATCCACGCACGAACCATTTCCAACTCCCGACTGCTGATTTTCCATACTTCCCGCTTTGCCCTGCCCTCTAAAACCCACTCCGCTTTGGGGCTGGATCATTTCCAGCACCGCTTCGCAGTTCGTTTGAACTATTTCACCTTTTCCACCACCAACATCTTGACAGGCATGTTGGTGGAGACCATTTCGAGACCAAGCTGATTTAGTAAAGCCGGACGAAAGTCCTCAATCGTATGGTCTTTCCAATCTATTGACATCTCGTTAATTTTCAATTTGAGTGTGACGTCGAAGTTGCCGGAAAGTTTTGTGCCATCAATTACAGGAACGCCCAAATAATCTTCCAAGAATCTCGCGAGATCGGACATAGCCATGTCGCTCCATTGAAATGTCAAAGGCCTGACTAACTGTCTCAAGCTCACTTTGTTTGGTGGGCCTTTATGCGGTATCAAAAACCTGGCATTCGGAACTGCGACTTGGAGTAAATAAACGTTCGTTTCTCGAATTTCCACTTTTGGAGCAAAACCAAATTGATCTTGAATCTTTTCCTGTAGAGCTTGGCTGGCGCCAACTGGCAGATTGACGATATAGTCGTATTTGTTGGTCGGCAAATTGTCTGGAAGAATCAATCTGTCGAGCTGGAAATCTCCAGTATAACCTGAATACATTATATCCCTAAGTGTTGCTCCAACACCAGCAAGATGTCCGTCTAAATTGCCCCCAATAAACTGCCAGCCTGTGGATTTCGGAAATTTCGTTGGCAATATTTCAACCAAAGGTGGGACTTTTTTTAGCACGCTCGCCATGTTTGTATTTATAGATTCCGTCTCCCATGCATCAGGGTCGCTCTCGTTGATATGCTTGACCATGACCGTTGTTGTCCCTGTCACAAGTAACACACCCACACCGACTACGACTGCTGTCTTCACTTGCGTCCATGCCATAATTTTCAAAGCTCCTTTGATGAGGGTTAAGGTTGAAGCTGAAGCCGCCACGCCTTTGGCAATCGCCATGGCGGTCACGGCCTTTGCCAGCTCCACCGGCGCGGCTTGAACGGAATTGGCCGAAATCGCCGCCGTCAAAACCACCGCCGGAAGAATAATTCCGCGTTTCGTGAAGAATGCCCGCAATTTTTCCACCGCGCGATGCACCCGCCGTTGCGCCGCCGTTTCATTCACCTTCAACGCCGCCGCGACTTCGCGCAGATTTTTGTCCTTGAAAAAACGCAGCAAGACGGCGTCCCGGTCTTTTTTTCCCAGCCACGCCATCGCCTCGTCGAGCAGCGGCGCGAGCTGATTCCAAGTTGAAGCGTCGGCGGATTCCTGAAGGGTGGATTGCATATAAGCCTCCTGTTCGCGAAATTGGCGGCGGCGTTCCCCGCGCCGGAAGCTCAACGCCGTCAGCCGCGTGGTTTCGTAAAGCCAGCTTTCCAAAATGGTGTCCGGGCGCAGGCCGGCGGCCTTGCGGGCGAGGATGACAAAGACGGCCTGCGTGATTTCCTCGGCGTGGGCGGCGATCCCGACGTGCCGGAGCGCCGCCGAATACACCAGGCTGACGTGACGTTGAACGAGCGCGGCAAAGGCCGCTTCCGAGCCTTGCCGGTCGTATTCCCGCAACAGTTCCATGTCGCCCGCATCTTGCATCTGCCTATTTATTGCCGATAGACGCGAAATCAGACATTTATTTTTTCAACAAACATCTTGTCGCCGTCCGCGCCGTGGTTTCTGCCGGCTTCAAATCAACCGTCGGCGTCCCGGCGACGACCCACAAAAGGCGGGCTGCTCATGCCCGCCGGAACGGAAATTTTGCTCGCCGGGGAAAAATGATTTTCGCATCCTGAAGGCATGAAAAACATCCGACGCCCGCTGTTCCTTTTCATCGTGTTCCTGTGCGCTGCGAACTTGTTCGCGCAGAACACCGTCCCCGTCGCCGGCACAAATACCGTTGTCCAAAACACGGCCACCAATCCCGTGCCGCTCGGCGCCGGATGGGTTGCGCGCTACGAAGGTTTTGTGGCGCAGGCGAAACAGGGCGGCATTGACATTTTGTTCATGGGCGATTCCATCACGGATTTCTGGCGCAATCGCGGCTCGAACGTGTGGAACCAGTATTACGCGCCGCGCCATGCCGCGAACTTCGGCATCAGCGGCGACCGCACCCAGCATGTCCTCTGGCGCATGGACAATGGCGAGCTTGACCGCATCAAGCCCAAGGTGGTGGTGCTGATGATTGGCACGAACAACACCGGCAAGGAACGCGACAACAAAACGACGCGCAACACCGTTCCCGAAACCATCGCGGGCGTGCAGGCGGTTGTGGCCGACATCCGCGCCCGATTGCCGGAAAGCAAAATTCTGCTGCTGGGCATTTTCCCGCGCAGCACGCTGGACGACCCGCAGCGCGCCGAGGTCGCCCTGATCAACACCGTCATTGCCAAGCTCGACGACGGCAGGATGGTGCGGTTTCTCGACATTGGCCCGAAATTCCTGGAAGCCGACGGCACCTTGTCACGCGACATCATGCCGGATTTGCTGCATCCCAGCGAACGCGGCTACCGGATTTGGGCCGACGCCATGAATCCGACGCTGGATGAAATGATGAAGTGATTGGCGAGCAATTCCACACGCTTGCCCCAAACAGGCACAAATCCGCCCTGCCTTGCGTTTGCTTGGAATATTTTTTAGCATTCGGCCGTGGAGATTGGGCCGCGATTCGCATGGACGACTTTGAAACAGCCAAACAGTTCTTCTTTGAAGGCTTGCATCTGCTTGAAGCAAACAATCTTCAAGCGGCCGAAGAACAATTTGCACGATCCTTAAAGCTCGTTCCTGACAGGGTGTCAACTCTCAACAACCTGTCAGCCGTCAAAATCAAGCTTAAACAATTCGTTGAAGCCGGGGAACTCGCGCGCAAGGCGATTGCATTGGAAGACAAATCACAGGAAGCGTGGTCAAATCTCGGAATCGCCCTG
>Ga0181520_10005268_pt1 | contig 20757 bp, 16 predicted proteins | sample PEATcosm2014_Bin_29_FD_132451 | JGI IMG/M metagenome (GOLD analysis project Ga0181520, IMG submission 132451) | Peatland microbial communities from MTU Mesocosm Facility, Houghton, MI, USA - PEATcosm2014_Bin02_30_metaG | ecosystem: Environmental > Terrestrial > Soil > Wetlands > Peat | place... | reverse complement strand
TTTGAAATCCCTTATTGAATTATTGTATTAAAGAGGCTCCTAGATAGCCTCGGCAGTATGATCTTTTGGGCAATCCCAAGCTCATCTCCGCGGTGTTTAAGTAGGAGCGCCTAATTAAAACTCCTATATGCCCGCAGGTTCAACCATCTCCTGCTACGACTGCCACGCCAGGCTCTTTGATGAGTACCAGTTAGCGGTAGTCACCCACTATCAGGACGCTCTGGAGGCTACAGCCGATGCCTGCGAGAGGTACCTAGGAAAAGACCCCGAGATCCTGGACCTTGGGTGCGGCACAGGGAACGCCTCCCTGGCAGTATTGAAGAGGATGAAAGCCAGGATATTCCTCCTGGATGGCTCGGAAAGAATGGCAATGATAGCCTCAAAGAAGATAGAAGAAGCGTATCCAGGTGCCGTCCTGGGCCGCAAAGTCGCCGACCTTTCAAAAGATGGTTGGAGCGAGGGCCTGGACAAGTACGATGCCATCATCTCCCACCTTAGTCATGGAACACATCTCACCTGATAGGTACAGAGCCTTGATCTCCAGATGCCTAGATCATCTAAAGCCCGGAGGGCTACTGGCAGCCGTGGAGGGCTATGATGAGGGAGACGATATGCTCCAGTGGCTCAACCGCCTCATGGAGCAGAGGAAGAGCAGGGTGGAGTCGGAAGTTGTAGAATTCGTGGCCAGCCTTAGGGACGAGAAGGAGATCCACTACTATACCAGCAAGGCTCGGAAAGCTAAATGGTGGAGGGAGGCCGGCTTTGTGGATGTGAAGGTTATCTGGCAGTATCTAGCTATAGCTTTAATGGCGGGAAGGAAATCCGAGGAGAAAACGTAGGAGGGGCTTATGGATGGTAATTGAAAGGTCTAGTCGCCCCAGGATTATAGCTGAAAGCTCTAATAGCCCCCTATGGAAATATAATTCTATAAAAAATAGCACTGTAGGGAGATATATTCCCAAAGAGTGATTTACCATTAGAAAGAGAAGCTCTAATCAGAAAATTCCCTGCGAGATAGGGTATCTCGATAATAGCTTTCTGAAAGGAATCTTAAACCTCCAGGAGCTCGTTTTGCAGGACTTGCCCGAGGCAAAGTTCTTCAAGCCCATTTCTAGAGAGGATTTCTCGGAGCATTTTCGTTTGGGAAATCCAATCCTGGGAACCTTGGAACCTGAAGGTCTAGTAGCCTATCACGTCCTGGACATTCCCAGGAGAGAGAACTACGGTGCAGATATCGGCCTGCTGCCGGAAGAACTGTCCAAGGTAGCTCACCTGAAGACTGTGGCAGTTCACCCAGTGTAGTCTTATGCCAGGGAGGGTTTTGGGATATGCTCTAAAAGAAAATACTGGTATTATGTCTTACGTAACCTCATTGGAAGACAGGATTAATGGTGTAAATGGATACCGAACAAGAGTACATTATTATCCCATGAATAGTGTACAAAAATTACAGACTCCCCGGGACGTGTGAGGGACGCCTCGGCTATCTAGGACCTACCGCGATATCCCCTTGGCCGCCTCAAGCTCCATAGCAATAAGATAAACCCTCCATGGTCGTGATCTCCTGATAAGTCACCTTATCGAAAGGCTCCCAGAGTGGTCTGGTTCTTCCTCTTTGGAGAGGCCTTCGCCACAAGCCTCGGCGAATCCTCGGCCCCCTCCTCGAAATAGAAGACCCTATCAGCGGTCTCAGATAGGCTCTCCAGAAAAGGATCTATGCCCGGCGAGTAGAGCAGCACCGTGGCCTGGTGGGCTGTATCCTTCAAGGCCCGGGAGATATACTTAGTCATCTCTACCACTTAGTCATCTCTACCGCGTTCTCGTAGGGCATAGGATCGTGTTCAACTAAGATCCGGGAGTGATGCGCTTCCCCTCCAGGATGGTCGTGGGCTAGAAGACCGTGAAGGCCCTTCTTATCTCCAGGTCGGTGAATCTACGGCTGAGGCGGCTTAGGATGCCTGAGTAGTTCCCGCAGGTTTAGCGGATGCTGAACCTCTGGTGGCTGAGATTCTGGTTAAGCACCTATGTGAACAATGCCCGGGGGGCCACCAGGACGTTGAAGGTGAGGGACTTTAGGTTGACCGTGGGATGAAGCTCGAAGTCCATGGAGAGGACTTGGTATTAGGCGGATAAATGGTTGGAGCGAGAGCGGTGCGAATGTGTACTAATAGGGCCATTACCGCTCTATTAGCTTCTATGGTTCTGTTGCAAACCGTGGTGGTTTCACCACCCGATTCGAACGTCTAAAGATGCTGAGACTAAAGCTGAGTAGCTAAATACATACCGGTATTCTAATATCTTAAGCAGGCTAAAGTAGTCACTGGTGTTAATGATGTGGCCAGGTATAATTGTCCTAATACTGGGCTTGCTGCTGCTCTCTTCCGGCTGCATCCAGCCGCAGGAGAAGCCCGAGGTCTCGGAGAGAACTGTCGTTGAGGAGTGGAAGCCCGACGGCACAGTAGGCCAGAACGAGTACTCTAGGAGCATGGTTCTTCAAAGCCCGGCAAGACAGGGTTATTCAGGCGGCCGGATGGAGGTCTCGTGGAAGAATGATGAGGATTACCTCTACCTGGCCCTGAAGGGCTCCACGGACGGATGGGTATCCTTAGGCTTCGATCCCTCGGAGTGGATGAAGGACGCCGATATGATCCTGGGATGGGTGGAGGGCGGCAAGGCGGTCGTCCGGGATGAGTACTCCACGGGCAACTACGGCCCTCACCTCGAAGATACGGAGCTCGGTGGCTCTGATGATATCCTCGCCTCCGGAGGCCGTCAGGAGGGCGATTATACCGTAATCGAGGTCAAGAGGAGGCTGGATACGGGAGACAGGTTCGACAAGGCCTTCACTCCAGGCCAGAGGATCTCGGCGATATGGGCTATGGGCCGCTCCGACGACAGCGAGGCCAAGCACGACGTGGCCCAGGGCGAGGCCGTGCTGACTCTGGCCGGTGGAGGAGCGGGAACTGCTGTGGCGAACTTGAGCCCAGGAGATGTCCAGGGGATCGTGTTCATATGGGAGGAGGAGAAGGTCGCCCGGGACCTTTACTCGTCCTTCTACCAGGGCACGAATCTCACAATCTTCGCTGACCTGGCCAGGTCTGAGCAGCGCCACATGGACCAGGCCGGGATGCTCATGGACAGGTATGGCCTGACGGCTCCCGCGACCGGGGAGCCGGGAGTTTTCAGCAACGAGACGCTGGAGAGGCTCTACGCCGATCTTCTGGCTCGGGGCAGGTGGTCCGAAGAAGACGCCTTGACGGCAGCAGTGGTCTTCGAGGAGATAAGCATCGTGGACCTGGAGCGGGAGATCTCATCGGCCAGGGCGGAGGACGTCCGGGTCGTTTACCAGGGGCTTCTCGCCGGGTCGCGAAAGCACCTGAGGTCTTATGTGAGGGACCTGGAGGACCGCAGGATACGGTATACCCCCGAATACCTCAGCCCGGAGGAGTACAGGGAGATCGTTAAGGCTAGTTAAAATAGGGGCACCAGAGGTGAGGTGAGTCCAGCTATCTGGAGCTTTCGTCCATGGCTGTGCCCATCCGGGCCCCTTCAGCTGCATCAAAGGCATAATTGGAGCAGGAGATCCGACGCCTCTATAAGTGCAGAGAAATGCTGCTGACGAGGATGGAGCTCAACGAAGATCAGGGAGTGGCGCGTCTCCTTCAGGATGGTCGTGAGTTGAAAGACCATGAAGGTACCTCCTTATCTCCAGCTCCGTGAACCTGCGACTGAGTCGGCTCAGGATGCCTGAGTAGTTCCCGCAGGTGTAGAGGACGCTATTGGAGAGTGAGCGGGGTGAATATGATCTGTTAGGGATAAGGGAGCATTTTCAAGGTTTAGTGCTATATGATCATCCCCAGTTTCGGCTACTATTCGATACCCAAAAGTAATTATTCCCATGTATTTTATATTCCAACTTATCGGCCTGAAACGCCTCCCCCTGGAAAAGATTGCAATGGTACTCTATCAGCTAGATCTTCAGAGAGAAGCTTTATAAAAAAACAACATATAATTCGATTTATAAATAGGTGACACTCTTCAGTTATCGAATATAAATTTAATGTAATCAATAGAGCGGCTATGATGACAGCTACTATAATGAAAGGATAGCTATTCTTTTAATGCGGTTTATGTTTGAAACACGATCAATGTAACAAAGAATTTACAACCGATAGCTTCTTTTCGATCCTATGCTTGCGTAGCATCAAAATGGTAATCACTGGAGAACATGGATTGCGAGAACTAATATAGCCCTTTTGGCTCTGCTATTCTGGCCTGGATTATTTCATCCATATCCTCAGGCTCGGCGCCGAAGATCTCCCGGAGGCCTTACAGCAACATGCCCAGAAATGACAAAGATCTTTTTTTTAAAACGCTAAGGTTTATTAAGCTTGACTGAATACCTGGCTGGCTTGTAGCTCGGGCGGGGCTATTTTCACAATCTTCCGCCATACATGCCCGCCCAGAGCTATCCTTTACCCTTTATGGGGGTGACAGGTTATAGCACACTCAAGCATATCAGATTAGCGGCAGGATGCCTTTATAGACGGTTGACCTTTTTGGCTGTTCTGGTCATTCGCAGATTAATAATATATTTCTATGATATAAGGTTTAATCCCTGACTGGGTCCAGGAAGAGGCAAAAGGCGGTAGCGGAGTGCCATTATATTTATATTTTTTCATTGGAGGTGATTGATAATTCCCTCGCCTACTTCCTACATTAATTATTAATGGCTTTTCTACTTAGCACTATCCAAACAAGATCTAAAGGATATGGCGAGGAGGGGACGTGGAGGGACTAAGGGTACGTAGCCCCTTCTCGCTAATCTATAACATACTTTCATGGTAGAAGATCTTTGTGCTCTAGATATGGGATGATATGAGACATCCAATAACTAGCATATGAAAAACAGGGTTTCGAGGGGCTAGGTCTATCCTCCCGACGATCCCTTGGATTGCCCAGACCTCCAAAATCACCTATCGTTATCTTAGATGCAAATTTTATATAAGAATGATGATAAAAAACTGCTCATCCTTTAAAATACCTCGGCGCCGTCTCCATAGCCCTAGCCATCAGCTCCGCCGACCCCTCCACGTCTTTAAGGCTCAAAACCTCCACCGGCGAGTGAATATACCTGGTAGCGATGCTGATAACCCCCGTAGGTATCCCATCCCTGACCAGGTGAATGGCTGTCCCATCGGTGGTGCCACCTTCGCTCACCTCAAGCTGGTGAGGAATATTGAACTGCCTGGCGGTGTCCATCATCCAGGTCAGAACAAGGGGAGAGACTAGGATCCCGCGCCCCGATGCATCGGCGACGGTGATCACCGGCCCCTTTTCCATCTCCACGGGCGCATCCTTTATCTCGATCCCCGGATGGTCTCCAGGAATGGTAACGTCCGAAGCGATGGCTATGTCGGGATCCAAACCGTAGGCGCTGACTTTAGCCCCCTTCAGACCGACCTCCTCCTGAACCGTGCCCACGGCGTAGATAGTGCACTTGGTCTTAGTCCTCCTCAAGGCCTCTATCATGGCTACCAGGCCCGCCCTGTTGTCGAAGGCCTTGCCCGTGACCTTGTCCCCCTGGAGGGTTTTAAAGTCCCTGTCTATGGTCACTGGAACCCCGGGTACTACACCTAAATCCTCGGCCTCCTTCTTGCTATTAACCCCGATATCCACGAACATGTCCTTGGACTCGGGGGGCTTCTTCCTCTCCTCCTCCTTCATCACGTGGACGGGTTTTGATCCCAGGACGCCGACGATGGGGCCTTTCAGCGAGTGAACTATGACCCTCTGGTTTAGGAGGGTCGGGTCGAACCATCCGCCGATCTTGACAAACCTCAGAAAGCCCTTGTCGTCCACGAACTTGACCATGAGGCCTATCTCATCCATGTGGGCCTCAATCATTATCGACGGTCTCTCGCCCTTCTTTATAGCTATAAGATTTCCGAAGCTGTCGGTCTTCACCTCGTCCACCAGGGGCGCAATCTCCTGCCTGACGATATCCTGGATGGAGCCTTCCCTGCCCGATATTCCATGAGCGTTGCTAAGCTTTTCCAGTAACGATTTCATATCCGTCATTAATTTATCCTCCCCAGAAATTCTCCCTTGAACGCAAAAACAAAAATGACCGCGACAGATGTCCCAGACATCAAACAGCCCTGACCCTGGCCCCTTCGTTCCTGGCTCTTGTGATCAGGACCTCCCCTCCAACCTCCTCCATGGCCTCCCTGGCCGAGGCCTCCACGTCCCTCACCTGCGAGTCCGCTATGGCGTAGATTGTAGGCCCAAAGGAGCTGAGACCTGAGCAGGCCGCCCCCGCTTCCCTCATGCCCTTCATGAGGTCCTTGACCATGGGATGCTGGAGGTCCACCTCCACCTTCTTGAAGCCCAGCTCCTGGATCCTGTTCACAGCTTGGCCAAAGTCGTCCAAGTTGCCTTCCACCACCGCCGGAGCCATCTTCACCAGGATCTGATAGCACAGTTCGTGAACATCCGCCAGAGGCACGGGGCAGCATTCCTTGAAGACGTCCAGCTCCCTCTGGCCGTGGGCACCTTTGGGCAGATTGGGTATGGCCAGAATTATCCTCCAGTCCCTGGGGAAGTCGTGCCTGGCTATCACCTGGGGCGGCCTCACTCCGCGGGATGCCGAGGAGGGCCTGAAGTCGGCCTTGTCCTTACCGGGGCCGAAGGAGTGACCTCCGTCCACTATGAATCCACCAAGGTCAAAGGCCGCAGTGCCTATGCCACTGGTGCCGCCACGGTTGACTATCACGGCGATCTCCCTGGCCGAGGCTGGCCTGTCGTAGAGGGCGCAGACCGCTCTGCCAGCCGCAATAGCCAGCTGGGTGCCGCTTCCTAGGCCGACGTGGGCCTTGTAGTCGCCCCGGATGGAGATCCTGGCACTGGCACCGACACCGCCAAGGCCGTAGGAGTCCAGCACTGCCTGCGCCGCGTTTCTCACTCTATTGACATCGGCGTTATTTCCTTCCACGATCAGATCCCTAGACCTCTCGGCCTCCACCACGATGCTTGGCTCATCCAGGGTTATGCCTATGCCTCCGTCCACCCTTCCTGAGCTGCCCGAAAGGTCGGTCAGGGTCATGTGGATCCTGGAGGGGGTCTGGACCACCACCCTGTATTCGTCCTGGAACTGGTTGTAGGGAAAGGTCTCGGTTATAGATATCAGGGGCTCTCCGTTCCTGATGATCCTATAGTCCCTGGAGAGCATGAGTTCCTTACTGAAAATATTGAAGACCCGCCTCATGGTGTCGTCGGCATGGAGGGCCTTAGCACCTAAGAGGTCCCTCCTGGTCTCGATCTTGTGCTTCTTCAGAATGACGCCGATAGGTATGTCGGCCCTCATCATATCATCCTTGAAACTGGGCTCAAGCCTCCCTAGAGGCGTGTGGGAAACGGCGTAGATAAGGGTCTCCCTAGTGTCAGCCCTCTTGAGCTTCACCACCCTGTAGTTTACATCATCGCCGGGGCTGACTTTGAGCTCCTGGGCTACGGACTCATCAGCGGGCACTACCTTTTGAACCAGGGTCTCTATCTCCACAGAGCTTCCTGTTATCACCTCCAGGATGCTGGTAATGGAGCCGTCGGTTCCTAAAAGCATCTTCTGCACCGGGCTCAGCCTCCCTACCGATCTCTCAAGCTCCGATATCCTGGCTGCCATGGGGAAGGTAGGCTGTGACAACATGTAAAAAGAGTCGATGGACAGGAATAAAGTTTTTCCCCTCTAAGTGCCGACTACGGTTGAGGTGTGATATTGGCGACTTCCAGACTTTCAGGCTTTCGCAACCTGTCCCCGGCAGAGAGGCTTACAACCGTAGCAGAGCAGACCGGCCTCGGGCAGGACGACCTGGCCCAGCTCAATCAGGGTTTGACATTAGACCAGGCTAACAGAATGGTGGAGAACGTCGTAGGCATGATGCAGGTGCCCCTGGGCATTGCCACCAACTTCCTCATCGACGGCAGAGACGTCCTTATCCCTATGGCCACCGAGGAGCCCTCGGTCATAGCCGCGGCCAGCAACGCAGCCAGGATGGCCAGGGATGGAGGAGGGTTCATTACCAGCAGCACAGGGCCGATTATGAGGGTCCTGATTCAGGTGACTGGAGTTCAGGACCCCTTCTTCACCAGGCAGATCATCCTTTCCCACGCTGATGAGCTCATGGCCATGGCCAACTCCAAGGACCCCATGCTGGTCAGGTTCGGGGGGGGAGCCAAGGGCCTGGAGGCTTACGTTCTGGACTCTAGGGTGGGGCCCATGATAGTAATTCACCTCCTGGTGGATTGCAGGGATGCCATGGGAGCCAACGCCGTCAACACCATGGCCGAGTTTTTGGCCCCGAGGATCGAGGAGATCACTGGTGGCAAGGTGTACCTGAGGATCATCTCCAACCTGGCCGACAAGCGCCTGGCCAGGGCGAGAGCCGTCTTCAAGGCCTCGGATATCGGAGGTCCGGAGGTCGTGGACGCCGTCATCAAGGCCTCAGTGCTCGCCGAGGTCGATCCCTATAGGGCTGCCACTCACAACAAGGGGATAATGAACGGCATCACAGCCGTGGTCCTGGCCACGGGGAACGATACCAGGGCAGTGGAGTCTGGGGCCCACGCCTACGCCTCGATAGGTGGCAGGTATACATCCCTCACCCGCTACGAAAAGAATCCCGAGGGAGATCTGGTCACATCCATAGAGCTGCCCATGGCCATAGGTCTGGTGGGCGGAGCTACCAGGGTCCACCCTGTAGCCAAGGCGGCAGTGAAGATTTTAGGGATAAAATCCGCGGATGAGCTTGGCAGGATCATGGCCGCCGTAGGTCTGGCCCAGAACTTCGCTGCCCTGAGAGCTTTGGCTACTGAAGGCATCCAGAGAGGCCACATGACACTTCACGCCAGGAACGTAGCCATCCAGGCCGGTGCCACCTGCGATCTAGCTGAAGTTATAGGCGCCAGGATGGCCGCAGAGTGCAGGGTCAGTGCCGACAGGGCGGCTGAGCTCCTCAGGGAGATGAAGGAGCAGGGGAAGGCTTGATGCTAGGAGTACTAGGCCCTGAAGGAACCTTCTCCGAGAAGGCGGCCAGGCGCTGGAACCCCAAGGCCGACCTGGTTTACTTCGGGGACTTCGAAGACATACTGAGGGCTGTGGAATCTGGAAGCTTGGACATGGGGATGGTGCCCCTGGAAAACAGCCTGGAGGGGGCTGTGCCCTTGGTCATGGACGTGCTCCTGGAGCTGGATGTGAAAATTGCAGGTGAGATGAGCCTCCCGGTGAGGCACTGCCTCATGAGCCAGGGCCTGGGCGAGATCAAGGTGATAATCTCTCACCCACAGCCTCTGGGCCAGTGCAGGAAGTTCATAAAAGAGCACTATCCCAAGGCCGAGGTCAGGGCCACTGGCTCCACCAGCCACGCTGCCAAGCTTGCCCAGGAGTTCCCTGAGATGGCGGCCATCGCCGGTGCCGATACATCGGAAAAATACGGGCTGAAGATTCTGGCCCGGGATATTCAGGACGGCATAGATAACGTCACCAGGTTTGCGGTGGTGGGAAAAGAGATCCCCGAGCCCACGGGAAGGGACAAGACCTCTCTGGTCGTCTACCTGGATCGCGACAAGCCGGGGGCTCTGTGTCAGGTTCTTCAGGAGTTTTCCCTTAGGAGCATCAATCTGACCAGGATAGAGTCCAGGCCGAGCAGAAGGGGCCTTGGGGACTACTATTTTTACATTGACCTGGTGGGACACATCTCAGACGGCCACGTCCAGGGAGCCCTAGTGGGTATAAAGAGAAACGCAGCTGAGGTCAAGGTCTTGGGGTCTTATCCCAGGGCTTAATCCTCGGGATTAACTTCTTTTACTAGTTCTTCGGATTTTTCGTCGTTTAGCGGTCATTCAAAGTCACCAATAATTAAACATGATAATTAATCTCTTTTCATGGATTATATTCGTTAGATATTTAGTCTCAAACCGCCCTTTGTTATGGGGAAATCATGTTCAAGATAGTCAAGCGCAAGGCGATGGCCGATGAAACCATAGTTTTAAATGAGATTGAGGCTCCGCGCATAGCTTGTAAGGCTCAGCCGGGTCAGTTTGTGATCTTAAAAGCCATGGTGACGGGGGAGCGCATACCCATCACCATGGCCGATTTCAACCCGGATGGGGGGACTATCACTGTGATCTACGCCACGGTCGGGAGATCCACTACCTACTTTGGGGAGCTGAAGGTCGGAGATTATTACCAGAACGTCGTGGGCCCTTTGGGTCAGTCTACTCAGCTTAAGGAAGTAGGCACAGTCATATGCCTGGGCGGAGGCACAGGTACCGCCGTGCTTTATCCCATGGCCCGGAAGCTAAAGCAGCTCGGCAACAGGGTGATCATCATCATCGGTGCCAGAACCAGGGATCTCATCATACTGGAAGAGGAGCTGATGGACGTGTCCAACGAGCTTCTGATATGCGCCGACGACGGCTCCTATGGACATCCAGGCCTTACCACGGAGCTGTTAGAGGAGGTCTTGAAACGGGAGAAGATCGATCTGGTGGTGGCCATAGGTCCAGTAGGCATGATGAAGCTGGCCTGTGAAATAACCCGGCCTAGCGGCATAAAGACCCTGGTGAGCCTCAATCCCATCATGATCGACGGCACGGGGATGTGCGGAAGCTGCCGAGTGGATGTGGGTGGCGAGATCAAGTTTGCTTGTGTGGATGGGCCTGAGTTTGATGGTCACAGGGTGGACTTCGATTCCCTAACGAATCGCCTTAATGCTTACAAGGCGGAGGAAAAGCAGAGCCTTGAGGCCCATGGCGTCACAAAGATTCACCGGTGTAGAGTAGATATGGATACCCTAGCTGCTTCTGATGGCAGCGCTGTCTCGACGGCGCAGGACTGACACTACAACAACTATCTTCAATTGAATTTATTGAAGGATTGAAACGATATGGATTAGGCATGACCCTGCCATGCCCATCCATTGCTATCCTACAGAATTACCGCCATATAGGAACCTGAATCTCTGCCTCCCGCTTCTCCGGCGCCATTCCCTCTTCCCATTTCACATAAACTTCCCTTGGAGCATCTATCGGCTGGTATCCCTTGTAGAAGAGACCCCCTACCCAAAGAACGCATTGCAAGCATCCTCCAGGTTGGTGTAAGGCCCCTTGTAGGTCAAGTAAGCCACCTCATACCCCGGCCAGCATCATCCACTGAGAACCTGCCGTCGGAGTAATTAAGGCATCTCCTCTGGTACCAGTATCACCACATTGAAGGCGACCGTGGAGGGATCTGCCATCTTGGGATCTCCGTAATATATCGCCAGGCCAATGGGTGATCCCTTAGGCATAGGCAAACCCCTTGATTCCATCCATTGATACAGATCTTCGAAGGCTCTAGGCATGGTCTCCTTGAAGGGTAATCCCTGATCTTTGATGCGGGTGGCCTTCAGGGGTGGAACCCTCTTCACCTTGATCTACCAATTAGACCTCTCTTGTAACATCAGCCCTAAGGTAGTTTTGTCTGTATTTGATCTAATGGGGTGCGATGTGAAAGTAATCCCTGGGTTCAAGGGACCTTCAAGGCAATCCAATGTGTTCCTTTGAATCCATGGAGGCCGGATCTGAGACCGGATCTATTGGAGTTAATGATACATCTTATTCCGCTATGTGAAACATCTCATGCCCCAAATGCAAGAGATATAGCATTTATTTACCTAGTAATGCTTGGGTTTCATCTGAGAAAACAGCTATTTATTGTTATTGTTATTATTACATAATGATCTTTCAATAGCATGAAAAGTGGCGAAAAGCAATTCATCTCATATGGGCTTTAAAGCAAAAGCCAAAGCGCTATCTGATCTTGTTAGAACAGAATTGCCCATAACTGCAGGGATCTGCGTCCTGGCAGGCGAAATAATTGCTCTTGAACGATTTCCCTCTGCCTTTATTGGCCTCATGGTCTCTATTGCCGGTTTTTTTAAAAATCTCAGGCGCAGCCATGACATCCAATGATTATTTTGACCTTGAGGTGGACAGAATCTATCACCATCAAAGGCCCCTTCCATCCGGTCGGGTCTCGATCTTCGAACTGCTAATCATCAACTGCCTATTTCCCATGGCCGGTTTTATAGCATCCACGCCTTTGGATCTACTTGTCCTAGCTCTTGCTACACTCATGTGGGTTGTGGGCATCTCCTATAACTGGCGATATAAAGAGACTGGCCTTCCCGGAAGTGTGATAGTCGCTTTCTGTGTTGCCATGACCTTCATCCTTGGCGGAATGGCTGTAAATAAAACTGCAAAGGGCCTGATCTGGACTTTTGGCCTTCTGGCTTTTGTATTTGTATCTAAGCTAGGAGATCGCCAGCGATGCCATGGACATGGAAGGCGATGTCACGCGATCTGCCAGGACAGCTGCAATAATGCATGGGAAGGAGACTGCATTGTGTATTTCAAGCCTATTGTTCTATCTTTTAATTCTGAATAAGCTTAATTCCCTTTGCGGTGGGATGGCTTGGCAGCATTTACCTTCCGGTTTTCGTGCCCATGGACATTTCCGTTCTATACTTTTCAGCCAAGCTTTTGACCCGTCAAATGGCAGAAGTGGGTCGGAAAAGAATTCGCCAGCTCTACCTCTCTATGGCATTTTTTATTATCTTGTTCATCGCTATAATCGCTCTTTAACGAGGTTAAGAGCCTATAATATGAAAAACGATTTGATAAAAATAAATCACTGGGAATTCCAAGCTTATTTTTCTCGTCCTTTTGATTTTACCGGTTCAGCCCTTTGAATTAAACGTTTAGCACGGCTATCCTGTTCTTCCCGGTTGTGCGGGGCGTTAGGTTATACCTACTCGATCTTAATCGAGGATCTATATCCTCCAGCACCTTTATGAACTCCGATGCCGGCGCATATCCCATCACCATCTGCCTGAAAACTCCATTTTTAAAGATCAGTATCGTTGGAAAGGTGGTGATGCCGTAGTCCTCGGTTATCTTGCTGTTGGTATCTGTGTTGGTGAGCCCAAAGGCCACCTGGTCCCTCAGATCCTGGGATAGCTCCAGGACAGTTACATTCATCATTTTACAAAAGCCACACCAGTTGGTGAATCCTTCCAGAACGAAGAAGGGGTATTTTTCTATTGCGTTATCCAGATTGCTCTCATTGACGAGCATGGGCAGGCCGGGGTTATCTATGCCGAGGTCTGCGAGGGGAATATTCTGCATCGTGGCCCTTGGAACCTCGGGAAAATCTGAGATATCCACCTGGCTTGTATTTATGTCAGGGCTCAGCCTATAAATGGTCCCCAAAAGCTCTTGTCCTGAGATGGGACCTTCCTGCATATCCACGAGGGTCTCATTTCTGAAGGTCAGGAGCATCGGAGCATAGGTGACATTGTACCTCGCAGCCATCTGGCCATTCTCATCCAGGTTTATCCTGCCTAAAGCCACCTGATCCCCGAGATCCTTGGATAGCTCTTTTAAAGCCGCGTCCATGGTCTCGCAGGGCCTGCACAGGGGGGCATAGCAATCCAGAATGAAATAGGTATGTTCAGCTATGGTGGAGTTTAAGGTGCTCTCGTTTATCTCAGGGATGGCATTAAGATCGACTGATGGGGATTGAGGGTCGGCGGCTGCCGCAAAGTCAAGCACAGCCCATGGTAGTGTGATGAGCATAAAGATGATAGATCCGGTGATGGATTTCACGTTGGACGTCATATCTGCCTCTATTAGATTTTTAAAGGTTTTTAAGGTGATTTTAATGATATTAATATAGCTACTGATAGCCTAAAAGGGAATCCTCTAATCGCACCAGGAGCCACAGTTTTTAAATTAGAGGCTGCTAGAGGCTAATTATGTGAACGTTTCCTTCAGTCTTTCCCCAGGATGACTCGCCTTTTCCCTGATGAGCACCGCCTGCGTGGGGGCGACCGTGGTCATAGATAAATTCCTCCTAGGCCGATATGCCCGCGATCCTCTGGCCTACTTGATATCCCTCTATCCTCTTCCAGCAGATCTTCGCCCTCTTGCCCTTCCTGATCAGGGATCCGGGCTATATCTACCCTGACTCCCTCTTTGCTCTCCTGGCAGACTTTGTCCAGGTTCTCTTGTGGGTCCTCCTACCTCAACGCCCTGAAGGTGGAGGAAGGGCCTCCAGGGGGTCATCCATGGTCGTTGTCTACCCCGTCTTGGTAGCTCATAGGGGCATATCTTTTCTTAGGTGAACCCTTGTATCTCGGGCCAGATCTCCTGGGAGGGATGCTCCTGGTATCAAGCGCCCTTATGATCTCCTACCGACCTTCCAAGGACGGGAGATCCCTGATCATTTTCCCTGCCCTGAAGTACATGGCGGCGTTCTGGGTCTTCACCGCCCTCTACTCCCTGACCGTCAAGTACCTCCTGAGTTTTATGGACGAGTTGCACCTTTACACCTGGTCCTCCATTGGAAATCTCCTGACGGTCCTTCCTCTCCTTGCCAAGGCAAATATGAGAGATATAGGTCCTTGGGGTTTACAGGAACGGCCTCTTTGTGACAGGCACCATAGCCCTGGAGGAGGCCCTCGATTTTACAGGAAGGCACTTGCCACCATCTTCGCCTAAGCCTTGGGCTATGTGACCCTGGCCACAAGCGTCGGCGCCCTCCAGCCCTTTGTCATAATGATCTACATCTCGACCATCGGCGCCTTCGTACCAGGTGCCCTGGATGAGGAGCCGGACCGGCAAACCATCCTCCTCAAGATTAGTGCCGTAGCCTTTATTGTCCTTGGAATCCATCTTGCCTACTGAGTTGAAGGATCTCTATGGCAGCAATAACCTCAAAGGACCCCTTCGAGGGCAAGTTCCCCTACATGCCCGAGAGGATAAAACGCCTGGGTGAATTGGCGTGCAACCTGTGGTGGTCCTGGCATCCCGAGGCCAGGGCCCTTTTTCACATGCTCAGTGGCAGCCCCAAGTTCAGGGCCCAAAACCCAGTGAGAAAGCTTCACGATATCGACAGATCTATACTGGACGCGGCGGCCAAGGACCCCAGGTTCCTTCGCAGGTATGATGCCGTCATGGCCAGGTTCGACGCCGAGATGAACCCCTACGGCAGCTGGTTCCACGCCACCATCGCCGATCCCAACATGTACCCCATAGCTTATTTCTCGGCGGAGTTCGGCCTCCACCATTCCCTGCCCTTCTACGCCGGAGGCCTGGGGTTCTTAGCCGGGGATTTTCTGAAGGAGGCCAGCGATCTCGGTGTTCCCATGGTGGGCATAGGTTTCATGTACCCTGGGGGTTACCTGCGTCAGAAACTCTCCTCCGATGGCTGGCAGATGGGGGAGAGCGAAATGCTGGACAGGGATCATGCCCCCATATGCCGAGTCCTGGACAACAATGGCAATCCCATGATCCTCAAGGTTCCCATCATCGAGCTGCCCATCTACCTGGAGGTCTGGAGGGCCCAGATAGGCAGGGTTCCCCTGTACCTCTTAGACACGGATATCGAGGGCAACGATCCCTGGAATAGAGGTATGTCCGCTAGGCTCTACATAGGCGACCCTGAGCAGAGGATCCTCCAGGAGATCATTCTCGGCATTGGCGGAAATCAGATCCTCAACGCCCTCGGGATAAAACATTCCGTCCTTCACCTCAACGAGGGCCACTCCTCCTTTGCCATCCTTGAGAGGATCAGGGAGAAGGTGGAGAAAGGCATGAGCTACAGGGACGCAGCAGAGCAGGTCAAGTCGACCACAGTTTTCACCACCCACACCCCGGTGCCTGCGGGCCACGATGTCTTTCCCATCCCTCTCATGGAGAAGTACTTCTCAACCTACATTCCCCTCTTGGAGGCGGATATGGGTGAGTTCCTGTACATGGGCACAGATCCCAATCACCCCGATGCCGGGTTCAATATGACCGTCTTTGCCCTGCGGATGTCCAATTACAGGAACTGCGTGAGCAAGAAGCACCAGGAGGTGGCTCGTGGCATGTGGCACCACCTGTGGCCAGATCTTCCAGAAGATCAGGTGCCCATCGACTACATAACCAACGGCGTCCATATACCCACCTGGATAGATCACAGGATCTCAGTCCTCTTCAATAGGTATCTGGGTCCCGATTGGCTGGCCAACCAGGATAACCCTGCGGTCTGGGAGCTGGTGGACGACATTCCTGATGCCGATCTCTGGAACGCCCACCGCCTTTTGAAGATGGTCCTCATAGGCGCCGCCCAGGAGCGGGCCAGACAGAGGTGGCTCGAAGACAGCGCAGAGCCCAACCTGGTCATGTCCTCTGGCATCATGCTCGATCCCGGCACTCTGACCCTGGGCTTCGCCAGGAGGTTTGCCACCTACAAGAGAGCGACCCTTATACTGAAGGATGAGGCCAGGCTCAAGAAGATTCTGAATGACTCCTCAAGGCCCGTGCAGATAATCTTTGCCGGCAAAGCACACCCGGCGGACAACGAGGGCAAGCTCCTCATACAGAGGATCTTCAACGCCGCCAAGGACCCGTCCTTCGGTGGCAGGATAGCCTTTGTTGAGGACTACGACGAGGAGATAGCTCAGTACCTTGTCCACGGCGTGGACGTCTGGCTCAATACTCCTCTGCCTCCTTTTGAGGCCTCAGGGACGAGCGGCATGAAGGCCGAGATCAACGGCACACCCCAGTGCAGCGTCCTGGATGGATGGTGGATAGAGGGCTTTAATGGAAAGAATGGATGGGGCTTCAATGGAAACCCAAATAGCTCTGATGAGGCGGATTCGCAAGAGCTTTATTCCATTATTGAGAAAGAGATAGTGCCCCGTTACTACGATATGGATGAGGCTGGGGTCCCTCATGCCTGGGTCAGGGTGATGAAGGAGTCCATAAAGAGCACTGCCCCCAGTTTCAGTGCCCGAAGAATGGTTAAAGAGTATGCTTTGAAGTTCTATCAGAACGCTTTGAAAGACGCCAACGTGCATACCATGCTTTGGGAATCGATAAGATAACCTGAAGACGGCGGCCTAGCCGATGGTGCTCTAAAAGCAGATGGGCAGGGATATGAGAACCGCAGAGGGCCTGGATGAGATACTGAGGTACCATCAGGAGACGAAGCACCGTCTGGGTGCGTACGCTCGGGGTCCGGGAAGGTTGGACTGGGCCAATGAGCCGAACCCTTTTAGGCGCTACCAAGGATCTCCTTTGATACGCCTGGATAGGGCAGACCTTGAGGGGGAATATAAAGCCCCTGCAGCCCCTTTGAGCCTCCACAGCATCTCTCAGATTTTCTACCAAAGCCTAGCCCTATCGGCCCGGAAGAGGTCGGGCGCATCATCCTGGTCCCTCAGGGTAAATCCCTCCAGCGGGGATCTCCACCCTACTGAAAGCTATCTTATCTCGGGTTCGGTAAAGGGACTGTGTAACGAGCCCTCGGTTTTTCATTACACACCTCAGGAGCATGCCTTGGAGCTCCGGGCCAGGCTTCCTCCTGGGTTGTGGGAGTCCATGGACCTTCCGGAGGGATCTTTGCTCCTGGCCCTATCTTCCATCTACTGGCGTGAGTCCTGGAAGTACGGCGAAAGGGCTTTCAGATACTGTGCCCTGGATGCTGGCCACGCCTCGGCAGCCATATCCATCGCCGCAGCCTGCCTGGGATGGCAAGGGTCCCTTCAGGACGATTTGGGGACCGGGGATCTAGCCCGGCTGATCGGGGTAGCTAGTGAGAGAGGCGAGGAGGCGGAGCAACCTGACTGCCTCATGGCCATTTACACCGATGGAGAGATGCACGATTTCGCTATCTTTGGGGATGTCCTAAGAGGCTTAAGTCTTTCATTCCTGGGCAAGCCCAATGTTTTGAGCCCGGAGCATGTGAGCTGGCCCATCATCGATGTAGCCTCCATGGCCTCGACCAAGCCTCAGACAGAGGGCTATGGGCAGTATGGTCAGAGGCAAAAGAAGGCTGGTATCTCCCCAGAGTTCTGCCACGTAATACGCAGCCGTCGCAGCTCTCAGGCCATGGATGGCATGACCTATATGGAGATTGAGGCCTTCAGATCCATCCTCAGGCTTGCCCTTCCGGGTAGGTTGCCCTTCAATACCCTGCCTTGGAAACCTTTGGTGAACCTGGTACTCTTCATTCACAGGGTCAGAGGACTGAAGAGGGGTCTTTATCTTTTTCTGAGGGATGACGAGGCTGAGTCAAGAGAGAGACTGAAAGAGGCCGTAAGCTCCCGCTTCTCCTGGAGCAGACCTGAGGGCTGGGATAAGGAGGCCAAGGATTTGGAGCTATACCTCATGGAAGAAGGGGACGCCAGGGGAGCTGCCAGGGGTACCTCCTGTGATCAGGATATAGCCTCGGATGGGTGCTTCTGCCTGGCCATGCTTGCCGAGTTCGAAAAGCCCTTGAGGGATCTTGGACCGTGGTTCTACCCGAGGCTTCACTGGGAATGTGGCATGATAGGCCAGGCCATGTACCTGGGTGCGGAGGTACTGGGCTTGCGAGGTTGTGGAATAGGGTGTTTCCTGGGCGATGAGGTCCATCGGCTTTTAGGACTTGAGGGCTTACGGTATCAGGATTTATATCATTTCACATTGGGAAAGGCCCTTGAGGATAAGAGGCTCACTACCCTTCCGGCCTATACCTGAGTTTAAAAGACAGGTTAATCCTGATTGTCTGCCACGTCGATGCGGATGGATGCTATAGTATTCATGTTCATAGATGCCGCTTCTGAATCTGTAATTCCTCGCAAAGCAGTTCATGAGCTAGAGAGTTTTAACCCACTAAGTGGCAACGGCGGTGGATTTTTAGGTCACAGCTGTTCAAAATTTTTTATGCACACTGGGCCCATATATATAGAATGGATCTCCCATGAAGACAAGAATTTTGCTGACGGTACTAGTGCTTTTCTTGGCATCATCACTGGCAATGGGTCAGGATGAAAGTCCCCTTCCACCACATGGTCCTGGTGTTTTGGTTACCAATAGCGGAGTTAATACATCCGGAGTCTCAGGGACGACCGGCTACACTAAAATCAATACCATCTATGACGGTTATAATCAGAATAACACCCTATCACCCCAGGGCACGACTGGCACCACTAATGCCACGGGTACAGCAGCTGGCACAGCAGTCATCCGCCTAATGGCCAAAAACATAGCCTTCAATATGAGCACCATAACCGTGACTGCCAGCGCCGCGGTCACCGTCTACTTCAGCAACCATGATAACGGCATACCCTACAATTTCGCCGTTTATACAGACAGCTCTGCTGCAAATCAGATCTTCAAGGACACAACCATCACCGGTCCAAACATCACGACTTATACCTTCACGGCTCCTGCCACACCTGGAGCGTATTTCTTTAGGTGCGATGTTCACCCCATCCAGATGACCGGGAGCTTCGTCGTCACCTCAGCCGGGACGGCTGGGACCACCATGACCTCAGGTACTAACACCAGCCAGTCTTCCAGCTTCAGTGGAAGCTCCGGCTACATGTAAATCCTTATCAGGGTATTGATCTTTGCGAGTATAGGCTATCATTGGGCTTATTCTACTCTTTTTATATGACCTTCCTCAATCTTCCATTTGAGCCCTTGATTCCCTGATTAGGCTCCTGGTTAAGCTCTTTACCTTCTACCTTTCTTGGAGTCTATACTGATCCTGGGCCCTTTGGTTACCAGATGGGTGTCCACCCACGGCCAGGCATGCATGTCGCTTTACAGCGATGGAACTCTCTGCCCATAAACCCCTGCTCATATTTCTACGGAAGGTCTGGCTACTCTAATGCTCTTTTGGATTTCTACTCAAAGGGAATACGTCTCCCGTCCAGTGTAAGCTGCTCCTCCATGAGTTATTACTGAATTCACAGCTAATTGTAATGCTGTTATGCTGCATTGACCATTTAAACCCCAGATGTGGTAGAGGTTATTCAGCATATTGCACTTACAATTTAAAATTTTTATATAAATTGAGCTCACACCTATGTTGGGGGTTTTTACAATGAAAATAAAAGTCTTGTTGATGGTGTTAGTGCTAACTTTCGCTTCAGCACCGGCAGCTGCCCAGAACAGCAGCATGAATGGAATGAGCACCAGCTCCAACAACCATGGCGGAGCTAATACCGGAACTGGATCAAGCCTTGCCAGAACCGTACAGGCCTTTATGTCTTGGATATAACCAACACTGGAGCAGCATCGAGTACCTCAGGCACCACCGGAACCACTGGAACTATAATAATGTCAAGCACCATGAGCAGCACCTCTGGCACAGCCGCTGGGACCACCCACGGCACAACTGGAATGACCGCCACAAGCAGCAGCGGGATTCCCAATGCCGCGTACATGTCCTTCAACAGTCTATCCAACAGCTTAAATTCCATTCCAACTGGCGGAACCGTGGTTTTAGTGAGCAACAACGAGGCAGATGAGCTCGTCGCTGTAACCGTGCTTAGAATGGCTGGCTACAATGCCTAGGCATTGTAGGGCGGAATCAATGCTTGGCAACAGGGCGGCTACACAGGCACCAGCATAGCGAGCACTACCAGTACAACGGGAACCACTGGAGCTAGCGGCACCAGCGGCATGACTGGCTGATCCTCCGGCAGCAGCGGTTCTGGCAGCGGCTCCTCAGGATACAGCGGAAGCTCGAACGGCATGTAAACGACTCAGTAAATTTAATGGATAAAGACCTTAAGAAGATGCAGGCCAAGTTGCAGGGCCTGCGTCCTTCTCTATTCTCTATAAAATCCTTCTTTTCAAAGTCCCTAACATTATCATAATTATTCTATTTATTTTTCA
>Ga0181520_10005267_pt1 | contig 20779 bp, 16 predicted proteins | sample PEATcosm2014_Bin_29_FD_132451 | JGI IMG/M metagenome (GOLD analysis project Ga0181520, IMG submission 132451) | Peatland microbial communities from MTU Mesocosm Facility, Houghton, MI, USA - PEATcosm2014_Bin02_30_metaG | ecosystem: Environmental > Terrestrial > Soil > Wetlands > Peat | place... | reverse complement strand
GTCGATTGACTGCGCGGCGATAAAAGCGCAAGATCCGGCGGCGGTGACTACAGGGGATTAGCGGGACGCCACAATCTGGACTAACCGTTCTTCATTGAGGCTGGTGGCGATTGCCTTGTTGCGCCAATGCTTGCGGCAGCCTGGAAAATCCAGCGGCACGCATTGCGAGGGGATTCGGCGAGCGCGCATCTCATAACCGCCCGGCAGGATGTTCAAGAGGCAGGCCACGGCGACGACGCCTGTGTCCGGTTCACGCTGCCAGCGATCAAGCCAGCGGCTGAATCCCGTGGAATGGGGAACCAGGTAGACGCTGGCTCCCAGAGCGCTCATGCGGCGCGTGCTGAGGTTAACGGCGCAATCGGGGCTGCAGGCCGCGCACTGGATGTCGACGCCGGAGGTGCGGGCCTGGCAGAGCGTGGCGTACTCGCCGCGCATGCACGCGGGCATGAGGATGACCTTGCGCGAAGTGTGCGTGAAATCGTCGCGCAGGCCGCGGTTCATGATTTCGGCGGCGACCATGCATAAGTGATACTCCACCGGCTCTTTGCCGCAGAAGATCTGATCTTCGCGGCATCCGCGCCGGGCGTAGTCCGCGGTCAGAAACCTCGAAACTCCGCGCGTATAGGTTCCCAGCGCTTTGTCTGCCTCGAGTTGGAACCAGTCGAATAGCTCCGCGGCTGTTTGGATGCAGCGCTCGGCCTCCGCTTGGGGAAGCGTATCGAAAAAACTCCGCCAATTCTTAAGGCGAATCACCTCTTGCTCGAATTCGCCAGTGGCTTCTAACCACTGAATCAGGCGAGGCAATCTGTCCGGCGAGTGGATCTGACCGTCTGCCTTGCGACTGATTTTGGGCGCCAGGAATAGACGTGTAACGAAAGCCCGCAGCAGGTCGGCGATGGGCTTTAGCAGCGCCGGTCGACTCCGTAACAAGAAGAGGAAGCGCGTTAACTTCACAACCCAGGCGGGCGTACTTTCAGCAGCACCCGCGTATCGCCTGAGCGCCTGACCCAGCGTAAGCAATTCGATGGCGTACTCACCGTGGCTGCGTGGAGCCTCGCTCAGAAACGCTATCACGTGGAGAATATAGCCATCGAGCGTTGCCCCGGCGCGTCGTTCGATCTCGGCCAGAAGCCGCTCAGAGAATGCGGCCACATCCGCGTAATAGCCGGCGGAGCCGCCGTCCTGAATTCGCAGGTCATAAATCAAGTCTGGAATAAGGCTTGGTCTCGTGAGTTCAGTACTCACCAGCTTCGGTTGCTGTACGGACAAATCTCCGACCCGGCAACCTGGCGTTTCCCGCGACCGGCTTTTTTCAGCGTGCGCTAACATTTCGTTGCTCTTTCCGCGAATCCCCATACTGCATATAAGACAGAGTGCCCCCCTGCATAATACGCAGTCTGCATGAAAAGGTTGCAAATAGGCCTATCTTCTTCAATCTACTCGATCACTCTATGCAGTTTTCCATGTTTGAGCGCGAAACGCTCGCCGCGCCAGACGATGGTGTTTCCTGCGAATCCCGCTACCCAGACACCCATGGCGATGAGATCGCGTAGTGGCAGCAACCAGAGATTGGGCAAAACCTGTCGGTCCGAGAGCACTGCGGCGCCAACCGTCAGAGCCAGCGCGAGGCGCAGACAGAAGCTCAAGGCCAGCAGCCAGAGACTCAGCGGGCTCGCTCCGCTGGCGATGACGTTGAGCAGAGCCCAGCCGAGGCCATGGGTGAAGATGAGGCCGGCGTATCCCCAGGGGCGGGCGTCGCGGACGGTGCGGGCCCAGCGCAATTGATGATCGAAAAATCCGCGAATGCCGTAGGCGGCGATGTTGGTCTCGACGACTTCTGCGCTGAGGGCCACGCGGTAGCCGGCGGCGGAGATGCGCGCGCCCAGTTCGTAGTCGTCAGCGAGGTGATCGACCAGGAGGGTAAGGCCGCCGATTTTGTCGAGGGCATCGCGGCTCACAGCCAGCGTGGAGCCGAGGCCGTAGTGCAGGCCGCCTTCAATACATTTGGAAAGCAGCACGCCGGCCTGAAAGTCGGTGGCGATGCCCAGAGCTTCGAGCCGGGAGGCCAGAGTGTGGTGGGCGCGGCCGCGATAGAGAGCGGTAACGAGGCCGACTTCTTGTGCGGAGTTGGCGCTGGGTTTCGCTTCCGGGGCGAAGCAGGCCATGACTCGCTCTAGATAGCGCGGCGAGACGGTGATGTCGGAGTCGTTGATGAGCAGGAAGTCATGGTGGGCGTGGGGGAAGAGTTGGATCAGAGTGCTTACCTTGCCGTTGGTTCCAAGCCGCTGAGGGCATTCTACGAGCTTGATGGAGAGCGCGGGAAACTCAGCCTGCAACTGCTTGACGGCTGCCGCGGCGGGATCGGAAAGGGAGGAGATGCCGAAGAGCAGTTCGAAGTCGCCGGCATAGGACTGGCGGCAGTGGCTGCGGAAGGCGTCGATCATGCCGGGGTCGAGACCTTTGAGGGACTTGAGAATGCTGACGGCGGGCGCAAAGGGCGCTGATGGGGCGCGCCGCCGGGATAAAAAGATGCGCGCTGCTATCAGGGCGGCAAGAAAGTAGCCCATTCCGGTCACGGCCAGAATGGTGGTGAGAATCGCGACGGATAGCGCTAGAAAGTGGAATGTCACTGCTAACAGCTTACAGCTAACAGCGAGTAGCTGAATTACTCGTAACGGAGCGCCTCGATGGGGTTCATGGATGCGGCTTTCCATGCGGGATAGATGCCGAAGATCAGGCCGATGGCGCAGGAGACCACCAAGGCGATGAATACCCACATCAGAGAAAGCGCGGCATGAAGAAACGCAACGGCGAAATGCAAGATGATGGTGAATAGTGCTCCGGCCAAAATGCCGAGCAGGCCGCCCACGAAGCATAGGGTCACCGCCTCGAGCGTGAACTGGAGCATGATGTTTTTCCTGGTTGCGCCGATGGCTTTGCGGACGCCGATCTCCCGCGTGCGTTCGGTGACCGAGACCAGCATGATGTTCATGACCCCTACGCCGCCCACCAAGAGACCTACAGAAGAAACGGCGACCATGAAGAGAAACAGCCCGCCGGTCAGTGCATTCCACAGTCGCATGAGCGAGTCCGGTCCGGAGATGGCGAAGTTATCGTCCTGCTGCATGCGAACTCCGCGCCTGATGCGCAATAGGTCGCGTATCTCTTCGGTCACAATATACTTGTTGGCGGGATCGTCATATGTCACCGTGACATGGAAGTCATCGAGCTCGGGATGCAAGTGACGGAAGGTGGGAACGGGAAAGTACGCGGAGTTATCGGCGGGGTTCCTTCCGCTGCCGAAGGGCTGTGGTTGCGGCTCGAAGACGCCGATGACGGTATATATGCTGCCCTGACATTCGATGTCCTTGCCGAGGGGAGACTCGTTGGGAAAAAGATCCTCGGCGGCGTCGTGCCCCAGCATCACCACTCTGGCGGCGCGCGATTCCTCCGTGTCGGTCCAGATGCGGCCCTCCTTGATCTCGAAGTTGGAAGAGTGCTCAATCGCCGTGGTCGAGCCGCCTAGTCTGGCGTTCTCTACCTTGCGGCCGGCGTATTTGAGGGAGACAAGCCCCAGGCGCATCTGATCGTTCTGGTAGGAGAGCCATGGATCGGAGGCAACCACATGCGGCAAAGCGCGTATCGCCAAGCCGTCCTCGTAGGTCAGCTTGGGGCGGTTGAGCTCTGCGGTGGTCGGTTGCCGCCCAAAAAAGTCATAGCGGTAGACAATCAGGGCATTGGTGCCCAGGGATTTAACGAATTGATCGATATTCGTATTCAGTCCGTTTATGGCCGAAGAGATGAGAATCACGGTGGAGATGCCGATACTGATGCCGAGAATGGTCAGGCCGGAGCGCAACTTATTCTTGCGCAGCGTATCCATCGCCAGCAGCACGGATTCCTTTGAGTCGCTCAGTCTCATGGCTAAAGCTCCGCTCTAAGGGCAACGATGGGATCAAGCCGCGCGGCCTTGTGCGCGGGGTAGACGCCGAAAAAAAGACCGACGCTTGTGGCGACAAACAAACCTACCAGAATCGACCAGAGTTCAACCTCGGAGGGGAAGTCGATGATCAGGGTAATGATTTTGGCCACGCATATGCCGGCGATTACGCCGATCACGCCGCCGGTCAGGGACATGGTTGCGGACTCGATGAGAAACTGGAGCAGAATGTCATTGCGGCGCGCGCCCAGAGCCTTGCGCACTCCGATTTCGCGGGTGCGTTCGGTGACCGAGACCAGCATGATGTTCATGATGACGATGCCGCCAATAACCAGCGAAATGCCGGCGATGGCTGCCACCACTGCACCGAAGTCATTGAGGATGTTGCCCAGGAAGTTCTGGAAGGTGGCGCTGGTGTCGACGGAGAAGTTGTCGGGTGCGCCGGGGGCGAGGTGGCGGCGCGCGCGCATGAGAACGCGCAACTGATCTGAAACCGCATCCATCACCTCGCCGCCACCGCCCGCATTGACATAGACGGTCATGGTGTCGTGTGCTCCGTGCGAATGCAGAAATGCCGTGAGAGGAATGGCGACCCAGTTGTCCATGCTTTGTCCCATGATCTTGCCCTGAGCTTCGCTTACCCCAATCACCGTGTAAGTCGAACCATCGACGCGAATCTCTTTGCCCAGCGGGTCGCCTTCACCCAGCATATTGTCGACAATGTCATGGCCGACGATGGCCACGCGGGCAGCATGCTCGTCCTCGATTTCAGTGAAGGAGCGCCCGTCTTCGATATTGAGGTTGGAAAGCGCCGGCATGGTCCAGGTCCAGCCGCGAATATTAGTATCCGTGGTGGATTTGGTTCCGTAGACAACCTTGCCGATGGCCTGGCGCGCCGCGCCCACCGACACGCAGGCATGACATTCGTCAAGGATAGCCTTGTAGTCGTCAAAGGTGACGTCTTTACGTTTCTGAAAGTCGAGATACTCCTCCATGGTCATGAAAGTATCCGGCATCTTGCTGACCGTCACCACTCCCGCGCCATACGTGTTGATTTTCGAGGTCACAAATTGTTTGGCGCCGTTGGTCAAGGTGACAACCATAATCACCGAGGCCACGCCAATGACCACCCCCAGCAGCGTGAGGACGGTGCGCATCTTATTGGCCCACAGGGATTGCAGCGCGAGTTTGACGGCTTCGCTGAAGATCATGGTCTTGCTCTCTGTTATCTACGACAAGCGGGGAGTAAAAGTTCCTTACTCGTACCTGAGAGCTTCGATGGGATCGAGGTTGGCGGCCTTCCATGCGGGATAGATGCCGAAGAGCAGTCCGATAGCGCAGGAGACGCCGAAGCCTGTCAGCACCCACACGGTGGACAAGGTGGCCGAGAGGCCTATGGGCAACAAGTATACGATGCCTGTAATCACGGCGCCCAGGATCACGCCGATCAATCCGCCCACGGCGCACAGGGTAATGGCCTCAGTGGTGAATTGGGTGAGGATGGTTTTTTTGGTGGCGCCCAGAGCCTTGCGAATGCCGATCTCTCGAGTGCGCTCGGTGACCGAGACGAGCATGATGTTCATGACGCCCACGCCCCCCACCATCAAACCGACGCTGGAGACGGCGACCATCAACCCAAAAAGTCCGCTGGTAATCTGATCCCAGAGCTTATTAATGGAGTCGGTGCCGAAGATATCGAAGTTATCTTCAGCGGAGATTTTTACCTTGCGGCGGGTGCGTATCATCTCGCGAATTTCGTCTTCAACCAAAGCCCTGTAGGCGGGATCGTCGTACTTCACGAGGAGGAACGTATCCAGGGCTTCAGGATGTAGGTTGTGAAAGGTGCCCATGGGGAAGACGATCATGTTGTCTTGCGGGTTCTGTCCGCTGCCGAAGAGCTGTTTCTGCTTATCGAGCACGCCGATGACTGTATAAAGGCCGGTCTCGACGTTGACCTCTTTGCCGATGGGGTCTTCTCCATACACAAACAGTTGTTCCGCGGTGTCATGTCCCAGCAGACACACCTTGGCATGACGCTGGTCCTCATCGTCGGTAAAGACGCGGCCCGACAGCAAAACGAGATTCGACACCTCCGCGACCTGCGCTGTGTCGCCCTCCATGATGGCGCCGGCAACCTTATGTCCCTGGTACTTGACGCTGACGTTGCCGACGCCGAATTGCTTGGTATAGCGAACACTGGCATTCGTGGCTACAACATGAGGCAGCGCGCGCAGGGCCAGCGCATCCTCTAAGGTGAGGTATTTGCGAGTAAGTTGCTCTGTTGTAGGGCGGCCGATGCCGAAAGGCAGGCGGGTAACCAATAAGACATTTGTGCCCAAAGAGTCGGCAATATCGGCTACACGGTTATTGAGCCCGCTGATGATGGAGGAGATAACGATCACGGTAGTAACGCCGATGACGATGCCCAGGATCGTTAATCCCGAACGCAACTTATTGGCCCTGAGAGTATCCAGAGCCATCTTGACGGATTCGCGGGTTTGTCCTTGCGCCATTACAGCTCCGCTCTGAGGGCTACTACAGGATCGAGCCTGGCGGCTTTGCTGGCCGGATAGACACCGAAGAAGACGCCTACGACAGCGGCCATGAAGAGTCCCATGATCACGCTCCACAACTGCACGGTGGCGGGAAAGCCGACAATAAGAGTGACCAGCTTGGCGGCGATGACTCCGATGAGTACGCCGATAGCCCCGCCCACCAGAGCCATGGTCGAGCTTTCGATGAGGAATTGCATCAACACATCGCGCTGTCGTGCGCCGAGCGCTTTGCGCACGCCGATCTCGCGGGTGCGCTCGGTGACCGAGACCAGCATGATGTTCATGATGACGATGCCGCCCACCACCAGCGCGATGGAGGAGATGCCGATGATCACATCGAAGAAAAGCGCGCTGAACTGCTTCCAGACGTCCATAAAGGTGTCGTTGGTCTGGATCTCGAAGTCGTCGGGCTGGCCGGGACGGTTATGCCGGCGGGCGCGCATCAGCACGCGCACATTGTCCTCGGCCATCACCATGGCCTCAGGGCCGCCGTTGGAGCGAACATAGATGCCCAGCGGGTCGTTGTGACTGTAGGTCTGGAGATAGGTGTTGATAGGCACGACCACCCAGTTGTCCTGCGACTGGCCAAGCGTTTTGCCTTGACGGTCGCCGATGCCGATGATGGTGTAGGGGACGCCGTCCACGCGAATCTCCTTGCCGAGGGGGTCGCCTTCGCCGAGAATATTGTCCACAATATCGTAGCCCACAATGACATTGTGAGTGCCGAGATCGTCGTCGGAGGGAGTAAAACCTCGCCCGATCGCCACGTCCAAATTGGAGAGATCGACCATGGTCCAGGTAATGCCGCGTACCTCGGTATCGGTGCTGGAGTGGCCGTTGTAGGAGACTTTGGTTGTGCGGCTAATGGTCGCGCCCACCTCGGTGCATTCGGGGCACTCGTCCCGCACTGCCTGATAGTCCTCGTAGTTGAGAACCTTGCGCTTTTGATACTTGAAGTACTCCTCGGCGGAAAAGCAGCACCCGGAGGGGAAGCGCCCCACACTGAAGACGTCGGCGCCGTGGCTGACGAGCTTGGTGGCCACGTAGGTGTTGGCGCCATCGACCAGGGTAACGACCATGATGAGCGAGGAGACGGCCATCACCACGCCCAGCAGCGTGAGGACAGAGCGCATCTTGTTGGCCCACAAGGACTGCAGCGCGAGTTTAACTGCCTCACCGAAGAGCATGGTCCTGCTTTCTGTTGGTTGACGGCTGTATGATCTTCAAGTCCCGAAATGCGTTAAAAATCCGTGCATCATCTCCAGTGTACGCAATCCCCGGTATTCCAATAGACGCATAGCCCTAGCTATCCGGCTGCATTCCGCAGCCGGAATACATCCGTAGCCCAGGGGAGGGCTGATCTCTGATACGCAAAGGGAGGTTTGCAGGTTCCTAAGCTTGGAAGAAGACGAAGAAAAGACGAATACGGGAGGTCTAACGGAACAATTCACCCTCCGTCTGACGTAGCATGAGTGAGCGTACAGTTTTGCGCTAGTGTTTGAACGGAATCCACAATCACTCATCTAATGGAGGCTCGATGATTCGCGTCTACTCTCGTTTTGCGCTCGCTCTGCTGGCGTTGCTGGCTCTGCTGCCTGTATTGACTCCTGCCCAAGCCACCTCGGCGGCCACACCCGCGCCGTTACTGCTGCGCTTCCCTTCTCTTTCGCAGGACAAAATCGCCTTCCGCTATGCGGATGACATTTGGACGGTCAGCCGCAATGGCGGCGAGGCTGAGCGGCTCACTTCGAACGGACAGGTGACCGCGGGGCCGTTCTACTCACCCGACGGCGCATGGATTGCTTACTCGGCCCACCTAAACGGCAACACTGATGCGTATATCATCCCGGCGGCGGGCGGCGTTCCACGACGGATTACCTGGCACCCGGACGGCAGCGCCGTGGTGGGCTGGTCGCCGGATGGCAAGGACCTGATCATCGCCAGCAGCCAGGCGAGTTACCGGCATTTCCGGCGCCTCTTCCTCGCTCATGCCGATGGCAGTGGCACACCTCAGCCGCTGCCGCTGCCCTCTGGAGCCGAGGGTTCGTTCTCGCCGGATGGGCAGTCGATTGCCTATCAGCCCTTCTCGAAGTGGCAGCCGGCGTGGAAGCGCTACGTGGGCGGGCAGACGTCGCCAATCTGGATTGTGAACCTGAAGACGCTGGATTTGGTGAAGGTGCCGCGGGAGAACTCCAACGACTCGAACCCGGTATGGGTGGGCGACCAGGTCTACTTTCTGAGCGACCGCTCGGCGAACGGCAAAAATGAAGGGCCGGTTACGCTTTATCGCTATGACACCAAAAGTGGACAGGTTTCGCAGGTGATGACCAACTCCGGGCTGGATATGAAGTCCTTCCAGGCGGGACCAGCGAGAGGCGTGGACGGATCAGAGCGGAGCGCGCTAATCGTGGAGCAGTTTGGCCGCATTCTTCTGGTGGACCCGAATACTGGCATGAATATGCCGATCCCGATTTCGATTCACGGCGAGCTTGCTACGCTGGCGCCGCACCGTGAGAACGTGAACCCGGAGGAGATTCAGAACGCCGCTCTCTCACCCACCGGCGCGCGCGCCGTTTTTGAGGCGCACGGAGAGATCTTTACCGTGCCAGCCGAGAAGGGCGACACACGCAACCTGACGCAGACCCCCGGCGTGGCGGAGCGCGATCCGGCATGGAGTCCGGACGGCAAGACCATCGCATACTTCTCGGACGCCTCGGGCGAGTACCAGCTCTACTTGAAGGAGCAGACGGGCTTCAAGCCACCCACGGTGATTGATCTTGGCCCGGAGCCGAGCTATTTTTACAGCCCTACGTGGTCGCCCGATTCCAAACACATTGTCTATACCGACAAGCACATGCGCCTATGGGTTGTAGATGTGCCGACGGGAAAGCCGGTGCTGGTGGATAAGGGCACCTACGGCGGCTTCGGCGCCAACTTCGGTCCCGCCTGGTCGCCGGACTCGAAGTGGATCGCCTATCACCGCGACCTCGAGAACGAGCAGGACGCCATATTCCTCTACTCGCTGGAGACGCATAAATCGACCCAGGTGACGGATGGGATGAGCGACGCCACAAGCCCAGTCTTTGATCCCAACGGCAAGTATCTCTACTTCCTGGCTTCGACGGACGACGGCCCGTCGAAGGCGGGGATCGATCTCTCCTCGCTGGACCGCGCGCAAACCACCGCCGCCTATGTGGTAGTGCTGGCCGCGGACGGAGCTTCGCCGCTGCCTACGGAGAGCGACGACGAGAAGATCAAGGACGAGACCAAGAAGGATGATAAGAAAGACGCTGACAAAAAAGATTCGGACAAAAAGGACGAAGCAGCCAAGGACACCGGCAAAGACAAGAAGGACGGCGACAAAGACAAGGACAAGAAAGATGCCGACAAGCCGGTGGTGGTCAAAGTGGATCTCGACAAGATTGGCGACCGGATTTTAGCGTTGCCGATTCCAGCGCGCAACTACAGCGAGATCACCGTGGGCAAGACCGGCGTGGTTTATCTGAATGAGAGGGCGCCCTTCGGCCGCTCCAGCCACGATGGCGGCGGTTCCGGGATTCGCGCTATCTGGCGGTTCACGCTGGAAAAACGCAAACCTGAGGCGGTGCTCAGTAACCTGGATGCTTTCATCGTTTCGTTCGATGGAGCAAAGGTGCTCTACGCGCACAAGGATGGCTGGACCATCGCTCCGGCTGACGACCTGAAACCAGGCAACGACTCGCCCGGCAAGCCGCTGAACCTGAGCGAGATGGAAACCGTGATCGATCCACGCGCGGAGTGGCGGCAGATGTATCACGAGACATGGCGGATTGAGCGCGACTTCCTCTACGATCCGCACACGCATGGGTTGAACATTCCCAAGATCGAGGCCAAGTACAAGCCGTACCTGGACTCGCTGGCTTCACGCTCCGAGTTCAGCTACCTCTCGACGGAGATGCTGGGCGAGATCACCATCGGGCATATGTTCATCCGGGGCCCGCACCTGCAAGATCACGAGGCGAAGACCGGCCTGCTGGGCGCGGATTACAAGGTGGAGAATGGGCGCTATCGGATTGCGAAGATACTGGGTGGGCAGAACTGGACTCCTGGACTGGCATCGCCGCTGACGCTGCCGGGCGTCTCGGTGAAGGAGGGCGAATATTTGCTGGCGGTGAACGGCCACGAGCTGAAGGCCGGCGACAACCTTTACGAATATTTTGATGGCACGGCGGGCAAACAGACGGTGCTACGCGTGGGACCGAACGCAGACGGCCCCGCTTCCGAGAATAAGTCGGCGCGCGACGTGACCGTCATTCCTATCAGCGACGAGGACGGCCTGCGCAACCTGGACTGGATTGAAGGCAATCGGCGCAAGGTAGGCGAGCTCTCCGGCGGCAAGGTGGCGTATGTGTATATGCCCAACACCGGCGGCTCAGGCTACACCAACTTCAACCGCTTCTTCTATTCGCAACTCGACAAGCAGGCGTTGGTGCTTGACGAACGCTACAACGAGGGCGGCTTCATCGCCGACTACGTTATCGACACGCTCAAGCGCGTTCCGCTCTCCGGGGCGATTGAGCGCGATGGCAAGCCGATGCACGACCCGGTGGGGGCCATCTTCGGTCCCAAGGTGATGCTCATCAACCAGAACTCCGGGTCGGGCGGCGATGCCATGCCGTGGTATTTCAGGAAGGCGGGCATCGGCAAACTGGTGGGCACGCGCACCTGGGGCGGATTGGTGGGCGTAGGCGGATTTCCGCGGTTGCTCGACGGCGGCTCGGTGAATGCGCCGCGCTATGCCATCTACGGCCTCAACGGCGAGTGGGAGGTGGAGAATCACGGCGTCGCGCCTGATGTGATGGTGGAGGATCTGCCCAAGGACGCGGCTGCCGGACACGACCGCCAACTGGAGACTGGTGTGCAGATGGTGCTGGAGGAGTTGAAGGCGCATCCGGTGCCGGAGATTCCTGTTCCGCCGTATCCGAATTATCACAAAGGGGATGGGCTGGGGACGCCGTAGCGAGTCAGCAGGTCAGCTAGTCAGCGGGATACCCCATTCTTTTCGCAGAGAGCGCAAAAAGAATGGGGTATCCACTCAAAAGGCCGTAATGGCAGTGGTAAATTTCAACACTTGTCCTGTACTCTCGGTGACGGCACCCATGGTGTAATTATTGGTTGAGGCGTCGTCGGGAGCTTCGGGCTCCCAATAGATCACTCCCAGACCCATATTGCTGGGCACGGCATTCATCGCCTGGATAGCCCCCTGTATATCGGTGTAGGCATCGGTTGGATCGCTATACAGGTAGCCGATTTCGCAGATCATCACCGGCTTGCTATAGCGGGCTGCCAGCGTATTCAGGTTGGCGGCAACCGTGGTGATGTTTGTGGGCCCGTCGTAATAGGAGCCACCAATCACATCGAAATTTGCGCCTGCGGCCACCAGGCCGTCAAAGAACCATTCAAAGTCGGTGAGATTGCTGATTCCGGCAATGTGGATGATGACCTTTGTGGTGGGGCTGACCGCCTTCACCGCGCTATAGCCTTGGTTGATGAGGCCGGTGATCTGGGTGAAGTTGTTGCCATTGGGGGTTGTGGCGCCAACCGAGCCGATGGGCCAGAGCATTCCGGAGTTAATCTCGTTGCCCACCTGCACATATTGTGGAGTGACGCCCTGAGCCGCCAGCGCTGTCATGAAGCCATGGGTGTAGTTGTAGACGTCGGTTTGCAGTTGGGCATAGTTATCACTCGCCCACGCGGCGGGAGTGGTTTGATGCCCAGGATCGGCCCAGGTATCGCTGTAATGAAAGTCGATCACGATCTTGAAACCCATCGCACTTGCTGTTTTGGCCAACGCGATGCTGCCTGCCTGATCGTTGTCGCCTACGCCCAGTACGCCGGCGGTGATGGTGGGATTCACAAAAGTTCGGATGCGTATGGTGTTGACGCCGGCATTTTTGAGTATCTGCAGCGCGCTTCCGGATGTACCGGTGGTATCGGTCCATGTATACCCCATGCTCTCCAGTTGGGTCAGCCATCCGACATCGGCTCCAACGACGGTGGCTGTTGCCGGGGGCGAGGACATCGTATAAACGGCGGATGCGACCGGGGAGTTTGTGTAGCCCGTGGCCACGGCGATAGCCTGGACGGTCACAGTTGCCGGAGTCGCTGGAATGGTGATCGCGCTGGAGTTGGAATAGACATTTGAGGCAGTGGTGGGCGTCGTTCCGTTGGTGGTGTAGTAGATCGTCGCGCCGGCGGTGTTGTCGGTGATGGTGACGGTTTGCGCCGTCGAGTAGGCTCCGGCGGGGGGCAAGATGGTGGGCACTATTGCCTGTTGCGGAGTCACTCTGTTGGACGAACCTGAACCGCCGCAACTGCTGAGGAGGAACGCCAGAAAGGCGAAGTAAAAAACGTGAGAGGAACGGAGTTTACGCATGAATGGCATGGCGGGATTCCTACTTGCGTGTCTATAGTAGGCGCGGCGATGCGCGCACGCATCCGACGAAAGTTGGAGTGATGCTGATCTCCGCGGAGTTGCTCACGTCGACGAATGTTAACGTCCGGAGCTGCCAAAACCTTTATCCGCGCGGGCGGAATCTTCAAGGTTGTCGACGACTTGCACGTCTCCTGTAAGAACAGGGACGGGAATCATCTGGGCGATTTTTTCTCCTGCCTTGAGTTCGACGGGAGCATCGGTGAGGTTGGTCATTAGGATCAGTATTTCGCCACGGTAGCCGGCGTCGATGACCCCGGCGGTGGTGGCGACGCCGCGCGCGGCCATGGAAGAGCGGTCGCGTACCAACAGGCCAAGCGGAATGCCGGTGGCGGGGTGGCGGGCCTCGACGCTGATGCCGGTGCGGACTTTGACGGTTGCGTGCGGGGAGAGCCAGGCGGCTTCGAGTGCGAAAAGGTCATAGCCGAGGTCCTCGCCGGGATGGGCGACGACGGGAGCGCGGGCGGCGGGGTCGAGGAGTTTTACGAGTAGCATGGATTGATGGTAGCAGCCGGCTCGGCCGCCAATGTGCGCAACAAATTCGACAGACCGCAGCCGACGTTGGATACCGATGGAGCAATCAGCCGATTAAGGGTCTCAATGCGCGGAGCGCGATAATTCAGCGCAGCGGTTGTGCCCGCCGTGATGTCCACGGTCACTCCCGTTATGCTCCGCGCCAGCTCCGAGGCGAGAAAGACAGCTGTATTCGCAATCTCCTGCATGGCCGGAAGCCGTTTGAGCATAGTATCGTTTTCCATGTCGCGCATCACCTGTTCCATCGCGCCGGGATTGCTCTCGATGGCGTCGCGAAAGACACGCGAGTCCGGCGAACCGCCCGAGCGGATGTTAACCACGCGTACCCCATATGGTCCCAGCTCCGCAGCCAGGTTGCGCGAGAAACTCTCAATGGCCGCGCACGCAGGCGCAAAGCCCGCAGTCAGCGGGTAGCCGATGCCTCCGGGCGTGGCCGTCAGCGAGAGAATGACCCCCGAGCGCTGCCGCATCATGATGCGACCCGCGGCCGTGGCCGTCAGAAAGTGGCTCTGCATGGCGAGCGCGACCGGCCGGACGAAATCCTCCACTTTCATTTCCACCAGCGGCATGCCCTGCGCCACCTGGTAATCGATCAGGCAGAAAGAAATATCCACGCTATGGCCCGCGCGCGTTACGCGTTCCAACAACTCCTCCACATCGCGTCCGTTGGTTGCGTCCACCTGCGCGGCTTCGGCGCGCCCACCGCCATCCACAATTTCGTTAGCGACGCGCTGGACCGGCGGCAGGCTGCGACCCGCCAGCAACAGGTTAGCCCCGGCACGCGCCAGTGACCGTGCTACTACGCCGCCCATCGAGCCGCCCGCGCCGTAAACCACGGCGTGAGCGCCATCAAGAATTCGGATGTTCGTCACGGCTGCACCCTCGCTTGAATTGTACGGAATGATTGGAAGGAATTAAATCCAAAAAATGGTCAGCCCCGGCAGGGAGGATTTCTCGGCCGGGGCTGTCGTCAGTCACCTCAGCGACTAAAACCTGTCGTTGGGGACATAGCATTCGGCAAAAGGACCTGTAAGCCGAATTCTGTCGTGTGCGGTCATTCCTCTAGGCGCCGCGTTGCCGCGGACACTCATCAGCGACCTACCCGGAGGTTTCGGCGTCCCGCGGACGGCAGCCCGTGTAGTGCTGGGTATCCGCAGATCGTTCAGAGCCGCCTGAGCGCGTCGGGCCGATGCGCAGCGGAGCCTGGCTCTTGGCTCGCGCTTCCCTCCCTATTTGGTCTTGCTCCGTGTGGGGTTTACCCTGCCTGCGGCGTTACCGTCGCAGCGGTGCGCTCTTACCGCACCATTTCACCCTTACCGGACTGGCCGTCCAGGCAATCGCCCTTCGGGCCGGTTGCACGTGCCGAAGCACCAGCATCCGGCGGTATATTTTCTGTGGCACTGGCCGTCCATGGGTTTTGAGGCCCACGTCCCGGAGGTTATCCGGCACACTGCCCTGCGGAGTTCGGACTTTCCTCCCCCGGCGGATCGTGCTTGCGCACGCCCACCGGCAGCGACCGCCCGGTCCTCCTGCCAGTAGTTAGTGTAGCGCGAAAACGATACCGGCATTCGACCATCAGAGTTTTCGAGATTTCTCAAGGTGCGCGAGGAAGTTTCCGGTCACGATTCATTGAATCCACGGAGGATACAAAACCATCCATAGCCTGCGGAGAGTTTGTATTCCTCTCTCGAAGCTATGAGCCCGCTCCCCGGCTCGATTCAGACCAAATTCGCACACCTTGTATCAAGGAGAATTCCATGAAGATTGCCGCGATGATCGCTCGCTATCTGCTGGGCCTGATGTTTTTTGTCTTTGGCCTGAACATGTTTCTGCATTTCATTCCCATGGGGCAATTGCCGCCCGGGCTTGCCGGGCAGTTCACGGCCGCCCTGTTTGCTGCGCACTACTTTTACGTGGTGGGCGCGACTATGTTTGTCTCTGGAGTTTTGCTGCTGGTGAATCGGTATGTGGGGCTGGGGCTGACGCTGCTGGGTCCCGTGCTGTTCAACATCCTCGCGTATCACCTGCTGATGGACCCGGGAGGCATTGGGATGGGGGCGCTTGCGACGCTTTTGTGGCTGCTGGTTGTCTGGGAGCATCGGATCGTGTTTGCAAAGATGTTTGAGGCGCGGCTCGCCGAGTGAAGACTGACGCGATGAATGCGCCGGCCGGCTGGCTACAATCAAGCTAACGATGATTCAGTATCTCTATCTGGGGCGGGTGGGCTACGACGAGGGGCTGCGCTTGCAGGCGGAGGTGGCCGGGCTGGTGGGCGATGGGCGCGCGGGGAATGTTCTTCTACTGCTGGAGCATCCTCCGGTGCTGACGCTGGGGCGCAACGCGAAGAGGGCGAATATTCTGGCGTCGGGCGAGTTTTTGAAGCGGCGCGGCGTGACGGTGCACGAGATCAACCGCGGTGGTGACGTAACCTATCACGGGCCGGGACAACTGGTGGGCTACCCCATCTTCGACCTGCGCACGCTGCGGGCGGCGAGCGGCGGACGGATGGGACCGGTGGACTTTGTGCGTGGGATGGAAGAGGCGCTGATCCGGCTGTGCGGCAGGTTTGGCGTGAGGGCTGGGCGGATTTCCGGGCTGACCGGGGTGTGGTGCGGGCTCCGCACAGAGATCGGAGATCAGAGATCAGAGATCAGCTTTCCTGCTGAGGAGCGCCTTCATTATCCCACTGGTGCTAGCAGTACGGAGCGGAAGATTGGAGCGATTGGGATTCATGTGGCGCGGGGGATTACATCGCATGGATTTGCGTTCAACGTGACGACCAATCTGCGGGATTTTGAATTGATTGTTCCCTGCGGGATTGCCGATCACGCAGTCACCAGCCTGGCGCGAGAGGTTGAAAATCCGGAGGCGTTGCCTACGCTGGAGGAGATTGCGCGGATGACGGCGCGGGAGTTTGGGCTGGTCTTCGGCGCGCCGATGGTCGAGGTCGAAAGTCTGGCGGCGTTGCGGGAACTGGCGGAGGCACAGCAATTATCTGTACCCCTCCCGGCAGAAGACACGCCGCTGCGGATTCCGTCAGAGGTGGAGCGGTTGAGAGGCGGAGGGGAAGGGACGATTCGTACCTGATAACCCCGCTCACATGGCCTACATGGCGCAATTTATAATCGGTTTGAAGCGGGCGAACTTCGGAGACTTCCCTGAGCAATCCGAAAACCTGCCCTATACGCAACCGAAGCGTCCCGCAACGCGGAGAGATCCCTATGCCAACTGACGTGATCATGCCCCAGATGGGCGAATCGATCTTTGAGGGCACTATTACCAAGTGGCTCAAACAGGCCGGCGACAGAGTAGAGAAGGACGAGCCGCTGTTTGAAATTTCCACCGACAAGGTGGACGCGGAGATTCCGTCGCCGGTGGCCGGGGTGCTGGCCGAGATCAAGATTGCAGCCGGCGCAACCGTCGAGGTCAATACGGTGGTGGCGGTGATCGGCGAGGGCGGCGGCCATGCTTCAGTTCCTGCACCCGCGATAAAACCGGAGACCATCCCCACAACTTCGGTTTCAGCGAATCATTCCGCGACGGATGTGCCGCAGGCGCCGACGAAGACGGAGTCAGCCCCACCGCAGGGGGTGCAGCGCTCCTCGCCGCTGGTACGGCGCATTGCCAAAGAGAACAATCTTGACCTGAGCCAGATTGCGGGAACCGGCTTGGAGGTGCGCATTACCAAGGAAGATGTGCTGCGGCATTTGAGCGAACGAGGCTCTGGAAGCGCATCGCCGAAGGCAATTGTGCAGAAGGCGCCGCCAGCCGCACCGCAGGTAGTGCCGCTGGAGCCGCAACCGCTGACTAAAATGCGGGCAATTATTGCGCAGCGCATGGTGGAGAGCATGCAGATCAGCCCGCATGTGCACATTGTTTACAAGGTGGACATGACGCGCATTGCGCGACTACGGGAGCGGGAGAAGGAGAGCTTCGAGCAGCGGCACGGCGTGAAGCTGACGTATATGCCGTTCATCGCCACGGCGGCGATTGAAGCGCTGAATAAATTTCCGATTGTGAATGCATCCATGGTGGAGGGGGGGATTCAGTATCACCAGAACATTCATCTGGGCATAGCCGTGGCTCTGGAGTGGGGACTGATTGTGCCGGTGGTGAAGGAGGCCGAGAGGCGCGGCTTCGTGGACCTGGCACGGGCGATTGCGGACCTGGCTGCGCGGGCGCGCACGAAGAAGCTGCTGCCCGAGGAGGCATCGGGATCTACGTTTACGCTTACCAATTCGGGGATTTTCGGAGAGGAATTTGGGACGCCGATCATCAACCAGCCGGAGTCGGCGATTCTGGCTATCGGCGGCCTGCGCAAGGAGCCTGCGGTGGTGACCGACGACGAGGGCAACGACTCGATTGCGATTCGCACGGTGCAGTACTTCAGCCTGGGCTTCGATCACCGCACTATTGACGGGGCGGACGCGGGCAAGTTCATGGGCGAGTTCAAACGGGCGCTGGAGACGTGGGACCAGGAGGTAGGTTAATGCGTAGACACAGATTAATTTCCAGAAAAGCTCTAAAGATCGGAGCAGTTCTGCTGCTGACTATCGCGATGGAAGCTGCGACACAGGAGACTCAACATATTGATGCGTCCAGAGCCTATCCAAATGAGTTACCCCAGTTCCGTTATTACTCTACCGCTATTTGGCGGCAACTCATTCCGACACATTCAACGATGGCTGACGTTCGCAGGACTCTTGGCACTCCGAACGATGCAGATGATATTGCCTCATATACAATGCCCTACCCGGGTGATAAGAATGCGAAGGAGCCTGTATTTACTTACTCTCATCTAATACCTGGCTGGGATGTATTGATATATTTCTCCAGATATTGTTTTCGTAAACACCCGGCCGATCCCGTGGGCGACAGAATTTGTAGTGTTGACCTCATTCCCAATCATCGAATTCCCATGTCGGAAATAAAAATTCCAGAGATGTTTAAGAGAGAGCATGTTGTGGCTGCCGATGCCGCATTCGATGAATATACCGACGACTCAGGGCTACAGTACTCGGTTTATACGACAAAAACCCCGTACAGCGACAAAACATATGGCGATCTGAATCGAATCTCCTACGGTTTCCCGCTGATTGCAAAGCCCGAAACTCCATAGTCGCGCAGCCCTATTAGTGCTTCGCCCATGGATCGTAGGTTCCGACGTACCAGGAGTGGCCTTCGGGGTCTTTTACGGTGAAGTCGCGGCTGCCGTAGGGGGTGTCGTGGAGCGGGGTGGTGACGTTGGCTCCAGCGGCTACTGCACGGGCGTGGGCAGCATCGGCGTCGGGGACCACGATGTAGACGCTGCGGGTCTCGACGCCGCCCAACTCGGCCGGGGATTTGAAGCCGCGGCTCGCCTCGTCGTCCTTGCCGGAGCCGAGCATGATCATGCCGTTGCCTAGGGTCAGCTCGGCGTGGGCAATGGTGCCGTTTTCGCCTTCATGGACGGCATGGCGCTGGAAGCCGAAGACAAGGCAAAGCCAGTCGATTGCGGCGGTTGCATTGCGGTAGCGATGACCGGGGATGATGGAGTTGTGGAAATCAGTCATGGGGAACCCTCCGTGTCAATAGTAACTCTTTCATTTATCTATAGTAACGCTTACATTCCAGGTCAAAAATAGGTTATTCTGTGCGATATGCGTTTGCCCACGGGTGATTCTCTATTGGTGCAAATCATGGACACCGCGTTCGCTGAAGCAGCGAAGAGCGCGGGCAATTTGCTGGTCTGCAAGCCGGGTTGCAGCCAATGCTGCCATGGAGCTTTTGTCCTCAATTCTTTGGACACGCTGCGATTGCGTGCCGGCATGGACACAATACGGGCCACCAATAAGCCTCTTGCGGCCAAAATCGAGGGGCGCGCGAAGGCTTGGATTGCCGAGCATGGGGCGCAGTTCCCCGGCGATCCACAGACAGGCGTGCTGGGCGACTCCAAAATCGAAGAAGAGCGCTTTGAGGATTTCGACAACGAGGCAGCCTGTCCTGCGCTAGACCCCGATACGGGTAAGTGCGACCTCTACGCCTGGCGGCCTATGACCTGCCGCGTCTTCGGCCCTCCTGTCCGCATGGGAGAGGGCGAGGAGCTTGGCCACTGCGAGCTATGCTTTAAGGGCGCGGACAAGGCGAAGGTTGCGGCCTGCGAGATGACCGTCCCGCACGATCTAGAGGCTGAGTTGCTGGACGAGATTCCATCGAACGAGAAGACCGTGGTGGCGTTTGCGCTGCTGGATTAAGACAAGCAGTGGTCAGTTGTTACACTGAGAGTTGGACAGCCAGATGACAACACACTCCTGCTGGGTGGAGATTCGCACCCGCGCCCTAGAAGACAACTTCCGGTTTTTAATGAACCTGGCTACGCCCCATGTAGAGATTTTGGCGGTGGTCAAGGACTATGCCTACGGACATTCCCTGAAGATCTGCGCGCCGGCAGTAGAGCGCGCCGGGGCGCGGTGGCTGGGCGTGGCCCGCGTCGATGAGGGTGTACGCGCGCGCGCTCTATGCCCCGCGCCTGGGGTGCTGGTGATGTGTGGTGCCCTTCCCGGCGAGGGAGCGGCGGCGGTGGAACACCGGTTGAGCGTCGTTGCCTGGCAGCCGTGGCAGTTGGACGAGTTGGAAAATGCGGCACGACTGGCGAGCAGTACGGTTGCCGTGCATCTGGAGATCGACACCGGCATGAGCCGCCAGGGAGTTGCGCCCGAGGATTTTAATCCTGAGGGCGGGCAGGCGGGCGCGCTTCTGAAGCGCTTCCATGCGGGGTCGCCGCTGCGGCTGGAGGCCGTGATGACCCACCTGTTTGCCGCTGACGAGGCGGACGGCAGGGTGACCGCCAAGCAAATGGCTTTGTTGGAAGAGTTGCTGGGCAGGATCACGGCTGCTGGAGTTCATCCGGAGTGGCTGCACGTGGGGAACTCCGCCGCGCTTCTGGCAGGCGAGGCCGTGCAGATTGCCGCACTTGCCGCCCGCTACGGGATGAAGGCGATGGTGCGGCCCGGCATGGCTCTCTACGGCCTGACGCCGCGCTTCGCCCCGCAATTTGAGTTGCAGGAGCCGGAGTCGCTGGCCGCCGCTTGCGCCCAGTTGCAACCGGTGCTGGCGTGGAAGACGCGCGTGGTGGGGGTGCGAGAGGTTCCCACGGGCGCGGTGGTGGGCTACAACGGCACCTTTGTGGCCACTGAACCGATGCGGCTGGCACTGGTGGCCGCAGGCTACGCCGACGGACTTGACCGGCGACTGGGCAACCGCTTCAGCCTGCTGGTTCATGGGGAACGCGCGCCGCTG
>Ga0181520_10005265_pt1 | contig 20782 bp, 17 predicted proteins | sample PEATcosm2014_Bin_29_FD_132451 | JGI IMG/M metagenome (GOLD analysis project Ga0181520, IMG submission 132451) | Peatland microbial communities from MTU Mesocosm Facility, Houghton, MI, USA - PEATcosm2014_Bin02_30_metaG | ecosystem: Environmental > Terrestrial > Soil > Wetlands > Peat | place... | reverse complement strand
CATCAGGATCAGATCGGGTGAAAGCCTGCGTGCCTTCTCGATCGCATCCTCTCCCGATGCTGCCATGCCGGCAACCGTGTACCCCATTGCATGCAACCTCTCTTCGAGTTGCATGGTGATGATTGCTTCATCGTCGACCACAAGAATCTTTGGCATTTTTATCCTCCCGTTTTTGCGGGAAAATCGATCGTGACCTCTGTACCCTTTTCGGTGCTTTCGATAGTAAGCGTTCCCTGTAACTGATTTACCAGGTTGCGTATCAGCTTGAGGCCAAGGCTTGCCGTACGCTCCGGATCCACCTGGCCCGGGATGCCGGTCCCGTCATCCCGGATACTGATATGGACCTGTTCGCCCGTCCGGCGTGACAGTACCCGTATCGTCCCGTGGCTGCGCCCCTTAAAGGCATGTTTGAACGAATTGGAGAGGATCTCGTTAATGACCAGTGCACAGGGAATTGCAAGATCGACCGGGAGGGAGAAGTCTTCTGCATCCACCTCGCACCTGATACCGGGAGAGGAAGGTATGTAGATACCGGAGAGATCGGTTACCATATCCTGGATCTGGCCGCCTATGCTGACCTGGCCGGACTGGTTGCTCTCGTACAAACGGGTGTGGATCCGGGCCATGGTCTTGATCTTCAGCATCATGTCCGTGAGGATGCCGGTTGTCTCAGGGTCATGGGCTCGTGTTCTGGTCATATCAAGGAGGCCGGTAACGATCTGGAGGTTGTTTTTTACCCGGTGGTGGATCTCCCGGATCAGGGCCTCTTTTTCCGCAAGCGCTGCAAGGATCTTTTCATTGGCCTGTTTCTTTTCGGTCACGTTCCGGAAATATCCGATAAGGCCGTCAATCCCTCCTGCTTCATTCCTTGTAGGAACATATGCCCCGGAAAAGTAGTTTTTCTCGCCCTGTGCGTTTGTCAGGTGCATTTCACTGTTGACTGCGCCACCGCTTTCAAGAACCTGCCTCTTGATCTTTGTCAGGGCATCCGCATCCTCCCAGGAGAGAATATCGTAATCGGTTTTTCCGATCATATCCTGCTCGGTAAGTCCCAGCTGGGGGTTGATGACCCGGGTATACCGTAGATTTTTGTCCTGCACCAGAATATGATCCGGCGTGCTCGTTGCGATGACCCGGAATTTCTCCAGGCTTTCCTGCAGAGCGATCTCAGCCCGCCTGCGTTCGGTAATGTCACGGTAGCTCCACACACGGCCGACAATGGTGTCACCGATCTTCTGGGGCAGCGAGTACCTCTCGAAGATCCTGCCATCCTTAAGTTTTACTGTATCATAACTCTCCCGCCCCGGGTGGTTGTACAGGTCGTTGAGGCGGCCGGTAAACTCTTTGACATCCGCCACCAGCCTTGCCATATAGGCAAGCGCGATTGACTCACATGCGAAATCATCGAGCACATGTTCCGGGATATTCCATATAGCACAGAATTTCTTGTTATAACTGGTAATGGTTCGTGCATCATCGACCACAAGGATAGCATCACCGGTGGAATCGAGGGCTGCCCTGAGCAGCGACGCAGTTTGTTTGGCGGTCTCTTCTGCGTTCTTACGCTCCGTGATATCCTGCCCCTGGGCTATGGTGGAGAGTATCACAGCGCCATCAGTATCGTAGATGTTTGCGGAGTTCCACAGGACAATTTTTATGGATCTGGAAACATGCATGACCGGGATCTCCACCGATTCCCAGCGTTCCCCGCCGCTGGTCCTCCTTATCAATTCCATGGACTCATGGCGGGATTTTTCCGGGAACAGGATATCGAGAGGCTTTCCGATGATCTCGTCCGTAGACAATCCCGTCAAAAACTCGAATGCGTGATTGAACCGCAGGATCCGGTAGTCCGGGTTCCAGACGATGATCGGGGCATTGGCATAGTTAATCAGGCTCTCAAGGTACTGGCTCGTGCTTTTCAGGGTATCCGCAATCCTCTTTTGTGCCATTGCGGTAGCCACAAGTGCCGTTACTGCCTGCATCAGGTCCAGATCTTCTTCGGTAAAACAGGGTCGGTCACAGGTGCCAAAGGAAAGCGTCCCAAGGGTACGGCCCTGAGAAATAAGAGGATTGCATGCATACCCGGAAATGCCAAACGACCGGACCGCGCGTGTTTTTTCGTCTTCGGAATTGAGGATATCGGAAACCACCATCCGCTCGCCGTCGCGGAATACCCTGCCGCAGATGGCTTCCCCCAGGTTCAGGTACCGGATCTTATCAGCCTCCTCCGGTGAAATACCGGCATAAGCGTTCAGCTCCATCTGCTGGCCGGTTTCATCGACAAGATAATTGAAGAATACATGACAGGAAAGGAACTGCATCACCCGTTCCCCTATGCGCTGAACAACGTGCTCGGGCTTTTCAGAACCAAGGAGGAGCCGGGCGGACTCTGCAAGTATGTCTAGTTTCCCACCCTCCCGTTTGAGCATTTCTTCGCTCTTCCGGCGCCGTGAGATATCCTGGAATGTCCCGATAACCGAGGACAGGTGCCCCTCCCTGACTGAAGCAAGCCCTCTGATCTCCGTCCAGACTTCCTTTTTTGTCCCGGTTGTGATCATGATCTCGTGGGTAAACGGCTCGCCGGTGGCAAGGCACGTTTCAATACTTCCGCGGACAAGGATCTGATCTTCCCGGGAAAAATAGTCCAGGCTTTCGGAGAAGCCAGGCCGGATGTGGCCCGGGATCCCGAAGATATCGTAAACTCCGTCGCTCAACTGGAGATAATCGGTCTTTGGGTTGGCCTTCCACCCGCCGATCTTTGCGATCTTCTCGGTTTCCGCAAGGAATTGTTCGCTCTCGTGCAGGTCCCGCTCGTTTTTGATGAGGGTCTCGATCGTCTGCTTCAATTTCTCTTCTGCTGACACCAGGTCCTCATTAAGTTCTCCGAGATGTGCATTTTTGTCTGCAAGTTCCTGCTCTTTTTTGTCAAGGGTCTGGCCGATCATCTCCGATACCCGGCCAACAATGACCGAGGTAACCACGATAAAGATGACAAGGCTTGCCGAGATCATGATCTCATTGGAGATACCCAGCCATGCGGAAATGGTGTAAAAAAGGATGGTTTCACAGAGCGTAATCGCTACGCTTAAGGAGACAAAGGTCCTCAGCAGCCGGGCCCTGATGGAATTTCCCATAAAATAACAGACGGGGACCGTGGCAGGTCCTGCAGCGGCAATGAGCCCCAGACCGATAAAAAACGCAGCAATGGCAGAGGTAGCCGCAATGGGGATGATCGCTTTTGCAAGGATAAGCGGTGTCCCAAAAAGGTAACTTAAGGCGAGCACAAACCCCAGAAGCGTGAGGATGCCCCCACTCACGACCGTGATCTCCCGTGCCTGGAGGTGTGATGATGACAAAGGGAAGGGATCGATGCAGAAAAACAGCCCGGCCGTGGCAATGACGATGAAACCGGATGCCACTGGGGATATTGGCGTTGACAGGGGCCCGAAAAGCGCTGACCCTGCTGCAACAGACCAGGACTCAACGATAAACTGACCCCCATTCAGGCTGAATGCCATCTCAATACATTCCAGGCCGGCAATAAAGACCAGAACAGATTGTACAAGGATCCGCACGGTACGCCCGATCTGCTTGACGGACAGCAGGAGAAGGATGGCGCCAAAAAAGATCCATATGAGTGCAGCGCTTAGTGCAAGGGTTTTGCACCCGCTGCATACACTGCTCAAAAGGATACTGCCGGATATATTTCCGATAATACCTGCCACACAGATTACAATGGCAAGAGAGGCACAGGTGCAGGTAATTTTTCTTAAAAGGGCTGCATCCTTCACCCCGGGTGTGTCGTCAGTATTGGTAGGGGTGGCAGGTACTATCATCATCACTCTTTCCCTAAGAACAGATCCAGTAAATCCAGTATAAAAGAGTAAACCCCGTTATCAATATTTAAGGATTCCTCCACGTTTCAAAAAGTGACATAACCGGGAAGGGTGCCGGGGAATCTAGGAATTTACCTCTCGGGGAACAAAAAAGGCGTAGTGGAAAATAAAGAAGGATCATGATGCCGGAAGAAAACAGGAACAGTTCTGAATTATGTCACATACGGTGAAAACCGGGCTACTTTATATCTGCACTTTAAGCGATACCATACCCTTTTGAGTCCGGTGTACCGGAACAAGGAGTTGAGAAACACCATGCACGAACAGGGAATGCAGCAGCATGAAATGCTCATGACAGAGATGTGGGAAACGCTGAACGATGACCAGAAAAAGACATTGATGAAGCGCATGATCGATGGAAAAATAATGATGAAAGAGGGATTGATCAAACACTTCCAGTACAAGATCGAAACCATGAAAATGCTAAAGAAAATGCTGGACGAGTGCTAAAAAAGCAGGGTTGCGAAAACGTTTTCCTCTTTTTCTTTTTGGCCGGCGTTGCACTCATCATCGCCTCGGTGAGTGCACCAGCCGGGATGTTTCATTTCCAGGAAAAAGGGGCGATTTTCGCCGTTATTATCACTCTTTTTCGAACCAGTATTCGTTCTATAAAAAAACTAGCTGACAGGTCATCTGTTTTCCGCACTACCACAAGAGAGAGATAGTACCTGGTGACATATTCCTTGACCATACGGCGGGCGGAAAATGCCGCGCTGGTGCTTTTTATGGATTCCTTCATCATCTTTACCCAGTCATGAGGGATCCCATCCAGTGACGCGGAATAATAGAGCGGTGTTACCTTTTTTTCAAGCAGATTATAGAGGGCAACAGCGGCCGATTCGTCCTGTGTTTCAGGCGACGGGTCGCCTTCGAATGCCCAACCGTTCCTGCCATTGTATCCTTCAATCCACCAGTAGTCAAGGATACTCAGGTTGAGTACACCGTTTAACGACGCATTCATGCCGCTCGTCCCACAGGACTCCATGGGGGTATGGGGTTGTTCATCCAGACATCCACACCACGGACAAGGTACTGGGCCATCTGTTCCCCGTAATCGTCCACAGATCCGATCCTCCCGCCAAATTCCGGCTGCTGGGCAAATTCGTATATCCGTTGGAGGATCTCTTTCCCCTCGGTATCGGCAGGATGTGCTTTCCCGGCAAAAATAATTTGCACCGGACGCCAGGGATGGGTCAGGATCCGCCGGAGACTGTTTCTGTCGTGAAAAATCAGATCTGCCCGGTTTATAGGCAGAAAAACGACGGGCAAATCCGATGGTGAGGGCAGAGGGGTTGAGCATCAGGCATTCTGCCACAAGATTGCCGGGCTCGTTTAACTGGCTTCCCCATTTGATCCGCTTCTTTTCCCGGATGCGGACACAAGTTGAATGTGTATCCGGGGCCTCGCCCCGGATCCTCTCGTTGCTGCTCGATCATATCCTCAAAAATACGGATAGCATCGGGCTTAACGAACAGGAACTGGGGATTTTTATCCAGGCATTGGAGGAGCCGAAGCAAAGATTCCAGACAGTACCGCAGTCATCTCCGGTTGCACTGGTACAGGACGCACCATTGCCCTCGCGCATGCCACGGGCGTACCCCGGGTCAATCTGCATTCCTTCGGGAACTATATCCTGAGCCTGAAACCGGGCACCGGCCAGTCGGAATTATCCCGCAATGCCCTCCTCTTTGCAGCTCAGGGGCAGCCGGTCCTGCGGGGGGAAGCGGACCGGTCCTGTCACAGGAGAGGGTCCGGGCATATGTAGACATCAGGACAGCCTTTGGCCCGGACGAAACACCGGGGATTTTTGTGACCGGTGACCGGATCGTGATAATCATTCCCACCCTTATTGCACATCCCGTCCAAAAGACAAACGACCTTGGCGACATCATCTCCTCCACTGCCCTTGTTGCAGATCCTTTCTGATAGCAAAATCTTCCTGTTTCTTGGATGGAACTGTCCTTTCTCAAAAATTGTAAATAACGATCATTTTTATATCCCGTCTCAAGGATCATAAAAGACTGATGAGCATTCCGGATGACGTACTGCGGTTCCCGGATCCCGGGTGGATCCCTGCGGGCCGTTTTTACCGGGATGATGAGAAAAGGAGCAGTCAGGAGCCGGAGGAAGAACACTCCAGATCACTTTAGGCGTGACAAGGGGGTTTCGCGGGACTGCATGAGACAACCGGATCCCAAACCTGATTTTCAAATGGAGGAACCATCTGTGGAATCACTTAAAATAGCCATGTTCTGCTGGGAATCGCTCTACGCCGAACGTGTGGGCGGACTTGCCCCGGCCGCAACGCATCTTGCCGAGACCCTAGCACAATATCACGAGGTACACTTCTTCACCCGTGGCCAAGTCCCGGACCAGACGATTAACAATGTCAGCTACCATTACTGCCAGCCGCAGGGTACAAACATCGTGGAATACTGCAACAGCATGAGCTTTGGGATGGTAGAAAATTTCCACCGTTTCGATACCGGCCGGAAATTCGATTATCTCCATTTCCATGACTGGCATCCCGTGCAGGCGCTCCATATCCTTAAGGACCGGAACACCATCCTTACGTTCCATTCAACAGAATACGGGAGGAGCGGCAACCATTTTGGTGACTGGTGGGAATTTAAGGAGATCTCCGGCAAGGAATGGTACGGCGGCCTCATTGCAAAGCGCGTGACGTCAGTTTCCGCTACGTTGAAACAGGAGGTCATGCAGCTCTATAACGTCCCGGACTGGAAATGCGACGTGGTGCCAAACGGCATCGTGCCACAGCAGTACCGGGCAGAGATCAACGCAGCGGAGGTAAAGCAATCCTATGGGATCCTGCCAACGGATCCGCTCATCCTCTTCATCGGCAGGCTGGCCTACCAGAAAGGCCCGGACCTGCTTATCGAGGCATTGCGGAAGGTATGCAGTGAGCACCGGGATGCAAAACTGATCGTTGCCGGCGAGGGAGACATGCGGCAGGTACTGGTGGAGCGGGCTTCCAATCTCCCGGTAAATTTCATCGGGTATATCCCGGATTCCGAATACATCCGTCTCCTCAATGCCTGCGATCTCGTGGTCATCCCGAGCCGGAACGAGCCGTTCGGTCTTGTGCTGCTGGAAGCATGGAGCGCAGAAAAAGGGGTGGTGGCATCCAACGTGGGCGGGCTCTCGGAGAACATCGATTCGTTTATCGATGGCGTCAAGGTGGAACCGCAGGCCGAAACCCTTGCCGAAGGAATCAATGCCGTTATCGGCAAGCCGCAGCAGGCAGGGGCGCTTGGGAAACGAGGCAGGAAAAAGATCGACCGCATGTTCCTGTGGGGCCAGATCGGCGGGAAGATGACGGAGACGTATTCCCGGGTGGTTGCATGAAAATCGCGTATTTTGTCGATGAATTCCCTCCCTTCTTCCGGGGAGGTCTCGGGACATATGCTGACGAGATCTCCCGCCAGTTTATCCGGAAAGGACATTACCTTACGGTTTTTTCGCGGAACACGGGCAGGGATCCGACGTCGGAGACCCGGCCCGGCATCGATATCCACCGTCCGCGGCTGATGAATATTTCCGATATTATTCCTGTCATCAACCCGGCAGAGGTAAAGACGTGGGATGGGAACGGGCAGGAATTTTTCGCAGAAACCATCCTGTACAACCTGCTTTCCTCATCCAAACTGGTAAATTACCTCGTTGCAAAGGAGAAACGGCAGTACGACCTGCTGGTCTCCCATGACTGGCTTGCAGCACTTGCCGGTATCACGGCTAAAAAAAATCTCCAGAAACCGTTTGTTTTTCACTTCCATTCAACGGAACAGGGAAGGAATCCTTCCGGCTCACCTACAATCAAAGATATCGAACGCCTCTCTGCCACCATCGCGGACCGTATTGTCACGGTCAGCTATGCTATGCGGGACGAACTGGTAAGTTATGGGTACGCAGAGCAGAAGATCCGGGTGATCCACAATGGCGTGGACGAGAAGAAATATGATCCCGCACGGTTTTCCTTACGCGAGATCGAATCATTCCGCGAAAAGATAGGGGTCGGGCACTCCCCGATGATCTTTTTTGTCGGCCGGCTCACGTGGGTGAAAGGGGCGGACACGCTGGTCCGGGCCATGATTCATATTGTAAAAGAGATCCCCGACGCAAAACTGGTCATTCTCGGTGTCGGCGACATGGAGCAGATGCTCGTGCACATGGTACACAACCACCACCTTGAAGAAAACGTTATCCTCCATTTCAGGATGGCGCCGGAAGAGGAGCGCATCTTCTATTACGCTGCTGCAGATGTCGTTGTCCTTCCCTCGAAATACGAACCTTTTGGCATTGTCTGCACTGAAGCGATGTCCATGGGAAAACCGGTGGTTGTTGGCGCACGGGGGACCTCGGGTTTCCGCGAGCAGGTGATACCCGAAGGGGAAGGGATCTGCGGCTACCACATCAACCCGTACGATCCCCTTGATATCGCAAAGTTTACCGTCGAAATCTTAAAGCGCCACGACCTAGCCGAAACAATGGGCAGGAACGGCAGAAGCCGGGTGATCGAACATTTTACCTGGGATACTGCCGCAGAAAATACCCTGATGGTCTACCGGGAACTCATAGACGAATAAAAATTACCAGGGAGATGCGTGAAAAGTGTTCCAGTACGGGCGGGAGGTCAGGATTCCCGAAACAGCCCGGCATCTTGAATTTCTCATGGCTGCGTACCATGCGTACGCATCCTCGTCCGTGGGTGGTAACACGAGGAAATACCATGGGCTTTTTGTCCGGGACGCACGTGTGCTCCTTGCCGGGCTCGATGAACGGTTAAACGGGATCCAGCTTTCTGCACAGCAGTACGAAGGCGCACCAAATGACGGAGGGCTCCGGTACCTTGCGGGGTTTTGTGCCTATCCTCCATCGTGGCTGTACTGGATCGACGATATTGTCGTAAAAAAGACGATCGGGTTTGACGGGAGCCTCTCGGTCACCTACGATATTACCGGCGATGCGGAGCTGTGGGTCCGCCCTCTTATCACCGACCGGCCGGTGCATGCTGTTATGAGAAATACTGTCCCGGACTACACCCGCGAATCCGACGGATTCCGGTGGGCCGGTCTTTTTTTCAGCGGGGATCTTCCGTATGACACAGACCCGGTCACCTACCGGAACGTGTGGTACCAGCGGGAGTACGAACGGGGGTACGAACCGGTGGAGGATCTCTATTCCCCCGGGGTATTCCTGGGCCGTGTACGGGATGCCGCCATCCAGTTCCGGTGCACCGGGGATGCACGCGATCCCCCGAGCCAGCCCCGTCCACGGTCACCGCAGGCCATACCGGATTGGCTGGACCGGGCAGCGGATGCATTCTGCCAGGGAGACGAGATCATTGCCGGTTACCCTTGGTTCTGCGAATCATGGGGGCGCGATTCGGCAATCAGTGTAACCGGCCTACTTACCGAACGCGGGAGACGCGATGAGGCCCGGGCCGTGCTCAAACGGCTTTCTGCCCTAATGAGGGATGGCGTTGTCCCCAACAGGGTTCCGGATAATTACCACACGAGCGATGCCTCGTTATGGTTTATCCATGCCCTCACCCGCTACCGGAGGTCCTTTGGGGACGATCCCTTCATGGAAGAGATGAAGCCGGTGATCGAAACGATTCTCGCAGAATATCCCTCATCCCGCGTTGCCCGACTGGATCACGACATGATAACTGTTGCTCCGGGGAGTACGTGGATGGATACCGCGTTCACGCCCCGTGCGGGAAAACCGGTGGAGATCAATGCACTCTGGGTATATGCCCTTGCAGAAGCCGAGGCAATGGGGATCCCGGTGCCGGTGAGTTCTGAATCGGCACACACAGCATTCCGGCAGTTCTGGAACGAGGAAAAGAAATGCCTGTACGACGTGATTGATCCGATAGATCCTTCGGTCCGGCCAAACCAGGTGATCGCGATCGCCCTTGGCCTGGTCAGCCCGGAACAGGCAACAGCTGCGCTTGGCACGGTCTCCCGGGCGCTCCTGACGCCGTACGGGCTTCGCACGCTCTCGCCGTCGGATCCAGATTACACAGGGAGGTACTCCAGCGACCGCAGTTATCATAACGGCTGCGTCTGGCCCTGGTTTACCGGATATTACTGTGAAGCGCTCTTTAAAAACGGCATCCCCCGGGAGCGGGCAGCACAGATTCTCATCCCGATCCTTGCTCACGGGCGGGAGGCGGGGATCGGGTACATCTCCGAGATTTTTGACGGCGATCCGCCGTTTTTTCCCAACGGGTGCATTGCCCAGGCATGGAGCGTGGCAGAGGTTGCCCGGGCATGCCGGATGCTGTACGGGCCTGTATGAAATTTTCGGAGATAAATGATAAAACATGTGGGAATCTGCTTACATCGGAATATCCGGCCCTGCCATAATGATCCGACAGGAGGAAGCATCAATCGTTTAAATTTGTAGAAAAAAACTGTGTTCAATTTACCGGCGGAGGATGAGCGACAAAAAGATGATCCCAAGAACAATCGTGACCGCCATGAGTGCGATCGTGATCCGCCCCAGCCAGCGATGGCTCGTACGGACAACAGTTTTTGTGGTATGAACTCTCCTGACGCTGTACCCCAGCAGAAGAGCGATGATGACCAGGATTCCGGTTACTATGCCAAAAATCTCGTGGATATTCCGGAGAGGGGGAAGGCCGGAGAGCATAACCATGTACACGCCAACTGCGATACCTGCAAGGATACAGGCGCCGCCACAGACCTGGAGAATGGTGTGTGTTTTGTACCAGTCCTTGGTCTTGTGGTACCGTGCAACAATAAATCCGGTGAGAAGGAGAATAAAACCTGTCAGCATAAGGGTGGCATGATACGGCCAGTAGATACCAATTCCCTGGTCGAAGTACCCGGCCCCGGGTGGTGCCGTTGGGGAAAGAGCGAGGGCCGGACAGCACACGGCTGCAAGAGCAAGAACTATGAGAAGACGGGAAAAGATCCATCTCTTCTGTCCGTATATCCGGCATGGTGCCGGAGGTGTGCTCGCGATTTTCGTCATGCAAATCTCGGTCAGTGGCGACATAGACGGATACATGGATAATATCTTGTACCGGTATTTATCCTTTGAGAAAAGTACTACGGTGAAAAACAGTGCTGGTGCATTTTTGGTACTTTTTCAATACCGGCCCTTTATGAGCCATGATGTGGCAGGTCCAGTAAGTCCCGTTCATGCACCAGGCCCCACTTGCTCTAATCCGGGCTCAATCTGGCCTCCGATCGGCGTCCGATCATGCCAAAAGAAGCCCGTATCGGGCTCCGTTTAAAAATAACCCCAATTTGGCCTTATTTTTCCAATCGGACAAAATAAAACGTCCTCATAAACGCATATTACGGCCCGATCTCAGGTCTGTATGGGTTTTGGTTGATCCTGAAAACAGTGACCCATAATGGGGCGATATGGCCCGATTATGGGCATTATATCGGGCTCAATTTTGGCGTATTTTTGCAAATTGGCAAATATAATAGCGCAGATTTTTGGGGGTAACAATCGGACGGTTTTACGGGCGTATTTTTGGGGAGAACAGGTAGGACAGAGGTCACCACAATAACGCTGGATCAATTCGGGCAGTGCATCCCCGCAAGCGCAAACCTTTGCACTGCCCTCATCCCGTTCCGACAAAATCGGGAGGGAATTAAACGGTGTTTATGCGTGACACTGCCAGTGAGCATCGTTGCAACGGGTGTTTTCAGGAAATAGAAAGTAACTCGCGGATTTTTAGTCCGGTACCTCGATATCAAATCCGGCCGCACAAAAAAAGCGGCCTGAATTGAAAATAAAAAATACACCAAGGCCTTCGCGGGCGTGGCATCCCTCACGCCCGTTTTCTTTTTCCTCCAGAAAGAAATCATATGTTGCCCCCGCCGGAAATTCCGGTACCGGGACCGCGAAAAGGGAGGGGATCCTTATGTCCCTGCTTGCGTGCGGCCCCGAGGGCGCGGCAAGTCGCTTTAGGTTCCTGCCGGCTGGTCCAGTGCATCTCTTATTGCAGCAAGGAGGTCCTCATTGGATACCGGTTTTATGAGGTATGCGAAGGACGATATCTCTTTCGCCTGTTCAATCCGGCTCCTGTCCGAATATGCGGTCAGAAAGATGATCGGGATAGTATACTGGTGCCGGATCTTTTTTGCGGTCTCGATCCCGTCAAGCGATCCTGCAAGCCCGATATCCATCAGGATAAGATCGGGCTTGGGAGATTTTTCGAGCGCCTGGAGCGCCATCTCCCCTGAGTAAATCGGGTCGGTAAAACTGTACCCGGCCTTTTTCAGCATTTCAGTCAGGTGGAGGGCGATCAGGCCCTCGTCTTCCACAATCTGTATGATTTTTCCTGTCATGTTTTAATCCCTGGTATCCTTAAGGCGGAAAATAAACTCAAAGCCCCACTCCGTGTGTACTTCGATCTCCGCCCGTAGCTGGTGGCGGGCGAGGAAGGTTACCAGTTTGAGGCCGAGCGATTTTGTTGTAAGCGGATCGAACTCCTCCGGTAACCCGCAACCGTTGTCAGCTACCGTGAGGACATCCGTCCCGTCATCATGGGCAAGCGAGATCCTGATCGTGCAGGGTTCTCCCCGGGCCGCCATACAATCGAACCCCGGTGGGAATGCGTACTTCAACGAGTTGGTCACCAGTTCGTTGATGATCAGGCCGGCGGTTGTGGCCCGTGCGATATCGAGGGTCACTTCATGAACTTCGATAACCAGCCGGATCCTCGAACGTTCTGCATAAGAACCGGCGATCTGGCTGACAAGGTTGTTCAGGTAGGTTTCCATATCCACGTTTGAAAAGTTCCTAGTCCGGTACAGGGTTTCGTGGATCAGTGCCATGCTCCGGGCCCGGTTCTGGAGATCTGTTCTCAGGGCCCGGCCCGCTTCGGTGTCCTCATAGGTGCCATCAAGACTAAGGAGCGAGATGAACGCAGTCAGGTTGTTCTTGACCCGGTGGTGGATCTCGGCAAGGAGGATCTCTTTTTCTGCGAGGGCTTCCTTGAGATCAGCCTCGCTTTTGATCAGTTCCTGCTCGCGGAGGCTGAGTTCTTCGATGTTCTGCCGGAGTTCTTCTTCCGTCGATGCGATTTCTTCATATGCAGCGTTAAGTTCATCATTTTTCTGCATTAATTCCTTTTCTGCCTTTTTGCGTTCGGTGATATTACGGGCAATGGTGGATGCACCAATAAGATTTCCCCAACTATCCCGTATCGGTGACAATGTCAGGGAAACCGGGAACACCGTCCCGTCTTTTTTCATCCGCTGCGTCTCGTAATGAGTGAAAGACTCGCCGCTTTTGATCTTTCCGAGGACATATTCAATATCGTCGACCTCTCCGGGGGGAACGAGGATGGATATGTTTTTTCCAATCACTTCAGCTACTGAATAACCGTAAATCTTCACAGCGCCGGCATTCCAGCTGGTAATGGTACCATCAAGGGATTTCCCGATGATAGCATCATCAGAGTCTTCGACTATGGCGGCAAGGTGGGCTCTCTCCACCTCAGCTTTCTTCGGCTCGGTGATGTCGTTGAAACAAATGCCAACCTTACGGCTTTCCTTCCCGCCAATCTTGAAGGCACGGACTTCGTACCATCGGTTCAATGCCCGTGCTTCATTTTCAAAATGTAATGGTTCGCCAGTAACTGCGATTTTTCCATAAATTTCAAACCAGTGTTTTTCATGGTCCGGAGCCAGACTGCGCATCAGTTTGCCTTGTGCATTATGCAGACCAGTTTGCCTTTCAAACGCCTCATTGATCTCAAGGAATCGATAATCGACAGGTTTTTCGGCCGAATCGAAAACTACTTCGATAACGCAGAATCCTTCAATCAATGCGTTGAACCTGGTCCGATAAAGTTCCTCGCTCTCCCGGAGTACCTCTTCTGCCTTCTTGCGCTCGGTGATATCACTGACAAAACCGTTACGGTACAAAGGAAGACCGGTTGCGTCATGCATAATATTAATCTTAAGCGAGAGCCAGCGGTACTCTCCTGAACTTTTCAACCAGCGAACGTCGTACTCGCCATTTCCTTCTTCCTGGATGCGAGCGTTCTCTGCATCGAACCGCGACAGGTCATCAGGATGCACATGACTTCTGGTTTCGTGGGCACTCATCTCGATCATCTCCTGCGGCGAATAACCATAGATCGAACTACACGCAGGACTGAAGTATTCATATCTTTTCGTCTGAAGGTTCAAACGAAAAATAACAACGGGGGAATTGTCCATAACGGAGCGGAACCGCTCTTCGCTCTCCCGCAATGCCTCCAATGCCTTCATGCGATCGGTAAGGTCACGGATGATGCAGGTGCTTACCCATGTATCCCCCACCATGTGTCGGGACAACGCCAGTTCCATGGGGAACGTGCTCCCGTCTTTGCGACGGGCGGTGATCTCCATGGATTTTTGCAGGGCCGAATCTGCGTGGGGAGGTACCGGGCTCCGTAAATTGCTTTTTATGATAGGGGTAAATTCATCCGGTATTATCCTCCGTAAAAAAGACGAACCTGTTGCTTCAGCGAGCGTATACCCGAACATCTTCTCTGCCGCCCGGTTCCATACGATCACCCGGTCGGCCGAATCAAAAACCACAATGGCGTCGGTTGCGGTCTCGATGAGGGCCCGGTAACTCGTTGCGGCTTCACCAAAAAACCGGGAAAGCATGTTGCTTGGCGGGATGCCGGTCTGGCGGGCGCTCCGTCCAAGGGCGATAAACGCGATGAGGATATAGACTCCCCCGAGATACTGGGCTGACCTGCCGACCCAGCCCAGCGGGCTGCCGAGCACTGATGGGAAATGAACCGCGAGGAGACCAATCCCGATCAAGGCAAGGCCGATCGAGTACCAGAAGAAAAATTCCTCCCGCTCCCGGTAATACAGCCAGAGGAGAATTCCGGCTGCCAGTGCGAAAAATTCAATCGCATTCGTGATAAGAATCTCCCGTAACGGAGTAAAGCCCACGCCCGGAATAAAAAACGGGGGGATCGCCCCGGTTACGGCAGCGATGGCAAAGGAAAAGACGATCACAACAGACCCGCCATAGAGGAGGGTAACTTTGAGCCCGTCGTCAGGTTTCTGTTGTGGTACAGTTCCGGAGAGAGCTATCAAGATCCCAATAAGCTGGAGAAGAGCGCCGGCACAAAAACTGGTGTTCTGGACGGTGATGTTGGCATTCATGGAATCCGGCAGGTAGTTGACGATGCCGGCAGCGATCGCCCCAAGGCCGAGCACCAGCATGCCGGTCCCTTTCAGTAGTACGCCGGTTGATCCGCTGCCCCTGAAGGATACGTACGCAACATACGCAACATAAAGTGGGATCAGGCCCAGGAAGAGCGAGTTAAACACCAGAAGCAGGATAGGTGGATTGAATGCGGCTTTGATATTTGCGGCCAGAAAAACCGCAATAAGAATAAGATAGACCGGGATAAGCAGCAGCGACAGTATTTTCCGGGTATCAGGGGTCATCGAGCGGCGTCAGTTCCTGAAAACGTTCATTTCCACGAGAGTAATGGTGAACTATTTAAAGGGTTTTCAGTATCCTGATAAGATAAAGGTTGTTGTTTGCTGATGCTGTCGCCATTCCTCACGGAGGGGGCTTTTTTATTACGGATATGCCGGGACTATCCTGCAATGCCACTTTACTTCGCACAGTAGTAATCGCCAGTGAGTTTGTACCGCGTATGCACGCCACACTTCGGGCAGTTGCATCCTTCCCTTTTCATCTCCTGGGCCATAGGGGATTCACCCCGGCCACAGAATAGAGGGGGGCTTACCGGTTTTCAGGTTATTTGCCGCATAGGTCGGGCACGACCCACAAAACCTCCCACAGACATCGAGGTTTGCCACGGACTCATCCACTTTTGTCATTCTTTATTCCCTCCGCGGATTGTTAACAGGAAAGAATACATCAATATATCGGAAGATCCCGGAATAGGAAAACAGCGTTTCCGGGAAAACGTTTTCTGCACGGATTTACGGCAGCCTCCAAAAAAATCATGTCTGAATCTTCATAGAATGCCCAGGAGAAAGGAGAGCAGGCTTGAAAATGCCGGGGCCGCAAGGAACCTGTGGGGCAAAAATCCGCTCATTTATCCAGAGCATAACAGGAATTCTTACTGTAAATATCATTCCGACCCTGTGTCTTGTTCATGCCTAGACAGCCGGTTCATATTTATATCTTTCAAACAATGTCACAGATTTTGTAAACCCGGCATAGGATTATGGAATGCGGGAGGGATACCGGGTCATCAATTTCCTCCCTGTCTTAAAAAATGTGGGAGGGCAGGAGTTACATCATTATGGACAAGGAGAATCTTTTCATCAGTATAGATTTTGACAAAGGGAATTTTCCAAAGAAGCATACCTGTGACGGCGAGGATCTCTCCCCGCTGATCCATATCGACCGTATCCATTCCCCTTATCTCGCGATCATTGTTGACGATTGGATCGGACCTTCTAAACGTTTCACTCATTGGCTGATGTGGGATTTCGAATCCAGGCCGGTCATACCGGAGAATATTCCCCGGGCCGCATTGATAACCTTGCCCTTCACAGCGGTTCAGGGAACAAACGATTTCGGGTCAACCGGGTATCGGGGCCCCTGTCCTCCCCAAGGCAAGGTGCATACCTACTACTTCAATGTGTACGGGCTTGACGCGATACTGGGAATTCCTGCAGGGTCAGGGCGGGATGTCCTTGAGAATGCAATGAATGGACATATGGTACAGTACGGCGGCCAGGCAATTGCAACATACAGCCGGTAAAACCGGTTTTTTCTTTTTTCATTCGTTGCTGGAGGCTGCTGAAATATACAAAACCGCGTATCCTGCTTCCACTCTCATTGCCCGATGCCGGTTATGAGGCAAAAAAAGATCTTATTTACGGTACCTACCTACTCGCGGGATTCGAAATATTTGAGAGCCTTCGGGGCGTGCTTTTTTACTTCCTCAAAGAAATACCCGACAATTTTTTTGTCCGAATCTGCTATCGAGCCATTGATCGTTGCAATCAGCCAGTTGGGCAGGTCCGGGTTCTTGTCAAGGACGTTCATGACAACAACAATGGCTTCATCCACATCAGTATTTGTTTTCCATCGGTACGGCATACAAGGTTCACCTCTCTTTTACTCCGGCCGCTTTTTTACCGCCGTGTCAAAAACCATCCAGTTCCGTTCCCATTCGGGATTTTTCATCTTGAGTCTCCCAAGAACCATTTTTTTGAGTTCCTTTGTGGCGATGCCGTCTGTGGCATTCTTTTCTATATCCGAGGCTATGGTCCGTGCCACATCAACTGGTGCACCGGATTTTATCGCACTCACTACGATCTTTTCGGCCACGAACGGTTCTTTGCGGCCGTCCCTCTTTTTTACCATAATCATGTTTTTGTCACCTCCGGAGAGACCCGACCCGGTCCTCGCTGATCCGGAATCGTATTTCGCATTAAAGATACGCTGTCATCTCCCACAATGAGCCCTCATCACACTGCATCATAGCATTTTTCCCGTTTATCATTTTTTGAGACCACCATTGAAACAACCGACCGGATGCTTCCCGGTCTTTTACACGGTGATTTCAGGGAGGAGGATATCATGCTCATGCAACCTCCCCAACGTATTGAAGATTTATTCAGTAGCTTCCCACATACGACATCGTAGATTGGGTCGGCATAACTGTTGTCGAGAGAGCCGCAGGAACCTCAGGGATCGTACCAGTGATATTGGCAACATACCAGAGGTTGTTGAACCCCTCGCCAGTTGTGTCACCAGGTTTGGTATCGTTTGCGTAATAATAAAGCGGCATTCCCATGAATGCAGTCTGGCTCCTGCCGTCAGCTCTTATCACCGTGCTGAACGCTGCCGGGTCCAGTACTGACGGGGCACTGACTGGGCTTGCATAGAACGGGGGCCATTTTGCAAGGCAGGTACCTGTGCAGGCACTCATGCCCGGGGTATCCTTTGCAAAGTAATACAACGTGTTTCCCATCCTGTCGGTAAGGAACAGGCCAATGGTGTCACGCTCTGCAATCATCACGGTTTCATCAGGCTTTACCACGAACCAAACCTTGTTGATGTTCTCCCCGGAAACAGCCCCGGCCCCGGTGTCACCCTGGAAATAGTAGAGCGGCCAGCCCCGGTAGGTGGTCTGGTTTGTCCCGTCAGCCCGAACAAAGGACGAAAAATCGGATATCACAAGCGGAGGCGACACCGTGACTTTATCGCCGTAAAAGATCGGCCAGATGCCGGCACACGAACCGCTGCAGGTGCTTGCACCGCTTCCCGGTATGTCAGCGGCAAAATAATAGAGTGTCTTTCCCTGCGCATCCACAAGGATGTTACCTACCGGGCTCGTGGCAATCCTGATTGTATCAGATCCCGGGGCAACCAGTTGCTGGGTTACCTGTTGTGGCGCCTGCGCAGGTACCGTGTTCTGGGTGCATCCCGTAATGAGAAGTACTGCGGTCAATAACAAAAACACTCCAAGAGTAAGACGATCACTCATACAACCACTTCACCGTACGAGCGTCTCTTTACCGGAACGGCAGATAATTATTCCTTCGATTTATAAATTTTGGGACAACTCCTGAAAATATCCGGTATTTGCCGGCTTTTGTGCCTTTTTTTCAAAGCCCGGGGGTATTATTCGGAACAATCTCCGGTATGCGTCCGCAAACCGCGGGCACACACCGCGAGGGCTTCTGTTGCCGTAGGGAAGATATGCGGGATTGCTGCAAGATCATCTGCAGTCAGGTATGTCGTAACCGCGATGACCCCTTCCTGGATCATCTCCGTTGCGAGCGGCGCACAGATGTGTACTCCCAAGATACGCCTGCTCCCCTGATCGGCGACAATCTTTACCATGCCCCGGGTGTCACCATCGATCGAGAATTTTGCCAATGTATCTGTTCGGATGCTATGCGATATTGGATGCAGGCCGGCCTTGAGTGCTCTCTCTTCGGTCATCCCCACTCCGGCCACCTGAGGCGTAGTGAAGATCCCGTGGGGGAGGATGGCGCTGTTGTACGATAGTTTCAGTTCCCGGAGGGCGTTGGATGCGGCGATCTCGCCGCCATACTTCGCCGCTGTTTCAAGCATGGGTTCGCCGATCACATCGCCAGCCGCCCAGATATGCGGGGCCGAAGTCTTCAACATCGTATCGATGATGACGGCCCCGTTTTTGTTTACGTCCACTCCTGCAGCACCGCAATTGAGTTCCCGCGTGTTCGGGGTACGTCCGGTTGCAAGGAGAAGATGGTCTGCGGAGATAATCCGTTGTTCTCCTCCAATGCCCGCAACGACTGCGACAGACTCTCCCGATCGTTCAACTCGCTTTATTTCAACACCGGTAAGGATCTCAATACCTTCCTGTACGAGATAACCGGCCATCAGGTTCGCAATCTCCGGTTCTTCATCTGGGAGGATCCGCTGGCTCCTCTGGAGAAGAGTGACCCTGGATCCCAGGTGGGAATAGAGCTGGGCAAACTCAATGCCCAGCGCTCTCCCACCGATAACGATGAGAGTAGCGGGGATGTGGTCCGGGCTGAGTGCGTCCGTGCTTGTCAGGAACGGGACTGAGTCTATCCCCTTCATGGGCGGGATTGCAGGATATGAGCCAGTTGCAATGATGAACTGTTTTGACGTAATTTTCCTGTTTCCGGCCTGGAGGGTATGAGGAGAAAGAAACGTTGCTTCCCCTTTGATAAGCTCGACGCCGAGCCGGGCAAAAAGATTCTCGCGCTTTTTTTCTCTCAGGCGCTCCTGCAGTGCATTTTTTTCCGCAAGAACCTCACGGAGATCGAGCCGGCTCTCAATCCTGATCCCAGAATGACCATGGCCCCGGTAATAATCGTAACCGGCCAAGGTGAGGAGGAACTTGCTGGGGATGCACCCGGTGTTGACACAGGTGCCCCAGAGCGGGCCCCGCTCGACCATGGCGACGCGGGACGCACCGAGATTGACGGCTGTTGTTGCTGCCGCTACGCCGGCAGCACCGGTCCCGATAATAACGAGATCGTATTCATCAGTCATACCGGGTCACCCGCGTTCCCCGAATCGGGCCGGGCAGGGTGAGCAGTGCATCGTAATACATCATCCCGGCCCGTGGCAGCATCCTGTAACCACCGTAAACAGTCATCTTCTGGTACATCCTGGTCATTCCTTCTCCGGCATCCGGATCCTGTGCATCGGTACAGCCCGGACCTCCTGCTTGCATTTTTTCATTGTTTTACTCGGGTAGGATCCGGGAAATTCAGCCGGTTCTTTCATCAGGCTGCACTGAGGAAATCCTCCCGGGCTGTTTTCCGCTCATTTCCGGATCTGGTCAAAGCGCTTTCCAACCTCATCCCAGTTTACGATATTCCAGAAAGCGTCGACAAATTTTGCCCTGTCGTTCTTGTAATCAAGGTAGTACGCATGCTCCCAGACATCAAGAACCATGACGATGCCAAAACCGGGGAAGACGTTTGCATTGTGTTTCTCGATCTGCATGATGAGCGGTCGCCGGGTCTTCCTGCAGAAGGTTAGTGCGGCCCACCCCGATCCCTCAGCCCCGGTTGCGGCCCGGGTGAACTCCTTTTTGAACCGGTCGAATTTCCCGAACTCCGCATCGAGTGCTTCGGCAAGGACTCCTTTTGGCATTCCGCCCCCGCCTTTTCCTGCGGGTGCAAGGTTCTCCCAGAACAGGTTGTGGAGTTTGAATCCCCCTAGGTGGAACGACAACTCCTTGAGTGTTGCCTTCACATCGAAATCCGTGTTTTCCTTGCGTGCCGTGTCGAATTTCTCATAGATGGCGTTTGCACCGTTGACATAGGCCTGATGATGCTTCTGGTGGTGCAGTTTAAGCTGTTCTTCAGAAATATAGGGTTTCAAGGCTGCATAGT
>Ga0181520_10005264_pt1 | contig 20783 bp, 13 predicted proteins | sample PEATcosm2014_Bin_29_FD_132451 | JGI IMG/M metagenome (GOLD analysis project Ga0181520, IMG submission 132451) | Peatland microbial communities from MTU Mesocosm Facility, Houghton, MI, USA - PEATcosm2014_Bin02_30_metaG | ecosystem: Environmental > Terrestrial > Soil > Wetlands > Peat | place... | reverse complement strand
GACGCGGGTAGAGATAAAATTTGTTACGGCATGACTCTTCTGAGTTTTTATTGATAACTGGTTGTAAGTTGCGCTTTTTGGAATGTTATTTTTTGGGTGACTGAGGTTGAGGACTGCTTCCTGTAATTCTCAAAAAGTAACTCTAAATGAATGTGCAACATTTCCATTGGAAAGAATTAAACAATGACTAAACTCCAACTTAGCATGTGATACAAGTATTAAGGGGAGTCCCCAACATACTTTTCTCCATCCATTGTTGTTTATAATAAATTATCCTATCAACAATTTTAAGTAAAAGTGATTGATATTTATTGAAATAATATTAAAATATGCCTCAATTCACCGGTAAGAACAGAGATCGTGGTGAAAAATAATATTATGAGGAGGGGAACTATGGACGGAAAAATCAGGATGGTATGCCGGATTCTTGCAGCCTGCGCACTGTGCTTATTTTTGGTTCAAGGCGCGATGGCCGGGACGGCGCATAAGGCCAGCAAGGCTGCGGACAGAGCATTGTTCACGGAACTTAAAGCCTTAAGGCAAAAGGAAAAGGCGTCGCAATCCGCCGATGAACGCACCGCCATCAGAGCTCAGATGATGCAACTAAGACATCAGGCGCTTGTGGCGAAGAGGGCTCAGCGCTCAGTCAAACGGGGAGGTAAATAATATGAAAACCATAAAACTTCTTATTATAACTATCTGTATAACCATGCTCTGCGCCTGCAGCGGCAGTAGCGGCAGCAGCAGCAACTCCGCGACCACAAGCCCGACGTTTAGCGCCGTTGGAGGGACTGGTTCCAGCGGTATCGGCGGTGCGGGCGGCCAATTCTATGTTGAATCCGACGCGGCAATCAATGTTTTAAAATCCGGCTCCGCCGATGCAAGCTTCACAATGCCCGACACAAGCACTTACAACTTCGGCACCAACGGGTATACAGTTTCGGGAAGCGAGCAGATCCTTCTTGATACCGCCGTGCCGGCAGGCTACAGTGGCCTTTATGTGATAGATAATGATACCCATGGCACCCCCGATAACTGGAATCTCTACAAGGCTGATGGAACCGGCAGCGCGGGCATCCCCGGTGGGTATGGGACCAGCTCACCGGTTACCGGCCTGTCGGTGCCGTCGGGCGCGACGCTTACGATCAGCGCAGATAGCTATTATTATAGTGGCAGTAGTTACTACGGCGCGTACATTGTGTTAACCAATGATGTGGTCATTGACGGCACACTCCAGACAGCAGCGGGCTATAATTATATCTGGTTTGATAATTCATCGTCGTACACGGCCTCGCTCCCTGCTAATGTCGTTGTGACGGGCACTGTCACCACGTCCGGTGCAGAAAATGGCTGGATTACTTTCGAAGCGGGCAAACATATCTACAACAGCGGCACCCTCGATGCCAGTGGAAGCGATAATTCCACGGGCGATGGCAACGATAGCGAAGGCATCTGGCTCTATGCCTACACGGGCAGCGTTTACTCCAAGGGCACGATAAAGTCTGACGGCGGCAATGGTGGCAACGGTAGTGGCGGCGCAGGTGCTTATTATATTGAAATTTTCGGTGGGTATGCGGAAGATACCTATGTCGATCCCGTCAACGGCGGCAGTGTTGTCCTCAGCGGCACCGTTGAAGCCAAGGGCGGCAACGCAGGCGGTACGACCGGCGGCAACGGCGGCATAGGGAGCGGCGATGTTGATTCGTATATCGTCGCCCTAGGCGGCGACTTGATCGTTAACGCGACTTTCACTTTAAACGGCGGTAACGGATCAGGCTCAGGTAAGGGAGGAGACGCAGAAGCCATAGAGTTCTACGTCTTTGGCATGGATTATCGCCGCGTGGGTACCTGCCAGATATCGGGCAGTTTCAATCTTAACGGTGGCAATGGCGTTACTGGGGGCGCAGGCGGATATGTTGACTTCTACTCTTATAATTGGGATGATGGAAATTTTGGTTCTGAGGATACCGGCAATGGAGTTGGACAGGCTCCCGACATGCAACTTCTCGGATTTTCCAACATCAACTTAAACGGCGGCAACGGCACGACGGCCGGCGGTAACGCAAATAAAAATGCCTACGAACTATACACCTACGCGCCATGGGATGACTATGACAGCTATTATCTGCCTGCCTACCCGATCGTCTCCGAGGCCAATGTTTCGGCCAAGGGCGGCGACGCGTCAGCGGCCAGCGGCACGGGCGGCAAGGGCGGATTTGCAGACATCGAAGTTGATGAAGATGATAGTTATTATGACTATATGGATAGTATCTCGGCGACTGAGTTGATTACGCAGAGCGGCACGATTGACGTAAGCGGCGGCAATGCCACGGCCTCAGGCGGTACCGGCGGCGGCGGCGGTACAATTTATTTAGACTACGACGGATATGATTATACTACGACGACGACGGGCATACTCATCGCGAATGGCGGCAACGGCGCTCTTCAGGGCGGCAATGGCGGTTACATCGAAATTGATTCCGACGTTACTAATGCAGTTTACACGCTGGCCAATCTTAGTGTGACCGGCGGTGCGGGCACCACAGCGGGTTCTTCCGGTACAGCAGACGTTAACGGCACACAAGTGTTGCCTTAACAGTAATTTATTAAGTAAACAGAAAGGCCGCAATGGCATTCGCCTTGCGGCCTTTCTTATATAGTGCGTCAATTGTCTGGATAAAGGTTTGTAGAAATAATAAAGTGGAATGTAAGTTACATTACTAATGGGTTAATAATCTAAAGCAAATCTAAATTATGGATCATTAATTGAGGATTACAAATGGTAATCCTGAATTCCGATGACTTCCACATATGTGGATAAGTAGGTGGACACGAGCATAATCCATATAACATTTTTCGTAACAAATATTTGTTGATTAACGATAGAAAGGTGTGACGGCGAAGTTAATGTTTTCCGGTCTTTCAGACCTGCGGAGAACTTCCTGAAAGAAATAAATCGTCAACCTTAATAAATATGCTTTCTTTCAATTCGTAATAAATACAATTCTTGACAGACAACAAACATCCGGCCGAACTTTCCACATCCCATCAAAGTACCCCTCAACATGCTGAGGCTCCACCAAATACTGAGGCCAAAAGAATCATTTAATGCTGCTTTGCCGTTCTATTTTGTTAATATAAACAACTGTTATTAAATGACAAATTCATATTCCTATACTCCTTCGGCTATTGGCAGACTATTTGCACTTATATTGATCAAGTTAATTGAATCATTTAAGCTTTCCGTTGCAAGACGCGGAGAATCTTCGATTTTTAAGGATTAATATTATTCAGTATTCAGTCGCTTAACCCGCGGAGAACTATGGGAAATACGTTCGCATGGAAATCAGTCAAAACATTTCTTAATGTAAATTCTCCTGGTAGTAAACGTTTCCAACGCGCCTGAGGGAAGTTGCGGCGCTGGAATGATAAAAAGGAGGATGTGCTATGAAACTTAACACAAAGGCTTTCGGACTGGCATTTGGGCTTCTATGGGGCTTCGGTTTTTTTTCGGTACATGGTGGATGATAATTATAGGGAAAGCATCGGGAGTGCCGACGCTTATTAGTAGCGCCTATATAGGGTACAGCATTACTCCCATAGGCAGTCTGATAGGCCTAGTCTGGGCTTTTTTCGATGGCTTAATAGGCGGCGTAATTTTTGCCTGGTTATATAATAAACTAAGTTCCCGGGAAAAATAAAATCCACAGAGAATGAAAATGCGTAAAAGGTGTGGCGGTATGACCTGAAATGGATATGAACAAAGAATCTGCAATTATGCGTGATTTTCATCAAATCAAATAGCAGGGGCAAAATAATGAAAGAGAATCCTTTGAAACAATTAGAAGCACTCGGCCAATCCATCTGGCTGGATTATATCCGGCGAGATCTGATCGCCAGCGGTGAGCTTCGGCGTCTGATCGATGAAGATGGACTGCGAGGAATGACCTCCAACCCATCCATATTTGAAAAGGCAATAGCGGAAAGCAACCTTTACGACAAGGATATTCACAATATGGCTCTCAAGAAAATGGATGTTAAAACGATCTATGAATCTCTCAGCCAGCGCGATGTACAAAATGCGGCTGACGAATTCAAGACTGTGTATGAAAAGACTGAAGGCAAAGATGGATATGTCAGCCTGGAGGTAAACCCTCATCTGGCGCATGATACCAAAGGTACAATTGAGGAAGCCCGACGATTATGGACCGCGCTGAGCAGATCTAACGTTTTGATCAAAGTTCCGGCGACGTCCGATGGTCTGCCTGCTATCCAGCAACTCATCAGTGAAGGGATCAATGTCAACGTGACTTTGCTCTTTGGGTTGCCTCGTTATCGACAAGCTGCTGAATCATTCATTGCAGGCCTCGAAGCACGCGCTGTTCAAGGGAAACCTTTGAAACATATAGCCTCGGTGGCCAGCTTCTTTTTAAGCCGTATTGACACCCTGGTGGACCCGCTTGTGGAGAAATTCATCGAGCCAGATGGCAAGAAGACGGAAATTGCGAAAAAGGTGCATGGACAAGTGGCTGTATCGAGCGCTAAGGCGGCTTACCAAATCTATAAGGAAATTTTTGGCAGTAACAGGTTTAAGAAACTGGCTGATAAGGGTGCTCGTACACAGCGGTTGCTCTGGGCCAGCACAGGCACAAAGAACCCGGACTACAGCGATATAAAATATATTGAACCAATAATCGGTTCGGACACTGTAAACACAGTTCCGCTTAAAACCATCGATGCTTATCGCAAGCACGGCGATCCACAATTGCGCCTCGAACAAGATGTCAAGGAAGCCCATTGGATAATGGCACGATTACCGGAACTTGGGATCAGTATTGACAAGGTGACTCAACAGTTGGAAGACGAAGGCGTCAAGAAATTCGATGAGCCATTCGACAAGCTGATGGCAGCCTTGACAAAAAAGTCATCAGAATAATTTAAGGGGAGAACGATGAAAATGAGCCCTTATGCAGGAAAACCTGCCGAACCAGCTATGCTGGTTAATGTGCCCAAACTTATCACGGCTTATTATACTGAAGTGCCCGATCCGTCAGTGCCGGCGCAACGGGTTGCATTTGGCACCTCAGGGCATCGCGGCTCAGCCTTCGATAAAGCATTTAACGAAAGACATATTCTCGCCATTAGTCAGGCCATTTGTCTCTACCGAAAACACCAGAAGATCGATGGACCTCTGTTTCTTGGCATGGACACACATGCGCTCTCCGTGCCGGCTCTTGCCAGTTCGCTTGAAGTGCTGGCGGCAAATGGGGTGGAAGTCATGATCGCGGATAAAGATGAATACACCCCGACCCCTGTTATTTCTCACGCGATTATTACATACAACCGCGGGCGCAAGACAGGACTTGCCGATGGTATAGTGATCACGCCTTCGCATAACCCGCCTCATGATGGAGGTTTCAAGTATAATCCTCCTAACGGCGGGCCGGCCCAAAGCGATGTTACAGATTGGATCGGGGCGAAGGCAAACGAATTTTTAGAAAATGGACTTCTGAGTGTGAAAAGGATTTCTTTCGAGAAAGCTCTTCGCACCTCCACATCGCACCGGCACGACTATCTCAATACTTACATTGCTGATCTCGCTAACGTAATTGACATGGACGCCATTTGCGGCGCAAAGATCAATATGGCGGTTGATCCGCTTGGCGGTGCCGGGGTTCACTACTGGATGCCGATTGCCGAGCGCTACGGTTTGAACCTCACGGTCGTGAATGATGCCATCGACCCGACTTTCCGATTTATGACTGTAGATTGGGACGGTCAGATCCGCATGGACCCGTCTTCACCCTACGCGATCCAGAGATTAATCGGTCTGAAGGATCTTTTCGATATCGCCTTTGCCTGCGATACTGATCATGACCGGCACGGGATTGTCACCAGGAGCGGGGGGTTGCTTGCTCCTAATCACTACCTATCTGTCGCCATTTTCTATCTTTTCCAACACCGGACGAAGTGGAGCAAGAAAGCGGCGGTCGGTAAAACGGTGGTGAGTAGCCGGATGATCGATCATGTCACCGCGAAGCTTGGCCGTAAACTTTACGAGGTACCGGTTGGCTTCAAGTGGTTCGTGGATGGCCTGCTTGACGGTTCGCTTGGCTTTAGCGGCGAAGAGAGCGCAGGTGCGTCTTTTGCTCGTCTGGATGGCAGCGTCTGGACGACGGATAAAGACGGAATCGTCCCGGCTTTGCTTGCGGCAGAGATCACAGCCCGGATGGACCGCGATCCGGGCGAAATCTATCGCGAATTAACGCGTGAGTTTGGAGAGCCTGCCTATGACGAAGTTGAGGCACCATGCACTCCGGATCAAAAAGTACTTTTGGCAAAGATCTCATCCCGGCAGGTTAAGATCACTGAACTGGCGGGCGAAAAGATCCGGAACATCCTTACCCATGCACCGGGCAACGGCGCGTCCATTGGTGGACTAAAGGTGATTTCCGAGAGCGGATGGTTCGCGGCGCGTCCGTCAGGGACGGAGAATATCTACAAAATTTATGCGGAGAGCTTCCGTGGAGTAGATCATTTGCATAGTATCCTGGAGGAAGCACAGACAATCGTCAACGACGCTCTTGCAGTAGGGGTGTCGCCAGGAAATACCTTGAGGAAAAAACATGATTGAACAGAAAAAGGCGCATGATAATGCGCGGCAGCCGCACATTATTGTTGACGCTGAACTGGAAAAGCTTCAGCACAAATCATTCAGCTACTTTCTGCATGAGACGAATCCGGACAACGGGCTGGTGATGGACAAGAATGCATCAGATTGGCCTGCCAGTATTGCCGCTACCGGCTTGGCGCTGGCGGCTTACCCGGTGGCTGTCGAGCGCGCATATATGTCGCGTGCGGCGGCGGCAAAACGAACGTTGATCACGTTGCGTTTTTTCTGGAACAGCCCGCAAGGTCCCGAGCCCGACGCTACCGGCTACCATGGATTTTATTATCATTTTCTTGACATGCAGACCGGCCGGCGCGTCTGGCAATGCGAACTGTCAACGGTAGATAGCGCTTTTCTGCTGGCGGGTGCGTTAGCTGCGGGAGTTTATTTTGATAAGGATACGGCCGACGAGCATGAAATCCGCACCCTCGCCGACGCGCTTTATCGCCGTGCGGATTGGCAATGGGCACAAAACAATGGTGCAATGGTTACACATGGCTGGAAGTCCGAAAGCGGATTTCTCGAATACCGTTGGGAAGGCTATGATGAGGCGATGCTGTTGTATATTCTGGGACTGGGCTCTCCCATTCATCCGCTGCCCGAGAGCTGCTACGCCGCGTGGACTTCGAGCTACCGGTGGGAACGCTGTTACGGATATGAATATCTTTACGCCGCACCGTTGTTCACCCACCAGCTATCGCATGTCTGGATTGACTTTCGCGGCATTCAAGACGCGTTCATGCGCGGAAAGGGCATCGACTATTTCGAAAACAGCCGCCGCGCGACTTATGTGCAACAGCAGTATGCGATGGACAACCCGCTCAAATTCGCGGGCTATGGCCGCAATTGCTGGGGAATTACAGCAAGCGACGGCCCAGGCCCCGACACGATCAAAGTGAACGGCATCGAGCGCCGATTCTTCGATTACGTGGGCCGAGGTGTGCCGTATGGGCCCGACGATGGCACTATCGCGCCGTGGGCGGTGGTGACATCGTTGCCGTTCGCACCGGAGATCGTGCTGCCCGCGATCGACTATCTGGTACACGAGATCAAATGGAAAATGGACCACCCCTATGGCTTCAAGGCGACATTCAATCCGACCTACCCGGTAAAATCGAGCAATCCCTTTGGCTGGGTATCACCATGGCATTACGGGCTTAATCAAGGGCCGATTGTTTTGATGATCGAAAACTATCGTACCGGCTTATTGTGGCGATTGATGCGAAACTGTCCATACATCGCCGATGGCTTGCGGCGTGCTGGTTTTAGCGGGGGGTGGTTATGAACCCTGAGCTTGTAGATAGCATACTAGAAGCACCGGTACGCGTTTTGTATGGCGCCACCACGCCGATACCGGCAGTGCAATTGCTATCGAACGGCCGATACCACGTCATGATCACGGACGCGGGAGGTGGCTACAGTCGTTGGAAGGATATCGCGGTCACGCGCTGGCGCGAAGATAGCACGCGAGACAATTGGGGCACGTTCTGCTATCTGCGCGATGTGGCGAACGGTACGTTCTGGTCAACTACCTATCAACCGGCACTCAATCCATCCGCGGCATATCGAGCAAAGTTTTCGGAGGCGCGCGCGGTATTCCGGTGTTTTGAACAGGGCATGGATACCTACACGGAGATTGCCGTTTCTTCGGAGGATGACATCGAAGTACGGCGAATTGGCATCACCAACCGCTCAGGAGCACGCAAGGCAATCGACCTGACGAGTTATGCGGAAGTGGTTCTCGCATTGGCTGCTAGCGATGCTGCGCACCCCGCTTTCAGCAATCTTTTTGTCCAGACGGAGATCGTCCGTGAGCAGCAGGCAATCCTGTGCAATCGCCGGTCCGGCGCTGCCGGCCATGCGTCACTGTGGATGTTTTATCTGTTTGTTCCCAGTGAGTCGTTTCCGGGCGACATCTCGTATGAAACTGACAGGATGCGTTTCATCGGCCGAGGGAATACGCTTGTCAATCCGCGGGCGATGCTTAATGTCGCGGCGCTGTCGGGCAGCGAGGGTTCCGTACTTGATCCAATTGTCGCTATCCGATGCCGGATAACACTGGATCCGGAACAATCGGCAACAGTTGCTTTCATCACCGGCGTCGGTGAGACCCGTGACGCATGCTTGAAACTCATCGAAAAATACCAGGATACACATTTGACCGATCGCGTTTTTGATCTGGCATGTACGCAAAGCCAATCGATCAAGCGGCAGCTCAATGCGACCCAGGCCGACACTCAACTCTATGGCCGACTCGCCGACTCTATTATTTACGCCAATGCTTCATTGCGTGCCGATCCTGACATTATTATCAAGAACCACAAGGGGCAATCCGGTTTATGGGGCAATTCAATTTCCGGGGATTTACCGATCGTGCTGTTGCAGATCGGGGAACCTGCCAATATCGATTTGGTGCGCCAGTTATTACAGGCCCATGCTTACTGGCGTTTAAAGGGACTGACAGTCGATCTGGTTATCTGCAGCTCAGAAGGTGCCGGCAACCGGCAATCGCTCCACGACCAGATCGTGAAGCTGATCGCTACTGGCGCCGAAGCCGATCTTTGCGATAAGCCGGGCGGAATATTCGTGAGACTGGCGGGGCCATTGTCGAGCGAGGATATGATTCTGCTTCAGTCGGTTGCTCGCGTTGTGCTCGATGACAGAGGTGGCACGCTTGCGGAACAGATCAACAGGCGCAGCCTTGCTGACGCCATTGTTCCGCTTTTTATACCAACTCAAACCCTGCACACAGAACCAGTGGTGACCGTCGAGTCTTCTCGCGGCGATCTGATGTTTTACAATGGGTTTGGCGGATTCACACCTGATGGAAGCGAGTATGTCATTACGATCGCACCCGGCCAAATGACACCGGCGCCGTGGGTGAACGTACTGGCGAATCCATCATTCGGCACCATCGTTTCGGAAAGCGGCTGCGCCAACACATGGAGCGAAAACGCGCAGGAGTTTCTACTAACGCCCTGGTCGAACGACCCCGTAAGCGATTCCGGCGGCGAAGCCTTTTACCTGAGGGATGAAGAAAGTGGACGCTTCTGGTCGCCTACGCCCTGGCCCAGCCGTGGAGAGGGATATTATGTTTGCCGGCACGGATTCGGCTACAGCGTGTTCACCCATACAGAGGATGGTATTGACTCCGAACTGCGGGTTTATGTTGCGTTGGATGCACCGGTCAAGTTCGCGGTGTTGAAGGTGTGCAACAAATCAGGCCGGTTGCGCCGCCTCTCCGTCACCGGATACATTGAATGGGTGCTGGGAGACCTACGGCCAAAATCAATGATGCATGTGATCACCCAGATCGATCCCGACAGCGGCGCGCTCTTGGCGCGAAATGAATACAACGAGGAGTTTGGCGCACAGGTTGCGTTTTTCGATGTGGACGATACGACGCGAAGTTTCAGCAGCGACAGGACTGAATTCATTGGTCGGAACGGAACGCTACAGAATCCGACTGCGATGTCGTCATCGCGTCTTTCCGGCAGGGTAGGCGCGGCACTTGATCCCTGTGCCGTAATCCAGGTACCGTTCGAGCTGGTTGATGGGCAAGAACGCGAGATCACTTTCAGGCTTGGGGCGGCTCGAAACGGCGATGATGTGCGCCAGCTTGTGCAGCGTTTTCGAGGATCTGCTGCAGCGCGCAGCGCATTGGAAGTTGTCACGAACTACTGGAAGCACACCCTCGGCGCGGTATACGTGGAAACGCCCGATCCATCCATCAATATGCTGGCCAACGGCTGGCTGGTCTATCAAACCATGGCATGCCGACTGTGGGGACGGAGCGCGTTTTACCAATCATCGGGCGCTTTCGGTTTTCGCGATCAGTTACAGGACGTGATGGCGCTCGTTCACACCGAGCCGGGCCTTGTTCGTGCGCATTTGCTCCTCTGTGCATCCCGTCAGTTCAAAGAAGGCGATGTCCAGCATTGGTGGCATCCCCCGATAGGCAGGGGTGTTCGTACCCGTTGCTCGGATGATTTCCTATGGCTGCCATTGGCGACATGCCGCTATGTTTCGAGTACCGGTGATACCGGCGTACTGAATGAGTCCATCCATTTTCTGGAAGGCAGGCCGCTCAAGCCGGAGGAAGAATCGTATTATGAACTACCCGGCCGATCAGACGAAACAGCGACGTTATACGAGCATTGCGTGCGGGCAGTACAAAGAGGTCTTTGTTTTGGCGTACACGGCCTGCCGCTAATGGGTACCGGCGACTGGAACGACGGTATGAATAAAGTGGGCGTGCAAGGCAAAGGCGAAAGCATCTGGCTGGGGTTTTTCCTCCATGATGTACTCATACAATTCGCTGAAGTTGCAAAGCTGCATGGCGATTCGGTTTTCGTCGAACTTTGCCGGAAGGAAGCACAACAGCTTCGCCGGAATATCGAGCAGCATGGCTGGGATGGCGAATGGTACCGCCGCGCCTACTTCGATGACGGTACGCCGCTGGGATCGGCAAGTAACCCCGAATGCCGAATTGATTCGATTGCGCAAAGCTGGTCTGTTTTATCCGGGGCGGCAGATGCCGGGCGCTCGCGTATGGCCATGAACGCGCTCGACAAGCATCTTGTGCACCGTGACAATGCGGTGATCCAGTTACTGATGCCGCCATTCGACAAATCGACTCCGGACCCGGGCTATATAAAGGCATATGTTCCCGGCGTCAGAGAGAATGGCGCGCAATACACTCATGCGGCAGTCTGGGCAACGATGGCATTTGCCGCCATAGGTGACAACCGTCGCGCGTGGGAACTGTTGTCGATCATCAATCCAGTGAACCATGCATGGAGCGCCGAGTCGATTGCAATTTACAAGGTAGAGCCGTATGTCGTTGCATCTGATGTTTATGCGTTGTCGCCCCATACCGGCCGCGGTGGCTGGACCTGGTACTCGGGCTCGGCGGGCTGGATGTATCGGTTAATTGTGGAATCAATCCTGGGACTGCGGCTCAAGGCGGACAAGCTGTATATCGAACCTTGCATCCCGGCACACTGGGTGTCGCTCAAGATGAACTATCGGTATCGGGAGACGGTCTATTACATCACGGTAAGCCAAACGCAGGCAGCGGACGGAGTGACTCTGTTGACAGTCGACAACATCAAACGGCATGACCTTACAATTCCTTTAGTTGATGATCGGCAGAAACACAAAGTAGATCTGCGAATTTACATTGCACGTGCCTGATGCAGCACAGCAGTGATTCGATTTCGAATAGATGAGTGAAAAAAGGTATGGGAAAGGAGACGAGATGAAAGAAAAGACCGGGATTAAATTTTTGTTTGTGGATATTGGCGGCGTGTTGCTCACTGACGGATGGGGTCACGCGTTCCGCACTCTGGCGGACAAGGAGTTCGACCTGAATCCGGAAGAGATGGAAACCCGGTATAACCAGATCCTCGATACTTACGAGTTAGGTAAACTCACCATTGAAGAATACCTCAGATGGGTGGTGTTCTACGAAGAGCGGTCATTTACTCCGGCTCAGTTTCGGGATTTCATGTTCGCCCAATCGAAGCCTTATCCCAAAATGATTGAGTTGGTCCGCCGCCTTAAAGCAAAGTATGGATTGAAGATTGTCGTGGTCAGCAACGAAGCACGGGAACTGAATGAGTATCGGATTCGAAAATTCGAACTGGACGGGTTTGTGGATTCTTTTATTTCTTCCTGCTTCGTCCACCTCCGCAAGCCCGACGCGGACATTTTTCGGCTTGCTCTGGATATCACTCAGGCGAAAGCCCCGCAGGTAGTCTATATCGAAAACACCCCAATGTTCATTCAGGTCGCAGAAGGTTTGGGGATTCGAGGCATTCTTCATACGGATTATGTGTCCACGTGCACGAAATTGGCTTCGTTCGGATTGCTAAATGACGAAGGAGTCATCTATGAAACCAGTTAACCCACGCATCCTGACAATCAATGGCGGCTCGTCGAGCATCAAGTTCGCGGTGTTCGAGACCGGTGATCCGCTCCGACGGATTCTCGAAGGTGGTATTGAGCGGATCGGACTGTCGGAGGCCACGTTTGTGGTGAAAGGCTTGATCCAGACGGATAGCTTTTCGCGGTTAGTGACGGCGCCGGATCACACGGTGGCGGTAGGCATTCTGATGGATTGGATCGAGGACCAAATACAGCGTGGGGAATTAACTGCGGTGGGGCACCGCGTGGTGCATGGTGGGCCGAAGTATAGCAAGCCGCAGCGAATCACTGCGGAAATGGTTGAGGAGCTGCGCCAGCTCAGTCCATTCGATCCCGAGCATATACCGGAAGAGATCCTGTTAACCGAGGCGTTTCATCGCAGATTTCCCGACCTGCCCCAGGTGGCGTGTTTCGACACGGCCTTTCACCACGATCTGCCGCGCGTGGCCCGGTTGTTGCCGATTCCGCGCCGTTATGAAGCGCAGGGAGTACGGCGGTATGGATTTCACGGGTTGTCATATGCGTTTCTCATGAGAGAACTGGCCCGCCTGGACGGAGCGGAAGCGGCAAAAGGCCGGGTCATCCTCGCTCACCTTGGCAATGGCGCGAGTCTGGCGGCGGTGCGTGACGGCAAATCCATAGACACAAGCATGAGTTTTACCCCGACAGCCGGGGTGCCCATGAGCACACGCTCCGGTGATCTCGATCCCGGACTGGTTTGGTATTTAGCGCGCACTGAAAAAATGAGCGATAAGCAATTCAATGAGATGGTCAATTTCCAGTCCGGGCTGCTCGGCGTGTCGGAGACCAGTTCCGACATGCATGACTTGCTTGACCATGAAACGCAGGACGTACGCGCGGCTGAAGCGATCGCGCTGTTTTGCTATCAGATAAAGAAATGGATCGGCGCATTCGCGGCGGCCTTGAGTGGACTCGATACGCTGGTGTTCGCAGGCGGCATCGGCGAGAAGGCACCCATAGTTCGATCCCGGATCTGCGAAGGGCTGGGATTCCTTGGAATCGAACTGGAAGAAAAGCGAAACGCGGCAAATGATGGCGTGATTTCTATAGACACCAGCCGGATTAAGGTCCGCGTCATTCACACAGATGAAGAACTTATGATAGCCGAGACGGTTTGCGACACTCTCGGTCTTGGCTAAAAAGATTAAAATAAGGAATTCCGGCCAAGCGGAGAAACCAATTTCTTAAACACGCTTTCAGCCAGGCGACAATAACGGACAAAAGCGAAACTCAAAAAATGAAAGGAGTGCTATTATGCTTACCAAAGCCAAAACATTAAAGGGATACAAATTGGACAGCCTCGACGGGGAAATAGGAAAAGTCGAAGAATTCTACTTCGATGACCACCACTGGACAATTCGTTATCTGGTTGCCGACACAGGAAGTTGGCTTATGGGCATACAGGTGTTGATCTCTCCGTATGCGCTGGTCGCTGTGAATAAAGAAGGACAATACATAACTATCGATTTGACCAAAAAACAGATTGAGAACAGTCCATCATTGAACAGTGACAGGCCCGTCTCGCGACAATTCGAGGAAACCTATTACGGGTATTATGGATGGCCGATGTATTGGAATGGCCCATACATGTGGGGGTATTATCCCGACATTATGCGTGACCGTGAAAAATGGAAAGAATCCAACCAGGGTCAGAAAGCTTGGGATCATCATCTACGCAGCACATCTGCCGTGAGCGGTTATCACATCCAAGCCGCAGACGGAGAGATTGGCCACGTCGAAGATTTTATAATCGATGACGAGACATGGGCAATTCGTTATCTAATCATCGATACACGGAACTGGTTGCCTGGAAAAAAGGTCCTGATTTCACCGCTATGGATCGAGAGCGTAAATTGGATCGAGTCGAAAGTCTTTGTCAATCTAACCCGCGAGACCATCAAACAGTCACCGGAATACACGGAGGAGATGCTGATAACTCGGGATTATGAAACCAGACTGCATCGGCATTACAATCACCAAGGATACTGGGTCGACAAAGTGGCGGCCAGGAAGCATTCGCGCTGAAGAAAGCGCGAGAAAGGGTGCTGCGAATTATGAAAACAAAAAAGGCGTTTGAAAGGAACATTGCTATGAAGGTAAAAAATGGAGTCAGGAAAAACATCGCCGTGGAAATGAAGAAGTCGAACAAAATAGATAAACCGTTGTCGCCCGATCTGCTGAGAAAAATGAACGCATATTGGCGCGCCGCGAACTACCTGTCGGTCGGCCAGATATATCTCTACGACAATCCGCTGCTTCGGAAGCCGCTGAAATTGTCGCACGTGAAGCCGCTGGTGGTCGGGCATTGGGGAACGACGCCGGGCCAGAACTTCATCTATGTGCATTTGAACCGGGTCATCAAGAAGTATGACCTGGATATGTTCTACATTGCCGGACCCGGTCACGGCGGCCCGGCGATTGTAGGCAACGTTTACCTCGAAGGAACTTGGAGTGACGTTTATCCGAACATTACACAGGACGAAGCCGGTCTGAAAAAGCTGTTTACGCAATTTTCGTTTCCCGGCGGGATTTCCAGCCATGTTGCTCCGACGACACCGGGGTCGATTCACGAAGGTGGCGAGCTTGGCTATTCGCTCAGCCATGCTTTCGGGGCCGCATTCGACAATCCCGGCCTGATCGTCGCTTGCGTCATCGGCGACGGCGAAGCGGAGACGGGTCCTTTGGCGACATCATGGCAATCCAATAAGTTTCTCAACCCGATTACCGACGGAGCAGTGCTACCGATCCTGCACCTCAATGGCTACAAGATTTCCAACCCAACCTTTTCTGCCCGTATCGAGCATGAGGAATTGGAGCAATTCTTGCAGGGCTGTGGCTGGACGCCTTATTTTGTGGAAGGCGATGACCCGGAAAAGATGCATCAACTCATGGCTGGTACTTTGGAAAAAGTCATTGAGGAGATTCAACAAATCCAAAAAAATGCACGGGAGACGAAAGACGACACTAGGCCGCGCTGGCCAATGATCGTCCTGCGGTCACCCAAGGGCTGGACGGGACCGAAAGTTGTTGACGGTCTGCAAATCGAAGGCACCTTCCGAGCTCATCAAGTGCCACTCCTCGTGGATTCCGAGCATCCTGATCATGTCAATCAACTTGAAAACTGGATGAAAAGCTACAAGGCAGAAGAACTGTTCGATGAGAATGGCCGGCTCATGCCGGAATTAGCTGAACTGGCGCCTAAGGGAGATCGGCGGATGGGCGCCAATCCCCACGCCAACGGCGGGCTTCTGCTGCGCGATCTGCACATGCCGGATTTCCGGGTTCACGCGGCGAATGTGCCTTCACCCGGAGCCGTTGACGAACAGGATACGCTCGTACTGGGCAAGTTCCTGCGTGACGTGGTCAAACTGAATCAGGATCAGCGAAATTTCCGGATATTTGGCCCCGATGAGACGCTTTCGAATCTTTTGGGTGCGGTTTTTGAAGTAACCAATCGTCAGTGGGATGCCCGAACAGTAAAGAATGATGAATTCCTCGCGCCCGCCGGACTCGTGCTGGATTCGATGCTAAGTGAACACCAGTGCGAGGGTTGGTTGGAGGGTTATTTGCTTACCGGACGGCACGGGCTGTTCAACAGCTATGAAGCCTTCATTCGCATCATCGATTCGATGTTCAGCCAGCATGCCAAGTGGCTGAAGGTAACGTTGGAACTACCCTGGCGCCGGAAGATCGCGTCGCTGAACTATCTGCTTGCCTCACACGTTTGGCAGCAGGATCACAACGGTTTCACGCACCAGGACCCCGGTTTTCTCGACCACGTCATCAACAAGAAGGCCGACATCGTGCGCGTATATCTTCCGCCCGACGCGAACTGCCTGTTGTCGGTCGTTGATCACTGCCTGCGCACTCGTCATTACGTCAACGTGGTGGTTGCGGGAAAACACGCACTGCCCCAATGGCTGACCATGGAAGAGGCGGTTGTGCACTGCACGGAAGGAATCGGCATCTGGCAATGGGCCAGCAATGATCAAGGCACCGAGCCGGACGTGGTGATGGCCTGTTGCGGAGACACGCCCACGCTGGAGATTTTGGCGGCCGTTTCCATCCTTCGCCAGCATCTGCCTGACCTGAAAATTCGGGTGATCAATGTCGTCGATCTGATGAGGCTGCAGCCGCAAACAGAACACCCGCACGGACTGAGTGATACCAATTACGATTCGCTTTTCACTAAGGATAAACATATCATCTTCGGCTTCCACGGCTATCCCTGGTTAGTCCACCGGCTGACCTACCGCCGGAACAACCGCAACCTGCATGTCCGGGGCTATGTGGAAGAGGGCACGATCACGACGGCTTTTGACATCAGGGTGCAGAACAAACTGGACAGGTTCCACCTGGTACAAGACGTGGTCGATCGCCTGCCGCAGTTAGGTTCCAAAGGGGCCTACCTGAAGAAGATGGTGCATGACAAGCTCATCGAGCACAATCAGTATATCGACAAACACGGCCAGGACCTGCCGGAAATCAGGGACTGGAAGTGGAGTCCGGAAGGAACATAGAAAAAGAAAGAGCTGACAATGGAGGAAAAATAATGCGCATTGGCATAGCTGCGGACCATGGCGGGTTTGAGTTGAAAGTGCAATTGATTGCTGATCTCAAGAATGTCGGTTATGAGGTGAAGGACTTCGGCGCCTATGAGCTGGTTACAGGAGATGACTACCCTGATTTTGTGGTGCCTCTTGCCAGAGCTGTGGCGAAAGGTGAAATTACCCGGGGACTGGCCATCTGCGGCAGCGGGGTAGGCGCTTGCGTTGCGGCCAACAAGGTGCCCGGCGTGCGTGCTGCGTTGATCACAGATTCCTTCTCCGCTCATCAGGGGGTAGAGGACGACGACATGAACGTTATGTGTCTGGGCGGTGGGGTCACCGGATATGCCCTGTCCTGGGATTTGGTCCAGGTATTCTTGAATGCCCATTTCAAGGGGGCCGAACGGTTCAAACGCCGTCTTGAAAAAGTGGCTGCTTTAGAAAAAGAGAGGAAGCTTTAATTGGAGGTTTCAGAGATGAGTTCACAAGAGCTTATAGCCATTGCTGGGGCGATGATTGCTGAGGACAAAGGTCTTCTGGCCATGGATGAAAGTAATCCAACCTGCAACAAACGATTTGCCAGATTGGGAATTCCCCAGACAGAGGGAGCCCGGCGCGCTTATCGGGAATTGATTTTGACCACTCCCGGTCTCGGCGAGTGCATTAATGGGGTGATCCTCTATGACGAGACCATCCGTCAACAAAAAAAAGATGGCACCCCCTTTGTTAAAGTTATCACCGACGCTGGCATCATTCCCGGTATCAAAGTCGACACCGGCGCAAAGGACATGGCCGGACATCCCGGAGAGAAGATAACCGAAGGTCTAGACGGATTGCGCGACCGATTGGCTGAATACTTTCAAATGGGCGCTCGTTTTGCTAAGTGGCGCGCGGTGATTACCATCTCCGATGGCATTCCCAGCCGGGGTTGTATTGAGGCCAATGCGCATGCGTTGGCTCGCTATGCTGCCTTGTGTCAGGAAGCAGGAATGGTCCCCGTCATAGAACCGGAAGTGCTCATGGACGGCGAGCATACGCTGGAATGGTGCAGCGTGGTGACCCAGGAAGTCCTGCGAACGGTTTTCGATCAGCTTTACACACAACGGGTTATACTGGAAGGCATGATCCTGAAGCCCAACATGGTGCTTCCGGGATTGACCTGTCCCAGGCAGGAAGCGGTGGAAGAGGTGGCCGACGCCACGGTGAGGTGTCTCTTGCGCGCCGTCCCCGCTGCTGTTCCTGGAATTGCGTTCTTGTCGGGCGGCCAATCCGGTGAACTGGCCTCAGCCCGTTTGAATGCCATGAATGTCAGATTCAAGTCGCGATTGCCTTGGGCGTTGGCGTTTTCGTTCGCCCGCGCCATCCAGCAACCAGCTTTGGAGATTTGGCAAGGCAAGGAGGCAAACGTGCCGGCGGCGCAGGAAGCTCTGTATCATCGAGCCAGATGTAACCGGGCTGCACGCCGTGGCAAATATAATGCCACAGTGGAAAGGACTCAAACATGACAACGAAGACCCCGCAACTTACAAAACGCGCGGCATGGCAGGCTCTGAAAGCCCATTACACAAAAATTCGGAATATGCATCTTCGGCAGCTCTTCGCGGACGACCCAAAGCGCGGGGAGCGTATGACAGTCGAGGCCGTCGGCATCTACTTTGACTATTCAAAGCATCGCATCACCGGCGAGACACTTAGGCTCCTTTTGCAATTGACGGACGAATCCGGCTTGCGGGACCGCATCGACGCCATGTTCCGTGGCGATAAGATCAACGTCACGGAAAAGCGGGCCGCCCTGCACACGGCTTTGCGCGCGCCGAAAGGGAAAACCATCGTCGTGGACGGCGAGGATGTCGTGCCTAAAGTTCACGCCGTGCTCGACAAGATGGCCGACTTCTCCAACCGGGTGCGCAGTGGGGAGTGGAAAGGCCACACCGGCAAACCGATTCGCAACGTCATCAATATCGGCATCGGCGGGTCTGACCTTGGGCCGGTCATGGCGTATGAAGCATTACGGCATTATAGCCAGCGCGACCTGACGTTGCGATTTGTCTCCAACATCGACGGCACTGACTTCGCCGAGGCTACCCGCGACCTCGCCGCGGAGGAGACTCTCTTCATTATCTCGTCGAAGACCTTTACGACCCTGGAGACAATGACCAACGCGCACACAGCCCGCGACTGGGCTCTGAAGACTTTGAAACATTCCGCTGCTGTTGCCAGGCATTTCGTCGCGATCTCAACCAACGTCGGGGAAGTGGCTAAATTCGGCATCGACACCGCAAATATGTTCGAGTTCTGGGATTGGGTTGGCGGGCGGTATTCGATGGACTCGGCAATCGGCCTCTCGACGATGATCGCCATTGGCCCTGAAAATTTCCGCACCATGCTCGACGGTTTCCACCAGATGGATGAGCATTTCCGCACTGCCCCTTTCGAGCGTAACCTGCCGGTACTCATGGGGCTCCTAGGCATTTGGTACAATAATTTCTTCGCCTCGCAGACCGTCGCGGTTCTTCCGTATGACCAGTACTTGAAGCGATTCCCGGCTTATCTCCAGCAATTGACGATGGAGAGCAATGGCAAGCACGTCACGCTTGACGGGACCGGGGTTGCTTACCAGACTGGGCCAATCTACTGGGGAGAGCCGGGTACTAATGGGCAGCATTCTTTTTACCAGATGATCCATCAGGGGACCAAACTCATTCCCTGCGACTTCATAGGATTTATTCAGCCTCTTAATCATCTGGGACGCCACCACGATTTGCTTTTGGCCAATATGTTTGCCCAGGCCGAGGCGCTGGCTTTCGGCAAAACGCCGCAGGAGGTCCAAGCCGATGGCACACCTGCATGGTTGGCGCCGCATAAAACTTTCGAAGGCAATCGTCCGTCCAGTACGATCCTTATGGAACGGCTGACTCCGGAGGCACTGGGGAAGATCGTCGCGTTGTATGAACACAGCGTTTTCACTCAAGGTGCCATTTGGCAAATTGATTCGTTTGATCAGTGGGGGGTCGAACTGGGGAAGGCCCTTGCCGCACGAATTATCCCCGAACTTGAGACCGGGACCGAGCACCAACTCAAGCACGATAGTTCAACCAACGCTCTGATCCAGTGCTTCAAGAGATATAAGAAATAGGCTGGTCACAGCGCAACGAAAGGAGTTTTTTTAATGAACAATATGATGAACTATACAAACGGATGGATGGATGGATGGGCGAAGGAATGTGGATTTGGACGGTGATCGGCATACTGGTCGTGGTCCTTCTGGCTGTCGTGATTATCAAACTGTCCAATAAAAAATAGCGAGTTCAGAACCCGCCTGAGAAGTGAACTGTTAGAACCATAGAAAAAAGAGTAGGAGACTCCCTATGAAGGAAAAGGAACATGTAACCGAAAATAAACCGGAATCGAAACCGGGGTCGAAGCCTGATGCAAAAGATGATCTCAAATCCCTGCCCATGTCTGAACTACAGGCAAAGTTGGGGTCATCGCCGGACGGTCTTACTCAAGCCGAAGCGCAGAAACGGCTGAGCCAATATGGGCCGAATGAGATTGAAGAAAAAAAGACCAATCTGTTCCTAAAATTCCTCAGCTATTTCTGGGGTCCTATCCCGTGG
>Ga0181520_10005262_pt1 | contig 20786 bp, 18 predicted proteins | sample PEATcosm2014_Bin_29_FD_132451 | JGI IMG/M metagenome (GOLD analysis project Ga0181520, IMG submission 132451) | Peatland microbial communities from MTU Mesocosm Facility, Houghton, MI, USA - PEATcosm2014_Bin02_30_metaG | ecosystem: Environmental > Terrestrial > Soil > Wetlands > Peat | place... | reverse complement strand
TTGCGCGGCTTGCCGGAAGCTCTACGGGAAAATACCGCTCGAGCGGTAAATCTGGGATTGAAGCATTATTTGCAGATTTTAAGGCTAAAAACCCCGAAAGAGCAGGTAGAAATGGCTGAAAAGGCCGAAAATGTCAATGGCGTCTGGCTGCGGCCTTTCCGCAATTCGCGAGGTTTCAGCAGGCTCTTCCCGACTTCCTGCGTGGATGATTCCTGATCGGCTATCGTAAATCCCGGTCGGAAAAATATATTGAAATGGCTGCCTTCTCCTGATATAATATTCCCGATCGGTAATATAATGTTCGATTGCCGCCTATTCTGGCAATAATACTACCGATCGGGAATATTATGATTGATAAAAATCAAGAATTGCCAGTCAAGATTCCCGAAGATATCGGTAAAGCCGTTCGTGAGGCAAGGCGTAAAGCCGGCATGACGCAGGCCCAGGCTGCAGCGCTCTGCGGCGTTGGCGTGCGGTTTTTATCGGATCTTGAAAATGGGAAAGCTACGCTTCAGCTTGGAAAGACGCTGCATGTCCTGCGCAATCTTGGACTTTTCCTATCGGTCAAGCCAAGGACTCTGGTATGACTGACGCCTTGAACGTTTTCTATAACAGCCGTCCGGCCGGCCGGCTCTGGCTTAACGACCGGAGAGAGATGAATTTTCAGTACAGTGATCAATGGATTTCCGATCCTGATGCCGTGCCTTTGTCCATAAGGCTTCCGCTGCGTCAGGAATCATTTGACGAAGGTTACGCCCGGTTCTTCTTCGCTAACCTGCTGCCGGAAGGCGACGTGCGTACCTTGATTGCCCGGAAGATCGGCGTCTCTGAGCGAAACGATTTTGAATTGCTGAAAGCGCTGGGAGGCGATTGCGCGGGAGCCTTGTCCCTCTGGCCCGAGGAACCGCCTGCCGCTCAGGATAACGACTATGTCCGCCTGACCGATAAAGATATGGAAGGAATGATTTCCCGGATGGCGGGAAGCCCTCTTCTGACGTCACGCGATGATCTGCGCCTTTCATTGGCCGGAGCTCAACAGAAACTGCCGGTACTTTATAAAGACGGCGAGCTGTACCTTCCTCGAGGTAATTCCCCCAGTTCCCATATCCTGAAGCCGTCTGCGCCCGCTTTTGATTTTCTTTCGGAGAATGAGGTTTTCTGCATGGCCCTGGCCAAAAAAACCGGATTGCGCGTGCCTGATGCGCAGCTGAAAATCGGGGCGTTCAACTATGCGCTCATTGAGCGGTATGACCGCAGAAAAGAGCCTGATGGGCGGTTGATCCGGCTGCATCAGGAAGATTTCTGTCAGGCGCTCGGCTGCGGCGATACCCAGAAATATGAGTCCGAGGGAGGCCCCGGACTTAAGAATTGCTTCGATCTCCTGTCCGAACACAGCACACAGCCGGCGCTGGATAAACAGAATCTTGTCCAATGGGTGATCTTTAATCTTCTTATCGGGAATTGCGACGCTCACGCCAAAAACGTTTCCATGTTTCTGGCGCGCGATCGTTATTCGCTTACCCCGTTCTATGATCTGGTTTCCACGCGGGTCTATCCGTCGCTGTCTCCCAAACTGGCAATGAAGATAGGCGGCCAGGTTCGCCCGGAATGGATTACGCGGGAGCATTGGGAGAAATTCGCAAAAGATGCGCAGATAGGAATGAAAGCGGTCATCGGAGCCCTGCAGGACATGAAAGAAAAATGCCCCGCTCTTGCGGCGGAACTGCTTAAGGAATTCCGGCCAGGCCCTGACATTTCCGAAGCGCTTGAAAAGATCTGCAGGCACATGGAAGCGGCATCCACTCAGCTCCGGGGATCGTGCCGTTGATGACAGATGACAAGGATAACTGTCATCTGTCATGACAGGCACCAAATTCACCACCCTCTCCCTAAGGGAGAGGGAAGGGGTGAGGCCGATCCTCACGCCTACTTATCCCAGGGGACGTAGCTGCTTAACTGCTTTTTTCTTTTTGGATCGTGAAAGTTCTACCACACTCGTGAAAAGGTAATTAAGCAGCTACGTCCCCTGGGTTTTCCGCTAACCGGAAATCTTCAGTTTGATACGCCTCTCCCTGCTTTCGTTCTCCCGATAAACGTGCAAATCCTCAGCGGCGGGCCCGTCGGCATAGCGCGCTGCGAACCATGCGGAGTTATCGACAACTCCGCTCAACGCGTGATGCCCCGTTCCGGTTTTCATCACCAGGGGAATTCCCGGGAAACGTCTTCTCGCTTCGTTCACGATATCTGCGCGTCCGGGATGAACGAAAAATAACCGCTGAAGAGGCCCCTGCGCCATCATGCTCTTGACCAGGTCGAGGATTTCCTCGCCTGAAGCGTGTCCTGATAAAGAAAATTTCTCCACTCGTGCGCGGACCGGGACGGGGCTTTCTCCCGGCATCAGGGTAAACATCCGTTCTTCCGCGCCATCCGGAATGGCCTCACGCACCGCCTGGAGCAGGCGCGAGCCGAGTTCCTTCGGTCCCATATACCCCGTAAAAAATATCGCGCGCAGGGGATGATCGATCACCTGACGGACCCACCAGTTAGAAGCGCCGAATGTCGCCGCCCCTGAACTGGAAATGATCACGCACGGTTTGGCCTGGCGCAGGATCTGTTTCCGGACCTGTTCCTGAGAGATGTCGTGGTCACCGGCGATATCCGCGATAAAATGAATGTTATCGCCTTTGAGGGAACGATAAGCCCTGCGAAAGACCTTGGTCATCGTTCCGGCCTCGCCGTCAATATAGATAGTCGGTTTTTCCCCCGTGATCAGGGTTTGCAGGGCATGCAGAACCGTCTGGGAACGGCCCATTGCGAACGCGGGGATTATGGCTATCCCTCCCTTTCCCAGAATCTCCAGAGTGCGGGCCACCAGCTGTTTTCCCTGGTTTTGGACGTCGATAGTGGGCCTGGTCATGCCGTAGGTGGATTCCATCACCGCCGTATGAACCGGGATGTCTACAGGCAGGTCTTCGGCGCCGGCTGTTGGTTCATGAGGCTGCACGGACATATCGGAGGAAATAAAAGTATTGCCGTCCGGCGTCAGAATCATGACTGAAAAGGCGCCCAGCAGATGCCCGGCGCGTACCAGCCGGATTTTCATGTCGGGCGCGATGGAATAATCCCGTCCCCGCTCGACTTCCCGGACATCATCGACGAACTGCCGAATCTGATTTTCGGAAAAGTCCAGCAGTTGCGGTTCTCCTTCGTCGGCATGGTGATTCCCGCCGTTGCGTTGCTGAATCCGCCTCATGGCCAAAAGCGCAGGCAGCAATAGAGCTTTTGTCTGTTTCGTCGCGTAGAAAGGCACTTTCTGGTCGAAGCGGTGGTAATACAGATACAAGGCCGACCCGATATGGTCGAGATGCGCGTGGGGCAGGAAAACGGCATTCGGTAGATGCTCCATGAGACTATATAGCGGTATGGGATGAGGGTCTCCCGGTTCCGGCGAAAGCCCGGCATCGATCAGGACGCGGCTGTCGCGGTAGCGCACTTCCAGAGCGCTGCCGTCGATTTTCTCCTGCCGGCCTCCGCCGAAGAAGGTCAGATGGGTGGCGCGGATCCGCCTGTCGGCTACAACCGCCGGAGTCTCGTCCGCCGGCTCATCTTCTTCGATGCGCTGTCCCTGTAGCTGAAAATCCAGGATACTCCGGTATAACGGCCAGACCGGCTCGCCCGCATCCCGCGCCAGCCCCATGGATACGGCCAGAAGGCCATTCCATTCCTCACCCCCCGCGTTGCGAAGAAATTCCAGCGTATTCCAGATATTGGCCAGAGCCGGTTCGACTTCCGGCAGGCGGGACAGACCCTGCTGCCAGGTTCCGGCCAAAACAGGGGGCAGGTCCTCTCCGACCATAGGCAGGATGACATGATCCAGAAACCGGATGACTTCGTCGGGATCAAAAGGATCCAGCTCAAACCGGTCCAGCATCCATTCCTGAATATGCTCCACCAGGGACTTTGACTTGGGCCATTGCGTCAGTAAAGCAGTCAATTCCGTAGTGGCTAAAAGGATTCCGGGCGCAAAGTTCAGGTCCTGCATGACCAGGTGCAGCAGCCGGCCATTCAGCCGCAGGCTGGCTTCCTCGCAGTCTGGCAACAGCTGATCCGGCAGGAATTCTCCCAGCATAAAGAGAATCGCGACTTGGTGCGTGACATTGCCCTGACTCAATAAAACCGTCAGATCGGACTGGAACCGTTTCAGGTCCTCTTCTGTAACTTTTTCGGATAATTTGGCGATGAGCGCGTCTCGCTGTTCCTGAACCCGGTCGCTTTGCGGATCGTAGAGATCGCCTTCTTCGGTAAAGGGAATGATGGACCCCTGCTTGCAGGAGACGAAAATTAAATGAGGGGATTGATCGCCGGAAGCGGTCCGCGCATTGAAGACCCATTTCCCGCGTTCGCTACGGTAATAGTCCGGCGTAATATAACCGACCCCCGCAACGCACCGTTCGGGAGGTGTGGTATAGGCATTCAGCCCTTCCCTGAAGAGAAAGCCGGTCGCGGGGAAGGGCCGCGCCAGCAGGTCCATCAGCGATTGATGCAGCCGGCTGGCGGAGTGAAAATCCATATCCTGGCGAAGGGGAACCAGTGATCTGCTGATGCGCCGGGCAACCAGGAGCCGCCTTCGGAGTTCCAGCGCATTTTTCTTTTGCCCGTCAAACCGCTGAATCAGGGCTGCGGGCCACTCACTGTTCGCCGTTAATCCCAGGAGAGGCGACCTCTCCGATAGAAGACCCTGTCCTCTGAAGTGATCATCAGAAGGCGGCATCTCTGCTTTGACCAACTGCGCTAATTCCGCTTCAAATCTGTTCAAATGTATGAAAGGATCAACGCGATCGAATATTTGCATAACCTGCGAGGCCGCTTCATCTAATCGACCGAGTAATCCGCGCGGGAGACGCACACTGGGCCAGGCCAGACTTACTTCGTCAGCATGCGGATCCAATTCCACGCGCTCATATCCTGCCCCATGCCGCATCGCCTCCGTCAGACGCCGGCCCAGACGAAGAAGCGCATCGAATTCCCCGACGGACGCGAAAGGAAGATGCTGGACATTGGAAGGCAGGCGTTCGCCCAGGGACCATAATCCGTCCGTGCCGGGAACAAACTCTCCGGACGAGAGGATCCGTCCCTCCAGACCATCGGTCTCGGAAAACAGCGCCAGCTCCTGGCCTGTTTTCTGGGCGAACAACCGGGGCGCAGAGGAAGCCGAAGAAGAAGCCGGTCCCATAGACCAGCCCCGTCCCTGGAAAGAGAAAACGGCTCTGCCCTCGTGCGCCGGAATGGAATAGAACCCATCGGGAAACTCCCGGAGGTCTCCGCCGTGGTACTCATGCAGAAGTTCCGCGGGCATTTCCTCGAATATAGGCGCTCTTTCCCAGCGCTGGTTCCCTCCCAGTGTTCCCGACAAAAATTCATAGGATTCCGTCTGCTGGATATAAAGATGAATTTCCGAAGACCGGCGCGCTCCGAAAGCCTTGGATATAACCACTTCGCCGTTCGCGCGGACCACTACCCGGATCCGCTCCTCCGGGTTCACGTTGGTGATCAGGTACCGAAAGGGTGGGCCGAACGGCAACCGCACGCCCCGGCCATACGAGGTGAGATAGACACCGGCAGCGGTTTCTCCGCCGGGCGAACGCCGCACAGCCTCCGGCAGGTCCGCCGGAGAGACGAGTTCCGGCAGGGGCGCCAGATGATCCGTTACGGGCTGCGCGACCACGTGCGCCATTCCCGGAGCCGGATCGGGAAGCGCATACGGTTTTACTCCATAAGTTCGCACATCCGCGCCTCCAGGAAAAAAATCTGCGATGAGCGGCAGCCAGCTATTTTTCACCCATTCCTCGAATGACGGGCGATCGTGACCTTCCCGGAGCATATCCGCGGTTAAAAAGCCGACGAATGCCGCGTGATCCGGAATATGCATCCCGTCCGGCGTCAAATGAATGAAATACATCAGCATCTGGAGAATGACCCCCGTAAAATCCGTGGCATCATGCCGGAGCGGACCGGACCAGCAGAATGCCGTCAGCGCATCGATAATGCGGCGGGTGGATTCCGCAGTCAGGCGGGAGGAATCCGGCTCAAACTCCAGATGGCTGACTATATAAGCGAATGGGCCGTCGGGCAGGGTAAACAACGTGTAATACCAGAACAAAATATTCCGCTCTACCAAGGCATGCCAGTTCCCGCCGCAGGAAAAGAACTCTTTGAACGAAGAATACTTCTTCCGGACCTGCAGCCAGAATTGCCCTATATTTCTGATGGTTACTTCCAGAATGGAATTGGCCCACGGCAAAAGATCAAGGCCATCTGGAGCATAATCGCCCGGAGGAAGGGTTGGCGGAGTAACGGCCCGGCGTACGGCATGGAGCGCGCGGAAGATTTCGCGCTTCTTTTGCTCCTCAGGGTTCAAGTGTTGTCCCGTCACATCCTCGAATAACGTCCGGAAAATGGCTTGCCGGTGGAGTTGAATGAGAAGGCCGTTCTCGTCCTGGTCTATCCTGATGTCCATCCAGTTCGGATTTGCGGATTTTGACCCTTGCGGGATCGCGTCCACCACGTTGATGTGTACAAGTCCTCCGGGCCGAATGATTACTGGGGAAGCTGACATCTCTTCAGTAGAAGCTCGGTAGAGGCCGTAATTTGTCTTCTCTCCTGACACAACGGAAATAAGCGGTGACAAACCGGCAACCTGGCAATCCGTGAATAATTCAAACATCAACGCCAGATCGGCTATAGAAGCCGATACAAGGCCAGGAACAGGAACCCCCTGCGCCTTACTCCCGGGCGGGATTCCAAGGGAGAGAGCGCTTTCGCGGCGTTTCCATTCCTCCGGCTGATCCACCATGAGCTTGAACAAACCCTGATAGTAACGCCGCCTTTCTTCGAGCTCAGAGGCGGAGATAGGATGGGGTGAAGACTGATATAGGTATGCGAGCGGGGGAATCTCCGCATTGTCTTCGATCGCGTTTCTTACGCTCTCAAAAAATTGGCCGCGGAAAATACCGAAACACGCCAGCGGCAACAGAACCGCGAAGGTGGGTTCAATGATGTTTCGCCACGCGGTATTTCCCGCTGACTGGACAGATTCCAGCCAGCTCGTAAAGGAGCCATCCAGGGGCTGCTGGGTATCTCCCGGCCTCAGCTGCGGCAGCGCGGCGGCGAGATATCCCCCCTGGCGTACGGGAGGGAACATTTCCTTATCGGCTCCCAGGCGGGTGAATCCCCTGATGTCGTGATTCAGCCAGGCTTCGAATAGCCGGTGGGTTTCGAAATAAGGCGAACCTTCCCGGAAGTCGGTAAATCGAGTGATCGCCGATTGAATATCCTCTTTGCGGGTCAAGGTCGAAAATTCTCTGATGCGCCGCTCGAAAGCGTGCGGTTCCCCGAAAAGAGTGTTTTCCAGTCCAGGATCAAAAATTTCCAGGCTGGCGGCCGCGGCGCGGAATAAAAGCCGCGCCCGCTCCTCTTCAGAAAACGCCTGCGGGACAAAGAATCCTTCTCCCAAAGAAATAAAACCCGGAGCGGTCGACATCAGCAGGTAATCGGTATCAGACCAGCGCTGTTCTGCAAAAAGGTAAATCTTCTTCCTGTCCGCCAGATCCCGCAAATGCGACAGCGCCGGAGAGAATCGTTCCTGATCGTCCGGAGGAAGTTCCCGAATACGCGCGTCGATCAAGGAAATCAGGGGCTGGATCTCTCGCAGCGTCAATACCCTTCGCGGCAGGGTATGCTCAATTTCCACCGGATCTCCCCTGCGGAAAATATTCGCGACCCGTTCGTCGATAAATGAACGCAGTTCTGTGCCCAGCCGGCCTTTATACGGTCTGATAGGATCTTCTTCGGTTACGGCGGAAAGGTGGGGATAATGGGCCGGGAAGCGCCGTTGCTGGTCCTTGATGGCCTTGTAGTGCCCCCGCGCAGGGCAGATGAATTCGTGATAGACATATTCATTGGCCAGCGCCGGGCCAATCCCCTGCAGATACTTCAGAAGGTCGCGAGCCAGGTAAAGCTTCCGGTTTTTCGCGTCATAATGCCCCAGGAAAAAGTCGTCGTGCTCCAGCACGATCGCGTCGAATTCATAAATTTTAATTTTTCGCAGGTCGCTCTCTTCGATGGAGCTGTCGACCTCAAGGATTGGCGCGAGGAGTTTCCCGCTCTCTTCCCTGCTGATTTCGTGGTTTTCAATTTCTTCTCTGCGCGATTCAAAGATGCGCCTGGCCCGTTCCCCCTGTGCGATATAACCGTCGGCCGCTGTGACGTATGGCTGCGCCGGTTCCCGGCGCGCAAGACGGCGCAGAGACCACGCTTCCGTTCCGGTAAAAGGGTGCAGGAGCCAGGCGAGAGCCGGCTGGAGGGCCTGATCGTTAAACCGTGAAGCGTCGTTCGTGCCTGCACGCCGGAGTGCGTTCCGGCACGCAGGCGTGAAGCGTAAAGCGAGGCCCGATCCACGCACGTCGAACGCCATGCCTGTATTCACAAGCAGGGAGAAAATCAGACAGAGACGCAGAAGGACTGCAAAAATATTTTTAAACATGAGATAACGCACCGGCGCGTCCGGAGGCGCGCCTATCAGGAAAAGATAACAGAGATGTCCCGTTAATGAAATAGAGCAACAGGCTAAATAAATCAGACTAACCGGCCCATGGAAAACATGGGTCGTCCAGACGGAATTTTTAGCCGATAGTTCTATTTAATAACCGTCGCGTTTCCTGTAAGCTGTGGGATGAGCGCATGCCATATGCATAAAAAAATTCTCCGTATAGTCAGTCTGCTTCTTGCCGCCAGTCTTACTGCGGAACCTGCCGCTGCAGGAGCGCCGGCGCTTGGGCGCTTCGGCGCATCGGGGCAGAGCCGTTTCTCCGATGCGGTCTTCAAGGAACAGACCCTCGTTCAAAAGCTGACTCACTTCCCCGCTTTCTCCCGCGCTGTCACGTCTGGTCAATATAAAGCGGAAGCCGGTCTTGCGCGTTCGTCCGCAGACCGTTCATCTGCGGGGTTTATGAGGCGTTTCGTGCTGGTTATATCAGGCGGGATTGGAATGCTGGCTGCGTCCGTTGTTCCCGCTCTGGCGGCTGGCAGCGGGCAGGCTGTCCCTGCTCCGGCAGTTACGCACGAAGTTTATTCCTTCTGGACTTTGTTGGCGCAGCATCCGGTTATTTCCGAAGTCGTTGCGCTTTCAGTGTTGATGCCTTTCATCATTGATCTACGGAAGGCTCATGTGCGCGCGAAACTCACTGCCCAGGTGTTTGGTATCAATGAATCCAATTTCCGTTTGTTTTGGTGGAGTTTAATAATTTATCGCGGTGTTTATTTGCCGTTAGGTCTTATTTGCTTTAGATCCTTGGTCGTGTTGTCAGGCGGCAGTTTTGAATGGTTGACCCTGCTTTTGCTTGTGCCATTGAATGAAGCATTCATAATAGCTAACGCTTTCCCGCCATATGTGCGTCGGGTCAAGAATATCAGGGAACCTTACAGGCTCAATGCTTATGCAGATCCTGATCAGTTTGAAAAGCTGGAGGCCTCTTTAAGAGAAATACCTACAGTCGGGAAAATTACCGGAGTAGATTTCCGCCAGCCTGAAGTCAAGGCGGTGGGACTGCAATGGGTTGTGGATGCAAAATGGTGGGAAATCTGGAGTTGGTGGAAAATCAGACAATCGTTTATGTTGTGGTATCAAGAACCTTATTTGCTGCGCTGGATCGGATTGCTTGCGCCGTACTCTAATTTTATTGTTCCTCTGGAAGGATGGACGCCTTTAAAGGACAGCGTCCGGGGCTGGATAAAAGGCAAACTGACTGCGCTCCGCAAAGTTTTGAAGCCTGCTCCAGCGCCGATCCCGCAAGAAGATCTTGTTCCCGTTCCTGTTGGGAATCAAAACACCTTTGGTTCTGCGCAAATCCCGGGTAATTTCCCGGCAGTTTCCCCAGGCGCGGTCCACGACAGCTATGCGCCTTCCAGTGTGGCGCAATATATTTTATCCTCAGCCGCATAAATTAACTTTACGCGGACCTTCCGCCATTATCTTGACCTCTGTATTTTCTATTAGATAGACTCCTGATATCTTGCAATGCCTTAAGGGAGGTCTATTATGGCTGAAATATCTTCCACTTCTGTTTTCAAGCTGATCCCAATAAACCGTATTCGCCCTTCCCGCCACCAGGCCCGCAAGGTTTTTAACGAAGACAGCATCAAAAGCCTGGCCAGATCCATTGAAGTCGAAGGCTTGGAAGAGGCTATAGGAGTTCGGCTCGTCCCGCCGCCCGGCACGCTTCCGGAAGGAATAGTTTCACCTGATGGCGAGTGGTATGAGCTTATTTTTGGGGAGCGGCGCTTGCGAGCGCATCAGCTTTTGGGGAAAGAGTCTATTGAGGCTAAAATCATTGAAGTCCCCAACGAAGCGGCTGCCGCTGCCAAAGGCCTGGTTGAAAACCTCCAAAAGGACGATATCAATCCTATGGATGAGGCGGAAGGGTTTGATCACCTTAATAAGCTTGATCCCGGGTACTGGACCCATGACAGGATGGCGGATGTGGTGGGCGGGGGACGGGCACGCAGCTACATTACCCTGTCCATAGGCATGCTAAAGCTGCCCTCCGGGGTGCAGGACAATGTTCGCCGGCGAACATTGAGCCGGTCTCATGCCATTGAGCTATGCCGCCTTCCGTCATCTGATCTACAGGAAAAAGCAGCTAAAATTATTATTTCCAGGGATTTGAACCGAGAAGCCACCCGCACGCTGGTAGACAAGATGACGGGCCAGAAAAAAGAGGCCAAAGCCGGAAAGAAGGCGGGTGGTTCCAGGGGGCTTGGCTTTGAATTTGCTAACAACGATGGCCTGGTGCGCATTGTGGGCAATTATCCTGCGGGCATATCCGGTGAAGACCTTGCTCAGGAACTGCTGAAGGCTTACGGAGCATGGGGCGGAAAGGGAAAATGACTGATCGCGAAAACGAGGTTCTGAAGACGACGCTGGGAATCATCAAGAAACGCCTTATGCCGGAACGCGTGTACCTTTTTGGATCGCGGGCTAAAGGGCGCGCTTTGAAAGGTTCCGATTTCGACATAGCGGTTGATAGCAAGAGACCTGAACCTCGTACCGAAAGGCGCCTTCTTGAAGAAGTTAATGATTCATCAGGACTTTATAAAGTGGACATCGTTTATCTGCAAAGCGTAGACAGGAATTTACGGGAAATTATCCTGAAAACAGGGAAGGTGATTTATGAGCGCAAAGGAAATTAACTATACGCTTCAGAAACTGGCGGATGCCGTAACGCGATTGAATGAGGGAATAGCGCAGGCCTCAAGCGATCTGAATAAAGATGGCGTTATTCAGCGGTTTGAATTTACGTTTGAGCTTATGTGGAAGAGTCTGAAAATTATTCTGGGGGACAAAGGTGTTGACTGCAAAACTCCTAAGGACTGCCTGAAGGCGGCATTTCGTATCGGCTTGATCGAAGACGAAGAAGCCTTCCTTGATATGCTGGAAGACAGGAATAAAACTTCTCATATTTATGATCAGGAAGAAGCATCAGCAATTTATCAGCGCATCAAAGACACTCATGCGAAAAACATCAAATTGTTATTGACGCGTTTGCAAGAGAATAAGAGTTGAAATAAGTGCGTAAACTTTCACAAATCGGCGAATTTGGGTATCTTAAACGTTTGTTGCCCCGCCTGTATTGGCCTGCGTCCCTGAGAAAACAGCTTGTTATCGGCCCAGGCGACGATGCCGGCGTTGTGTCATGGAAAGGGGATACCGTTCTGGTAGCCACAACGGATACGCTGGTGGAGGGAACGCATTTTGAACGGCGCTGGCAGTCTCCGGAAGATCTGGGCTATAAGGCAATGGCCGTAAATCTAAGCGACCTTGCGGCCATGGGAGCGGTTATCCCCATCGGGGCGTTAATAACAGCGGGATTACCTGGGGATACTTCTGTTAATTATGTGGATAAGCTCTATAAAGGTCTGGAAAACTGCGCCAAAATGTGGAAAACCGGCTTTCTGGGTGGGGATACCATACGTTCCAGGCAATTGCTTGTTTCAGTGACTCTTTTTGGCGCAGCCAGACCAAATGAATTGATTCGCCGGGGAGGCGCGCACCCTGGAGACATCATAATGGCTACAGGCAGTTTCGGTAATGCCCGGGCAGGGATGGAAATACTGCGAAAAGGGTTGCATAAAGAGCGATGGGAAACTCCGCTTTTTAAGGCATTTCAGCGGCCCAACCCAAAGCTCAGCCAGGGTATGCTTTTGGGCCGGAAGCGCTGGGCTACAAGCATGATCGACTCCTCCGACGGGTTGAAGGCATCGGTCCGGTTGATTGCGAAAGCTTCCGGAACCGGTGCGCGCATCGATCTTGATAGAGTTCCGGTTTCCAGGGCTTTAGCCAGATGGGCGGCCAAAAGCAGGTTTTCAATCTGGGAGTATGTTTTGAATGGCGGGGAGGAATACGAACTGGTTTTCACAGTGCCTAAGCGGCTTGTCGGACTTGTTCAAAAAAATATAGGCGCCGCAGTTATCGGTGAAATCCTTCCAAAGGCAGAAGGATGCTGGGCCGTACTCGGCGGAAAGAAAATACCACTTAAGGATTATGGGTACAGGCACTTCTAGGAAAATTACCTCCCTTTGTAAAAGGGAGGTTAGGAGGGATTTTAAATCCCCCTCTGTCCCCCTTTTTCAAAGGGGGAAATTTAAAAAACTTTTCTCTTCACCTCATGCCCTCCAGTCCTGGGGAGCGCGTTTTTCCAGGATTTTGAAACCGGGCGATGTGGTGGCTCTCATCGGTCCTCTGGGTTCCGGAAAAACTACGCTGGTCCAGGGCGTAGCTGAAGGGTGGGGCTATAAGACCGGCGCTACCAGCCCGACTTTTGCGCTCATGAATGAATACAGGAGCAGGAGGGGCCTGCTGCTGCATCTTGATATGTACCGGCTTTCTACGGCGGAGCTGGAATCGTTCCCTCTGGAAGATTACCTCGATCCGTCGGCCGTCTGCCTCGTGGAGTGGGCCGATCGCGTTGCGGGACGTCTGCCGGACGAAGCGTTGGATATCCATTTAAAAATCCGCTCTCCTAATGCGCGCCTTTTGAACATTTCTGCCTGCTCGTCGGATTGGCGCAAGCGTCTGAAGCCTCTTCTCCCCGCTGCTATGTAAGAAAAATACAAAGAAAATTATTGACTTACTATCCAAAATCGTAGAAAATAGAAAGCGATGTATATAAATAGACTTATTGAAAAGGATCTTAAGGATGCTGTTTCCAGGCGAAAGAGCGTCTTGCTTTTGGGACCCCGGCAAACGGGAAAAACCACAATGCTGGAAAGACTGTCGCCCGCGCGCCTTTTGAACCTTGCCAACCCTGATATGCGGCAACGTTACGAGAAACGCCCTGCGGTTCTGATCGATGAAATCCGCGATCTTGATGCGCGCGCCGACACGCCGCCCCTGGTCGTGATCGATGAAGTTCAGAAAGTGCCGGCATTGATGGATGCCCTGCAGGTATTGCTTGATGAAAAGAGGGCAGTCTTCATCTTGACCGGTTCCTCGGCGCGGAAACTTAGACGGGGGTCTCACATCAACCTGCTTCCCGGTCGCGTTCTGGCGTATCGTCTGGATCCGTTTCGCCGGGATGAGTATGCGAAAGGATCGCTTCAGGAACAGCTTCTTTACGGCGCACTCCCTTTTGTCGCGCTGGACGCTTCGGAAGAGGCCCGGGAACAGGCCCTCCGATCCTACGTTACCACGTATCTGGAGGAAGAAGTCCGGGCTGAGGCGCTGGTGCGGAACTTGAGCCCATTCGGACGGTTTCTTGAGCTGGCGGCATCGGAATCCGGCGGCCTGATCAACTTGCGCAAGCTATCCCAGGAAATTGGGGTTTCTCACGTGACGATTGGTTCCTACTTTCAAATCCTTGAGGATTGTCTCATTGTGGAGAGGATTGACCCACTGACGCGCAGCGCCACGCGAAAAAAACTGACTCGGGGAAATAAGTACCTCTTTTTCGACCTTGGGGTTCGACGCCTGGCAGCTCAGGAAGGATGCCGGCTTCCGCTGGAAAGTTTGGGAAAACTCCTGGAACAATGGGTGGGTCTTGAGCTTATCCGGTCAATGCGTCAGGGTCCCGGACATCTTCGGTTCTGGCGTGATCCCGATGGCCCGGAGGTGGATTGGGTGATCGAACGGGAAGGACGGTTAATTCCCGTTGAAGTCAAATGGACTGAAACGCCAACCCAGCAGGATACCCGGAATCTTCGGACCTTTCTCACGGAATACCCGGAGGCGGAAAAAGGGATTGTTGTTTGCCGGACGCCCCGCGCTATGCAGCTCGCCCCGCGCATCCGCGCCATCCCCTGGCAGGACCTGGCTGAAATAATCCGCACTTAGCCGATGATGGGGCGCATACCAAACCTTTATTACCCCCGACCTTTGGAAATGGTAAATTCATAAAAATGCAGCGCTACATTGCGATCGAGACTTCCAGCCCGCGTTTATCCCTTGCCGCAGGCGACGGAGAAAAAATCCTGGCGGAATATCGCGGGCCTCTGGCCTGGCGCCATGCGGAAAGCCTTTTTCAGGGCATGGAAAAACTGCTGCGGCGCGCGCACTGGGAGATTGGAGATGTAACCGGTGTTGCCGTATCGGTAGGCCCGGGAAGTTTTACAGGCATCCGCATCGGACTGGCGCTGGCCAGGTCACTGGGGCAGGCTCTTCGTATTCCCGTAGTTGGAGTATCGTCATTGGAAGCTATGGCATATGGAGCCAGCAAATTGAATCGCCTCACCCGACCTCCGGTCACCCTCTCCCTTAGGGAGAGGGGTGGGGTGAGGCAATATCTCTCTCCCATGATCGATGCCCTCCGCGGCGACGTGTTTACTGCCTTATACGCTGTCGTCCCGGCAGGTCTCAGGCCGGGGCGACGTCTCAAAGTTTTTTTGCCTCCGCAGCGGCAGGACCTTGAAAAGTGGCAGAAGCGCTTAAAATCATTGAAAGTAGCTATCATCCCCACCCCCTCCCTCCACCCTCGAGGGAGAGGGTGCAAGGTGGGGGGCGGTGTTTCTCAGACACATCCCGAGGCGCGGAACGTTTTAATGCTGGCGGCGCCCAGACTGGCCAGGGCAGGCAGGGATTCATACAAAAAAGTTCTACCTCTGTATCTTAGGGATGCCGCTGCCATCGAACGGCGGAAGAAGCCTCACCCCTGCCCTCTCCCCAGGGGAGAGGGTTACCGGAGGTCGGGTGAGGCATATAAATGATTCGCATTGAATCGCTGGCAGCGGCAGATCTTGATGCGGTTTCAGAGCTGGAACAGGTTGCAGGCGACGTTCACTGGAGCAGAGAGCAGTTTGAACGGGAACTAAAGAAGCCTTTTTCCCGTTTTTTTGTTTTGCGCGACGGGAATGATATTGTAGGCTACGGCGGCTATTGGAAAGCGGGAGATGAAGCTCAGATAGCCAATCTTGTTGTCCGTCTTGAATATCGCCGCAGAGGATTTGGGCAGAGGCTTCTGAGTTCTCTGCTGGAGCATGCCTCATCGGAAGGCTGCGGCCGGAGCACACTGGAAGTGCGCAGCGCCAATCTGGCTGCCCTGCGGCTTTATGAGAAAGAAAGTTTCGTTGCCGTCGGGTTGCGAAAAAAGATTTATATCAATCCAGTGGATGATGCGGTGTTAATGGAAAAGAGACTATGACATCAGGGAAAAGGGAAAAGGGGAAAGGGAAAAACGTGGAAGTTTTTTTTAAAAAAGAGCTTTTTACCGTGTTTTGCCTTTTGCCCTTTGCCCTTTGCCCTGTTGTTGCTGTTGCTTCTACCGAGAGCTACCTTCACTATGTGCGCGCGCTTGCCGCCGAACGCTCGGGCAGCGTGCAGGAGGCGCTTGGGGAATACCGCAAGGTTGTGGAGCTGGATCCCAACGCTCTTGAGGCCTACCGGGACATTGCGGAATTGGAACTGCATGCCGGGCACGCAGACGAGGCTCTGGCCGCTGCGGAGAAGGCCCGCGACCTGGCGCCCAAGGACGCCACTTCTTATGTATTCATCGGCCATGTGCATCTATTGAAGTCAGACACGGCCAGGGCTGCGGCTGATTTTGAAGAAGCGCTGAAGTATGACCCGGACAACCTGATCGCCCTGAAAACGCTCGGCGCGCTGTATTCTAACAGCGACCCGGCCAAAGCGCTCGATTACTATAACCGCTGCCTCGCAGTTGATGCCGACGCACCGGAGGTGTACTTCCGCATGGGCTGGCTGTATCAGAAGCAGGGCAATACCGCCCAGGCTGAGGAAAATTACAAGAAATCCATTGAGCTTGATGCCGACGAAGCCTCAAGCCACCTGGCGCTCGCAGGTCTGTATGAAGCGGAAAATAAAATGCCGGAGGCGATCGTTGAATACGAGGCCGGCGCTAAACTTGACAACGGGAACGGCCTGATTTTTGTCCGGCTGGGGCACATCTATTACGAGCGGAAAAATTTTAGCGCGGCGGAGTCCGTATTCCTTAGAGCCAGAGACATCAACCCCAAAGACCCGAATAATTATTACTGGCTGGCGCGCATTGTCGAAGAAAAGAAAAAGTGGAAAGACGCGGGCGACTACGTGGATAAGGCTTACCACCTCAGCCATAATCCGCAGTTCCTGCCGCTTCTGGCTTATTATTTGACTCTGCAGGGCCGCATGCGGCAGGCGATCAAGTGGCTTGAGATTGCCCGGAAAACGGAATCCGACAATTCCAACGTGCTCTTATTCCTGGGAATGAACTATATAGAGGAGCACAGGTATGAAAAAGCGCGCCAGGTTCTGGAAGCAGGGGTTAAAAAATTTCCGGAAGATCCCCAGATGCATTTCCAACTGGGACTGGCCTGCGATGATCTCAGGCAGTTCGAACTTGCTATGGACGAGTTCCGCACGGTTCTGCGGCTTGATCCAAAGAACCCGGCTGCGATGAATTATCTCGGATATTCCTATGCGGACAAGGGAATGCGTCTGGACGAGGCTGAAAAACTTATCAGGACCGCTGTGGAGCTTGAGCCGCAGAACGGGGCGTTTATCGACAGTCTGGGATGGGTACGGTTCAAACAGGGGTATCCGGAAGAAGCGCAGAAATATCTGGAGCAGGCGGTTTCGCTGATGCCCGATGCGCTGATATACGACCACCTCGGCGACGTGTACATGGCGCGGCGCCTGCCGGATCGCGCCATTGAAGCATGGAACCGCGCGCGGAAAATGGACTCCAGTTTCCCGGGGCTGCGGCAGAAAATCAAAACCGCCCGGACGACGGCGCATCCGTGATCATCGTTAAGGCTCCGGCTAAAGTCAATTTCTTCCTGGAAATTACCGGCAGGCGGCCGGACGGTTATCATACGCTCTCCACTCTTTTTCAGACGGTTTCTCTATGCGATGAATTGAGCTTTCAGGAATCCACTGAGCTGACCATGACCTGTTCGATGCCGGGACTGCCTACGGATGAAAGGAACCTGGTATACAGGGCTGCTGCAAGCTTGCGGGAAGCGTTGAAGGAAAAGCGCGGGGCGCGGATTCATCTGGAAAAGATCGTCCCTACGGGCGCAGGCCTTGGCGGCGGCTCGAGCGACGCGGCCGCGGTACTGAAGAGCCTTCCGGAACTCTGGCGCACGAGTGTTCCGGATGAGGTTCTGCACCAGATCGCCATCAGCCTCGGAGCGGATGTTCCTTTTTTCCTGCGGGGTGGGCTTTGTGCGGCGGAAGGGATTGGGGAAATACTTAAACCCTTAAAACCGCTGCCCAGGTTGTGGCTGGTGCTGGTTTATCCGGGATTCGGAGTTTCAACAAAAGAGGCTTACGGAAGAGTGAAGCTGCCATTCAATGAGACCCATTCGATGCCCTCACCCGAGGCGCTCGGCCTTCCTTTTCAAGTGGTTCAGAAACATGCCTCACCCCATACCCTCTCCCTTCAAGGGAGAGGGAGTAAGGGTGAGGGACGGTCGCATCTGTTCTTTAACCGATTTGAAGAATTTGTCTTCCCGCTGCATCCCGAACTGCCGCGCCTGAAGCAGGAGCTGGTTCAAAACGGCGCCACAGCCGCGCTGATGTCCGGATCAGGCTCAAGCGTGTTCGGGATCGTCCCTGCCGAAGAAGTCGGGCAGGAACTGCTCAAGCTCGTCCGCAGGCAGTACTCTCAAAGCTGGCTGGTGCATACGGATACCACTTGCATTAGTTGATAAATTACCGGACACTTCGGCAGCATGAGTATGAGGATCAGAGCCAGTCGATCAACGCGGAATTCGCAACAGGCGGAATTCCCTTCAGTGTAAAGACGTCGGATGTGGGACGTGACACGGCGCTTTTGGGGACTGGTGTTACGATGCAGTGGAGCAAGAGAACGTCCCTGTATGTGAACTACCTTGGGCAGGTAGGCCGCGCGAACTTCATGGCGCACAGCTTCGACGGCGGACTCAGATTGAAGTTCTAAAACAAAAGGCAGTACGCGCAATACCTGCCGGTGCATACCGATACCGCGAATCTCTTTAGTCGAGTGGCGAGGTTGATGGACCCCGTGTGCAGAACCTGCTGTGTTGTACCTCAATCAAATACTAAATCGAAGTACTAAAATAAGATAGGCCATGTATAAATGGGATGCAGCGCATTATCACAGGAACTCTTCGCCGCAGGAAGAATGGGCGCAGGGAGCTCTGTCAAAGCTTCACCTGTCAGGGGACGAACGCATTTTAGACATCGGTTGCGGCGACGGGAAGCTGACTGCGGCTCTGGCCCGGCGCGTCCCGCGCGGTTCTGTCGTAGGTATCGACAGTTCCCGCGAAATGATCGAGTTTGCCGGGAAAAAGTTCCCGTCTTCTGAAAATCGAAACCTCAGTTTCGTGCGCGGCGATGCGACGGCCCTGCCTTACAGGGAAGAGTTTGACGTAGCAGTTTCATTTTCCTGCCTGCATTGGGTGTCCGATCACCGCGCGGTTCAGAAAGGTATTGCGCGCAGCCTCAAACCCGGCGGCCGCAGTCTGCTTCATTTTGGCGGGAAGGGTAACGCCCGGGCTACGCTGGATCTTTTGCCGGATATGTTTGCCACATCCCCGTGGAAGCAGTACTTCGAAGGGTTTACCTGCCCCTGGACGTTTCTCACCGTTGAGGAATACTGCGCTATTATTGAAGGCGCGGGCATGATCCCGAAACGTATCGAATTGATTCCTAAAGAAAACCGCCTCACGAGGGAGGGTTTCAAAGGCTGGCTGTCGTCAACCTGGATTCCGTTCCTTGAGCGGCTGCCGGAATCCCTGCGCGAAAGATTCCTTGAAGAAATTATCGAGCGTTTTTTAAAGGCTCACCCGCAGGATACTGACGGGAAAGTAATAATCCCCATGATGCGCCTCGAAGTCCAGGCCGAAAAACCAAGTTGAGAATCTGGGATCTTCCTCCGAAAATTCTTTGCCGGCAGCATTTGCTGGCTGAGCTCCGCGAGCTGCTTAAATCCAAGGGGTGTTCCTGCCGGATATAATATGTGGACACGTGAGGAGGGTTTATGACGGAACGGTCATCTGATTCTTTGGGAACGATTCTTCCCGACGCTTTGCTGCGCCGGTTGAACTGGCGTTACGCCACGAAAAAATTCGATGCCTCCAGGAAGATCCCGCCGGAGGTCTGGGCGGCGCTCGAAAAGGCCATCGTCTTGAGCCCTTCTTCGTTCGGGATGCAGCCTTACAAATTTATCGTCGTGGATGATCCGGAGCTGCGGCTGAAACTGCGGCCTGTGTCCTGGGACCAGGAGCAGATTGTGCAGGCGTCGCATCTGGTGGTTTTCGCCTACCGGAAGGATGTCAACGTTTCCCAGGCGGCTGCGCACATTAGGTATATTTCGAAGGTGCGCGGCATCCCGGAGAATCAGCTTGAAGGGTACAGGCAGCGGATCACGGGATTTCTCAGCCGTACGGCGCCGGAGTTTGACGTAAACGTTTGGGCCGCGCGCCAGTTGTACATCGCGCTGGGCGTATTTTTGACTTCCGCGGCGCTCCTGGGAATTGACACCTGCCCGATCGAAGGGCTCCTCCCGGAAAAATACGACGAGATCCTTGATCTGCCGGCAAAGGGACTGCGAACGGTATTCGCGGCAGCGGTGGGATATCGCGCCGGGGACGATCACCACGCTTCCCTCGCAAAAGTCCGGTACCCGGCGGCGGAATTGATCGCCCATATCTGATCGAAAAGGAATGCCCGTTGAAAATGGACCTTTTTATGCAGGCGGCTATTGAGGAAGCGAAACAGGGACTCAGTGAAGGGGGAATTCCCATAGGGTCGGTCCTTGTCCGCGACGGGAAAATCATCGGGCGCGGGCATAACAGGCGCGTTCAGGACAAAGACCCGGTAACGCACGCTGAGATCGACTGTCTGCGCCAGGCCGGACGCATCGGCCGTTACGCCGGGGCCGCCCTCTATTCGACGCTGATGCCCTGCTATCTTTGCGCCGGGGCAATCGTCCAGTTCAAAATCCGCAAGGTGATTGCCGGGGAATCCGCCACCTTTGCGGGGGCGCGCGGATTAATGGAAGCGCACGGTGTAGAAGTGATCGACCTGGACCTGGATGAATGCAAACGCCTCATGCGTGATTTTATCGCGCGCGAACCCGCTCTCTGGAACGAAGACATCGGCGAGCGATAATCCGGGATTTGCCGCCTGCATCTGCTGGGGTTACATGAATTTGTACCTGAATACCTTCACGACGTGGGCCCCCCCCCCCCCCCCCCCCCCCCCCCCCCCCCCCCCCCCCGGCGCCGGGGCAAGTCGGGGCTGTTCGTGTGGGGGG
>Ga0181520_10005261_pt1 | contig 20788 bp, 22 predicted proteins | sample PEATcosm2014_Bin_29_FD_132451 | JGI IMG/M metagenome (GOLD analysis project Ga0181520, IMG submission 132451) | Peatland microbial communities from MTU Mesocosm Facility, Houghton, MI, USA - PEATcosm2014_Bin02_30_metaG | ecosystem: Environmental > Terrestrial > Soil > Wetlands > Peat | place... | reverse complement strand
TGCGCTATGCATCTCGAAAACAACTTCAGCTATGGCATTGCAGGCCTCGTTGAATCGATGCATCGTATCCAGAAGAAGCTGGTACGACTCTTCCGGAGGATCAAGCTTGACCATCAAGGTCTGAAGCATCGCATTGAATATATCCTCGCAGATAGTTATAATTTACGCACGTCCCTCCTACCCGGCCTGAAGACAGGGGTCTCCGGGGCTGAAGTGTTAATATGAGCCTGCAGAACCTAAAAACAGACTTTATAAATATATATATTTTTTCCATCATTTTGATTTTGGGGATAACAATAAATATTTGAGCGCTGCTATTAATTAAATAGAAAAATTTAGGGATGAAGGGTATATAAGGTTTATTGGGCTAAGGGAGCCGCATAAGTTTTCTTTATATAGGAAAACGAAAAAGGAAAGCTTTGATGGCAGTTACAATAATTTTTTAGAGATTGCTGATGTAATTGACCCGGATGTAATAAGTTTTAGATATAATATGATTACGCCCACTTATGACAGGGCGGAGACAGATTTATTCAAATGGGCAGAAGATAGGGATTTAGAAATTTTAATCTATAAGCCCCTAGCTCAAGGGTTATTGCTGGACAAATATGACCCTAAAAATCCACCAAAATTTAGCCAGGGAGATCATCGAAGCAGGAAAGCATGGTTTAGCGAAAAAGGGCTTCATGTGCTATAAGAACGATTGGGTTTTATAAAGGAGCGGTTTAGCTGTGAAAATACAGATGATTTAGTACACTTAGCCATTAAATATTGCTTAAGCCGAGGTAAAACTAGTTGTGCTCTTGTGGGGTTCCGCAATGCCCAACAGCTTAGAACTTCTTTATCAACCGAAGGTTATCTAACCAAAGGGGAGCGCGATTTCATTAGAAAGACTTTTAAAGGGGTCAATGAGGATATAGGGAATTTTATAGAGTTCAAAGGGGTCTAATCGTGAGCAGGCAATCTAGTCTATTTGGTTTTTCAAAAGGCGGTGCTGTAATTGAGGAAGTAGCCCCAAAGCTAAAAGTTTTGACCTGGAATATTGTTAATCCCTCCATTGATAGAGCTTATAACCAGTTCAGCTGGTTAACCAATTTAAAAGCGAACATTATTATTCTAACTGAAGCTAAACAATCGAAAGGGTGTACATACCTCAGGAACGCGCTTGAGGGCGCGGGATATAAAGTATATTCTCAAGCACCGCAAGATAATGATTATTGTGTGATGATAGCGGAAAAGGGACTTAGTAGCTCAAAATGGCCTATTGAGCTATCATCTCTATCGCATAGATTAGAGTTGATAGTCCTAAAGACATCTTTTGGAGAGCTGAAAGTAATAGGGATGTATGTTCCCTCAAGATGGCCTAAAGAAAAGAGGAATATTAATAAAAGATTATTCCAAAACCAAGTCATTAGCTTGTTAAAGTCCTTGTATAAAGATGAAAGTACCAAAAATTTGACAATCGGGGGGGATTTAAATGTAATAGACCCAACCCATGTCCCGAAGTATCCCATTTTTGGTGATTGGGAATTCGAGTTCTATAATGCTTTCCTTAGAGTTGGACTTATAGATGTATATAAATTACTTAACCCTACTACCCAAGATTACAGATGGTTTGGTAAATTGAACGATGGATATCGTTTCGATCATCTCTTTATTTCTAAATGCTTCGATATAAGTACTATGGAATGTTATTACCTTCACGAACCCCGTGTATCTAAATTAAGCGATCATTCAGCAATGCTTCTAATATTAAAGCCTTAATTATTATGAATCATAGTCTCGCTCAGTTCTGACCTGGATGATAGATGACATCAGGCAATTCATATTCTCACCAGCTGGAAGTGAGCAAAGAAGGCACCACCGACAAAGTGGCCATTTACCTGGTAAAGGTCGAGATACATACAAGGGCTATACAAGGGCTATCAGCGTTGTTACCAAGTATACCAGGTTTTAGGAACCCTCACTCGATAGTGGGATTAACCATTGCCTAATTCGGCATGCTATGCCATCATTGGTACTAATCCTTCTTGGCATCGATGCCCAGCTCAGGAACAGGTATCTTGAGAAAGATTCTCATGCCGCTATAGTACAGGTCGCTTATCCTGTCTTTAAGCTCATAATAGGTGTCCCAGTGCATATACCGAGGTCTCTCAGCAAAAGCAACATCGAGTGGATTGACATCCGGACCAAGCTTTCCACACAGCTTCCAAGCTTTATCGCATGCATTCAGGCACTTCGGTTGCCTAGTGGACTTATAGTTAAGCCCAAGGTACCGGTGGCAGTAGAACCGCCCATCCACCAAATAGAGCTTCATGCATCGTTTGCCACACGATGGGCAGAGATAGAAGTACTGTCTGCCTCCGTAGGGCTTGGATATAGCCGTTAGTGGTATATGCTTGCTCAATCTCTTCTGAACTATCGTCTCTATGCGTTATGGTGTAGCTCAGGACGACCTCTGACTTATCCGGAGGAACAAGGTAGCCAATAGTGCTGCCTGTATTCCAGCTGAGTGTACCTACACCTCCGCCCTTTAAGAGTGGTTTCATGACCGTGGTGGAGATAAATAGGCGCTCTTCCACTAGCGGTTTTGGATTCCATCTAAAAGGCATATGGCTCACCTCCCATACATAAATCCGCTGTTAATCTCCAACTAATCTTATTCAAATGCAAATATTAAAATGTTTGCCGATGTCAGCGCAGAGCCATTTGGCTTGCGTGGGGCGGCTGATAGCCGCATGCAATCCACGTTTACGTAGCCCTGCCAATGATTATCTCAAGCCAGGACAAAGAGGACATAAAGGGCACGGTTTTTTAACTCCCTCCCCTAATTTAATTTTTTGAAATTTTCCAGTGAGTATAGAAAACAGTGCCCTAGTTGTCCTTCTTGTCCTAGGGCTTATGCCTCTGCCTCAACGTAGTTACAGTTAAGAGCTTTCCGATTGTCGTCCACGGCTAACCGCGCGTCAATAAGCCTCAAGCCTTCGAACTCATCGGGGTGCCGGCTGATATACACGCTAACTGTAGATCGCTTATAACCCAATTCACGAGCAATTTGGTTGGTGGTCTCGCATATGTAACCTATCGGCATCTAAACACCTGCATTAGTTACATAAGGCGCTTAAAAATAGTGTGAGCGAGCTCCTTCACGAACCTGTGTTCAGTACGCATCCACTTATTTTCTGGGCGAGGCTGTCTATGAGCCCAAGAGTAGCTGGACTAAGCCCGGTGTTCGCGAAGCTCTCTCTTATTTCCTCTAAGGCTCTGACTCCGTCCTTGCAAGGCTTCTGACATCTCATACACGGGATGTTCTTCATCCCATCTACATACTCCAGTTTAAATGTCAAAACTTTCATCGATTGCTCAAATGCGTTCTTGTCTGACATGAGCTTAGCTACGGCTGAATTAATAATTATAATTTCCGCCATTCTGACTTAACTTGCTCTGCAAAGCACCCGCTCGTTAATCTTGCACTTTGTAATTAGAGCCAAACGACCGTCCTGGGTGACTTTTGCTAAGTCGGAAAAAAATAGACTATAGGGATACGGGGTATCCTGCACGTGAAGGGACGATGGTCGAGTCCAGGTTCATATTTATAAATAATAGTAAATATTATTAGACTCAAATCCACAATGCGGAGATGGTGTTTGAAACCGGTGCACGGTCGGTTTTTAACACCAAATCGATTTCACCAATTAGTCGTATATCAAGTTAGAAATATGCCAGTGGGTCGTCATCGCTGGTTCCACAGCAGAGGACGGTGGAAGAATGAGCCCGGTTAATTGCCGGTCTCGATGGCTTAGTTGTTTACTGTGTAACGAGCTTCATTGGAGTCGGTCGGGGGGTCGAGATGCTTCCAGGTCTTGTTCATTTTGATACTGCATATAGCAGACGGGGCGACTTTGAATAACTCCCCAATAAGTGTGATCTCCATCCAAGGTAATAGCTGCCGGATGGTTTGAACATCCTGCTCGGTGAGCTTATGATGACCGTTCTCCTCTCCCCGGCAGTATCGGGCTCTGCCCTTGATGATCATGTCATGAACGTTATCAGCTCGGGTGCCCAAGAAGCGGTGGTCAGGGCGAATACAGCGGGGATTGTCACAGTGGCGGAGAACGCACATCCCATCAGGGATATCTCCCTTGCTAGTCCCTTAGCGATCCGATTGTAGTTGCTCCTCCTAACAGAACGTCGTAGGGAAAACTCAGGAATCCTCTCGGAAACTTGAAGCTCCTCCGCCCCAGCTACTTATCAACGACAGTCAAAGCATTCTGATTTTCCCCGGCAGCTATGACTTTTTTCAAGACCGTATCCGAAGATTCCTCTTCTTCCATCTGTTCGTCCAAATACCACGGAAGAAAAGTCTCTGTCGCCTCATCCTGTTCAGACACGGCTACACCTACAAGAGCTTTTACACACGTGCTGGAAGGCATCTGCCGGTGAGGCCCAGTCGAACCGCGGAGCCTCTATAGCGAGCATCTTTGCCCTTCCGCCTGCGCTAATCACATAGTCATACATCTTCAAACCGTGCACGAGTTCTTCCCCGGCATGGACCTTCATCCAATTGGCCATGCCCTTCAAATTTAGAGATTAAAAATAGGATGACATGGAATGGTAGATGTAAGAGGAATAGAGTTCTCTATTAGCTTGACCGTTAAGGGCATAGGTCATCTTTTCGCTAATCATCTGGATCACCACCACACATTCATGTAATAATAGATTTTATCGTCCTTAAATCTTCGGACTACTTGTGTTCAAGAATTTCCAAGTGACTTTGCCTTCAAGTATTGCAAATTGGTCCAAAGGCATAAATCTCTCTCAGCAGGAATGGTGAGCTATGGCGATTAAGAAAGAAATGAAGATTAAGATAGTCAAAGATGGCCCATATCGAGTTACTGGCGGAGTGTCATTGTATGAACAGCTAATCGTAACTGATGAGACCGGCCACACCCGAAAATTGATCGATATAAGAGAATACCCTCTGCAGAAGACTTATATTCTATGCCGTTGCGGCGCGTCTAAGAATAAGCCTTTCTGTGATGGAACACACAGAGAGATAGGTTTTGATGGCAGCGAAACCGCCGACAGAAAACCATACATAGAAAAGGCAGAGATATTTGAAAGTCCTGAATTAAAACTAACTGATGCACATGAGCTTTGTGATCATTCCCGGTTTTGTCTTCGAGCCGGTGGGATATGGAATCTAATTAAGAGATCGGACGATCCAGAAGCTCGACAAATGGCCATTGAAGAGGCCATGATCTGCCCCTCAGGACGACTGGTGCTGTGGGATAAGAAAACAGGTAAGTCCTTTGAGAAGGAATTTGAGCCATCACTGGTGTTAGTACACGACAAGCAAAAGGGTTGTGAGGGCCCCATATGGGTTCGGGGTGGTGTTCCTATTGAATCAGCTGATGGCAGCATGTATGAATCTCGGAACAGGGTAACCCTGTGTCGATGTGGAAAGTCTGAAAATAAGCCTTACTGCGACGGCAATCACTGGATGGGTAGTCAAGAGAAACTAGTGTTTCGGAAGAAGTGGGGATTGCCAGCGTCTTCGGTAGAGCCAAAGTTCGAGGAAACGCAGGGCTGAATGGCATTGAACCGCGAAGAATAGTAAAGACGATAAATCGGTACGACGGCATGACTTTTGAAGCAGGAATAAAAAGAAGGAGGGAGAGGTCCCCGAGACCGGATACGGGGGCCAAGGTCTTTTATGCCTACCGCACCCTCAATTTCGGTTGCCGGAAGGGGTATCTAGACCTACCTGGAGACCTGAAGGCCAGAAGCGGTTGTTGGCTGAGGTGGTGGTGGGTATGTTGCTATCAGGAGAGGGCTTAAAGGCGTGGACCATATCAGGGAACTTCAAGGTGTCCCTTATGAAGAAGACAGGGAGGTTGTTTCCGACAAGGTCGTAATTCCATCCTAGGCATAGAACTTGACCGCAAAGCCCCTCGGGTCACGGACGGTATCTGCTGGTCCCTTGGCCCTCACCACGGTTGAGAACCTGACGAAGACCGGCGTCTGTTTGCCCGGATCTTGAAGGAATTTGGCCATGGTATATTTGGCCATGCTCTGGTAAACCTGGAAGTAGCCATGGGCACCGGCTCCCCTGGCGTGAACCACGCGCTCAGGGATTCGTTCTCTGTTGAAATGAGCAAGCTTCTATATCAGATGAATATCCTGCAGTAGGACGGGGCCGCGCTGGCCTACAGTCAGGGAATTCTGATTATCCGAGACTGGTACTCCCTGATTTGTTGTAAGGTATCCGTCCTCCATGGCACAGGTAGCACCGCTCAAGAGCACTATTAATAAAACAGCTACTATGAATATTTTCATATCCAATACATCATAAGTATAATCTGTTAAGACTTATGTAGTATTTATTAGTTACTAATTGTAATGTGATTGGTTTATCGACGAAACCATCGGCGCCTGCCACTATCATCGAGGTTGGAGGAGTCCCCACGTCGGAACATTACACTTCTTAGCGATTAGGATGTAAGCAGGATCCGCGGGTGGGTCTGGGCGGTCGATCTAAAAATGCCTGCAATTCTGTCGTATACCTGGTCGATCCCTGGAGGTGGGATTACCCAACTCCATAAGAAATTACACATTTTTCCGTTGCTGGAAAAACTTCTAGCGCATGCCAAAAAGGAAGAGGGACCGAGATCGTCCCAGCCACCTAAATCTCCCGATTATCCGACGTCACGACGTTCCCCAGCAGCCTGATCTCAGAATTCTTTGTGGAATTTATGGCTGCAGCAACTCTAGCCAGATTCCCTGAGATAATGGTGTTATCGAGCGTGACCTTGCTACGAACAGCATCGATAGCACCTCCAATCCCACCAAAATGGCTAACGGGGTTCGTGTGGTTAACGGGGAGCGCGCGGTTATGCATAATCCTACCACCATGTATCTTCAGCGTGCTGTTATAAGCGGTTATTCCGCCTCCCCAAGCGGCTATGTTGCTCTCGATGACAGGGTCAATAAGTGTTATGTTTGAACAGGATACGACCAACCCTTCCCCTGCTCCACCGTTGCATGCAGAAGTATTCAGAAATGCATCATTGCCGATGAAACTGCAATTGGTTAGGGCGCCAGTGACATGATGAAGCGCGAGCCCACCGCTATCATCGCTACATGACCTGAGTTTGCCATGTTCAAAGGTACAATCCCTGGCGATTAAGCTACCGTCGTTTACTGAGAACGTGCTATTAATAAAATGACATCTTTCCAGCGTAAGGTTAGCATTACTGTATACACGCGGGAAGTTTACGAAGAGGATATCCCTCAGGGTTATTTGAAGACGGTTAGACATATTACCAATCTCCAGCTGATACATCCGGTTAGATCCATCTAGTGTGGCATTATTGATGCCTAGCAGAGTGATATTATGAGCAATCGATAAGCCCATCTTGGATATCTTCATGCCCATTGAGTATCAAAGCCTGTCCGTCATTGGCGTTGGTTAACTGTACACCAAGCGACTCGCCATGAGCACTAGTCATTGTCATCATAGCGATTAATATCAATTTTATTATATTGATCATGGTTGTATCTCCTAATGACAACTGCCGGTACTTGAGCACCAGATTCTAGTATCATCTGCGCAGCCCTTTATCCTACAACATAATGATGTGCCGTCCCTGTACGCGCAATTTTTGCATGAACTTGGACAGCAGATGCCATGACTACTGCAACCAGCAATAGGGTTGCAGTTACCTGAAAACGCCGATTCGCATGATACTCCCAAGTTCTCCGTGGGCTCTATAATAATCATCCAAGCAGTATCGTTAACTTGGACTACATTGAAGCCTGGTAGCTCGTCCAGGCGGTCCAAGTGGTCATCTGCCTCTGATGCCTGAGCCACCCCTAGCACTAGAAACGCTAGGATCCCCCTTAATACCATCGACCTTAACCTGGCTGGACCGATCTACATTATTAATATAGATAAATTATTGTTACGTAGTGCGATATGCAGATAAGATAATTATCTCTCCAACAAGGAAATAATTTGTGCCTAAAAACGATTTTACGGGCTCCGCTATCTTCCTAAATCGAGGATTAGATGCCGTCACACAAGCACCGATGGGTATTTCCTCCAGGGGGGTCCTGCCTCCGGCGTGTTGGCCTCCTCTGGCCTTGGTCCTCCTCCCGCCAGATGGCCGCCTGGACGTGATTAGGGATCGCTTGAATTCTGCGAAGCTCATGATGATAGGAAAACGCTCGCAGAGGAGTGCCTGTGTATCGATGTTCGCCAGCTGAGCAGAAAGGGATGGTTGTAACCAGGACAAAACTCTTCTTTAGAATGACGGGTTGTGCCTCCGTATCATATTACAACAGGATATATCTATTTTACGTAATAGATAGCCCTCTTAGATCAATAATTGATTTATCTTCTGATATGCCCCTTGCTCACATAGCTCAAGATGAAGTCGGTGAAATGTTGATTTTGCCCCATACATTCTTGGCACATCTGACCAAGTTATTCCTGCTTTAAGGACATATAGTATTCCGTTAAACGTTTTCCTTAGATCAGCTCTTAGCCTACCAGTTTTAGGTTTCTGAGCTGGAAGAATAGGTTCTATTTTTGCCCATAGCATATCATCAATCTCTTTGAATGCCACAGATTAAATAACGCTGGTACTATTCGAGAACTACTATGTGCGGATCGCCGCATCACGCTAATCGCTTGCGTCTCTCACCAGCTCGCTTACTTAGCTACGCCTCTATCTTCACATTGTGCCTCTCGAAGAACTCTTTTAAGGCCTCTTCGACCACCTGGCTTTGAGCCCGTAAGCTGCTTTTAGACTGCACGGTATAAACCTTCAGAGCTTTGGCCACTGGTTCGGATAAGGTCAATGTAGTTTTTGGCATCACTCTCCGTTACAAGGCCTTTGTATTTATAAATCTTACCTACCTAGAAATTTGGGTACCAAAATCTTTTTATGCCATGATATTATTATGCCATAATGTCTTATTAGATTCATGTCCCTAATGGTAAGAATCAAAAAGTGGCAAATGGTGGGAGAGAGTAGGCGAAAGTCGATATAGGAAATGGATGGCTGATGAGCACTGAAATAGACAATAATTATTATAAATAATAATTAATATTTATGGATGCAAAAAATGGCGAACTTGCTCAATTTGCCTAAGCTCTGAATTCGTTTTATTCAATTAGAGTTTGGGGATCCTCCTGCCAACAGAATGGCTGGCAACTGATATTGAACCACTGTACCGTAGCTAACCGGGTGTCGGGAATTGATCCTAAGCCAAAATCAAGTTCACAGGTACTTAAACCATCTTAAGACGCGCCTCGACGGTAATGCCTTCCTACTCCAGTACAGCTATGAGAAGCCGCTGAGGTCTGAGCTGTTCAGCACCGACCAGCTGGTGCGGCATGCTAAGGTGCTGGCAGAACGCCATGAGGTTGATCCAACGCCCGGTGAGGACCTGCTTTTACCAAGGCTGGCGGAGAACGAGGCGATACTGTTGCAGGCAAACGAGCTGCTGACAGAGGCTGCGGCATCGAACCTCAGGATTGCGCCGGCTTCTGAGTGGCTACTCGATAACTTTTACAAGATAGAAGAGCAGATTCGCATAGCCAAGTGGCATCTACCGAAAGGTTACAGCAAAGATCTGCCCCATATGCTAAGAGGACCTCTGGTCGGATACCCGCGCACTTACGACATCGCCAGGGAGCTGATCCTTCATACCGATGGTCGGGTGGATGCAGAAAGCCTCAAGAGCTTCGTGGATGCGTATCAGACGATCACATTGTTTAACCTGAGCGAGCTATGGTCAGTGGCGATCATGCTCCGCCTGGCACTGATAGAGAACCTGCGGCGCCTCTCTTTGCGAATCGCCAAGAGCAGGATTGACCGCAACCTGGCAGGTTACTGGGCAGATAAGATAATTCTCACGGCAGATGCCGAACCAAAGAGCATGATCAATGTGGTGGCTGATTTGGCCAGCTCAGACCCACCAATGTCCAGTGCCTTTGTCGCTGAATTTGCCCGAAGGTTGGAGGGGCAGAGCCGTGCTCTGTCCCTCCCGTTAATATGGATTGAAGAGCGTCTATCTGAGAAGGGAAAGACCATCGATCAGATGGTCCAGGTGGATATACAGCAAGAGGCTGCAGATAAGGTCTCCATAGGCAATAGCATTGGAAGCTTTCGTTTTCTTGAGTCCATGGACTGGAGGATGTTTGTAGAGGGAACGAGCGCTGTCGAGAAGGCACTGCGCATGGACCCTGTTGGAACATATATCCAGATGGACTTCGCCACCCGGGATCGTTACCGCCACACAGTTGAGAGGATCTCACGGGGCAGCTTGCTATCTGAGGAAGAGGTCGCACTCAAAGCGGTAAATCTAGCCCAGGAGAGTGCTGAGGCTAGGGGCAGCGAAGATAGAAGTGCACACGTTGGGTACTACCTGATAGATAAGGGGCTACCTGAGCTTGAGAGGGCCGCTGGGATGAGCCGATCGCTGATGGGGTCACTTAGCAGGACTATTCACCGGTCCCCTCTGCTCTGCTATCTCGGCGTAATTACGCTGGTCACTGCACTCATCACCGCTGCAATACTGGCCCAGGCTTATGAGCTTGGATCGGGCGTATGGATGCAGGTTTTAACTTCCATCTTCCTGGTGATCTGCATAAGCAGTCCTGCAGTGGGCCAGGTGAACTGGCTGGCAACTCTGCTGGTCAAGCCTCATGCCCTCCCCAGAATGGACTTCTCTTCAGGCATTCCGCAAGAGCTGCGAACCCTCGTGGTGGTTCCATCCGTTTTGACCAGCCCTGAAAAAGTTATGGATCTGCTGGAGGGTCTAGAGGTTCGATACCTGGCAAACCGGGATATAAACCTCCACTTCGGCCTTCTGACGGATCTGGGCGATGCAAAGCAGGAGGTCGTGCCTGAGGATGAGCACCTATTGCTTATGGCTCGCCAGGGAATCGAGGCTCTGAATGAAAAGTACCCTGATAGTATCTTCTTTCTCTTCCCTCGCCAGCGCAGGTGGGACCCTAAGGATGAGATCTGGAGAGGATATGAGCGAAAAAGGGGCATAATCGGGGAACTCAACTCACTGCTACGAGGCGGATCCGAGAATAGCTTCTCCATAATTACAGGAGACGTATCGATCCTGCCCGAGATAAAGTACGTCATCACAGTTGACGAAGATACCAAGATGCCCTACGACTCTGCCCGTATGCTGGTGGGGACCATGTCTCATCCACTCAACCGCCCCAGGTTCGATGAATATAAGCAATATGTCGTTGAAGGCTACAGTATACTCCATCCTCTTCTGAGCTCTGGCATGCCTGAAGCAGACCGATCGAGGTTTGTGAGGATCTTTGGAGGTGAGCCGGGAATTGATCCATACACGCGTGAGGTCTCGGACGTCTACCAGGACATTTTCGGAGAAGGCTCCTTTACCGGCAAGGGAATCTACGATGTGGATGCCTTCTCGCAGTCTCTGGGTGGACGCTTTCCGGATAACCTGATCCTGAGCCATGACCTTCTGGAGGGTAGCTATGCCAGAGCAGCACTGGTCAGCGATGTGCTATTCTATGAGGACTATCCCTATCGCTACGCTGCAGATGTTAGCAGGAGGCACAGATGGATCAGGGGAGACTGGCAGATTGCCAGCTGGTTGCTCATGCGCGTGCCAGGCCCAGGAGCCCTGGTCATGGATAATCCGATCTCTGGGCTATCCCGATGGAAGATCCTCGACAATCTTCGGCGCAGCCTCGTGACCCCTGCCCAGATTTTACTGTTGTTCTTGGCATGGTTGATGTTGCCGCAGCCGCGTTTTTGGACTGCTGTGGTAGTAGGATCGGTTCTGGTTTCACCGATTCTAGCTTGCATCAGAGCAATCCTGAACAAGCCTACCGAGCTTCCCATGGATCAGCACCTGCATTCTGCCGGGAGAGCGATTTTCAGATACCTAGCTCAGGCAGGGCTCAGCTTAACCTTCCTGCCGTATGAGGCCTTCTTCAGCCTGGATGCAGTTGCGCGCACCGAAGGGCGAATGCTATTCACCCATAAGCGGCTGCTGGAATGGAACTCTTCGAGCAGCTCCAAGAGTAAGGGGCGCAGTGATCTGGCGGGAATCTACCAGTCGATGTGGATAGCCCCGGCGGTAGCCATTGCCATGGCCTCCTATCTGGCGTTTTGGCGTTCCGATGTGCTGCACATCGTCTGGCCGCTGCTGGTATCTTGGAGCCTCGCACCTGCGGTTGCCTGGTGGATCAGCCTGCCACTTGACACACCCGAGGCAAAACTTAGCGAGGATCAAACAATATTCCTACGCAAGCTTTCAAGGAAGACCTGGAAGTTTTTCGAGACCTTCGTGGGACCAGAAAGCCACTGGCTTCCGCCGGACAATTATCAGGAGAAACCGTGCTCTGTGGTTGCTAACGGCACATCGCCTACGAATATGGGGCTGTCGCTGTTAGCAAACCTGGCAGCATATGATTTCGGTTATGTCTCAGCAGGAAAACTGATAGAGCGCACTGGTAGCTCCCTTCAAACCATGAAAGTGCTGGAACGTTTCCAGGGCCACTTTTACAACTGGTACGATATCAAGCTGCTTTTGCCAATGCATCCCAAGTACATCTCAACTGTGGATAGCGGAAACCTGGTAGGCCATTTGCTGACTTTGCAGCAGGGACTATTCGAGCTTCCTGACCAAAAGATTCTGCCCCCGCAGGCCTTTGAAGGTCTCAGGGACACTCTGTATATCCTTATGGATGCATACGGAGGAGGTGGGCCTACAGTCGAGAGCCGAAAGGATATTGTGTCCCCAGAGGTGCTGGTCCAGATCGACCGGTTCCAGACTGAGCTTCAGTCGCCTCCATGTACACTCTCAGCAGCAAGGATGATCTTGGACCAGCAGATAAAGGCTGCAGAACGGATAATAGACCGCTTGGGTCCTGAGGCGGCAGATGATCCGGTTAGGTTTTGGATGAAATCCTATGAGACGCAGCTCCGGGACCATCTGGACGATCTGGTCCTCACGGCTCCTTGGCTCAAGGTTCAACTCTTGGCGATGATGCCATCTCCCATAGAGGCAGGCCTCAATCACGACTCAGCCGAACATGTTGCAAGACTGAGCGAACTGCAGGCTGAGCTGCTCAGACTTGACTGCAATCCATCACTGAAGGAGGTCCCAGAGATGGCCATGAAGCTTATGCCTATGATAGACCTTATTCTTGGCAGTCTCCAGGACGAAGATCGACGGGATGAGCGAAATATGTTCCTTGGGCTCGGACAGGCTATCACTGAGGCCAGCGAGCGCGCTAGTAATAGGATAGCATCCATCAAGAAGCTTGCGATCGGCTGCGGCGAGCTGGCCAAAATAAGATACGACCTCCTCTTCGATAAGTCACGTCGGCTTCTTGCCATAGGCTACAACGTCGACTGCCTCAGACGCGATGAGAGCTGCTATGATCTGCTGGCATCTGAGGCCAGGCTATCCAGCTTCGTTGCCGTTGCCCAGGGGAGCCTAAAGCAAGAGCATTGGTTTGCCCTGGGCCGCATGCTTACCCTCGCAGGCGGAGAGCTGGCTTTGCTCTCCTGGGGAGGAACCATGTTCGAGTATCTTATGCCGCAACTAATCATGCCTACCTATGAGAACACCCTCCTAAACCAGACCTATAGAGCGATAGTTAGGCGACAAATCGAATATGGCAAACAGCGCAACGTTCCCTGGGGCATCTCAGAGTCTGGCTACAACATGACAGATGTCAACCAGATTTACCAGTATCGCGCCTTCGGTGTGCCCGGGCTGGGGTTTAAGCACGGGCTGATTGAAGACCTGGTGATTGCACCTTACGCCTCGGCTCTGGCCCTGATGGTGGAACCGTCCGAGGCATGCACCAACCTGCAACGAATGGCAGCCGAGGGATATCTTGGGCAGTACGGTTTCTACGAGGCGATCGATTATACCCCTTCGCGTCTTTCTCGGGGCGAGATCAGTGCAACTGTGCAATCTTATATGGCCCACCACCAGGGCATGAGCTTCCTATCTACGGCTTACGTGCTTTTAGACAGACCCATGCAAAGAAGGTTCATGGCTAACCCGATCTTCCAGGCTGCAGATCTACTTCTCCAGGAGCGGGTTCCGAAGGCTTCGCCTTTCTATCCCCATGCTTCTGAGGTTGCATCATCAATCTGGAGGGCTGGTATGACGGATCGGCGCGAGTCCCTGCGGGTCATCGATGATCCTAACACTTTCCGACCTGAGGTGCACCTGCTCTCTAATGGCAGATACAGCGTAATGATCTCCAGTTCAGGCGGAGGCTACAGCAAGTGGAAGGAGGTCGCTGTTACTCGTTGGCATGGTGACCCCACCCTCGACAATGATGGCATGTTCTTCTATATCCGTGACCTGGACCGTGGCGAGTTCTGGTCTGCAGGGTATCAGCCGGTGCTCAAAGACTCTGAGACATACCAGGCGATCTTCCGGGGATCGATGGCAGAGTTCAAGTCAAGGATTCAGGATATTGATACGTGTGCCGAAGTGGTCGTCTCCCCTGAGGACGATGTCGAGCTACGCAGCATCAGCATCACCAACCGATCCTGGAGACGGCGAAGGATAGAGCTGACCAGCTATGCAGAGGTTGTCTTAACGACCCCTGCAGCCGATGCGACACATCCCTCTTTCAGCAACCTATTCGTAGAGACGGAGATCGTCCGCAAGAGATCTGCAGTACTCTGCACTCGCCGGCCAAGGTCGAAGGACGAGAGAACTCCCTGGATGCTGCACCTGATCTCAGCGGAGAAGATCAAGGTCGATGAAGTTTCCTATGAGACAGACCGCTTGAGGTTCATGGGCCGTGGAAAAACTGCAGCAGATCCTGAGGCTTTGACGGGGTCCTCAGATCTCTCAGATAGCGAAGGATCTGTATTGGATCCCGTCGTTGCCATCAGGTGCAATGTCACGATAGATCCTGGAGAGACGGCCAGGGTGAACTTCATCACAGGCATTGCAGAGACGCGGGATGCTGCCATGGATCTGATCGATAAATACCACGACCTGAGCATGGCAGACCGCATCTACGACCTGGCCTGGACTCAGAAAAAAATGATCATGCAGCAGCTCAACATCGCCGAAGACGATATCGAGCTCTATGAGCGCCTTGTCAGCGCCATAATCTACCCAAGCCCAACCTGGCGTGCCAGCCCGAGCATTCTTTTGAGCAACCACAGTGGTCAGTCAGGCCTGTGGGCTTACCGCATCTCAGGCGATCTTCCAATTGTACTTCTGAGGATAGGGGATAGATCTTACATCGAGCTGGCGCACCAGCTCTTGAAGGCACATGCCTACTGGCGCATGATGGGACTGGCAGTAGATCTTGTGATCTGGAACGAAGACAGCTCAGGATACAGACAGCAGCTCCAGGACGATATTATGGGCCTGATTTCCTCTTGCACCGAAGCTGGCACTCTGGACCAGCCGGGCGGCGTCTTTATTTTACACATGGATCAGATCTCTGACGAGGCCAGGATCCTGGTACAGGCCGCAGCCAAAGCCATCTTTACAGATGATCAGGGAACTTTTGAGGATCAGCTGGAACGCAAAAGCAGACTCTTGAGATCCGTTCCTCTTTTGAAGCCAAAAAAGGCAGTCCTTGTCGAGAACTACATGGAGGTTGAGTCTATCGGCCAGGATCTGATCTTCTTCAACGGCCTAGGGGGGTTTACTAAGGACGGGCGCGAGTATATAATCCGGATCGCTCCTGGACAAACGACCCCAGATCCGTGGTCGAATGTTATATCAAACCCCAATTTCGGGACTGTAATATCTGAGAGCGGCGGAGCATATACGTGGAGCGAGAACTCCCAGCAGTTCCGCCTTACCCCATGGTATAATGATCCTGTGAGCGATACCAGCGGCGAGGCTCTGTATATTCGCGATGAGGAGGGCGGCCAGTTCTGGTCGCCCACTGCCCTGCCGGCGGTCGGGACGACGCCTTACATCTGCAGGCATGGTTTTGGCTACAGCGTTTTCGAGCACAAAGAGAGCGGGATTGCATCTGAGCTATGGGTATATGTGGCAGTAGACGCTCCCATAAAGTTTTGTGTGCTCAAGATCCGTAATGAGTCCGGCGTGCCACGCAAGCTATCTGTGACCAGATATATCGAGCTGGTGCTGGGAGAGATGCATTCTAAGACGGGGATGCATATTGTCACAGAGATCGATCCCAGAACCGGGGCCCTCTTTGCCAGAAACTCGTACAATACGGATTTTCCTGGAAGGATAGTCTTTCTGGACGTGAATGAGGAGGTGGGCAGCTTCTCTGGGGATAGGACCGAGTTCCTTGGCCGAAACGGTAAGATGGCCCGGCCTGCTGCCCTGACGCGGGAGCGGCTCTCCAACAGAGTTGGCGCTGCCATGGACCCATGTGCAGCCATGCAAGTCGGGATCGATCTAGCAGACGGGCAGGAGCGCGAGATCGTCTTCACATTAGGCGTTGGACGAGACACGAGTGACGCTCGCAGCTTAATTTTGCGTTTTCGCGGGTCTGTTCCGGCCCGAAGTGCCCTTGAAGCTGTGTGGAGATATTGGAACCGCACCCTCGGCGCGGTGCATGTGGAGACCCCAGATAAGGCCCTCAACGTGCTTACGAACGGCTGGCTCCTCTACCAAACCCTAGCATGCCGCATCTGGGCGCGCAGCGGATATTACCAATCCGGCGGGGCGTTCGGCTTTCGAGACCAATTGCAAGACATGATGGCGTTGATATACACAGAGCCGCAGCTTGCCCGCGAGCACTTACTGCGATGTGCAGCCCATCAGTTCCGGGAGGGAGACGTTTTGCACTGGTGGCACCCGCCATCGGGGCGCGGGGTACGGACTCACAGCTCTGATGATTACCTCTGGCTACCTCTGGCGGCTCACCGGTACGTCACAGCTACGGGAGATACAGGGGTGCTTGACGAATGCATCAACTTTATCGAAGGCAGGCCCCTAAAACCCGATGATGAGGCCTATTATGATCTTCCCACGAGATCAGAGGAGTCCGGCACCCTTTACGAGCATTGTGTCAGAGCCATCAGGAACGGTCTTTCGTTTGGCCAACACGGCCTACCCCTCATGGGCTCCGGAGACTGGAACGACGGCATGAACCGCGTAGGCCATCTGGGCAGAGGTGAGAGCATCTGGCTGGCCTTCTTCCTGTACCATGTGCTCATAAAGTTCTCTGAGATTGCATCTCTGCGTGGCGATACAGCCTTTGCAAATCGATGTAGCAGCGAGGCTGCCAATCTGAGCCAGAATATCGAAGAGTTCGGGTGGGATGGCCATTGGTACCTCCGTGCCTACTTCGATAACGGAGAGACTCTCGGGTCCTCGGCCAATTCAGAATGTCAGATCGATTCCATCTCCCAGAGCTGGTCTGTTCTATCCGGTGCAGGAGATCCAAAGAGATCGAAGACGGCCATGATGGAAGTGGACCGCCTTCTGGTCGATAGAGATGCATCGCTAATAAAGCTCTTAGAGCCGCCTTTCGATAAGTCTGACTCTGATCCTGGCTATATCAAAGGCTACATACCGGGAGTGAGAGAAAATGGGGGGCAGTATACCCATGCTGCTATATGGGTGATAATGGCATTTGCTGCCATGGGTGACAGCGCCAGGGCCTGGGAGCTATTGTCTATTATCAACCCTCTGAAGCATGGCTCGACCCCGGAGGAGGTTGCAATCTACAGGGCAGAGCCATATATCGTTGCAGCTGATGTGTATGCACTTCCGCCGCACACCGGGCGGGGCGGATGGACCTGGTATACCGGAGCTGCAGGCTGGATGTACCGCCTCATGGTAGAATCGCTGCTTGGACTGAGGCTGGACGTTGACAGGCTAAGCTTTACCCCTTGTCTTCCAGCAGATTGGAATTCATTTCGCTTGCATTACCGCTACCGTGAGACATTCTACCACATTACGGTTACGCAGACGGGTCCGAGATGCAAGGTGGTGAGTGTGACGGTCGACGGCCTGGTGCAGAGCGACGGGTCGGTACACTTGGTCGATGATCGGAGAGAGCATTTCGTGGAGGCTATCCTAAACTAAAATTAAGTTAATCCTTTGTGTCTTTATACTTTTTAAGGTAATCAGATACTCTAATTTTAGAGGGCCTTAGAGGCAAAGGATCTGCCTTGGTTTTTAACGAAACATATATCACCCCGACAGGGATCTAACTGGTCTTAATATGAGTTCAGAAAAAAAATCCAACTTTAGGGAAATGATGGAGGAGGAAGAGAAGCGGCAAGATGAAGAGACACTGAGAATATTTGCTGACAAAGAATTATACATAGCTCTAGATGATGAACTGAGAGGTAAAATTATTAAAGTCGATGTTGGAATCGAGAAAATTTTTGAGGGCATTCTCATAGCCAGCTTATCTTCGGGATTACTATTGAATCTCGGGAATGGCGAACGTGCTGTTATCCCCAATGAAGCTATTAAATGTATATCCATTAGATTGCCTAGTAAGCCTTTACCACCGAGCTCTGGCAAGTAGGCATAGATCTTACCTATCCCCCCCTCTGAAGACTTCAAAGCCAGGATGCCCACAGACCCTATAAGGCCCCAACAGGCTAGGATATAGGCTGCATCCCTGGTAGCCTCTCTCCAGGGATCGTCCATCCGGACGGAGGCCAAGACTAAGTCAAAAGCAGATATGAAGCCTAGAAGCCATATGAGAACTTGAATATCTATATTTAGTGATATTTCAATTAGAATTTTTTTATCAGTCCAGGCCCTTAGCTTAAAGATCTTGGCGTTCTTCCTCTGAGGACTCCAGGACACGTTAGGGCGTGGATCCGAGAGGCCCGGTCGGCACCTTGGCGATCTGTGAGACCCTCTCAGGAGTCACCTTGAGGACTTCTGCAGCCCGGGAGAAGGGCAGACCGTTAAGACCCATGATCGATCTTAAGTGAAATGCCCTGACACTCTATAACGCTGCTCGTAGGCCGTCAGGAGACATGCGCAAGGGTTTCTATGTGGTCCTATGTCTTCTGGGTGGGCTCGGCGGTTCTGCCTTCAAGCTTGTTAATCCTACCTTCCAGGGGAGTCCAAGGCCTCGAAGCAATAATCAACCCTGAGGGCGGTGGTCATCCCAAGCCTTCTATTCTTACACCATTCTTTCCTAGATACTCACGAATAGCCTTTTCAGCTACTTCTGAAACTACTTTCATCCGATCTGTGGATTCAAAAGCGAATCTCCGCAGTGCGTTGGCCGTTTCTAGCGATAGGGAGCGGTTCATATCCTTTACCGCCTATAACTTCTTACGGGGTTCACGCTTTTTGCCTATGGTATTAGGATATTTCATAATTTTGGGGCAGCGACAATTTCGATTGTGTCAATCCATTTTTGGCCACGATCTCAATTATTTAATCTCTCTTCCCTAAACGACTCGCCCAAGAGAATTCTGCCGGCTGATCTAGTTGAATTTTTGAAGCCCAAACCTATCGACGGCTCTTCGCAAATACCACCCTGCGCGTCTGCCTTGATATTTCCGACTCTGATATTTTAGGTGATTTACCATAACCAAAACTCCTATTATCGTTTTAACCCTGTATTGTGCCCTTATTAGGCTTGATCTTTTCTGTTTCTGCGAAATAAACATTATACGTAAATTTTGTTTTTTGGGGCATTTCAATTGGGCAATCTCTGAGTCCCATTTGACATACATACACTACTACAGCATAGTATATAAATCTCGAGGAACTTTGATATTTTGATGCTTAAAGCTTTTTATTTAAAGATATTGTTTTGAGAGTTAGAATTACGATGAAAGCAGGAGAAAGCCCAGGACTTCAGTCCTGGGAGACGCCACAAATAGAGGATTCGAAATGACAAATGGAAACGTAGAAAAAGCGAAGGCTGATGTAAAGAAAAGGATGGCTGATCTCGGGGAAAAATAGCCTATGTAACGGCTAAAGGCCAGAATATAAGCGAGCCTCCATGGCAGCCTGGAGCTCCAGGACCCTTGAGTCTATTGGCTGGATGCGCTGGCTCACGAAGAGGATTTGCTTCTTGGACCTTATAAGCTGCTCGAAGATCCTTGTCATAGTCCGACCATATGACTCATGAGGATAAGAATATTGGCCAGAAATCAACAGCAAAAGACTATTTTTGCATTAAGGGATTAGAAGAATTACACGAAATGAGGGATGGTTTAGATAAAACCAATTAGCTAGATCCTTTTTCATAAAGCAAAGAAAATTAATTTTAAATGAGAATAGCACATGCTCACAAATAACTTGAAAGCTGTGGGATGACTGGCCTGTGGAGGGAGTTATCCTTCGATTTTAACACCACGCCTCTCGAAGAACTCTTTTAATGCCTCTTCGGCCGCCTGGCTTTGAGCACGCAGGCTGCTTTTTGTCTTGGTAGTATATGTTTTGAGGGCTTTGGCGACTTGTTCGTATAGTGGCAATGTAGTCTTGGGCATAAATCTTGATTTATTAAGCGTTAGTTTATATAGGTTATGGTACTCAGATACTTTGATGCCAAAAGCTTTTTATTTAAAGATATCGTACTAGAATTAGAAGCATAAATGGAGACTCAAAAATGATAAATGAAACTGCAGAGATGGCAACGGTTGAGGCCAATGCCAAGATAATCACCGATATGGATAAGGCACAAGCCGATTTTATGGAAGCAAGAGCCGCGAAAAGGATAGCTGAAGAGATGAATGTTGCTGATAAATAGAAACGGTGAAATAAAATGTTAAAAAAGTTCTGGATGCTGAGTGGGCTAAGAGTGCTGCTCGGGCTA
>Ga0181520_10005257_pt1 | contig 20794 bp, 20 predicted proteins | sample PEATcosm2014_Bin_29_FD_132451 | JGI IMG/M metagenome (GOLD analysis project Ga0181520, IMG submission 132451) | Peatland microbial communities from MTU Mesocosm Facility, Houghton, MI, USA - PEATcosm2014_Bin02_30_metaG | ecosystem: Environmental > Terrestrial > Soil > Wetlands > Peat | place... | reverse complement strand
GCGGCGCCAGGCTGCTGGCCAGGCCGGCGGGGTTGTCGCGTAGGGAGAAATATTTTCGGCGAAGCACCTCGAACCCGCAGGATTCCAGCAGCGTTTCGAGATCGCGGGCACGAAAGTCGTACAGGTGACGGGGCACATCCACGCCGGTCCAGCCGGCGCGCAGAAGGCGGAACTGCCAGCAGGCGGCGTTGGGCACCTGCACGATCAAGCGGCCCTGGGGAGCCAGCAAGGTGCGCGCCGAGGCCAGGTACGCGCGCGGATCGGGCAAGTGCTCGAGCACGTGGAACATGGTGATGGCGGCGAACCGGCCGGCGGCGAAGGGCGCCCGCTCCAGGTGTGCGCAGACCGCCGGAGCGCCCTGCTGCCGCCACGCCACGGCCGCGGCCTGGGGCGAGAAATCCAGGCCCGCCGCGCGGAAACCGCGATCGCGCAGCATGGCCAGAAACAGGCCGCCGCCCGAGCCGACATCGAGTAGCGGCCCGACGGCGCCGCTCGAGCGCAAGGCCCGCACGACGAAACGCACGTGGTCGCCGAGCACCAGGCGGCGGTAGCGCTCTTCGAGGCGGCTGGCGGCACTGGAATCCGGCGCGAACCAGTAATCGCGGGGATAGTAGAGGCTCAGCTCTTCGGGGGAAGGCTGGGGATCGAGGCGCACGAGGCCACACTGGTCGCAGCGCACGACGGCAAATTCGCGCGTGGTGGTGGCGTAGAGACGGTCGGACGCGCGGAAGAGGGAGTGCGCGACGGAGTTGCCGCAGAGCAGGCAGGCGCTCACGGCGTCTCCTTTTCAGGCAAGGTCCTGGGCAAGCTAAAGCATGCCCCACCTGGTGTGATTGCAAGCAACCGCTCCCTCACGGTCGCGGCTCGGAACGCTGTCGTACACCGAGCCGCGACCGTGAGGGAGCGGTCTTGCCTTGAAATCGGACCTGGCGGCCGCGAGCCGGTGGGGCATGCTTTAGCTTGCCCAGGAAAGAAACTGTTCATACCACCTCCCGCAGGCTCAAGCGATTGGCCAGGATCAGCCTGCGCACCTCGCGCGGCGAAAGTCGGCGCATCCGGCCAATCTCGGCGCGTTTGCGCAGCATGCGCGGCGCCAGCCGCAAGGCCCGCAGATCGCCGCGCACCAGCGCGCGCGCCATGCGCCATTTGCCGCCGAGGCCGGGAAAATGGGCCGTATCGCCGTCTCCGCTGCTGGCGGCCGCCGCGCCCGCCGCCACCCGCAGGGCGAAGAACAACGGGTTCAGCCACAGCAGGCTCCAGGGAAACAGCTTGAGCGCCAGCAGCAGGCGGTTGCGCTCGATCAGCTCGAGGCGCGCCGCGGAGCCTTTTCCCATCGTCGCGCCACGATGGTGCCGCACCACGGCCGCGGGTGTATACAGGCATTTCCATCCGGCGATGCGCGCCCGCAGGCCCAGCTCCGCGTCGTCGCCATAAGCGAAGAAATCTTCGTCGAAGCCGCCGATGCGATCGAGCATTTCGCGGCGATAGAGGGCCGCGCAGCCATCCGGCCAGAGCACCTCCTCTTCGCTGTCGAACTGCCCGCGATCGAGCGCGCCCGCGCCGCGGCCGCGATTCTGGCCATCCGGGAAGATCAGGTGGCCGGCCTTGTCGATGCGCCGGGGATCTTCCCAGACCAGGATCTTACTGGCGGCCATCCCCACCTCCGGCCCCTTCTGGCAGGCGCGCGCCAAGGCGGCCAGCCACCCCGGCTCGGCTTCGGCGTCGTTGTTCAGCAGGGCGATGAACTCGCCCCGCGCGGCGGCGATGCCTTGATTATTGGCGGCGCAGAAACCGCGGTTCTCGGAGTTGCGAATCACGCGCGCCCGGAACTCCCCGGCGGCCATATCGGCCGAGCCATCCGCCGATCCGTTGTCCACTACGATGGTCTCAAACGGTACGCCCTCCTGGCGGGCCAGGGAGGTCAGGCATGCACGCAGCAATTCCTTGCGGTTCCAATTCACTACCACTACGGAGATCAACCGTTCATGCTATCAGGTCCGTTTCCACGCGATCCTTCGGGTACTGGAACCGGGTCCCGAATTGGGGGGGAATATTTGTGGCGTTGGTAAGGTTGTCGGCAGCCTGGGAGATTTGCCGAGGTTATGATAGAAGCTGAGGACCTCGGATATTCACGTATGACGTCCATAGGCGAGGCTTTGCGAGCCGAGCGGATGCGGCGCAACCTCGAGCTGGATCAGATTTCCCGCGAGCTCAAGATCCCCCAGCGGCTGCTGGCGGCCATCGAAAACGATAAATTCGATCAATTGCGGGGCGCCGTGTTCGCCAAGAGTTTCGTGCGGCAGTATGCCGCCCTGCTGGGGCTGGATGCCGAAGAGATGGCTGCGCAGATCGGGCAGATGTTCGCCACCGAGCCGGCGCCGGATGCCCCGGATCGAAACCTGGAATCCGCGGCCGAAATGGATCTTCCGCGCGTGGAAGATTGGGGAGGCGTAGGAGGCCGGCGATTCTCGCGGGCCTCTTCGCTGCCGGCCCTGGCGCTGGTGGTGCTGGTGATGCTGGTGTGCTCGGGGGTGTACACGTTTTGGCAGCGCTCGCGACGGATTGCGGCGGCCCGCGAAGCTGCCGCGCAGGCTGCGCAGGTCGAGCAGGCGGCGCGCGCGGCCGCACCGGCGTCCGCTCCTATCCCGACCCCCATACCCGCTCCGGCGGTACCTTCCACGGCTGCGCCGGAAGCAGCGGGGACTCCTCCGGGCGGCGCGCCCGCTCCGGCAATGACCAAGAACGAAGAGCCATCCGCCAAGCCTCCCGGGGTTGAGGGTGAGACGGCGGCTTCGCGCGCGGCGCCCTCCCCGGCTGCGCCCGGCGAGCCGAAGCCCGAACCCGCCAAGCCGCCAGTCGAAGCGCTGGACCCCAACGCGCCCGTGCGCGTGGAACTGGTAGCGCTGGACGAGGTGTGGGTGCGCGCGCAATCCGACGGCAACTACAAATTTTCGGGGACGTTAAAGCCCAACGAAAGCCGGGCCGTCAACGGTAACGTGGCAGTGGTGGTGCGGGTGGGCAATGCGGGCATGATCGAGATCCGTTTGAATGGGAAATCCATCGGCACGGTGGGGCCGAGGGGACAAATCCGGACGATTCAACTGACGCCCGGGGGCTTCAAGATCGTCTCGCCGGAACCCAAGCCGGCCGCGCCGCCCAGCGAACCCTTCTGACGCATCTGCCGCATGGCCTGGCGCTGGCGCTTGCGCTCCAGGGCCAGCAGTTCATTGCGGCGGCGCAGCTTGACGCGCCCGTCCACTTTGCGCCAGAACTTAAGGAAATAGCTGACCGCCGAGAGCAGGGCGAAGAAAACCACCACCCACATCAGGATCATGCCCGGCACTCGCAGGGGCGTGTAATGGATGCTGATGAGCACGCAGGCAATGGCCAGCACCTGCGAAAGCATCTTGGTCTTGCCGAGATCGTTGGCGCGGATGATGTAGCCTTCGCTGGCGGCGATGGAGCGCAGGCCCGAAACCGCGAACTCCCGGGCGATGATCAGAATGGCCATCCATCCCGGCAGCACGCGGATCTGCACGAGCGAGATGAGGGCGGCCGAAATCAGCAGCTTGTCGGCGATGGGGTCGAGCAGGGTGCCGATGGTGGTGACCTGCTTCCAGCGGCGCGCCAGATATCCATCCAGCAGGTCGGTTCCCGCCGCCAGCAGGAAGATGCCCAGCGCCAGCCACTCGTTCGAAACGCCCGCGAAACCCACGTGCTTCTCCTGCACCAGGGCGGCCACCAGCAGAGGCACGAAGAAGATCCGGAGGATCGTCAGGGTGTTGGGCAGATTCATCGTCCACCCCAACTATAATGCGTTGGGGCGCCCGCCAACAACTGTACGGGCGCTTATACTGTAGGTTTCTCTATGCTGGTATCGCGACGTCATTTCCTCCAGGCCGGCCTGGCTGTGCCGGTGCTGGCCGCCGAAAAACCGGCCGCGCCGCGGCCCAACGTGCTGCTGGTGACGGCCGACAACCTGCCGGCGTGGGTTCTGGGCTGCTACGGGAACAAGGAGGTTCGCACTCCCAGCGTGGACCGGCTGGCGCAGGTCGGCACGCGCTTCCTGAACCACGTGGCCTGCGCGCCGGCTCCCGAGTTGGGACGCGCCACGCTGCTGACCGGACGGACGCCCATGCAGCTCGGCGACAGCGCCATCCTGGGGGCGGGCGACATCGCGCTGGACAAGCTTTTGGGCGGACTCGGCTACACCTGCGAGGCCGCCGATTCGAGCGCCGATGCCGTGAAGCTGCTGGGGCAGCACACCGCCGGCAAGCCTTTCCTGCTGACGGTCACGCTCACGAGCCTGCGCCCGCCTTACGAAGGCGTGGCGCAAAAGTTCCGCGATATGTACGCACGAAATGTATTCGAGAATTTCGGATACCAAACGGCGGCTCCCAATGCGCGGCTCGGCCACGAGATGCTAGGCAACGTGGTGGCCAGCCTGCGCCAGTATGCCGCCGCCGTTTCAGCCCTGGACGAGGGTGTGGGCGCCGTGCTCGCCGCGCTCGGCCAGCGCCAGTTGCTGGATTCCACGCTGGTGATCTTCACTTCCACATGCGGCGCTCTGCTGGGCCGGCACGGGCTGTGGGAGGCCGCCGAGGCCTCCGATCCGCCCAACATGTACCAGGAGACCACTGTCACGCCCATGATCTGGAGCTGGCCGGTGCGCATCCCCACGCAATTGACGCGCCCCGAGCTGGTGAGCGCCTACGACCTGCTGCCCACTGTCTGCGAAATCGTCTCCGTTGCGCCGCCCGCGCGCAACCTGTGCGGCCGGAGCTATCTGGCGCTGGCTACCGGCAAGCCGCTGCCCAAGAAGGATCCCTGGCGCACGACGTTGTACAGCCACTATCGGAACACCGACATGGCGCGCGACCGGCGCTACAAAGTAGTGGTGCGGAACGGAGCCAGCGAACTGTACGACCTGGTGGCGGACCCCGGCGAGCAAACCAATCAGTACGACAATGGACAGTTCGTCACGTCGCGGGACGCGCTGGCGGCCGAAGTGGCGGGCTGGAAGCGAAGATATTCATCCTGACGCGCGGGGCCTCGGGGAGCGAAACCCCGCGCGCCAGCGCGGCTACTTCTTGTCCGGAGCGGCGCACTTGGCCAGCGAGTGATCGGCCCCCTGATAGCACTTGCCGGTGTCGTTGAGATCCTTCGACCCCATCTTGGTGTGGCAGTAAACGCAGCCTTTGCCTTCCTTCTTGGCGTATTCCGGCTTGCCGTAAGTCGCGGTGGTGCACAGCAGGAATCCGAGCGTCAGAATCGCCGAGGGAATGGCCAGCTTCAACATACGCATAGATTGCATCTCCTGAAATTTACGCCTCGGCAGCGACCGAGGTCTCTCACTTCCTCTGACGCATTATAGACCACTGGAATCCAAGGATTTGATGAAATTAGTTTAATTAGAGCCGAATTACTCAACAGGCCGTGGAAAACCGTTCAGAGATTGGCGTTCGGCTCGAGGCTGCGCCACAGATACCAGCTCGCTACGGTGCAATACGGCCGCCAGCGCTGCGCCAGGGCCTCCATTTCGGCGGGCGTGGGCATCTCGGCCAAATTGTAAGCCTTGCGAATGGCGTTGCGGATGCCAAGGTCTCCGGTAGGCAGGATGTCGGTGCGCCGCAGGGCGAAGATCAGGAACATGTGGACGGTCCAGACGCCGATGCCTTTGACCTGGGTGAGACGCTCGATGACCTCGGCGTCGCTGAGCGCGAGCAGATCCTCGAAGGCCACGGTTCCGCCGCGCGTGTGGCGCGCCAAGTCGCGTATGTAGGCGGTCTTCTGATTGGAAAGACCGAGCGCCCGCATGCGCGACGGGCGCAGCTTGAGAATGCTCGCGGGCGTCACCTGACCGCCCGCGGCGGCTACCAGCCGTCCGAAAATGACGCTCGCGACGCGTCCGCTAAGCTGCTGGTAAACAATGGATTTCACGAGAGTTCCGAAATCCGGATCGCGAAACTCGATGCGGTACTCACCCACCCGGTCGATAATCTCCGATAATATGGGGTCGGACCGGCGGAGGTGCAGGATGGCTTCTCTCATGTTGAAACAGGTACGCCAGGCGGCGCGTCTTCTCCATTGTACCGGGATGCGAATACTCGCTAGTTTTGTGCTTTGCGCCGCCCTTTTCGGGCAGTCCGCGCCTAAGGCGCCCCCAGCGGACGATCTGCCTTCGATCAAGGTGAATGTGGACGTGGTCAGCCTGCTGGCCTCCGTGCGCGACAAGAAGGGGACCCTGGTGCCCAATCTCGAAAAGAACGATTTCACGATTCTCGAGGACGGCAAGCCTCAGGAAATCAAATATTTCACGCGCGAAACCGACCTGCCGTTAACCATCGGCCTGCTGATCGACGTGAGCCGCAGCCAGGCCAACCTGCTCGACACGGAGCGCAGTGCGGCGTCGCAATTCTTCCGCTCGGTGCTGCAGAAGAAGGACGAAGCCTTCCTCATCAGCTTCGGCGAGGAATGCGAGCTGCTGCAGGATTACACCGGCTCCGCGCAGTTGCTGAACCGGGGACTGAACGGGCTGCAGGTCAGCTCGGGCGTGGGCGGCTTCGGTCCGGGTCCGGTGCCCACCATGGGCGATCCTCGCGGAACGGTGCTCTACGACGCGGTTTATCTGGCGGCCGGCGAGAAGCTGCGGACCGAGGTGGGACGTAAGGTTATCGTGGTGATCACGGATGGCGTGGACCAGGGCAGCCGCATGACCATCAAGCAGGCGATGGAGGTCGCGCAGAAAGCCGATGCGGTGATTTATAGCATCGATTACTACGATGCCAGCGCCTACGGCATGTTCGGATGGGGCGGTGGCGGCGGCGAGAGCGCGCTGCATCAGCTCTCCGACGAGACCGGCGGGCACGTGTACAAGGTGGACCGGCGCCACACCCTGGATCAGGTTTTCAAAGAGCTGCAAGATGAAATGCGCAGCCAGTATTCGATCGGGTATACGCCCACCAATCCGGCCAAAGACGGCACCTACCGGCACCTCGAAATCAAGCTGGCCAACAAGGACCTGAAAGCGCAAGCGCGCAAAGGCTATTACGCCGGCGCCCAGTAGACGGTAAGCGGGCTAAACGACCGGGCTGCCGGTGGCCGTGGCGCGGCGCGCGAAATAGTCTTCGAGCGCCTGGCGCATCGGGGGCATGGGCGCGATTCCCAGCCGCTCCATCTTGGCGTTGGAAAGGGCCGAGAACTTCGGCCGCCGCGCCGCGGTGCGGTATTCGCGCTCGTCGGTGGCCGTAAGAGTGGGGTGGAGACCGGCGGCCTCGAAAATCAGGCGCGCGAACTCGAACCAGGAAATGGCCGCGCCTCCGCCAACGTGGAATATGCCGGTCTGCCGGCGCTCGACCAGATCGAGCGTGCGAGCGGCCAGGGCGGGAGCGAAAGCCGGAGAGGCGAAGTGATCTTCCACCACGCGTATGGGCTGCCCGGAGCCGGCCAGGCGCAGCATGAGTTCGACGAAGTTGCCGCGCGCCGTCGAAATGCCGCCCGGTCCGAACACGCCGGAGGTCCGCACGATCAGCACGCGATCGAGGTAGGCCTGCGCATATAGTTCACCGGCCAGCTTGGAAACCGCGTAGGCTCCCAGCGGGTGCGGCCGGTCCTCTTCCACGTAGGGACGGCCGTCCTGACCATCGAAGACGTAATCGGTAGAGTAGTGCACCAGCAGGGAATCCACCTGGCGGCAGCCCAGGGCCAGGTTACGGACGGCCAGAGCATTCACCAGGTAAGCCGCCTGGGGCTCCTGTTCGGCCACATCCACCTGGTTGTGCGCGGCCGCGTTGAACACCACTTCCGGCTCATAGCGGGCCAGCACGCTTTCAACCGCCGCGGCCTCGGTGATATCCACTTCGTCGCGGTCCCATCCGTGGACCTCGTAACCGCGGGAAGCCGCCTCGCGCATCAACTCGACGCCCAACTGGCCGGCAGATCCAAAAACCAAAGCTCTCCGGATCATAAGGTACACGATAGCATCCCGGAGTTTCTCAGCGCGCGCGATCCGCAGCGCCGGCATACTCCAGAGAAGCCCGCGCCATCTCCCTAAGGCCGCGCAGCCCCTCGCGCAGCCGCACGCCCATCAGCATGGAGTTTTCTAAAGCGCGCGTGTACACCACTTCGCCCAGCAGCAGCGAATCCTCGAACTCGATTTTGACGGCCGCGCCCGAGGCCACGGGGGCCTCCATCTCGGGACCGAGTCCCAAACCGGACACATTGCGGATCACGGCGCACCGGGTAACGGGGCTTGCGCTCAGGATACTGACAGTGACCGGCTGGTCGCTCTCGAAGCGAAGTGCCTGTCTTTGATCCATGCAAGAATATCGGCTGAACCGGCGGCGAGCTTTAGGCTGCCCGCGGCTCTCCGGCTACCTGTTGGCGAAGAACATGGCGGCGGCCAGCAAAAAAAGGAGGCTCAGCACCGCCAGCGCGGCTATTCTACGGCCCGGCCATTTGGCGAACTCCGCTCCGGCCGGCTGCCTGAAACGGCGCTGCACCGATCCCGGCAGCTTGCGCAGGACTTTGGCGATCTCCTGGCGCCCGCGCCGGTCCGCGATCAGGATGGTGGCGGAGTTGCGCCCGTTGGTGGATTCCATCAGCCGGCTGCGCAGCCTCTTGGGGACCTCGTCCACGGAGCGGTACACGCGGCGCGAGGCGCCCGCGGCGATCATCACGGTAGACGACTGAAACACGCCCGAGCTATCGCGGTTGGGCTCCCCGCAGCGCGGGCAGCGGGCGGCATCCGCGTCGAACTCGGTGAGGCAGCGCGCGCAGGTCATTTGGCCACCACCCTCGGCACCGGCTTAGGCGCGGCCTCGGCGTCGTCGCCGATGTTGTCCAGCACCACGTGGATAAAGCCCAAGGCGGCCCGCGAGAGCGCCTTGTCCTTGCGGTAGATCAGACCCAGGCGGCGCATCATGGGCTCGGGCCCCAGCGGAAGGGCGCGCAGCTTCCCGGCGGCGATCTCCTCGCGGCAGTTGGAGACGGCCAGAAAACTCACTCCCAGTCCCGCCATGACGAAGCGCTTCATCATCTCCGTGGAATCCAGATCCATGGCCACGTGGATCTCATCCTCCACCGGCGCCAGCCACTGGTTCAGGCGGACGCGCGTCTTGCCTTCCCTGGGGAGCAGCAGAAAGGTCTCCAGAAGATCGGCCGGCAGCACGGATTTGCGCTCGGCCAAGGGATGGCGGGCCGGAATGATCAGGCGGATTTCGTCGCGATAGATGCTGACCACCTGGAGGCGCTTCTCGTCCACGGGCAATTGGGTGAGGCCGAAATCGGCGGAATTATCCATGACGGCCTCGACCACGCGCGTTCCATAGGAGCGATTCACTTCGAGCTGCACGGCGGGGAACAACTGGTGGTATTCGGAAAAGACGCGCGGCAGGATGTAGATGCAGGTGGCTTCGTTGGCGGCGATGACCAGCTCGCCGCGTGGATTGGTTTCCAGCTCGGCGAGGGTGTCCTGCGCGCGGCGCCGCAGCTCCAGCATCTGCTCGGCATACTCGGCGAAGATCTTACCCGCGGTAGTGAGGGAAATGCGGCTGCCGAAGCGCTCGAACAGCTCGGCGCGCAATTCCTGCTCGAGCTGGCGCACCTGGGCGCTGATCGCCGGCTGCGTGCGGTAGCACGTCTGGGCGGCCTTCGAAAAACTCTTCAGCCGAACGATTTCCAAGAACGTGTGGAGCTGGTCAAAATCCATAAACCCGCGCCGCCGGGCACCTGAAGTTCGTCTCCCGCCGCCGCTATCCCGTTGAAATGTGAATCGGTGGGATAGAAATAATGAATTTCACTCGCACCGGCGGCTTTGGTAAGTATTGTAACAGAGGCCCCGGGTGGTGCGGTCGAGATAGTGGGATTGTCGCCACCGCAGCCGTCCCTCGCAGGGCGGACGTACCGCACCTCCAACCCGGCGGCACGCGGTTGCCAAACCGGCCGCGCGCCGATACCATCGGGGCTGTGATCCGCTTTCTGCCGCTGGCCGCTTTCCTCCCCATTCTGTGCGCCTTTCCCTTCATCCTGGACGCCCAAACCGGCGAGAACGTGCTGGTCGTGGTGAATGGCAACGACGCCGTTTCCCGACAGGTGGGCGAATACTATCGCACGCGCCGCGAGGTGCCGCGGAGCAACCTGTGCGTCCTGAATACTACATCTGACGAAGAGATCGCCTGGAAAATCTACCAGGAGCAGATCGAGAATCCGGTGGGGGAGTGCCTGGAAAAGGCTGGCCTCACGGAGCGGGTGCTGTACATCGCGACCACCCTGGGAGTGCCGCTGAAAGTGGATGGCACGAACGGGGCGATGGGCGAGCGCGGTTCGGTGGATTCGGAGCTGGCGCTCCTTTATGCCAAGCTCAAGGGCACGCGGTTCGAGCGCGCCGGGAGCATCCACAACCCCTTCTTCATGGCTCGCGACGAACCCTTCCGGCACGCGCGTTTCCCCATCTACCTGGTGACGCGCCTGGCGGCCTGGGATCTGGACGACGTGAAGGCCATGATCGACCGCGGCCTGGCGGCCCGCAATCGCGGCAAATTCGTGGTCGACCTGAACGACAGCAAGAGTGACGGCAATACCTGGCTGCGCAGCGCGGCCATGCTGCTGCCGCGCACCCGCGTGACCATGGACGACACCGAGGAAGTGCTCTACAACCAGAAGGACGCGATCGGCTACGCATCCTGGGGGTCCAACGACGCGGCGCGCAAGCGGCGCTGGTCGGGGTTCCGCTGGCTGCCCGGGGCCATTGTGACGGAGTTCGTTTCGAGCAACGCCCGGACGCTGCGGCGGCCTCCCGACGACTGGTTTTTTCATGGCTGGGACGACCAGGAGCACATGTTCGCCGGCTCCTCGCAGGGGCTGAGTGCGGATTACATCCATGAAGGTGCCACGGGTGTTTCGGGCAACGTCTACGAACCGTACCTGAACTTCTGCGTCCGCCCGGACTACTTGCTGCCGGCCTACTACCAGGGCCGCAATCTGGCGGAGAGTTTTTATTTGGCGATGCCGGCGCTGAGCTGGCAGGGCGTGGTGCTGGGAGATCCGCTGGCTGGGTTGGGGAAGCCGTAGGCTGGCCGCTCTGCCGATCGGGCCGCCTCAAGCGCGACCCCCACGCGGGTCTTGCAAGCACTTGCGCGAGTCGTCGAGAACCGCTGGCAGCATCGCCGGGTATCGTATCCGGCTAGCCCACACCTGCCGTTTTTCTCATTATGTTGTATTATTCAACACAAAGAGGCGTCTTGGACATGAAGCCGCGAGCTTGGCTTTAGCGTAATCTGGAACTAGAAGTCGCACCGAACTGACGGCAGAATTGCTTAGCTCATGCCGCGGGACGTGCAGGCTGAGGGGCCGCACGTTCCGAAAACCCTCGCGCCGCTACAACCGTCGTCCCAGCCTCGGCCGAGCGACGAACTTGGTTTGGGAGTACCGAACATGCCTAACGGCGCTAAATTAAGCTCTACGCGCGAGATGGAAGACGCGCTGATGTACCTGCCGCGCAAGGGCGTCACCGATTATCGCAAGAACCAGATCGTCTTCGACGAACATCAGCCGTCCAGAGGTCTGCACTTGGTGGTTCAGGGGCGGGTTAAAGTAACGATCCCCCTGGACGATGGAACGCAGACCGTTGTGGATATTTTCACCACGGACGATTTCTTCGGAGAGAGTTCGCTTTTGGGCGCCGCGCGTTACCCCGAGCGCGCGCTGACGCTCGATAATGTCACCCTGATGTCCTGGAGCGGCGCCGAGATCGAGGAACAGATCGAGCGCCAGCCGCGCCTGGGAATCGCGCTGCTGCAGATGCTGGTCAAGCGGGGCCTGGATTACGAGGAACGCCTGCAGAGCTTTGCCCTGGATAAGACACCCGAGCGGGTGGTACGTTCGCTGCTGCGCTTCGCCGAGCGGCTGGGTTCCCGAACCGAAGACGGATCCATCAAGATCCCTCCGCTAACGCACCAGGTGATCTCCGAGTACGTGGGCACATCGCGCGAGATCGTTACCTTTCAAATGAACCATTTGCGCCAGAAGGGGTTCCTGCGGTACTCGCGCAAGGGCATCCAGGTATATCCCGAGGCGCTGACGGAATATCTGCGCACGCAGACCGGATTGACTATACCGTGGTCGCAAGCGGGCGAGGAGCGCACGCTGGCGGCCGGCGATCGGACTCTTTCGGCCGGGGACCGTCAGTTTTAACCTTGGAGAGCAAGGGATTACTTCCCAAATAGGTCGTATACGCCGTGCCAGTCCTCGGGTAGAGTTGGGACTGAATTCTCGAGTCTCCCGAGGGCTGAACGATGATACGGCTGCGAATAGGGCTGGTAATCGCGCTGGGAGTTCAGATGGCGGCAGCCGCCGCTCCATCGGATGCGGAAGGACCTGTTCCCGGCGCTCCCGACCGCACGGCGGCGACTTCCAAACCTGTACCTCCCGTTTTGCGGCGTTTGGAACCGCCCGATAGTCAAATTGTGATCCTGCCGGGGGCACCCCCGTTTGTGGTGGCGCCCGCTCAAGCGCAACCCATTGTGTCGCCGAACGACACCGGCGGGCCAAAGGCCTCGAAGGCCGCGGTGCCAGCGCCGGCGGTAAATGTCGGCCCGGCCAAACCACCAGCGATTGCTACAAAGGTCCTACCGGCTGTCCGCACCGATGGCAAGCCAGCACCCGGGAAGCCGAAACCGGTGCCGGCGTTGGCCGCCAAGCCGGTTACGCAGGCCGAACCCGCGGACGCCAGATCCAAGCCGTCGCCGTTTGCGGCATCGGCCAAGGGGTCGCCCGTTCCAACTCCAATGGCTCCGGCATCCGGGCCTACACCGGTCGTAGCTGCAAGTCCGGCGAAGGTGGTTCATGCGCCTCCAGCAGTTCCGGCTGGCAAGCCCGCGCCAGACGTGGCGGCAAGTCCGTAGCCTGCGGTACCGGCAACGCCAGCCAAGGCCGCTCCGGTCGTGGCGACAAGCCAGAAAGCCGCGGCACCTAAAGCGGCGCTCGCGCCAGCAACAATCCCGGCAGGTAAGCCAGCGCCAGTCCTGGCAGCAAATCCGAAGCCGGCGGCTCCAAAAGCAGTGCCGGCTCCCCAACCGGCGGCTAAGCCGGCGCCTGTCGTCGCCGTAAGCCCGAGGCTCCCGGGAAGCAAGACCGTACCGGCGCAGACGGCAGCCCAGCCGGCCAAGGCGACGCCGGTAGCTAGCGCGAATCCGAAGCCCGTGGCGCCTAAGACTGCGCCTGTTCGGCCGGCTACGCCGGCGGGTAAGCCGGTACCGGTCGCAGAAGCGAGTCCAAGACCTGCGGCCGTTAAGGCAATTCCCGCGCCGCCAGCGGCCCCGGCAGCCAAGGCAGCGGCAGCCTCCAAACCTACGACGCCGGTAGCGGCAAGCTCGAAACCGGCTCCGCCCAAGGCGGCTTCCGTGCCGGCGGCAGCACTAACCAAAGCTGCGCCCGCACCAGCGCCAGCCCCGGCCGCGGCGGCAAATCAAAAGCCCGCGGCCCCCAAGGCAACTCCTGCTCCACCGGCGAAGGCGGCGGCCTCCAGACCTTCGGCAGCTCCCACGCCGGCTACGGCGAAGCCTGCACCCGTCGCAGCGGATTCCACTCCGAAGGCGACGCCACCGCCTAAGGCGGCCCCGGCCCAACGAGCGACGCCCGCGGTGGCTGCCGCGGCCACTCCGAAACTTGCCAAACCGGCTCCCGTGCAACCTGTTGTAGTGGCAACCAAACCGGCACCGGCCGTCGCCGCCGCCGCTCCGAAGCCCGCGCCTCCGGCGGCAACTCCCGCTACTAAGGCGGTTCCCGCGACGGCGGTAAAGCCCGCCACGTCCGCGGCAGCGCCTAAACCGGCTCCGGCAGCGGCCCATCCGACATCGTCGCCGGCCGCACCCGCCGCCAATCCTAAAGCATCCGCGCCGGTTCCATCGCCCAGCCCGTCCCCGACTCCAACACCTAAGGCGACGCCCCAGGCATCCGTGCTTCTTCCAGAGTTGCAGAACGAAAGCGGCGTCTTCTGCCAGAAGCGGATTGGCCTCTGGAGCGAAGACAAGTTCTCCGACCTGCTGGGGGCGCCGCAGCGCCAGCGGGCCGCCTACAGCGACGCCCAGGTCGAGAATGGACGCATCTATGCCCACGCCGACCCGTCCCATCGCTACCGCCAGTTGGAACTCGAGTTCGATAAGACAACCGGCTTGCTGCGAGCGGTTTACGTATACCCATGGAAGATGACGTGGCAGGAATGCCAGCGCCGCTTCGGCAGCCGCGCCAGCGCCGCCGATGCCAAGCAGGGCCGGAGGTTCTACTCCTATGCCGATCGGCACCTGGACGTTTTAGTGGACACTAACGGAACGGTCATCAACCTGGGGCTCTATTGAAACTGGCGCTCCGCTGAAGCGAATCCAGAAGCACTCGCCCCGGCGCGAATCGCGCAATCGCTTGAAACCTCGCCCGCTCTCCAGGCGTTTAATAGGTGTGGCGACACGTGCCCGCGAATAGGCGTATAGTGTAGCTATACAGGAGTCTGGGACCATGAAACGGTTGAACGTGCCCTTGGCCATCCTGGCCGTATCCGGCCTGTTCTGCGTAAACACCTTGGCGGACGATAAGAAAAACGATCCGGACGCCATAGGCGATCGCGACATCGGCAAAGGCGTGAACTTCTACTCCCTGGAGAAGGAGATCGCTCTGGGCAAGCAGTTGGCGCAAGAGGTTGAGCGCCAAGCCAAGGTCATAGACGATCCCATCATCGCGGAGTACGTAAATCGCGTGGGGCAGAACCTGGTGCGCAACTCGGACGCCAAGGTGCCCTTCACCATCAAGGTTCTGGATACCGAAGAGGTGAATGCTTTCGCTCTGCCGGGCGGGTTTTTCTTCGTAAACTCCGGCCTGATCCTGAAGGCCGATACGGAGTCCGAACTCGCCGGTGTGATGTCTCACGAAATCGCGCACGTGGCATGCAGGCACGGCACGCGCCAAGCCACCAAAGGCGAGTTGGTCAACATCGCTTCCATTCCGCTGATCTTTATGGGCGGGTGGACCGGGTATGCCATCCGGCAAGGCGCCGGCCTGGCCATCCCGATGGGCTTCCTGCAATTCTCGCGCGCCTTCGAGCGCGAGGCCGATTATTTCGGGTTGCAGTACATGTATAAAGCGGGCTACGATCCCACGTCTTTCGTGGACTTCTTCGAGAAGATTCAATCCATGGAGAAGAAGAAGCCAGGCACCATGTCAAAGGTCTTCTCGACTCATCCGATGACCGACGACCGCATCAAGGCTTCCCAGGAAGAGATTCAGAAGATTCTGGTCGCCAAGCCGGAATACGTGGTGAACACATCCGAATTCAACGATGTAAAAGGGCGCCTGGCGATGCTGCACAACCGCCGCAAGGTGGATACGCAGGATCCCAACAAGCCGCGCCTACGCCGCGCGCCCGGCAGCGGTACGGGACCGGTAGACACCAACGGCGACGGCACCACCCCGGCGCCGGATCAGGACGAGCGTCCCACGCTCAAACGCCGCGATCAGTAAGCGAAGACCGCTCCCTAACGGTCGCGGCTCGGATCAGAGCCGCGACCGCTGGGAATCGGCACCTTTTCCCTCCATCAAGCCATAAGCCCGCCGAGCTACGACCAGTTCCTCATTGGTTCGGAGTGCCAGAACGGCGACCGGAGAGGTTTCCGTTGAGACCAGGCGATCGCCGCTCCCGCGCTCGTTGCGGTCGGCGTCCAGGTGGATTCCAAGAAACGCCAGGCCTTCGCAGCAGCGCGCCCGCAGGCTGGCCGAGTTCTCGCCGATTCCGCCAGTGAAAGCCACGGCATCCAGTCCGCCCATGGCCGCCGCCAGCGCGCCGATGGTCTTCTTGACCTGGTAGGCGAAGACTTCGACAGCCGCGGCAGCTCTCCGGCTGCCGGATGCCGCGGCGGCTTCGATATCCCGCAGATCGCCGCCCGGCACGCCCGAAAGCCCGGTCAGGCCGCCGCCCTTCGCCAACTGCTGGCGCACTTCACCGGTGGTCCAGCCGTGGCGCTCCATCATGTAGAGCACCGCGAACACGTCGAGATCGCCGTGGCGCGTGGCGTTTTCCAGGCCGGATTGCGGAGAGAAGCCCATGGTGGTATCGACCGAGCGTCCCCGGTCGATGGCGCACATCGAGGAACTCCCGCCCAGGTGGCAGCTCACCAGCTTGAGCGGCTTTCCCAGCATGGCGGCCGCACGCTCGGCCACGTAGCGGTGCGAGGCGCCGTGGAAGCCGTACTTCGCCACGCCATCCTCCAGCCAGGGGCCCGGCACGCCGTAGAGACGCGCGTGTTCCGGCATGGTGGCGTGGAACTCGGTTTCGAAAGCGGCCACCAGCGGCACGCCGGGCATAGCGGCCTGAAAGGCCTCGATGGCGGTGAGGTAGATGGCGTTGTGGGCGGGCGCGGCGGGCAGAAACTGGCGCAGGGCCGCCACCACGTCCGCATCGACCAGGAAAGTGCCGCGATAGCGCGGGCCGCCCATGACGGCCTTGAGCGCCACCGCGTGGATGGCTACCTCGCCGGTCGAGATCTTGGCGATGGCCTCGCGATAATCGGCCACGCGCTCGAACCGCCCGCTCGCCAGCACCTTCTCGGACGGCATCTCGATCACCTGGTATTTGAGCGAGGTGGTTCCCAGGTTGGGTACGAGGAAGTTCATTTCACCGTGAAGGGCACCGAGGCGACTACGTCCGCCCACTCGAGTTGCAGTTTGCCGGAGTTTCCGCCGGCGCTCGAAAGCACCATCTTGTAGGTCTCGACGGGCGCGGGCGGCTTGCTCATATTCATGGGGACGCGGCCGAGGTCCTGCGCCTTGTCGTAGCTCAGGCCCCACTGGCCGGTCTGCTTGTTGACGACGAGCTGCCACTTACCGTCATTGAGGAAAACGAAGAGGGTATAGTCGCCCTTGGGCACGGCCAGGTCGCCGATCGCGAGATCCGCATCGGTGTGCAGAGCGGTTGCGCTGTTGGCGCCGGCGCGCCAGACGGGATAAGTCGGGTCCTTGCTGACCACGCCGCCCTTGGCGAAGACGTCGCGGCCCCGCAGGGAGGGCGCCGAGTACTTGATCGAGATAGCCTTTCCGTCGATCGTGACGGAGGTATCGGCCGGGGGACTGAGGGGAGCTTTCTTTCCGCCGCCCGGCATCTGCATCTGGGCGAATCCCAGTGCGGCCGAGGCGGCCATCAAGAGAACGGAGGTCAGTGCGCGTTTCATGTTTTGGGGAGTCTCCTTCCCAGCGAGTATAACGCGGTGATGCCTTTGGGGTTTCGGTATGCACATAATAGACTCTTTCCCCTATGACCGATCCGAAGCTGCCGGTCCTGATTTCCGCCGCGAAGATTCAGGCCCGCATACGCGAGCTGGGCGAGCAGATCTCCGCCGATTATCCCAACGGACACTTGCACATGGTCTGCATCCTGAAGGGCGCCTGCTTTTTCCTGACGGACCTGGCGCGCGCCATGAAGCGCGACGTGTTCGTGGATTTTATGGGCATCTCGACCTACGGCCGGGGCAAGACATCGTCGGGCGAAGTCAAAGTCACCAAGGATTTGGATATCGAACTGGAAGGCGCCGATGTATTGATTGTCGAGGACATCGTGGATAGCGGCGTGACGCTGAATTACCTGATGCACCTGCTCGAGCAGCGCAATCCCAAATCGCTGCGCATCGCGGCGCTGCTGGATAAGCCCGAGCGGCGGCTGCGGCCGGTGCACGTCGCCTACGTCGGGTTCCGGATTCCGGATCGGTTCGTGGTGGGTTACGGGCTGGATTACGCGGAGAAGTATCGCAATTTGGACGATATTTGCGTACTGGATGAGGAACCAGCGAAGTAGGTTTTGCCGCCGCCGGGGGACCGCTCGCTTACGCGCGCGGCTCAGTAGGGAGGCTACGGCATGACCATCAGGACCAGGCGCGAGGGATGCTGGCGGTCGTGGTAGACCGTCTGGCTGGCTTTCAGGAGCCGGGTTTCGTCGGGAATAGGGCCGCCGGTGTTGGGGTTGCGGTCGAAACGCGGGAAATTGGCGCTCGCAATTTCCACGCGGATGCGATGGCCGCGCAGGAAGACGTTGCCGGTGACGCCGGCATCCACGGCGATCTGGTAGGTCTGGTTGGCGCGGGCAAGCTCGGGCTGGGACAGGGAGCTGCGATAGCGCAGGCGCAGAATGCCGTCGCTCAGATTGCGCGCGAAGCCATCCGGGAAAACGTCCACCAGCTTGACCGTGAAGTCCGTATCGCGGGCGCTGGTCGAGACGTACAGAATCGCTTTAACCGGTCCGATAGCTTCCACATCCTGGGGGAGCGGGTTGCCGGTGTAGACCAGCACGTCCTTGCGCCGTTCGATGGGCCGCTGATCGAGGGGTCCCCAGGGGAATATCCGAGGATTGCAGCAGACCGCGCCTCCGTGCGTGGGCACGGGATCGTGGGGATCGTAGACGAAGCGATCGGCACCGTGACGGGCGGGCTGTTCGGCCAGCAAGCCATCGCCCGAGAGGCTATTGGCGCGGCCGCCGCCGGCCAGGTAGAGGTTCAGGGGATGCGCCTGGCGGGGAGGCCACTCACGCTCATCGAGCCACTTGTTGGCGCCCATGACGAAGATCTTCACGGGCGGCTGGGAGATCAGCGCGGTGTCTTTTCCCATGAGCCACTGGTCGAACCATTCGAGCTGCATCTCACGAATGGGTATTTGGGCATCCGGCCCGAAATCGGCGGTCGCGAAGCGGCTGGACATGTTGTGCGGCCAGGGGCCGATCAGGACGCGGTTCAAGCCGGAGATTTTGCGCAGGGCCGCGAAGGCCTCCAGGTCGCTCTGCCCGTAGTTGTCGTACCAGCCGCCCACGGCGAAAACCGGGATGCGAATTTTGGCGATCTGCTCGCGGACGCTGATGGAGCGCCAAAAATCGTCGAAGGCGGGATGGCGCAGAGCTTCGCGGAGCATGGAAGATTCGCGGCCGGTGGCGGCGATATCGGCGGTGTGCAGGGGCAGGTGCAGGACGAAACGGCTGAAATCGGGGTGGTAGTCCGGCACGCGCAGGTTTTCGGACATCCACCCCAGGCGGTTGCCCAGCTTGACGGCGCCGCCGGTGGAGTAGAAGCGATCGCGATAATCGTCGTAGCCCGAAACCACCGGGAAGATGGCCTTGAGGTGGGGGTTGCCGGTGAGCGCAGCTTTCCACTGCACGATCCCCAGGTAGGAGCCGCCCATCATGCCGATTTTGCCGTTCGACCAGGGTCGCGCGGCGATCCAGTTCAGGGTGTCGTCGCCATCTTCGGTTTCCTGGTGTAGGGGATCGAAAATGCCCTCGGATTCATAGCGCCCGCGCACGTCCTCGACCACCAGGGCGTACCCGTGCTCGACGAAAGGGGCGTAATAGGTAGCGATGTCTTCGCCTTTGCCATAAGGCGTTCGAACCAGGATGGCGGGAATGCGCGCGTGCTCGGCAGGCAGGAAAACATTGGCGTAGAGGCGCACGCCGTCGCGCATGAGGACGGGCACGTGCAGTTCCCGGACGAAGGGGCGCTGCGGTGGCGCACTCCATGCGTGAGCGCAAATCAGAACGGCGCATAGCGACGCCGGCGCGTTCAAGTACAGCACTCGCACAAAACGTCCCAGTACCGGTTTCCGGCTTGTTCCACCCCGTGGCAGGCCGCGATATGGCTTGCACCCCGTTGGCCGATGGCTGGAGCCACCCCTAAAACCGATGATAACAAAACTACATGGGCGCGCACGGAATCCTTCTCGGGCAAGCCGGGCGGCACCCGCAGGCAGGCATCCTCAGGGAAACGCCGGTATTCGGGGGAATCGGTCACGATCACGGGTTTGCCGATCCCCATAAGGCGTATCGAGATGCCGGAGGTTTCTCCGGCGGCGGGAGAGCGCAGGTTGATGCAGGCATCCACGGCGCGCGCGGCCAGCCAGAATTCGGGCTCGCTCAGGAAGGGGCGGCGGATGGCGCCGGATTCGGCCAGCAGGCCGGCGGCGGCGCGCTCCAGATCCCGAGAAACGAAGCGGCCGGCCACGAGCAGAGCCGCGCGGGGAAGCTCGCGCCGCAGCCGCGTGAAGACCTCGAGCACGGCGGTAAGGCGCTTCGATTCGCGCAGATATCCGAATACGCCGCAGAGGAAAGCGTCCGGCGCCACTCCCAAAGCTTGGCGGTAACGAGCGACCGCACCATCGCCGGGCAGCGTCGGAGGGCGGAAGAGGTGCGGAATTTCGACGATATGTGCGGCGGGGGCGTGCTCACGGACGGCTTCGGCGGCGGCCGGATTGTGCACCACCACGGCGCGGGCGTGCTCCACGGCGCGGCGCAGCATGGGATAGCGGAAATAGCGGCTGTCGGCGCCCGAGCCGGCACGGGCGCGCCACAGATCCCGCGCCAGGGCGCGATTCCACTCGCCGTAGTTGTAGACAAATTCCTCGATATAAGCCTCTTCTCCGAGCTGCCCCAGCAGGAAATGGTTCAGCACGGCGTCATGCAGGACCACCACGGAGGGCGATTCCAGGGCACGCCGGTAGGCTGGCCGGTGGAGCGCGTTATTGCCCAGGTGACACAACGCCACGTCGCAACGGCGCGGGGCCACTTCCACGCGACCGTGCCGGCGCAACTCCTCGAGCAGCGCGGCAGCGTAATCGGCCACCCCGCTGGGCGCGGGAGGAAGGGGCGAGAAGAGACCGGCGGTCACGCTCGAACGCGGCTGCCGAACAGCGCCGTCCCCACGCGCACGCAGGTGGAGCCTTCTTCGATGGCGGTTTCCAGGTCGTGGGACATGCCCATGGAGAGCTGGCTCAACTCGTGGCG
>Ga0181520_10005256_pt1 | contig 20795 bp, 13 predicted proteins | sample PEATcosm2014_Bin_29_FD_132451 | JGI IMG/M metagenome (GOLD analysis project Ga0181520, IMG submission 132451) | Peatland microbial communities from MTU Mesocosm Facility, Houghton, MI, USA - PEATcosm2014_Bin02_30_metaG | ecosystem: Environmental > Terrestrial > Soil > Wetlands > Peat | place... | reverse complement strand
TAAGGCGGAGTGAAGACGGCGGTGGGCAGGTTCGCGTCGATCAGTTTTGCCAACACCGGGGCGTCGCCGCCGTGGCCCGAGAGATGCACGACCATCAGGGCGTCGGCGTTCTTGAGCTTCGCCACCACTTCGTTCGCGCTGACCGGCGGCACGATGTCGCCGCCGACAAACTTTACGCCCGGCACCTTCTTTTCCACCTCGTCGAAATAGGCGTTGAGTTTGGCCAGCTCCTCGGTCGGACGGCTCATGTAGTAATTGCCCGTGCGCCCGGCGAAGACCTTGTAGATCTTTGCCGGGGGCAACCCCGCCCACGTCGTATTCTCAGCCGGGGCGGCGGCATGGGCCTCCCATCCCTTCGCCAACATGATCCCGCCCACAGCCGCCGTCGTCCCCAAGAATTCCCGCCGGTTCAAGTCACTCATGGTACCTTGCTCCTTGAACGAGTTTCCCGCCCAGTGACACAACGCAACCACTGCATTGAACCACGCGGCGGAGCCGGACGCAATATGCGCATCGGCGGAAAAAAGCCGAATACCGACACGAAGGCCGGTCGGCGAATGCTGGTCAGGCTCTACCGGATGGGCTTTCCACCCATAGGATTCCAGTGAAAGGTTTCGAGATTGTGTCCTTACGTCTCTACCCGCCTTCTTTTGTCTTGCTCAGTATTTGGCTGAACCCAAGGGGAGCCGTGTTGCAAAAGTGGATATTCTCGCGCCGCTAACCAGACGATGAGCATTGCCGAGCGGGTCGCATCGGGACTCCTCCTATTCGCGCATGGCAGACCAATTCGATTCACGGCGTGAAGATTCGCTTCACCAACTGCACGTTGGCTGATCCGGCAGAAAAGCCCGTGGCCAAGGCACCCATCGTCTTCAACTCGCGGAAGGAACAGAGTGACGATATCGGCGGTGTGGAGTTTGCCGGTTTGACGATCCGAGAAAAGACGGACCGGCCGCTCATGAAGTTCTACAACGCCTCGCGGTGCCGGGTCCGCAATCTCAGCGGCAGCCTGACGGTCGAGCTGAACGGCAAACGGACGGACTATGTCGTCGATCAGGCGCTCGTGGATCGGCTGATGCCCGTCCGAACGAAGCCGAAGAAGAAATGACGACCGTCGCCCCGCCGTTTGCTACCCGGAAGAGTCACTTGCTGGAATTCCACATCGATACACAAACTGGCAGGTCGGAAGCTGCGCTGCTAAAATGCCGCTGTTCTCCCGGCTACAAAGGGAAAACCATCCGTGGCTCCAGCCGTTGGTAAAGGCGACCGTCAGATGATTTCAATTCATCCCGCGAGCGTCCGCGCGCGGCTCGACCATGCTTTGTCCGGTGAACCCGTGGAATGGCCTGTCTACTTAGTCTATGACTGGTTCGTAAAGCATCGGTCCATTGATTGGCCACCCCTCTTCGCGCAAGGATTGGGACAAATCATGCATGCCGATCTCGTGCGGGTTACACATCCGCACCTGGAGATCGTAGAAACGCGGCGGATGATCGATGGGCGTGAGCGGCGGGTCGTACAGTGGCTCACCGACCATGGTCAGTTGCAAGAGTCGTTCATCGGTGAATGGCAGCAGGAATACCTCGTCAAGCAACCGGAGGACTATCGCATCCTGCGGCGGGCCTTCGAGGACACCCGCTATACGGCTACGGCGGAGTTCTTCCAGGAAGCCGAGATGCAAGTCGGCGGCAATGGCATTACGTTGGGCGTGCTGGGATGGACGCCACTGCGGCGCACCCCGCTCTTGCAGGTGCAAATCGATTTTGCGGGGCCCGAACGCTTTGCCTTGGATTTGGCCGACGAAGTTCCGGAACTGATGGAGCTTTTGGAACTGCTTTCCGAACTGACGCTGGCGAAGTTCCGTGAGGCGGTCAAGACGCCGGCGAGGTATATCAAACTTTGGGAGAACTTGGCGATCGAGACCATTGGGGTGCGCCACTATCGGCAACGAATCGTGCCCATGTACAGGCGGATTCTGGAGATTCTCTCTGCCGCCGGTAAACGGCTTCTCGTACATTACGATGGCAAACTGCGGCCCATTGTCGGTGATATCGCCGCGTTGGCGATGGATATCGATTCCTTGACGCCGCCGCCCGAGGGAGACATGTCGATAACCGACGCCAGAGCAGCGTGGCCCGACAAGTTTCTCTGGCTGCATCCGCCGCTGGGCTGGTTCCACGAACCGCCCACCGTCCTGGCCCAGCGGATCGGCCAGATGGTCCGCGACGCCGGGCCCTGCCGTTACTGCCTGATGATTAGCGAAGATGTGCCACGCCGCTGCGAGGAACAAATTCCGGCAGTCCTGAAGACGCTAAGCAACAGCGGATATTACCGGTCACCTCCGAGGTAATCGGCATCACTGCCACGATGACAATGGACGAGCAAAGTGTAGGACTACAGCCATGAAAAACGAAAGGCAGTTGTTTCGAGGGGTGCGGCGCATGACCGTTGCAGGGTTCGCGTGGCTCGTCTTCGTAACCACTGTGTGGGCTGCCACTCCGCCACAGCCGATCATCTCATCCCTAGAATCGCTCTCGCCAGCCAGGATTGAGCGGGAGTTTGTCGTCCCGCCATTCGGCGTGGAGCACCAGGTGCGGCTGAGCCTCGAATCGCGGATCGATTGGAAGAACCTGGACGGCTCGAACCTGTGGATCCGGGTGGCCGTGAACGGGAACTTCCTCACTAAGCAGGATCTGCTCAACAAGCGTGACGAATTCCGGCTACGAGACGGACTTGACCTCACCTGGTCCCAGGGCAATCGTTGGCGGGTGCTTTATTCGCCCGACTTCGAGCAAGCCGTGAAGAACGTCAAACACCCTAACGCCTGCCCCGGCGCCGATCCATATCACTACGCCTGGAACATCACGCCGTACGTCCAGCCGGGCAAGAATCGCCTGCTGATCGACAACCTCCAGGTGTTGGCCAAGCCCACCACGCTCGTGCTGCGCAACGTGCGGTTCGAGGTCGGATCGCCCCAGTCGCCGCCGCCCCCAGAAGCGGTGACGCCGGCGCCCACAGGCCCGCTGTCGCGCTTCATTGCCCGAGGACCGCAAGTTGTGCCGATTGAAGTGCGTGTTGCAGGCAACGGCAGGCTGTGTGTCGCTGTCGCCGGCCAGCAGTTCACGCTAACGACTCGGACCAGCCTCCCGCAAGGCAAGTGGCACGAGCCGCCCGAGGCGGAACAGCCCGGCCCGGCTATCGTCCGCGGCCAATCGGCCGAGGCCTCCTGGGACACGGCCATGTACCGTATCCGCCGGCGAGTAACGGTCGAACACGACCATGTGGACGTTTCCGATACGTTCACCAATCGCAGTGACGATCTGATCGGCGTCATGTACGAGAACCGGCTACAGTACGCCGAAAGGCCGCGCGAAGTGCGTCTTGCGGGGCGTCTGGTAAGCGGTGAGTCGGCCAACGGTCACAATGCCGCCCATCCCTCATCATTTGCGGCATGGCGTGAGCTAGGACTGGGCCTCGTGGCTGTCGACGACGTATTCCGTGTGCACGTGAAGAGCTTTGTCACGCCGGGGGTGCTGGGGCTGGCCGACGAGCAGTTCGGCCTCGCCCCGGGCAAGTCGATCACGCTAAAGTGGGGCATTTATCCCATGCCCCACGGCGACTACTGGGACTTCATCAATGCCGTGCGCCGCGTGTGGGGCGCCAACTACATGATCCCCGGCCCGGTCTGCTTCACCAGGCATTTCCGCACCGAGCAATCGGTCGAGCAGTATCGGCAGTGGATCCGGCAACGGGGACTGAAGATGGTCGCCGGCAGGATCGCACAATACTCCAATGGCCGCTACGCCCACGGCACGGGCATTTGCTACGCGCCCCAGTGGGTCGCACAAGAGACCGACTGGACCAGGAAAGTGCTCGCTGCCGCGCCCGACGTCAAGGCGCTGGCTTATTTCCACGCCCAGTGTTGCACCGAGCCGGGAGGTGAAGAAAAGTACGCTGATTCGCGGCTGATCGACGAACAGGGTGAGCATCTCGGCTATCCCTACGCGTACCGGCTTCCGCTTTATCTGCCCACACGGGAGAACAGCTATGGCAAGGCGCTCTGGCGGTTCGTGCATACCTGCCTCGACGATATCGGCACCTCGGGTCTCTACTGGGACGAGATGTCGCACAGCATTTTGGAGTTCGCCTACCAGGCGCCGTGGGATGGCTGCACCGTGAGAATCGATCCGAAGACGCATGCGGTCAAGGGCCGTGCCAGCAGCGTGACCCTCTTGATGCAGCCGCTGCAACTCGACATCGTGAAGTACCTTCGTGATCGTGGCAAGTTCCTCATGGCCAACACCCAAGCGACGACGCGGACGATGCTCGAACAGCACATCGTGCGTTTCGTGGAGACCGGCACGTATTCAGCCATGGTCGGGACTCACCTGGGCTGCCCACTGGGACTGGGCAATCATCACCTGGAAAAGACGCAGGCCGACGCCGCCCGCAACGCCCGTGAGATCCTGCGTCAGGGCGGAGTGTACTACGGCTGGCAGTACCTGCGGGAGCCGGCCACCTGGAACTTCACCGACGTGATGTATCCGATCACGCCGGTGGAACTTCACGACGGCGTGGTCTTAGGAGTGGAACGCATCCTCACGTCCCGCTCGGGATGTTTCGGTTGGCCCGACGGCGCAGCCGCCACAGTGTACGTGGTCGACGCCAAGGGAAATCGTGTTGTCGCGGGCATGGTTCGCGAAATCCACAAAAACGATCGCCGGTTTTACGAGATTCGCATGCCGGGCGACCATTTTGCGATCCTGGTGAAGCGATCGTAGTTTACTTGCTGCATCAGGCTAGAAGGTTTCGTCCTCCACGCGGGAGAGCCCAAGTACTGGCCGCTACTCACAAGACAGCCAAGGGTGGTCGCGGCGAAAGAGTGGCGGAAAGAGATCTCGACAGATGTCGGATGGGACACGAAGATGACCATGAGGGCGGCGACGGTCTGCGAGCCCTAAACGCACTGCGTCACGCCGTTTCTCGCGCTCGGGAACGGCTTGTCCTGGAGGTCGGCTAATAATCGGATCGGCTGGAAGCCTTTCCGCGGCGAGTCGGTTAATAAGTACGCGTACGTCATCACCGCGGGCTCCTCGGATTATCTGGCTCGCCCTTTCCTGATGAAGAGCATGTATCGGGAGCTGAAGACCGAGGTGTTCCCTTACCTGTCCAGGGAGTCGTGCATGGCGTGCAACGAGCAAAAGAAGCCGCCTGTGTCGCAGAAAGACAGGCAGCCGCGAGACAGAATTGACGTCCTCCCGACCATCCATGACAATTGGAGGCACATCGCCGGCGGCGCCGCGGCGAAAACCTGATGCTTGGCCGTCAAGGGAGGGAACAAACAATGGGCGAAACCGTGAAGGACGAGAAACTCGGTGTGGCCATCGTGGGGCCAGGAGTGGTCGCCCGGGCCCACGCCGCCAGTTGGCTGAAGAATCCCGAGGTCGCGATTGTCTCCGTCATCGGGCGAACCATGGAGACGGCCGCCCAGTTTGCCGCGCAATTGGGGCTCGCCTGTCCGATCGGCGACGACTTCGATCGCGTCCTGCGGGACGAACGGGTCGAGATCGTGGACCTTTGCACACCCAGCCACATGCACGCCTCTCAGGCGATCGCCGCCGCCGAGGCCGGCAAGCACCTGCTGGTCGAGAAGCCCATGGCCCTGTCGCTGGACGACAACCGCCGCCTCCGCGACGCGGTGGCCGGGGCGAGCGTGAAGAGCAACGTCGGCTTCGTGGCGCGCTGGCACCCGCAAACGCGGATCCTGCAGTCGCTCTTGCGCTCCGGGGCGATCGGCGATCTGTTTTATGCGGGGGTCGATTACTGGCACGGCATCGGTCCTTCCCATCACGCCTGGCCGGTCTGCCTCGCCACGGCGACCAGCGGCAGCGCCATGCTGCTGGGCGGCTGCCACGCCGTGGATTTGCTCCGCTACCTCGTGGACGATGAAGTGGTCGAAGTCTCGGCGATGTCGAACAACCACAAGGGCCTGTTCGAGTACGATGCGAACGTGGTGGCCCTGTGCAAGTTCCGCGGGGGGGTCGTGGCCAAGGCGTCGGTCTTGTTTGATTGCACCATGCCCTACACGTTCAATATCGATTTCGCCGGCACCGAGGGAACCCTGCGCGACAACCGGCTCTGGTCCACGCGGCTGTTGCCGGGGCAAAGCGGCTGGGCGACGATTCCCACCACGATGATTGACAGTGCCGACGTTCACCGCCACCCCTTCGACGACGAGATCAACGACCTTGTGCGAGCGATTCGCGACGGCGGCCAAACCGAGTGCTCGGTCGCCGACGCCTACCGCAGCCACGAACTGTGCCTGGCCATCGATCGCTCGTTCGCCACGGGCGGCGGCGTGGTCAAACTGCCCCTGGACGAATAGGGCCAGCCCGACCAAGGGAGTATTAACGACACATCAGAACTTGGCTGGAATGTTGCCCTCAGTCGTCCACGTACACTAACAGGCAGTCAGTGATGATTGCCTCGAAGTTCGGCCCAAGCCTGGCAGGTCTCTTACGATCGACGGACAGCGAAATGACAACGGGAATCCGCCGTCGGTACGTTATCGAAGAGTCTTCCAACTGACTGTAACTTGGCTCTCATGCTCACCATGCGGGGATGTCTGAACCCGAACAACTTAACAATCACCTCATTTGTCCGATCAGCACCTCCCCAGCCCTTGCAAACCCATTCTCGGGAGCGGAGAATAGCCAATGTTGTCTGCCTACCGTTCGCACTGCAAACCGCGAAATCCCGCCTCGTAGATGTCCCATGCAAGCGGCAATTCTCGCAGGTTCGCACCGTAGGATTGGTTTCACGCGGGCCACGATGTTTGTCCCACGTGGCAGTGTCTTTTTGTTGGTAACGGTGGGCCTCGTGCTCCATCTGGCCGCTGTTTCATGCGGACAAGCGGCTGAGACCATCGGGCTTTCTTCGCTGAACGTAAGCAAGTCCATCCGAGGCTGGGGGCAAGGCCCGCCAAGCAGCAGCTTATCAAACCAAGGATTCTTGATATTGGGCACCCACCCGCTAAATTGCCGTTAGCGGTGTGCCGACCGCCAGCAGCGTCCCGTTTTCAACATCCTCTCCCCATTTCTGTATTCTTTGTGACGCGAGGAGGTCTGAATGACCCAGCCTAGCAAGATTCGACTCTTGATTGCCGATGGCCATGAGGTCGTCCGTAGCGGGCTCAAGAGCACGCTGGAAGGCACGGAGATCAAGGTGGTCGCCGAGGTGGCCACGGGACAAGCGGCCGTCAACTATGCCATGGAGAACGAGGTAGATGTCGTGCTCTTGGATGTCCAAATGCCCGATGGCGACGGCTTGACCGCTCTGGGTCGCATCAAGCTCGATAAGCCAACTCTTCCCATCCTGATGTTCTCCCGCGTTGATGATCCCGCGTACATCGACGGGGCGGTGGCCTTGGAAGCCAGCGGGCATCTGTCGAAGGGTTACACTCGGGAAGAGTTGCTTTGTGCGATCAGGGCGGCGGCAGGCGAAAACACCTGGGCGCGCGAAAGAGCTATGACCTTGAGATTTCCCACGGTTGCGACCAGATGTGCCGCCCTGCTGCTTTTCGCCGTAGTGATGGCTCAATCCCCGGCCGTGGCAATGGACATCGTCAAGGCGGGCCGCCCGGCGGCGGTGATCGTCATTCCCGATGTGCCGCTGCCGGCTGTGGCCGCCGCTGCCGACGAATTGCAATATCACCTCCGCAAGGCCACCGGTGCAAGACTCGACGTAGTTAAAGAAAACGCCGCCCCACAAACGGGAGCAAGAGTGTACTTAGGGATGACCCGCGCCGCTACGGAAAACGATTTGAAGGTCGGCAGCGGCACCGCCAACGCCTTTCGCATCAAGCTCGTCGGCAGCTCGTTGTTCATCCTGGGCGACGACAGCGATGGCCCGGTGTTCGGCGTGCAGCAGAGCAATTACACGCGGGTGGGCACGCTGTTCGGCGCGTACGAGTTCTTGGAAAAGCGGTTGGGCGTCCGCTGGCTCTGGCCCGGGGAATTGGGTGAGGTGATTCCCCCGGCCTGCGACGTCACGGTCGAGTCGTGGGACCAGTCCGGCCGGCCCCCGTTCATTCACACCCGCTGGCGAGACAAGGGGGCAACCGCCGTGCCGGAGGGATGGTCGTCGCCGCAGGCAAGGGCGAAATACCTGCGCGAACTGGGCCTCTGGCTTCGCCGGCACCGCTTCGCCATGGGCGTGAACATGGACATGGCCCACTCGTTCACCAACTGGTGGGACCGCTTCTCCAAGGGCCATCCGGAATACTTCAACTTACTCCCCGACGGCACCCGGCGATCCGATCCGACCTACGGGCGCGGGCACAAGACGTTGATCTCGATGTCAGTCGGCGAGCCGGGCCTCTGGCGGCAGAAGATAGCAGACTGGCTGGCCCAGCGGTCGCCGCAGGCCCCGTATATCGACGCCACGGAAAACGACACCGACGGCCGCTGCCTTTGCGAAAAATGCCTTGCGCTGGACGAACCGGACCCAGCCGCCGACGTTCCGTTCGACCGCCGGGTGGCCATCGCCCGCGAGCGGTTCGCCAAGAAAGACCCGCACTGGACGGCGGTCCTCGGCTCGCTCTCCGACCGCTACGCCCGCTATTATCTGGCCGTGCAGCGGGAAGCGGAGAAGTACGATCCGCAGGCGGTCGTGATGGGCTATTCCTATGCCAACTACGTCAAACCGCCGCGAAACACGAAGCTTAACGAGCGGATCATCATCGGCATCGTGCCAGCGCTGATGTATCCATGGACGCAGGCGAAGCGAGATGCCTTCCGGACGCAATGGGACGGCTGGGCGACCGCCGGAGCCCGTTTGTTCCTGCGCCCCAATTACATGCTCGACGGCCACAACCTGCCCATCTTCTTCGCCCGCAAACTAGCCGACGATTTCTCTTATGCCGCCCGGCACGGGCTGATCGGCACCGATTTCGATTCGCTTACCGGCCAGTGGGCCGCCCAGGGGCCGAACCTCTATGTGCTCGCCCGCTTGCACCAGTGCCCGACGATGGGCGTGGACAAAGTCCTCGACGAATACTACGGCGCCTTCGGCCCGGCGGCCCCCGCGGTGCGGGCCTATTTCGCCCATTGGGAAAAGGTCTCCGACGCCGTGACCGACGAGGTGGCCAAGGCGGCAAAATTGCATTGGGCCCAGTTCTACCACGACGCCGACCGGATTTTCACCCCAGCCGTACTTTCGGCGGGCCGCGCCTTGCTGGAAAAGGCCGCCGCGGCGGCGCAGGGCGACCGGTTGGCGGCGGCAAGGGTCACCTTCCTCGCCCAAGGGCTCACCCACGCCGAGCTGACGCTGGCCGTTCAGCGGGCTTACCGCCAATATAAGCAAAGGGGGGACGTCCAAGCATACGCCGCCGCGCTGAAGCGCCTGGATCAATATCGCACCCAGGTTGAGGGCTCCCTGGTCGCCGACATGAGCTTCCTGCGTCAGTTCGAGAACCGGACCTGGGATCGCAAGGCGACGAAGGTTTCCCTGAACCAGTGACCTTCTGGATGTCGGCGGCATTCGATCTCACCGGATCGCCGTGGACGTGAGGCGTCCAGAAAAGAGCTGCCGCACGGATCTGGTCTGGCAAGAGCTGAGGCAGGCGTATTCCATCCAGGTGTCGCCCGACGGCCGGCACTGGACAGGGACGAGGCGGTGAATCATCCGCCGACACAAGTTAATAACCAGTCCCACGGCAGCCCCCAACTTAATCGATCGTATTACAATTTCTTTTCTGAATTATCGAAATAAGCCAGACGACCAGAAACAACCTTGCGATGCTCGGAATTCGTCAGAATTGAAATTAGACCCATTGAAATCGATTCTGGCGCCACACCATCAGCTCCGATCCGGCTTCGGATGTAGCGCAACGGCATGGAACTCCTCCCGGAATCGGCTGCTTTGGTCATCACCGACGAATGCAACGAAGTCTACCGATGGCAAGGAGATCAGGAAATCGCCTGGAGCGGATTTGCCGAAATTGGTTCCCGATGAAGGACGGCAGTATCAAGTCAAACTGGAGAAGCCGGTGACGAGCCTCCCGCGGCATTCTTCGTTCCCGACACCGCGTCCAAGTCGCCCGTTCCAGCGAGCGCCAAAGCGATCCTCAGGAACTGGAATCTGCCCCCTAAAAGGCACACGGAATAGCGCCCTCTACCAGGACGGCTGTGTCATCGGCATACAGGTAATTGACCCACTTGGCGCCATCCTGTGTCCGAGCATTGTGAATACCACGTATTTCGGCTCAGGCGATGACCGACCATCGAATGCTTGGTTGGAAGAAAACCGCCTCGCTCCGTCCCGGGATGCCTCCGCTCCCTGAGTGTAGCCGCTGGCCCCTATCGTGACCAGCGAGAAAGTGCACTCATCTCTATATATGTACTATAGACTTCAGTGCACTTTCTACCAAACAAACAACATGGTCTCCACTCAAGGAGCGGAACGAGCCGGGCTCGTTTGTTGAGGGGCAACCCCCGACCACAACCTTCTTGTCGCAAAAATAGTTATTGAGAAATCCCAGCGGAATCCAAGAAAACTGGGGGCCCCTACTGGCTGGCTGGAGGATAGCGTACCCCGCCTCTTTTATTTGCCCTCTCGTCGCATTTCTGGAAACTCGGAAACTCTTGCGATCACTGAAAGAGCTGAAGCGATCTCCAAAGAGCGAGGTCGAAAAAATACCGACGGAAAAAATCGCCACACCAGTAGGGTCGCCGAAGCAACTCCAGGTAATCCGCTGATCGCACGAGTGGCTCACGTCGTCGTTGCAAATGACGATCTCATCGCCGATTTTGTGTGGTGTGACCCAAGCCATCTCGGTGCAAGTGCCATCAGGCATCACGATGGCGCCAAATTACTGGTATGGGAAAATCAGCGTGGCCACTTGAATGGTACGTAGCTCTTCGTTAACGTGGACGAGGTGTTCGGAGCGTATCCGAGCACCGTCCAGATGATTCCACGGAGAGTGCAGGTGGCCGGCATCAGCAACGTGGCTGCCGGCGCCTTGGGGGCGAGCCCATGACGGAGATGATCGAAGGGAGAAGGTTTCCGACGTGTCGATCCGTTGGCCGACATATATCCATGCTTCCCCTGTTCCCGGGAGTTTCCGTGCTCCTTGGTGTTGCCGGCGCGCTCCTACTGGCCACCGGATCGCCTGCTTCGGCTGCTAGTGGCGAGCGCTCGCCCGACCTGCGTGTCGATTTCCGCTACGCCGTTCCCTGGTGGCAAACGCCCATCTGTTTGCCTGACGACGCGGAAAAAACGCTGGTTGGCAAAGAGGGGGAACTGCTCTACCAATACCCCGTCAAGCCGGACAACGAGGTCTTGAATGACTTTCCTCGTCCTTTTCCCGGGTTTCAGGCGCGCATAAGTGTCGACATGGACGAGGGATCGCAATGGACGAGCCAGGAACTGGCCTCGCCAGCCGTCCCCATTGTCCGTACGATCCGTCGGCACGTGCCGGTCGAGATGATTCAAGAGGCATTTGCCATGACGCCGGCCAACGATTCACCGACCGCCGGCCGGTGCGATGTCATGCTCGTTCGATTGCAAAACGCGGGCGACCAGCCGACAACGGTCAAGCCGGTCATTACGATCGAGAGTCCTTCGCCCATGACCATGATGGAACGTGCTCAGCAAGTCAAGATCGGTGATGCGACAAGAGTGGTTTTCTCGCGATCGATTGCCGAGGCAAAAGCGGGGGGAGGAAAGCGGATACTGCAGATGGAATCCGTTCTCCTGCCCGCTCGGGAAGAGCAATCCTTGGCGGTCTCGATCACGCGAGGCAAGGATCCCCGCCCTGGCCCCACGAATTTGAAAGATATCGAGATGCTGAGGGCCCGCGCCGCGTGCTACTGGAGCAACGGCCGGATTCCCTACGACCGGATCCAGGTCGGGGACCCGGGCATTCAGGCCCTGCTCGACTCTTCCATCCGCAACATCTATCAGGCACGCGAGATCAAACGAGGCTTGCCGGCCTTTCAAGTGGGGCCAACCGTCTATCGACTGTTTGCAATCGCCGACAGTGCGTTCATTCTGGAGGCGACCACGTACTTCGGCCGGTCCGACGAGGCAAGAGACGGCGTCCGCTATCTGCTCAGCCTGCAACGCAAGGATGGCGGTTTTTCCGGCTTTCCCAACCACTGGAGCGAAGCCGGCTATGTGCTCTGGGCCGTCACCCGGCAGGCCCGCTTGACCGGCGACAAACACTGGCTCGGCCAACAATGGCCACAGTTGGAACGGGCGGTGGCCTTCATCATGCGGTTGCGACGGCAGGCCTCAGCGGATCCCCGGGCGCTGTACTATCGCTTGATCCCTCCCGGCTTCGCCGACGGCGGACTCCGTGATGTCCTACCCGAATATACCAACGTGTATTGGTCGCTCCTGGGCATGCGGGCGGCCAGCGATGCGGCACAATGGCTGGGCAAGACGCAACAGGCCGACCAATGGCGGCGCGAGTACGACGACTTCTACGCTGCCTTCCGCCAGGCCGCACAGCGCGACATGCGGCGCGATGCACACGGCAACCTCTACCTGCCGATCGTCATGGGCAGCAAGAGCAACGAATTGCCGCAACGAGCGCAATGGGCGTTCTGCCACACCGTCTTTCCCGGCAAGCTGTTCTCCTCGGACGATCCCCTGGTCCGTGGCAATATGGCCATGCTGCAATCGGTCGAGTGCGAGGGCGCGGTGCTCGGCACGGGCTGGCTGGCCGACGGCATCTGGGCCTACTTCGCTTCCTACTACGCCCACGCCTGGCTCTGGCTGGGCGACGGGCAGAAGGCGGCCGAAATCCTCTACGCCTTTGCCAATCATGCGGCTCCCACGCTCGTGTGGCGTGAGGAACAGATGCCCCGGGGCAAGGGGGACCAGGTAATCGGTGACATACCCCATAACTGGGCCAGTGCGGAGTTCATCCGTCTGGTGCGGCACCTGCTCGTCTTGGAGCGGGGGAACGATCTGCACTTGTTGGAAGGAATGCCCGCCGTTTGGGCGCGGCCCGGCGCCGTCACCCGGCTACAGGGCATGCCAACCGAATTCGGTCCGATGTCATTCGAGTTGCGCGTATCGAGCGACGGGCACACGGCCCGGCTGCGCGTCGATCCGCCGAGCCGAGTTCGTCCGGAGCACATCTATCTCCATTGGGCCCCCTGGGCGAAGCCGGATCAACAAAGGGCCACGGTGGAACTGCCCGTCACGGGTACCAAATGCGGCATCTTCCGCAAGCGCTTCACCATGCCGGCCGATTGGCAGGGCACGGGGCGAACCTGGCTCTGGATCCGTGGGGCGAGTCCAGGGACGCCCACGCTGCCGCCCCACAAGTGGCGGGTGTTCCTGGACGGCCAGCCAGTGACGGGCGGGGAACACGGCTACTGCAATGAGGACCTGACCGGCCGCTTGACGCCCGGCGAGCATACCCTGGCGGTGGCGACCGAGACCCTTTCCGTCGTCGTCGGCGTCGTCGGCAATGTCTGGCTCGAACACATTCCGGAACCCGTGGCCCGGCAATCCCTGGCTGGCGACTGGAACGGAATGCAACTGCCCGGCACGGCCCGAATTCCCTTCGACCAGGTCAAACGCGAGTTCACGCTGGATCCCGCGATGAAAGGTAAACGGGCGCTGCTCTACATCGAGACGACGGAAAACATCATCCCCGGCATCTTTCTCAACGGTCGTTTGATGAATCGCGACTTCGCCGGCATGCATTCCCTCGTGGACGTGACCCCCTATGTGCGCTGGGATCGGCCCAGCCGTATCACGTTGAATTCGATGTATCCCCAGCATCCCACGGCCGTGAAAACCGTGGAGATTCGCTATTACGAACCAGGCGCCTATTAGTTTGTCATCGGTATCGCACCGGCGGAGTGGTCTTCCAGCGACCGCGGGTGAAATCGGGAAAGTCCACGGGGCTGCTCCTGTTGGCCACCGATTTCTCGCTCAACTCCGTGATGCAACTCCAGGTGGCGGCGTCGTAGACGTCCATGTCCGGAGGCGTGCCGGTCCGCAGCGCGTTGATGAGACGGTACAGCACCATCCAGTCGCCGGCCCCATGCCCGCCTCGTTTCAGGGCTTTTTCGCCCAAGGCTTTCCAGAGAGGATGCTCAAACTCCTTGTAATAGGCTTCCATCGGCTTCCAGGTATCGGGTTTCGGGCTGCGCCCCTCGATGTAAATCTTGTCCGAGCTGGCCATACAGATGCCCCGAGTGCCCTGCACGCGATAGATCAGATCGTAGGGCCGTGGCAGCTTGGTGTCGAAGTACAGGGTGATCGTCTGCCCGTGCACGGTCCGGATGAGGCTGGTGTTGATGTCGGCACTGCCGTTGCCCCGGGTGGCGTCGGCACTCATGGAGACGAGATAGTCGAAGCGGTTGCCGTGGTTGATATCCATCCACTGGGCGACCGGACCGATGGGGTGAGTCGGATAACTGTTGGCCGTGTAGACCTTGTCCTCCTTGGGGCGGCCTGGGATGGCGGGGCGCGCCCGGGCACCATAATGCTGGTAGCCCGCCTCGCAATGGCGAAGTTCGCCGAACAAACCTTTTCGCAGCATATTGTGGACCAGCATCGCCTCGCGGAAGTAGCAGCAGTTCTCCAGCGGGACGCCATAACGTCCTTACTCTTCGCTGAAGTCGATCATGGCAGGGCGGCGGCGGAAGCCGCGCGTCTGGATTGCGGCATACAGCACGCCCACGACAAACCAGATCCCACCGGCAATTTGGGCCGGCTTCGGCAGGCTCCACCAGATCCAAAAGCAGAACACGAACGCCAGCGCGGGTACCACGAGGTCGGTCAGCCATTGGCGGCGGTAGTCCGGCGGTGGGTTGAACCAGTACATGCGGATGGCCGCGGCGTTCACGCCCATGAAGGCCAGGAAGGCCCCGAAATTGACCAGCTCGGTGGCCCGTTCGTAGTTCAGCACGAACGCGCCGGCCAAGGCCGCCGCGCCGATCAGCCAGATATTCAGCGCCGGCGCATTGTGGCGGTCGAGACGGCCGAAGACGGCCCGCGGCAGCACGTTGTCGCGCCCCATGCCGTAGAGCAGACGTGCCGCGCCGACTTGGCTGGTCAGGCCGCTGCCGAAGCAGGCCACGGCCATCACCACCGCGATGGCGTTGAGCAGCCACGATCCGCCCACCATGTGGGCAATGTCCATGAACATCGTCTCGACGTCGGTGAACCTCTCGTTATCGGGCGCGACGCGCTGGGCCAGGTAGGCCAGGAGGATGGCGGTCAGCCCCGTCACCAAGCAGACCAGCACGGTAGCCAGCGGCACGGTCCGCTTCGGGTTGATGGCGTCTTCGGCCAGCGTGGTGATGCCGTCGAAGCCGACATAGGCGGCCGCGGCAAACGACGTGGCCGTGCACACGTCGCGGAAATTGAACGTGGCGGGATTGTAGAAGGGGGCCAACGACACCAGGCCCGACCAGCCCGCCGTCTGGAACAGGTATCGCACCGCCGCAACGACGAAGGCCACGGCCACCACCACCATCGCGGCCATGAGGACTTGATTGGCCCGGGCAGTGGCACGGATGCCCCGGATGTTCAGGAGCGTCATGCCCAGGCCGATGATCAGGGCCCAGACCCAATAAGGCAGGGGCCAGCCCAAATAAGGAACGGTTGGCAACAGCCGCCCGGCGCTGAGCGCCCCGTAGATCACGTTCACGATGGGAATGATCAGGTAGTCCAGCAGCATGGCCCAGCCGGCGAGGAAGCCCAGGTGCGGGTTCAGTCCGCGGCCCACGTAGGTGTACGCGGAGCCTGCCGACGGGTAGAGCGCGGCCATGCGGCCGTAGCTTACGGCCGTGATCATCATGGCCACCATGGCGATCAACACCGAGGTGGCCATGTGGCCATGCGACATTCGCGTGGCGACGCCGAACAGTCCGATGACGCCCACCGGCTGGAGCAGTACGAGGCCGTAGAACAGCAAGTCGCCCAGTCCGAGCACGCGCTGCAATCTCGGCGCGGCAGGGCCTCCTGGCGTCGAGTCAGGGGCGGCAACGGGAGAATCGGCAGGTTGGCTCATGGTGTGCAGGCCGTCCTGATGCTCGACGCAGCCGTGTGTTTGCATTCACCCAGCGGGGGCACTAATTGATCTTCAACAGCTCCACCTCGAACACGAGCGTGGCGTTGGGCGGAATGACACCGCCGGCTCCTCGGGCGCCGTACCCCAGTTCAGGCGGAACGGTGAGCTTGCGCTTCCCGCCGACCTTCATCCCTGCGACTCCCTGGTCCCAGCCGGGAATGACGTCACCGGCGCCGAGCGAGAATGAAAACGGCTGATTCCGGTCCTTGGACGAGTCGAACTTCGTGCCGTCAAGGAGCCAACCCGTGTAATTGACGGTCACACGGTCGCCACTCTTGGCGGCAGGTCCCTGGCCGACGACCGCGTCGCTGGTCACGAGACCGGCAGTCTTCCCCACGTTGCCTGTCGCGGTGGCTGGCGTCGACTCCTGAGAAGATCGCGACTGCGACGGCTGCGCGGATGACTGGGCTCCTGAAGGTGTCGCTCCCTGCGAAGGGCCTCCTGTCTGCGTACTGCATCCGCTCAACCCGATCGCGGCGAACAGGGCGAGCACAACCACCAAGAGCAGAGACGATCGTTTTGACACAGCAACCTCCTAAAGGCAAATCACTTCATGGCAAATCAGGCAGCCACGACACCACGGCAGAAGCCAAGCCTGCCTTCGAATTCTACCGCCAGCCCAGCATCGCTGCAATTCGTTATCCAGGCGATTCGGGTGGCGTAAAACGCGCCCTCGTAGGGATAAATCTACCCCAAAGACGATTGGGCCGTCAAGCGGTTACCACGTAACGGTAAAGGATCGATTGCGACATCTTCAGCGTCGCGCAAATGTCGTTGAGGCTATCACATCAAGCAAAACTGTACGACCTTCTCATCATGCCACCGGGCGATCTCCTGAAGGGGCCTGTCACCGGCCTCTTCCTCCACCCCGGACACGAGGGCATCGGCGGTCTCGGCGGGCAGGGAGGTCCAGCAGGCCATGTCGGTCCAGAGCTTCTCCCAGGAGACGCCGACTTGGTCGATGAAGTGCTTGATCCCACCGGAGCCGCCGCCGAGGTGAAAGATCAAGTGCGGACCAAGGAGCGCCCAGCGAATGCCTGGTCCGGAGGCCATGGCCTTGTCTACGTCGGCGACGCTTGCCACACCTTTCAGCACCAAGTCGATCGCCTCGCGCCAGACGGCCGCCTGAAGCCGGTTGGCAATATGCCCGGGAACCTCCTTATTGAGCACTACCGGCACTTTGCCGAGGGACTCGAACAGCGTCTTCGCCTCGGCGAGCACTTTCGGGGCGGTCTGCTTGCCCGGCACCAGCTCGACCAGAGGGATCAGATGGGGCGGGTTGAAGGGATGGGCGATCAGGCTTCGCCCGGGACGCTCCATCACGGTCTGAAGCTCCGAGATCAGCAAACCCGAAGAACTGCTGGCAAGGATTGCCTCCGGCTCGGCCGCCCGGTCGATTTGCCGCAAGACGTTCTTCTTCACGTCGTATCGCTCAGTCACCGATTCCTGGACTAGCCTGGCGCCCTCGACCGCCTTGGACAGATCGTCGGTTACCTCGACCCCAGCAACCGCGCGGTCGTGATCTTCCGGACCAAGCAGGCCATGTTCCCGGAGGAAGGCCAGGTACGTCAGGGTCTTTTCGCGCCCGGCCTGCCTGGCGGAGGCGTCGGCGTCGAACAGGCTGACCGCGAAGCCCTTCGAAGCATAGAAAGCCGCCCAGCCTGCCCCGATCAACCCGGTCCCGACAATGCCGACCTTCCCGGCCTTCGTATCCATGTGCATTGGCTCCTACTGGACGGTCCAGCCGCCGTCGACCGTGATGGCCTGGCCGGTGATGTTGCGGGCGCAGTCGCTGACCAGGAACGCGACGATCCCATACAGTTCTTCGATGGAGATGAAAACCCCTTTAGGCATCGGCTTGAGCATGATCTCCCGAATCACCTCCTCCTCGCTGATGCCATCTAGGAGATCCGTTTTTCGTACTCGGCGCGCAGTGTGCGGCGCATCACCTTGTTCGACGCCGTGCGAGGCAGGGCCTCGGTAATAACCACGTCGTGAACCTTGAACAGCGGGTTGAGCCTTGCGGCAATCGCCTGCTGCATCGCGGAACGCAGCTCGGATGCACTCCACTTTGTCTCCCCGGTTGGCACGGCGTACACGACCAGCATGCTCGGTCCTCCCGCCGGGGGAGAGACCGCGACGGCGGCCGTCTCGGAAACGCCCTCGACGCCTCCGACAACCTCCTCGATCTGAAGAGCGCTTACCTTGATGCCGCCGAGATTCATGCAGTCGTCTGCCCGTCCATGCGCACGGAAGTAACCGTTGGCGAAGCGTTGCATCTGGTCACCATGACGGCGCAGCAACTGGCCCTGAGGTCCTTTAGGAGTGTTGGCGTAATACTCCTCGTGGTGATCGCGGTTGAGCATTGTCGAGATCAGCCCCATCGAGGGAGGGATCAGGAATACTTCGCCGCGATCGGCGGGCCTGCCCTCTTCATCCAGAATGGCCAGGTCGCTGCCCAAGGCCGGCGTGGAGAACGTGGCCGGCGCGGCGGGCTGGACCACCGTGCCCGTGATGTAAGCGCCCCCGATCTCCGTTCCGCCGCAGTATTCGATGACAGGCTTGTATCCCGCCCGCGACATCAGGAACAGCATTTCCCGCGGGTTAGAGCATTCACCCGTGGAGCTGAACGCGCGAATGCGCGACCAGTCCACCCCGTTCAGGCAGCCCGTGCTCCGCCAGGCGGAAACCAAGCTCGGAACCAGGCCGAGCATGGTCACCCCGGCGTCCTGAACGAACTCGCCGAACCTCCGGCTGGTTGGCGCACCGTAGTACAGCGCCATGGTGGCCTTGTTCATCAGGGCGGCGTAGACCAACCACGGCCCCATCATCCAGCCCATATTGCTCGGCCAGCAGAGTACGTCGCCCGGGCGGATGTCGTGATGCAGGTGGGCATCAACGGCGGCCTTGATCGGCGTGGTCTGGTCCCAGGGAATGGCCTTGGGCGCGCCACTCGTGCCCGACGAGAACAGGATGGTGGTGGCGTCGCCCGGGTCGCGAGGCACGGCCTCGAAATTCGTCCGCTCGGAGAGGAAGTCCTTCCAGGCAAGATCTCCGTCGCGGAGCGCGCAGTCAACAACCCGCTCGCACGGCAAGACGATCGCCTGAGGCGCGCCGGCGGCCCGTACCTTCTCATACAGCGGCAGACGCTTGCCGAGGCGAAGCGCGAAATCCTGCGTGAAGATGCAGCGGACCTGGCCGATCCCCAAGCGTGCGGCAATCTCCGCGGGGGCAAAGCTGTCGGCCACAGCGACCACCGGACACCCCGCCGCCACAGCGCCCAGGTAGATCGCCACCGCCTCCACGGTCATGGGCATATCGATCGCGACGCGGTCGCCCGTCTTGATTCCAAGCTCCGCGAGGCCGTTGGCCACGCGGCCTGCCATGGACCGCAACTCGGCGACCGACAGCCGCTCGATGGGCCCGTCCTCCGCCTGACAGATCACTGCCGGCGAATCGTCGGGCGCTCGCAAGCAACTGTCGACGACGTTCAGCTTCGCGCCCATGAGCCACTGCGGATGCTCGGGTCCGGCCGACGGGTCCAAAGCGCTGCTGAAGGGCTCGCGGAACTGCACCTCCAGACGCTCGACCATCGTCGCCCAAAACTCCTCCGGCCGCGAGACGGACCACGCGTGCAAGTCGCGATAGCTTTCCTTGCCTACCGTGCGCATCAGCCAGGCGATGTTGGTGGAATCGGGATCGTCAGGAAACCAAGCCGGGGCCGGGCCGTCGGCGGGGTTCCAGTCCGCAAAGACCACGCCGTGCAGATGCTCGTGAACCTCCATTGCGTGCTCGGGCCTGAGCAGATTCCGCGTAATCCACTGCCACGCCTGGCCGGACGTCATCCGCTGATCCAGCTTTCCGACCGCGGCGACGAAGGCCTCGGCTTGGTCTCGGGGAAGCCCGCAAGCAGTCAACTCCGCAGCGCTCAACTCAAGCGAGGGCATTTTTCGACTCCACGCCAGGCACTCAGCCTTTGCGATCATTGGCCACACCCAGCCCGTACAACGCCGCATTGTTGGCGGTGATTCGCAACCGGACGGTCTGGCCGACCAGGTGGTCCAGGGTGCGTTTGCCGTTCCATTGCAGCGGTAGATCGAGGCCGTTCGAGCGGATCGGCTGGGCATCTTGCAGGGTGAGTCCGCCGATTGGCGTCCCGCCCTCGTCGGCCAGGCCGGCCTTCACTTCGCCCTTTGCGGCATCGGCGTTGAGCGTCAATTCCGGCCCGCTCAATGGAAACGGCCGGGTGAGCAACGCGCCGGGGGCCTGTTTTGCCACATAGCCCACCAATCGTCCCCGGGGAACCGTTGCCAGGCCCACTCCGCGCACGTACGGTGTCGGCGTGTGCGTCCTAAGCCCTTCGAGCCAGCCGAGAAACGCTTTGCCGTTGGCGAGGTGGGGCATGTTGGTGCCGCCGTAATAAAACAACAGCTTGTCCTTCACCAGAACCGGCGCGCTGGCGGCCGTGAAATAGATGCTCGGACTGTCCCATTGGCCTTCAACTCCCAGCAAGAATGGCTTGCGTTCCGCCTCGCGTTGCCACTGGATGCCGTCGAAGCTATAGAGCATCTCGACCCAGTCCGCGCCGGAGACCGTATCCAGCACGGGCGCCAGCCCAAGATACAAGTTCGCGTAAGGCCTGACGATCAGGCCATAGAATTGCCGGTCGCGGCCGCGGGGGTAGCAGCCACCG